>Ga0316226_1004241_pt1 | contig 11557 bp, 10 predicted proteins | sample TBH18017metaG_FD_206009 | JGI IMG/M metagenome (GOLD analysis project Ga0316226, IMG submission 206009) | Freshwater microbial communities from Trout Bog Lake, Wisconsin, USA - TBH18017 | ecosystem: Environmental > Aquatic > Freshwater > Lake > Hypolimnion/Profundal zone | place: USA: Wisconsin... | reverse complement strand
CCTGTTTGTGCTTGGGGGACGCCCGATTCGCATGGGAATCGGATGCGGAATCGTTTTCTGCTGTCATGTCAGGGGCGATCCTCCGTTGTGAGCGTATTTTTTTCCGTCAGCCAGCGATCCAGCGCCCGCCGCAGATCATCCATGTGAACCGGTTTGGCCACGTAATCGTCCATGCCCGCATCCAGGCAGGATTTACGGTCGCCCTGCAGCGCATGCGCCGTGATGGCAATTATGGGGATGCGCCCCAGATGCGGCGCCTTGCTCTCGGCTTCCAGTTCGCGCACACAGCGCGCAGCCGCGTATCCATCCATTTCCGGCATCTGGCAATCCATGAGAATCAGGTCATAAACCTTGGCGCTGATTAATTCCATGGCTTCAATGCCGTTGCCGGCCTCATCCACGGATTTGAAGCCCATGTCGAGCAGCTGGGACAACAGCACCATCCGGCTCACGCGGTTGTCCTCCACCAGCAGCAGGCGAGCGGTCCGCACGGGTGTGGCTGCCGTGCTTGCCAGGCGCAGACCCTCCGCGCGCTTCCGCGAGGCGGGATCCTGCGGCAGCAGCGCTTTGCGCAACGCGCCGACACGAATGGGCTTCGTCAGCGTCTGGATCAATCCGAGTTCCGCCGCCTGTCCGGCGTTGGGCAGATGAAACGGCGCCAGGAACACGATGCGCAGGGCGGAAAGCGCGGGATCGGCCCGGATGGCGCGGGTCAGCAGCACGCCATCCATTTTCGGCATCATCAGGTTGCACAGCAGCACATCATAGGGCGAGCCGGCCTTCTGTTGGCGGCGAATGGCAGACAAGGCATCCGCCGATTGCAGAAAGCGGTCGGCCGTCAGCCCCCAGGCCTCCAGCCGCTGCGCCAGGATTTTCAGAAGCGTTTCGTGGTTGTCCACCAGCGCCACGCGCATCTGCGGCAGCGGTTTGTTGTCGGCCGCCGTCTCGCTGCCGCCGGGCGCGGCGCATGCCTGGACGGGAATGACAAACCAGAAGGTGGCGCCTTCGCCGACGCGGCTCCGCACACCGATGGATCCGCCCATGGTTTCCACCAGGCGCCGGCAAATGGCCAGCCCCAACCCAGTGCCCCCATAGCGGCGGGCGGAGGACCCGTCCACCTGCATGAAGGGCTGGAACAATCGCGACTGCTCCACATCGGAAATGCCGATGCCCTGATCCGCCACGGAGATGCGCAGCCAGGTGCGTTCCGCCTCGATCCGTTCCACCGCCACCTGGATCAGCACCTCGCCCTTGTCCGTGAACTTGATCGCGTTGGCCAGCAGGTTGAGCAGGATCCGATGGACGAGACCGGCGTCGCCGATGACGGCGGGCGGCACGTTGGGCGCAAAATCGGCCATCATCTCCAGACCCTTGTCCGCCGCCCGTTCCGACAGCATGTCCATGGCCTTTTCCACGGTCGCGATCAGATCCATCTGTTCGAGGGCGGGCTTGAGGCCGCCCGCCTCGATCTTGGAGAAATCCAAAATGCCGTTGATCAATGTCAGCAGTCCGTCGCCGCTGTTTTTGATGATCGTGACCCATTTCTGCTGCGCCTTGTTCAGTTCCGAATGCAGCAGCAGTTCGGTGGATCCGATGACGGCGTTCATGGGGGTGCGGATTTCATGGCTCATATTGGCCAGAAATTCGCTTTTGGCGCGGTCGGCCGCTTTGGCGGCAATGGCGAATTGATTGGCGCGTTCCACGGCTTTTTCCAGGCGCACCAGGGAATCCTCGCTTTTTTTGCGGGAGATTTCGACGTCTTCGACCACGCTGAGCATCAGGGCGTGATGGTGCTCCAGTTCCTGCGTGCGGAGGCTCAGGCCCACATTGGCGCGCTGCAGACTCTGCTCCAGCTCTTTTTGCGCCGTGATGTCCACAATGCTTTCGAGCCGGCAGGGACGACCGGAAAACGAAAAATCGGAAACCGTCTTCAATATCGTCCGGGAAGAGCCATCCTTGCGTTGGAGGGCGATTTCCACATGTTCCCGGGACTTCTGTGCAACCGGGCAGTGTTCGGCATCGTTCTGGCAGAGACACGCGTGGCACGGACGGCCAATCGTCTCCTCGCGCGTGAGGTCCAACATGCGCAACGCGGCGGGATTGATGTCGAGCACCGCGCGGTTCGAGGCATCGATCAGCACAATGCCAACCGGCATGGCGTGCAGCAGGATGCGCTGACTCTCCCACAGGCTGGAGGAAATCGCCAGGGATGCCGGCGTTGCCGGTTCATCCGCCAGCCACCGACCCCAAAATCCGGTCAGCCAGGTGCGCAGTTGTTTCACGCCGGCGCCTCCTGGTTGTGCGGCGGCAGGCCGTCGCCGGCGGACTCCACGGAGGCATAGGCCGGCGGACGGTTCAGGGCTCGACACGCGGCGTTCACCTCCTGTTTCAGTTCCATTACCCGGGTTTCGCGGCCCACCATCAGGCTGTTGAACCGGGCCAGATCCGCGAGCGTGCGTTGCAGTTCCGCTTCATTCCGCTTGCGCGCCGTGATGTCGCGGGCAAACGCCACAATGCAATCGGCATCCAGCAATCGCAGCGTGGCGCCGGTCATCTCCCCGGACAGCAGAAAGCCATCCTTGCGGCGAAAGACGTATTCCTCGTTCAGTTTGCGGCTGGACAGCAGTTGCTTGCGGATATCCGCCAGCGAGCCCTTGACAACGTCCTCGATCTTCAATGCCGGCGTTTCCTCCGGCTGGTAACCCAGCCATTCGCAGGCAAACGGGTTGGCCATGCGCATGCGGCCGGTGTCCGCCTCAAACACCAGCACCGACTCGGCGGCATTTTCGAATACCGCGCGGAAGCGCTGTTCCACCGCCGCCGCGGTTTCCGCCCAATCCTTGTTCAACTGCAACCCCGCGAACAGGGCCAGAATGAGCAGGTTCAAGACCAGCGCCAGCCCGATTCCCACGAGCCGGTAACGGATGACGACCTGTCGCTCCATGTGCGCATCGGTGTCCATCCCCAGAACAGCGCTGGCGCGCGACAGTTCGGTGGCGTGCACATCGGCAAAGGCGCAGAGCCACTGATTCCCCCGGGTTTCCATGGCGCCCTCGGCAAAGGAAAGGCCGCCCTGGAACATGCTCCACAGCGTGTCGCTGGAATTTTCGAACACCTGTCCCGGCTGCGGACTTCCCGGCGCACCCGGCAGTTCGGAATGGGCCAGGTAAACGATCTTGCCGTTCTTGACCGCCAGCAGATAAACCAGCCGCAGATCCAGATTGCGGCGGCAGATGTCCCGCAGCATCGCACAGGTTTGCAGATAAACCGGGGAGGGATCGGAACCTTCGGTTTTCGTCAATTGCTGCACCCATTCCTGCGGAATCGTCGCGGCGGCCGTCTGCGCCCAGAGCAACAGGCCACGCCGGTGTAACCGGTCGCCATAGTCCCCCGCCATGTTGACCAGTTCAAAGCACAGGATCAGCATCACACCGCCGACCGCCAATCCCCAGGCCATGGGGGAAAGATTGAACAGGCTCCGCCGGGAGGGTCTGGTTTCATCAGGCGCGCCGCGCGCCGAGACGGCAATCAGCCAGACCAGTGCGGCCATCATCAACGGCCGGAGCAGCCGCACCAGAAACAACAGCGGATCGCGCGGCAGACTGGCGGCCTCGAGCGGCGACTGCAGCATCAGCGAAGGCGCTCCCACCGCCATGCCATACAGCACCAGCGGTATGGCTGCCGCCCGCAGCCGCCAGCGGGCCGGACCGGACGATTTCTGCGCCATGTAGAAAAGCGCGCCGCCCGCCCAACCGCCGGCAACCCATTCCAGCGTGCCGAAAGAGATGGATGCCGTGGTACTGAAGCGCTTTTGCAGCACGCCGACGAAGACGATGGCCAGCAGCGAAACTGCCACACCCACCGCAAACACCCGCCGAACCCTGCGCTCGCCCCAGTAAGCGAAATACAGCAGGGAGATAAACGCCAACAGTTCCAGCACAAACCGGATCTGCGCAAACCAAACGGGACTGTGCGGAAGCTGCTCGGCCAGTCCCACCCACCGGCTGAATGCCAGAAAACCGCCGAACAACGCCAGCCCGTTCCAGCCCCCACCACGATGCGTGCGCCCCATGACGAGACAGACAATCCCCAACGCCGCCAGAATCATGCCTTCCGCGAAGGACAGGTAATCGGCCTGACAGCTCAAAAAGTTTAACAGTGCATCAAGCATAGTACCCATTCCGGCCGCAATCGCAACCCTTGCGGACGGAACGTCCGCGCGGTTTTCCGGCGCCGTCAGCCCTACCGAAAATCATGCGCCGATCCCATCTGGTTCCGGCGTGGACGACTCTCCGAAGTCGAGATTGTATTCACGGAGCTTCTTGTACAGTGTGGTGCGATGAATCCCCAGCGTCTCGGCGGCGGCGTTGCGATTTCCCCGGGAGGCGTCCATCGCGGCGCGAATCGCAATTTCCTCGGCTTTGGCGAGCGAAACCGGCCCCAACGGCACACGCGCGGCGTTGCGCGCATCGGCGGTCGCCACTGAAGGGAGCAGCAGATCCGGCAGGTCAATGACATCCTGTTGGGTCAGCAGACAGGCGCGCTCCACGACATTGCGCAATTCCCGCACGTTGCCCGGCCAGGGATAGGCGTCGAGCAACATGGCCGCCGGACTGGTAAAGCCAATCACCGACTTTCCGAATTGCCGGGCGTAAATGTCCAGAAAATGCGTGGCCAGCGCATGAATATCCGCCACGCGTTCGCGCAAAGGCGGAATATGGAGCGTCTTCACGCCCAACTGGTAAAACAAATCGCGTCGGAACACATCCGACTCCACCTTGCGCGCCAGATCCTGCCGCGTGGAGGCGATGAAGGCGACATTGGCCGGAATCTCAGCGGAGCCGCCGACGCGGCGAAAACGCTGTTCCTCCATGACCTGACTCACGCCGGCCTGCATGTCGGCGCTCAGGTCGCCGATCTCATCCAGAAACACCGTGCCGCCCTCCGCCATTTCAAGGACGCCGGCACGCCCTTCGCGAACCTCCGCAAACACGCCTTTTTGCAGACCGAACATTTCGCTCTTGGCCATTTCAGGCGGCAGCGAAGTGCTGCCGACCTCGACAAAGGGATTTTCCGCACGCCGGCTCATTTTATGAATGGCACGCGCCAGCAGCCCCTTGCCCACGCCGCCTTCGCCCGAAATCAACACGCAGCGGCAATCATCGGCGGCAATCCGCTGTGCCACCGCCAGGGTCTGCCGCATCGTTTCGGACACGGCGATCATGTCCGCAAACTGGGTTTCGCCCTCGCGTTTCGCCAGTTGCGCCAGGATGCTGACCCGCTTGGCCAGCACCTGATACTGCGTGGCGCCCCTGACGGTCTTGAGCAGCAGGGCCTGCCCCAGCGGTTTGACCAGAAAATCGAACGCGCCGGCCTTGACGCATTTGACGGCCACGGCAATCTCGCGATTCGCCGTCATCACAATCACCTGCATTTCAGGAAACGCCTTGTTCCAGCGTCCCAGCAGCACATTCCCGCTGGTGTCCGGCAGCGCCAGGTCCAGCAGGGCGATGCTGAACGCTCGCGCCAGCAGCGCTTGCTCAGCGCTCTGGCCATCGGCGGCCACGACCACATCAAACCCCTCGCGGGAGAGAATGTCGCCGACGATTCGGGCCGTGGTCGCGTCGTCTTCGACAATGAGAATGGCAGGATTACTCATGTGTTGGCCTCGCGTCTTGAATGGGCGGGCTGCGCCATTTACAGATTGGGTAAACTATCATCCACACCCACGGTTGCCAATGTAACAGAAATCTGGCACGAAGACAGCCTACCCGCCCGCCCATTCCCGTTCCCATTCCCGTTCTCGTTCCCATTCCCGTTCCCATTCCCGTTCCCATTTCCATTCCCGTTCCCCGTAAGATGGCCATTTGCATTGGTCGTAACGCCGGGCAGACCGAGATCGCGATCTTTCATCACATACGAGACTTTGTAGTTGTACGTGCCGGAGGCGGTGACAACCGTGGTCTGCCAGACGCTAGACCCGACGAACACATCATTGGCCTCGATCTTTTCCACCGCGCGTGCCGCTGCCGTCAGCGGACCGTCCACATGCAGGCAGTAATTCCGCCGCGCGCCATCGACCGCAATGGCGGAATAGATTTCCCGATAGGCGGAGGACCACATGATGAACAACACGAGTGTCGCCACCACCACCACCAGCATGGCAAACCCATTGCGCGGGGTTGGTCTCATGGCGTCCCCCCCTGGAAGCGGAAGCTCAACTGTCGCTGGTTTTCGCCCCGCTCCATGCAGACGTCCAGTTGCACCGTGTTCAAATCAGGCACCGGATGCACCCCAAACATCGTCACACCCGTGGCAACAACCATGTTGGACAGGGTGCCCGATTGCTGCCGCCATAAACAGGCGTGGCTATCGCAGAAATACACAACCTCGACCTGACTGGTATCGCCCGGCGACGCGTAGACCTGCAAATGCAGCGTGCCATCCCCCGGCACGGTAAAACCCTCTGCCCGACCAAAATCGCGCGACAGGCTGCCGGTCATGAATCCGGTTTCGCGAGCAATCGCCGCCCGATTGTTCACGTCTTTGATGGCCAAGCCGTGCGAGCGGCAGACGGTCGCAATGATCGGCGAGAAAAGCGCAAACAGGATAATCGCGACCAGCACCTCGATCAGGGTGAAGCCGTGCTTTCGTATGTGGCGCGCAGGTCTCATGGCAGGGGATCCGTGGCGGTGACCTGCAGCACGAGATCACCCGTGACACGGTTGAGGCTGACCGGAAGCACCACCTGGACGGTCCGCAGCGGCGGGTTGGTATCGCCAACCCAGGTTTCCTGCGTGGGGCTGAGAACAGCCGAAACGCCGAAACGCCGTTCCCAGAGCGAACCGCCCGAGTTGAAATACAGTGTGGCGGCCGGAGCTTCGGGATAGCGCGTCTCGAGGGAGCTGACCAGTCGCGATGCGGAAACCGCCAACCCCGACAGGATCATGAGAAAAAACATCAGAACCGTCAGCGCAATGGTGGCCTCCACCAGCGTGAATCCGGTGGCATCCGCACGCCACATCTGTTTGTGCATTCCAGTCATGGTTTGCAGACTTCCCCGGAAGGCTGAAGGATCCGCCCGTCGCTGGCCAGAATCGATCCGGTGACAAAACCGTCACTGGCGATGCTCAATTTGCCACTCCAGCGGCTGCTATCCTGCGGCGTGGCCAGCGCGGCAAAGGTGTTGCTCCCCGTGTTGACAACCGCGTAGGAGAACGCGATGAACGCCGTGCTGTATGTGCTTCCCTGCGACACAAAAAAATGCTCCTGCTGCAGGGTTTGCAGCGTGGGCGCATAGGCGCCGTATTTGAGCCAATACAGCCGTTGTGCCGTCCAGATACCCTTGAGATTCGATGCCGCATCGTCCATCAGCGCCTTTTCAACGGACCGGCGGACAAGAGGCACGGCAAAACTGGCCAGAATGGAGACAATCAGAAACACAATCAGCATTTCCAGCATGGTAAACCCGGCGCGGACGCGCGCCCTGGGCAGATTTCGGACAGCAGCTTCCGCCGTGGAATCCCGCAAATCTGAAACTTGAAATCTGAAACCTGAAGCCATTTGCATCCTCAATGCGCCGCAGACGACAAGCTGAACATGGGAATATAAATGGCGGCCATAATGGTGCCGACAATCACGCCCATCGCGATGATGATGATTGGTTCCAGACCGCTCATGGCGCGGGAAATCGCGATTTCCATTTTCTGCCCGTAATACACGCCCAGCTGATCCAGCACCATGGGCAGCTTGCCGGATTCCTCGCCGACGTGAACCATGCCGGTGACCAGCGAGGGGAAAAGTTCCGTCTCCTCCATGGAGGCCGCCAGCGCCGCGCCGCCGCCCACCCGGCGCTCCAGATACTCCACCGCATGCGCATACACCGAGTTCGATTTCATGATGTTGCGCAGCGTCTTCAGGGCCTGCAGCAAGGGCACGCCGCTGCGCAGCAGCAACGCCATGTTGTTGGAAAACTTCTCCATGGCCACCTGCACCAGCACCTCGCCGATGATCGGCAGCGTCATGAGGATCTGCGTGAAAACACGCTGGCCGCGCTCCGTCTTGACCCAGCGCCGGAACAAGAACACCGTCACGAAAATGCCGCCAAAGAATTGAGGGCTTTTGGTTCGCAGAAAAGTCGAAACGTCCAGGACCGCCTGTGTGATCGGCGGCAGCTTGGCGCCAAAGTCCGCAAAAAACCCGGCAAATGTCGGCACCACTTTCCCGAGCATGATCCCTACGCACAAAACCGCCGTCACAATCAGGATGGCCGGATAGACCATGGCGGAAATCAGTTTCGTGCGTGTTTTTTCCGCGTTTTGCGCCTGCGTGCTCAACTGGTCCAGCACCAGCGCCATCTGCCCGGTGGCTTCGCCAACCTCGATGATGTCCACCCAGTGGGGCAGAAAAACGCTCGGATGCAGGGAACAGGCCTTGTGCAGCGATGTCCCGGCGGCCACCTGATTTGCAATACTGGTCAGAATATTCCGCAGCCGGCTGCTCAGGCTCTGCGCGGACGTCAGCCGTACGGCATCCAGCAACGGCGTGCCGGCCTGCAGCAGGGTGGCCATCTGTTGCAGCATGGTCAGCCGGTCGTCAATGGTAACCTTGGGATGCATTTTGCTGGTGACACGCGCGTGCTGTTCCAGCCAGGTCTTGTTAAGTTTGGGCATGCGGCGGAATCCTTCCGAAAATGCTAGTCATCGCCTTCCAGCGCCACGGTCAAGACTTCTTCCAAACTGGTCCGTCCGGCGCGCACATGGCCGATGCCGCAATCCAGCAGCGTTTCAATACCTTCCGCCTTGACCGTCTCGTAGATTTCCTTGATCGAAGCGCGCACCTGGATCTGGTCGCGGATCTTGCGCGTGATGGGAATCACCTCGAACAGGCCGACGCGCCCGCGATATCCCGATCCGCCGCAGTTACTGCACTCAACGTTGTTCGGGCCGTAGACCACTTCCTCTTTCTTGATGCCGACTTTCTGCGCCAGTTCGTCCGTGAGCTTGATCTCCTGCTTGCAGGTGGTGCACAGTCGGCGGATGAGGCGTTGCGCCTGCAACAATTGCAGCGTGGCCGCCAGCAGGAACGGCTCCACGCCCATGTCCACCAGACGGTTCACGGCGGATACGGCATCGTTGGTATGCAACGTGGAGAGCACCAAGTGGCCCGTGAGGGCGGCGCGCAGGCAGATTTCGGCGGTTTCGCGGTCGCGCACTTCGCCCACCATGATCACGTCCGGATCCTGCCGCAGGAAGGCGCGCAGCGCCGAAGCGAAGGTCAGGTCCACCTGCACTTTGACCTGCACCTGGTTGATGCCGGTGAACCGGTATTCGACGGGATCCTCCACCGTGACCAGGTTGCGGTCCGGCGTGTTGATCATGTTGAGCGCCGTGTACAGCGTGGTGCTCTTGCCGCTGCCCGTGGGCCCCGTGACAAAGACCAGCCCGTGGGGCCGGTTGGCGGCTTCGTTGAAATCCCTGGCCTGCTTTTCGCTGAACCCCAGTTTGCTCATTTCCAGCGGGATGGCGGACTTGTTGAGCAGTCGCATAACCATCTTTTCGCCCCACACGGTGGGCACCGTGTTGACCCGCATGTCCACCTTCTTGCCATCCATCTGCATGGAAAAGGCGCCGTCCTGCGGAATACGCTTTTCAGCAATGTCCATGCGCGACAGAATCTTGAGCCGGCTGACCATGGGCACGAACATGGGACGCGGGGGCGGCGTCAGTTCGATCAGATCACCGTCAATGCGCAGCCGGGCGCGCACGGTGTCCTCGTAGGGTTCCAGATGAATGTCGCTCGCGCGGCGGGTGACCGCCTCCTTCAGAATGTGGTTCACCAACGCCACAATCTGCCCTTCCTTGGACGTGTCGGAAATCGGCTTTTCCAGATCCAGAAAGACCGCCTCTTCCTCCGCGTCGGTCGCATCGCCATGCCGGCTGCTTTCCGCCGCCACTTCCGCCGCCAATTCACGCGCCATGTCACGCGCGCCGTAATATCGCTTCAACAGGCCCAGAACATGGGAAACCTGGGCCACCTGGATCTCCACGTGCAGCCCGGTGATCAACTTGATGCCTTCAATCACCGTCAAATCCGTGGGATTGATGGCCACCACCACCAACAGGTCGTCATTCTTTTGAATCGGCGCGATGCTGTGCTCGCGGCAGATTTTCTCGGGCAGGATATTGACCAACACGGAAATATTATCTTCCGCGGCAGTCTTTTCCGGGGGTGTCCAGATTGGAACCCGCAAATACGCGGCATACGTCTTGGCGATCTGCTCGTCGGTCACCAGTTCCGAGCGGACAAGCGATTCCTCCAGACTTTCGTTGTGCTTCGTCTGCAAGTCATAAACTTTTTGCAGATCCTGGGTTTGCAGGAGCCCGGCCTTATCGAGCAGTTCCAGGATCAACGGCATGGAAGCATGACTGGATGCGTCGCTCATGGCAGGGCGGTCCTTTCCACGGCTGGTGCCGGCGATGGCGACTGGGTAATTCCACTGTCCGACCCCGTGATCTTAACGTCTATATTATCCACCGGCGATGCCGGAGGCGTCGTGGGCGATATCCGCATCGCATGCTCGAGGTCGGGAATCATTTCGTGCGTGGCGCCGGTCGTGTCGGACTGCAGCAGGACATGCCCAACCGTGATTTTCTTGATCCGAAAAGATCCTTCGCCTCCGACTTCCAGAATGTCTCCCGGCTCATACAGGCGTCCGTCAATGTAGGCACAGCAATAATCACCGGACACAATCGTTCCGGCCAGGGGGGGGAAGACGATGTTCGCCATGTTATTCGTGTTGTTGAACTTATCATGTCCCGCCGCTGCGCCCGACGCGCTTGCTTTTGCAACGTGCGGCTTGAGTTGTGCCGCCGGCACCGTTTCGAGCAAGTCCAGCTTCTTGTATCCATCGGCGCCGGCCTGCAGGAAAGGATCGCGGGCGGGTATTTTGTCGGAGATCACCAGCTTCGGATCGCCCGGCAACACCCTGGCTGTCGGGGTAACGATCTTCCCCATATTCGCCTTCGTGTCCCTGCCCAAATAGGGCCAGATCAGATACGCAAAGAGGATCAGCGTGATCAGGGGCGGCACTTTCTTATATGCCAGTTTCATTTTTTTTGGTTCTCGTCGTAAGCGGCTGCGGAGGTTTGGCTGCTGGCGTCGTTGCGTTCGGGGCAGCAGAATCCTCGGGCTGTTCCAAATTCGATTTTTGAAGCAATCCGCAGAAACTCAGCTTGCAGGAGAGAAGCCCGCCCTCGCCCCGCATCGACATAATATTGACCCGAATCGCGCGTTCCGGCGAGTCGCACCACCGAATGAACTGGAGAAAGCGGGTATAGGATCCCATGATATCCATGGTAATGCCGACCGACGTGTACGGTCCGTGAACCACGATTTCACTCGGTTTCGCATCAATGCTGCTCACCAGCATATTGGCCGTGCGTGTTTCCGTCATGATCTCCTGCACCCATTCATTCTCCTGGGCGCATTTCCACACGCGCTTGTTTCCGATTTCCATTTGCCGATGCAGGTTTGCGAACTCCTGACAGACTGCCAT
>Ga0316226_1004237_pt1 | contig 11564 bp, 20 predicted proteins | sample TBH18017metaG_FD_206009 | JGI IMG/M metagenome (GOLD analysis project Ga0316226, IMG submission 206009) | Freshwater microbial communities from Trout Bog Lake, Wisconsin, USA - TBH18017 | ecosystem: Environmental > Aquatic > Freshwater > Lake > Hypolimnion/Profundal zone | place: USA: Wisconsin... | reverse complement strand
AATGAATTAAGGGAGATGGGCGAGGAGATGACCGTGGGCATGTCGGCGGCGCAAATGCAGTCGGCGGCGGACGAGTTGGAAGCTATCGCGCGCATCATTCGGCAGCAGGCATGTTCCGCCTGCGAATTTTGTAAGCGACCTTTTTGCTCGCGGCCCGGACTGCCTTGGCTGAACTAGCCGCGTCATTCAGCGCGGCGGGGGAAGTTAATGTCCGCTCGACACTATTGAGCACGGTACGATATTCGGCAAACATTCTTGCCTCCACCTCGGAATAACCCAATTCCTTTGCCAAACAAAACCGGTAGAAGCCCGATTTGGTCATCTGCATTTGCGCCGCTCTATCCTTTGCTTTTTCTAGCAAAGCGACCGGCAAACTAAATGCGTCAACAGATTGGTCTTTGCGACGTGTGTGCGACATCTAGTTACTTTTATACGCCAGCCAAAAAGAAACACAACATTTTTATTGACCGTAGGCGTATAACGCCGTTATATTACGTCTAACAATGAAACGGACGAACGATTTTACAGACGACAGCAAATTGGTTGCAGTGCGACTGCCAAAGATTTTGAAGCGCCAAGCCCAACAATATTGTCGCGATGAAGACCTGACAATTTCCCAACTTTTGCGACGCGCCGTTCGGCGCGAACTCTCGATCCCGGTGCGCGAAGAAAAGGCCGCGCAATGAGCCAGCTCACCTACCTGCTTTGCATCAGCCGCGCCGAAGACGCCACGGAACTCCACCAGCTCCGCCGCGAGGCCGAGGTGGACGGCGAACTCTCCGCCACCGAGCGCGAACAGATTTACAAAAGCATCGGCAAACGCTTCGCCGCGCTCAACGCCGCCGCCTGCGGCAAACCCAAACCACGCTGGGCGGAACCCAGCTTCAAACTCCCGGCTGATTTCGCAATCCGAAATTCGCAACCCGAAATTTGAGTATGAACCACGAACCCATCCGGCATTTGCCGGTCAAACTGGAAATCGGAAATCGGAAATCGGAAATCCACCTCTGGCTGGTGGACGCCGCCGGCATCCTGCTCTGCGCCGCCGCGTTGATCCTGCTCTACCTGCTGGCATGAGTTTCACCGAACATCTGGGTTCGCACAGCGGCCGGCCGCAGGCGCTCCGGCTCGCGGTCGCCGAGAAGTCGGTGCTTGTGCGCATGGACAGCGTGCAGACGTTTCGCGGCGTGGACGCGGAGACGGTTTTCGGGATGGTGGAATCCGGCGCGCTGCGCTGGGTCTGGGATTTCAACAACGGCGAGGGAAAAATCCGGCAGCTGCGGTTTCTGGCGCTGGAAGTGTTCACCCCGGAGATCGCGCAGCGCCTCACGCTGGACCAGGTCCTTAAAATTATTTTGGGCGAGTCGCGCGAAAGTTTTCGCGGCGCGGAAATCGCGCACCGGTTGCGGCTCACGCACCCCAGCATCCACCACTTTTATCATGACGGCCATCTGGGGGGCACCCTTGCCGGCAAGACGCTGCACCTCTCGCGGCTGACGCTCGAAACCTTTCTGCGCGCCCGCCTGGTCCGGGAACCGGAAATTCTCACCGTGGCTTTGGCGGTCAATTCGCAATCCGAAACTCGCAATCCGAAATTTGTATGACCATTGAACGCGACCTTTTAACCACGATGTTTGAGGCCGACCTGGAACTGGCCAGGGATTTCAACCGCGTCGGCGAACTGCATTGCGCGCGGCAGCACCTGCAAGGCGCGCTCGAAAAGTTCGAGCAGATCGAAGCCCTGGAACCGGCCAACGAACCCGCCGCCAAAACCATTGACGTATGAGCGAACAATTCTACATCTGCCGGGTCTGGCTCGACACCGACATCAGCAAGAGCCGGTTCTCTTATATGTCGAAGGGTTTTGGCTGGTGCAAAACTTTCGGCGAGGCGCTGCCATTTTCTGCCCGTGAAGTTGCGCTGATAAAACTTAACGGCCGGTCGGGAACTGTCTGGCCGGAATCGGACCTGAAAAACTCCACCTATTACCTCGCCGAACTGGCCGCGCAAAAATCTATGACTACCACCGCACTCCAAAAATCCCCCAACTCCCAACTGCCAGCTGCCAGCTCCGCCGCCGAGGTGATCTCGGCGGAACAGGGCAAGCTGATCGACCGCGCCAAGGTCTATTCCGCCGCGCACACCAACACCGAGCGAAATTCAATCATGTATTTATTTCTCCTCGGAACGACGCTGACTTTGCTGAAAGAGGCCACGCCTTACGGCAAGTTCGAGGAATTAAAAGCCAAGGAGTTTCCAGAAGAACATGGTTCACGGCTTCACCGCGCAATGCAGTTCTCTGAAGCCTTGAAATTTTTCGCCAAAGGGAAACATTTCCTAATAGGAAATCTGACCGCTGGCGACCGGCTGCTGGCGGCGGGCGAGCTTTCCGAAAAGGAAAAAGCGCAACTGGTGGAGGAGATGGCCAAGACGGACAAAGGCGGCGTGCTGAAGACCATCCAGGCCTGGCACAACAAGAAGGCGCCCAAGGAAAAAGTCGAGCCAACCATCGAGGACAAGTTCAATGCGGAGCAGGCGCAGGTGGACGCGCTGGCCGGGGATTTCTGCAAGGCGGCGTTCCTGCTGCTGCTCGATCCGCAGACGCTGGTCAAGCTGAAGCCCACCCGCCGCGCCGAGGTGCTCGCCGCCGGCATCAAGGTCAATGACGCCATCCGTCACCTCGGTAAAAAATCAAAATAACCCGCCATGATTTCCGATCCCACCATTTTGCCGCCGCCCGCCTCAAGTGCGGGACAACCGGTTTCAGGCACCCGCCACGAATCTCGCGGGAGCGAGTTGGCGGCGGCGGCATTCTCCTTCGACATCCCGGCGGCGGACCTGTCGTATTTTTCCAGCCTGCCGGACACCGTCCAGGCCGAGGTGCGCCGGCGGCTTTACATCATGCAGTTTATTTTCGCGGCTGGAAAAATAAACCCGGCCTGCAAGTTTGTGGCCGTCAACCTGCGGCAGTTTGGCGGGGAGCTTTCCTGGCACCGCATCCGCGCGCTGTTTTACCAGTTCCGCGACGGCACGCCCAAATATGAGGCGCGCGACTGGCGCATCCTGGTGAACTGGTCGCGGGCCGGCGGCACCGCCAGCCTGAATCCGAAGTTCGTCGAATTCTGGCGGATGCTGTGCGAGCGCCACCAGCGCGTCACCACCAGCGCGCACCGGGAACTGCTCCAGATCTGGCGCACCCGGTTTGATTCCGACTTCAAGGAATACAAATTCATTCCCGGCCACGACACCTGGCCGGAGTCCGATCCGGCCACCGATCTGCCGGCGGGGTGGACGCCCGGCAACCTCGCGCGCTACACGCCGGACAAATACGAGCTGGCCGCCGCCCGGATCGGCATCCAGAAGGCCAGCGCGCTCGGCTTCAAAATCCGCACTTCGCGCCTGGGCCTGCGGCTCGGCGAGTTCATGGAGTTTGACGACCATGAATTCAACGTGAAGGTGAACTTCCCCGGCCAGTTGCGCTCAATGCGCCCGCGCTGTTTCGGCGCGGTGGACGTGCTCACGGACTGCATGTTCAGCATGGTCATCAAGCCGACGTTCTGGGACCTCGAGGCGCAGGCGAAAAAAGTTTTAAGCGAAAAGGATTTCATGTGGTTCATCGTCGCGGTGCTGACGCATCGCGGCTACCGGCCGGACGTGGGCACGATGCTCCTGGTGGAACACGGCACGGCCACCGTGCGCGGGAACAAAACGCTGCGCATTGACAACCCGCTGCGCGACGATTTTGAAAAACGAATTTACGACGCCACGATGGGCAGGGTGCGCGTGGACCGGGGCGGCCGGTTTCATCAGAAGGCCAACCCCGGCCAGTTCGCCCCGCCGAGCGGCGGCAACTTCCGGTTCAAGCCCCATGTGGAACAATTCTGGCGGATGCTCGACGACTGGCTCGACGCGCTGAAGGGGCAGACCGGCAAGGGCCGGGATTTTGCCCCGGAGGAAATGGAGCGCACCGACGCCTACAATTCCAAACTGCTCAAGGCCGCGCAGGCGTTGGGCGTGGAGGAGGCGTCCCGGCTGATATTGCCCCGGATGACATTTGATGAATTCACGCACGCCGCCAACACGGTGATGAACCTCATCAACGACGATCCCGATCACAAATGCAACTCGTGGGAAAAATGCGGCTTCCTCACCAAAGAGTATCGCCGCGAACTCACGGCGGATGCGTGGAAGCCCTACCAGCTTATTGGTGAAGAGCCGGCGGAGATTCAGTCGCTGGTGGCGCAGAATGATTTGCACTACCGCGTTCGGCGCATGACGCGCAGTGAGGCCGACCGCCGACACGCTGCCGAACTGACGCGGCTGCCGTTTGAATCCATTCCGGCGCTGGTCGGCCCGGAATATGCCGGCGCACCCATCACGGTGCGCGGTGGAAAATTCCAGTTCCAGGACTGGCGCATCGGCCCGGATGCAATGGAGTTTGTGGCGCTGGATGCCGCCGGCCATCCGCTGCGCGAGGGCGAGAAATATATTCCCTACTGCAATCCGATGTCCCCCGACGTGCTGGTCGTCTGCGATGCCCGCCACGCCGTCGTGAGCGTGTGTCCGCCGGTCATCATGCCGGCGCGCAACGACGAGGCGGGCGTGAAGACGGCGATGGGTTTCAAAAATCATTGGACGTCCGTCAAGCTCGCGCCGCAGCGCGCGCGCCACACCGCCACCGGCGACGCGGTGGAGTTTATGAAACAGCACAACGCCCAGGTGCTCCCCACGAATTTATCCACCACGGTGCGGCCGGAGACGTTTGAGCCGGCACCCGCCGACTGCACCGCCGAACTTTTGGCGCGCGAAGCCGCGCCGGAAAACCAAACGCCCGACGACTGGGCTTAACCAGCATGACGCTGGACCCCACCAACAAAACAAACCACAACACACCGGAGGAGAACATGAGTGAATTCAAAAAATGGACGCCCACGGACGCGCAGCGCGAAGTGCTGCTGGCCCTGAAGGAGGAATCGGAAAAGTTCGAGCCGCCGCAGACGCGGCCCAACGTCGAGCAGTTCTGCCGCGACTACGCCACATTCAGCGCGGGCAAGTTCAGCAAGATCATGGACGTGCTGGACGTGAAGCGGGACCGCTCCTACTTCGATGACGTGAAAAATCCCGAAGCCCTGATGGACGAGCTGGCGGACTGGCTCGACAAACTTCCGGCGATGCGGCTGGCCAGGGAAAAGCGGACCGGCCTGAAACTGCACAAGCTCTCCAAGTTCCGCGCCGTGGCCGTCGCGGTGCGCGAGTGCGTCAACGCCGTCAGCGCCGACCGCGTGGTGAAATACATCTGTCCGACCGGCGGCAGCAAGACCACGCTGGGGCACTACTTGCAGGCCGAGTTCAAGAACGAGCTGGCCGTGGCGCTGGTGGAAAGCCGCGAAGCCTGGCGTCCCGCCACGCGCGACCAGCGGCAGCGTGCCAAGTTCACCGTGCTGCTGGACATCGCGGGGGCGTTCGGCCTGCGCAACGTGGACCGCAGCCAGGGCGTGCCGGGCATCGAGGACGAGCTGATCAAGTATTGCACGCAGACCAAGCGGCTGCTGTTCATTGACGAGGCGGAGTTTTTCAGCGCCTACGCGTTGAACCTGGTCAAGCTGCTGTTGAACAAGAGCCGGGTGATCATCGTCATCGCCTGCACTCCGCGCGCACACGCCAAATGGAATTCCTGGTATGCCGACGAGGCCGATCAGATTTCGCGGCGGACGCACGCGGTCGTTTCCGTGAGCGCCGACGACCTGCATGAGGACGTGATCAAGCACACCATTGCCGACGCCGCGCTGTTTTTCCCGACCGGCCAGTTCGCCAATGCGGACGCGTCGCTCAAATACATCGTCGAGCAGGCGTGGACGTTCGGCCATTACGACACCATCGCCCGCCTGGCGAAGCTGCTGGAAAAAACCACCGGCGCGGAACGGCAGGAGGTCGAGGACGCCGTCGGCAAGGCGCTCAAACAAATGGCGAAGGAACGCGCCGGCTCCTTGCGGAGGGCCACCACATGAGCCGCCTCACCAAGATCGCGCCGAAGAAAAACCGGACGGACTTCCTGCTCGAATGCGCCAAGGCCGCGCTGGCCGAGGCGCGGGCGAAACATCCGGCCCCGCTGGCGGATTACAGCCACCTGATGGGCGTGCTGGACGAGGAGGTTTTTGAAGTGCGGATGGAAGCCCACCGCAAGCGCGTCCGCGTCGAGGCCATGCAGTCCGAGCTGCTCCAGGTCATCGCCGTCTGCCTGCGCGGCCTCGATGATTTGACCCTGATGAAAAAGGACTCCCGATGAACCGCGACGCCGACAAGAAGTTTCACCTGCAACGCCTGCGCGAACTCGAAGCACGGATGAATCTCTGCACCACGCACGAGGCCGAGGGGGCGGTGCAGAAACTGATGGACGCCGAAAACAAACGCTGGGCCACGGCCCGGCAAACCAACGAAGCCACACAACCAGCGGAATAAAATTATGATCCCGAACATGAACAAAGAAAACCGGGCGGAACTGCGCACGCTGATGAATGCCAGGAAAAAAATCCTCCGCGACCACCAGCAATGGAACAGCAAAATTATGCGCGAAAGCAAAAGAACCACCGCCCTGCACCAGCGCCAGATTAAGGCATGGATGCGTCAAAGCGATATCGCCACCCGTCGCGTGAATAAGGAACTCGCCAAGATTGAACGCCGCCAATCCATCCTCGAAGGGAGGCTCGCATGAGACCGATCAAGGAGCTGGTGGATCGCGGCCTGGAAATTGTCGCGTCGCAAAAGGCGCTCGACGCCGAGCTGAAGAAGATCGTCACCGAGCTGGAGCAGCACGGCCTCGAACATGCCGCGCACCACGAAGACCTGGCCGACGCCGACCGCGACGGCAAGCGCTGGTTTGCCAACGGCACGGCGGTGTCCGTGCCGGTCATCTTCACGGCGGACAAGCTCGTCGGCGAGGTGGCGGCCAAGAGTCCCAAGCGCGTGGAGATCGAGGCGGCGGCCGGCCGTTTCTTCCGGGCGTTCTTCAAGCCGGTCAGCGGCTATGTGAACCTGTTCAAGGACGGCAAGCAGTTCCGCAAGCACGCCCACGAGCTGCTCGGCGACGAAGCGCCGGCCTTCATCACCGCGTGCGTCGCGCGCGACAAAAACGGCATCGCCAAGTCGGACGTGAAAATCCTGTGGGACGAGGCCAAGAAAAAGGCGGTTTAACGACTCTGGATCAGCCGCCGGCGACCAGAAGCCGTCCAAATGAAACTGCGATGTCCAACGCCGGTTGGCTGAATCCAGTGGTTAGCAGGCCGGTTTTGAGTGTGAAAAATAAATGAAAAAAGATTTGACACGGTGTAGCTGTATGCTACACTATTTATAGATCGAAGCCCGGAAGGCCGAGACAAAAACAAAATATGAAACACAACGAATACACAGCCCAAATCATCAGTGACCCCAGCTACTACGGTTCCGAATGCTCCGCAGCGGATGCGACCGAAATCACCAAGCGCCTGACCGCAATGATTGAGCGGAATTTTCCAGGAATCACGGTGCGTGAATGGACTGAAACCATCGGCGGCAGCGCATCCACGCTCGGACCCGACCAATCCGTCTGCGATGAAATCAATCAGTGGATTTCGGACAACTGGACAGCCGCGCTGTGACTCCCGACCGATACAAAATGGAACGCGAGCGGCGCGGCACGCAAACGAGCGTAGCCGCGCTCCTCGGCGTGAACCGGGTGACGGTCGCAAAACGGGAGGCAGGAATGCAAATCATCACGCGCGAAGCTTGGCTTGCGCTCCTGTCGCTCCCGAAAACCAAGAAACGCCGCGCCCGGCCTGCTAACGAGAAAGCTGAGCGATGAGCGCCACTGAAACCATACCCACTGCAAATGACGCACGCGGCGCTCATTCGCTCCGGCGCTTTGTTAGGGGTCATAACCATGTGACTCTCTACAATGCTGACTGTCTGGACGTGCTGCCTGAAATCAAGGTGGACGCGATAATCAGCGACCCGCCATACGGTATGAACTGGAACACGGACTATACTCGCTTCAGTTCCGGCTATGGATACAAACGGCAAATCAAACACAAGCCAGTCGAGGGCGATGCTTCCGAATTTGACCCGTCTCCGTTTTTGGGCTTTAGGTTTGTCGTCCTGTTTGGCGCGAATCACTTCTGCCGCTCGCTGCCTCCGGGGACGTGGCTCGTGTGGGACAAGAAACAGGATGGCGCGCATGGAACATTCTTGAGCGACTGTGAGCTCGCTTGGATGAAATCCGGCCAAGGCGTGTATCTCTACCGCCAAATCTGGAACGGATGCCAGCGTCAAGGCGGCGATGATGAAAAGGCGAACCACCCGACCCAAAAGCCAATCAACCTGATGAAGTGGGCGATGGAACGCGCCAAAGTGCCGGAAGGCGCGACGGTGTGCGATCCCTACATGGGCAGCGGCACGACCGGAATCGCCTGTCTGCGAACCAACCGAAATTTCGTCGGGATCGAGAAAGACCCGGAACACTTCAGGACTGCGTGCGCCCGTCTTGAGGCGGAATGTAACCAAGGCGCGTTGCTATGACCCCTAACGCAGAGTTCAGGAACGCCGCATCAACGGCGTCCAACTCTGAAGGCAGCGTCCAATAGGCGTTTCCTGCAACGATTTGTTAGCCTGATTTTATGAAACCAGAACTCGTAATAAATAGTGAGACGATTGACATCGAACTTGCCGACCTGCTTGGCCGCGGCGCGTCCGACTTCCTCGTCATCTGCTTTGACGGCGTGCAACTTGAAGACTTCGGAACCCCATACGATACGCCGGAAAATCGCGCCAACCGGCAAAGCCTAGTGGACTCACTAAATGACGGATCGCTTTGGCCGAAGATGTTCAAAAACTGGAAGACGACAATCTGCCGTCAATTCAAGCTGCCTGAAACCACCACGCACAAAGATTACAAGCCCGTCGTGTCCTACAAAGTGTCGCGGGTTTGTCCTGGCTACTCGAAATACCTCCATGCTGCGATTCAACTATTCGATGATTGCTCGGACAAAATCGAAAAATGGAGTCTGTCAAAAGACTGTCTTTGCCGAGCATCCATCATTGACAAGCACGGAGTCACGTTTTTGAACATCGAAGAAACAATGGCTCTAGCGATCACCAAGACGATGATCGAACTGCTAAAGGCCAATCAGGCTAACAGTTAATTCAAACAACCTTGTTGGCTTAACTAATGACGCTCACCCAAAAATTCGATGAAGCGATGATCGAGCAGAGCTGTCTGCCGAACACCCGCGCCACTTATCATTTTTGGGTGAAGCGTTTTTATCTTCACTGCAAAAAACCGGCGTCGCTCTGGGTGCCGGAAGATGTCCGGCAGTGGATGCTCGAACTCCACGGCCAGAATTATTCCAACACCACACGCAAGCAGGCGCTCTGCGCCGTCAAATTTGTTTTCGATCACGTCCTGAAATCTGAACTTGGCTGGCTTGACCTGCCGCCGATGCCGCAAGTCCGGCAGACGCTGCGAACGATTCCGACGCGCGAGGAATTGGGCCGCATCTTCGCGGGCCTGAAAGGGCAGGCCAAAATCATGGCCGCGCTGATGTATGGTGCCGGGCTGCGCGTGAACGAATGCTGCCATCTGCGTGTGCAGGACATTGACTTCGCTGCGCGCACCGTGCGCGTGCATTCCGGCAAAGGTGACAAGTCGCGGCTCACTGTTCTGCCGATGCTGCTTGTGCCGCTGCTCCAGCGTCACCTCGCCTGGCGCAAGTCGGTTCACGAACTCGACCTAGGTAATGGCTGGGGATTGGTGGAGTTGCCGGGCCGGCTGGACCGGAAATATAAAAACGCCAACAAGGAGTTCCGCTGGCAATGGTTGTTCCCATCGTCGGTGGTGCGCGGTCAATTCCGTTGGCACGCAACGGACGAAATGGTCGCCAAGCAAATGCGCGCCGCCGTCAAGGGCGCCGGCATCACCAAGCGAGTCACGCCGCACACACTGCGCCACGGTTTTGTGACGCATGCGCTGGAGGCCGGCAACGATCTGGCCGTGGTGCAAAAGCTCGTCGGCCACGAGGACGTGAACACGACGATGATTTACGCGCATGGCGACCGGGCGCGCGGCTTCTCGCCGCTGGACTTTGCCGCCCGGCCAGTGCCAATTTTGGAACCGCAAAACTTTGCTGAAAACTTGCTCGCATGAAAACTCAATTCCCCCCCTGATGAAAAAACGGCGCGGCATGTGGATTCGCGTGGACGGAGCGCCGGTGCGGTTCCAGTTGGATCGCAAGCGCGGCCTGCTGGTCCGGCGCGGACGCCAGCGCCAGCATCTTATTTCCTTCGCACGACTTTACGACACCGCCGTTGAACAACCGCAGCTCCCACTCGCATGAAAATAACACCCTGCATCATCTGTAAATCCACCGAACGCAATCCGGGCGAGGATTGGAAGATTGCCTGCCCCAAACACGACGCGGTGGTGAACATTTGCTGCACCAGCGTCGAGGATGGCATCCAGTCTGCCAAGCGCGCCGATCTGCCTGACCTGGAACTGGCCTTCCGGTTTGAGAACGGCCGCAGGGGCAGCCGTAAAAGCCTAGTCGTGGCCATTGTCCGTGAAATGAAACGTCGCCGGTCAACCTCTGTCCGCTGTGCATGAGTCATCACCTATGAACCAGCACCAAAACATTTTGCCCCGCGATGGGGCGACAACGAAAGGAGGCACCTATGGTGCTGCTCTGACGCAGAATCGCGCCGGCCACGCGGCTAATGCCAGTAGGAGCAGCCTTCTTAAAACCGAACGTGGTAGCAATGCCGGGCGCGGGCCACAACCCGCGTCCGGCAAAATTTCCCCGGCGCTGCGCTGGTATCGCCGGCAGGCTTATGACTTCACCGCGCGCGGATTGACGACCAAGGGCACGCGCCGGCAACGCCGGCCCAATGCTAACAACCTCACGACACGGCTGGAAATGCGCCGGCTGCGGGGACTGGAGGCGTGGAACCTGCGGGTGAACCGGCTGCGTAAAATCGGCCTCACGACGCGCGGCACCCGGCGCATCTATGCCGTGCGCCGGGGCGACGCGGTTATTTTGAAAACCCAAATTGATCTGCTCGCGAAGGCGCTGGGAAAAGTTTTTTCGGCGCTGCCGCCGTCAACGCAGGCACTGGCCCTGAATCTGGAAAATCAATTGGGTGCCATTCGGAGGCAGTTATGATCACCGACCACCAGCGTTTTGAGTTCATGCAGAAGCTGGCGGCGGCGGCGCGCGCCGCGAACGGGCTGCTGTTGGAAGATTGGGAGAACCGCTTTTTGACGAGCTGGCTTCAGTCGTCGCGGCCCACGCTCTGGTTCATCGGCGAACGCCCGAAATACACCGACCGGCTCTGGATGAAATACGGCTTTGAAATCGGCCTGCCGTTTCCCCTGGCTAAATCTCCATCTACGAAGCTGGCCGACGCGGATGCCGATGCATGTGAATACCTGGTGCGCGATGAGAACCGCCAGATGGCCCGTTGCAACGCCCCGGCGGCGTTCGTGAACCGAAATAATTTTCGCTATTGCGCCGACCACGCCGAGCAGGTGCAAAAGGATT
>Ga0316226_1004236_pt1 | contig 11564 bp, 12 predicted proteins | sample TBH18017metaG_FD_206009 | JGI IMG/M metagenome (GOLD analysis project Ga0316226, IMG submission 206009) | Freshwater microbial communities from Trout Bog Lake, Wisconsin, USA - TBH18017 | ecosystem: Environmental > Aquatic > Freshwater > Lake > Hypolimnion/Profundal zone | place: USA: Wisconsin... | reverse complement strand
TGGCCATGTCCATCGTCTGTTTTTCGAGCGACTCGCGGACGCCGCCGAGGCGGCCGTCAATCGTGGGGCGAATGCCGATCTTGGGAAGAGAACCGTTGAAGAGTGAGAGTTTCATGATGACTTTATGTTAGTAGGTCTGGCTTAAAAGCCACGCAAATTTGTGCTGCTGCGTTTTGGCAAACCCGGTGCGGGCGTGCGCTTGAGGACGAGGTATTCGATGCCAAGCTCCTGGCAGTATTCGCGTTTGCCGCCCTTGTCGCCGTCCTCGTTGACGACATAGATGTCCGGTTTCAGCCGGCGGATTTCCGGGTCGGCATCCACCCAGCCGGTGCCGGTGGTGACGAGCGCCTGCTTCACATATTTGATCGAACCGAGCACATAGCGGCGTTCTTCCTGCGACAACAGCGGATGGCCTTCGCCTTTCAGCAGCCGCACGTTCGCGTCGCTGCCGAGACAGACATAAAGATCGCCGTAGGCCGAAGCCTCCTCGGTGAAGCGGACGTGGCCGGAGTGAAACCAGTCGTAGCAGCCGGTGGCGATGACTTTCTTTTTGCCCGGTGCCGACGGCATGGGCGGCGGTTCGGGAAAACCTTTCAGTTCGTCCGCCATAAAAACGCGGTAGTCGATTTTATTGTCCGCAGCAAATTTACTGCGCGCAGGATTGGCCGCCGATTCAACATCAGCCCAGATGTCGGCCCTCACATTTTTCGGCAGCGCGTCGAAGCCCGACAAGCCGTCAGCTTCGACGACCTTGCTGACGTGGCGGACGGCGTTGAGAAAATAACTGCGTTCCGCCAGCGGAAATTTCGGCCGCTTGCCGGTGGCCTGCTGGATGGCGCTGTCCCTCCAGAGCAGCACGGTCAGTTCGCCGAACTTCGCCGCCTCTTCGAGAAACCGCAGGTCGCGCGACTTGATGTCGTCAAACCCGCCGGAGACCGCGACTTGTAAACACATAAAGATTTTGATTTGGAATCAAACGATAAATTTCAGCTTATTTCACCGCTTTCTGCAAATCGCGATCCAGCGACTTGCCGTCAAACGGAATCACGATGATTTTGCTGCCATGGCCGTCGTTGCCGTGTTCCTGTTCTTTCTCCACGTCAATCACCGCGAGCGTGATGGCGGCGACATGGCCGTTCTCGAGGTAAACACCGGGACGCTCCAGCTTGGGCCAGTGATTGACCGTGCCGTCGGTGTAGCGCAAGAAATCCTGCGCCGGCGTGTAGGCGAGGCCGCGATAAACCCAGCCGTCAATGCCATTGGTGGAAGTCAGGTGATACGCCTTGCGGTCGCTCCAGTTGTTGACGGTGACGTGATACAATCCGCCGCTGAACCAGAGCACCGGGTCTTCGAGGTTGCGCAGGCTGTGCTGGGGCATGCCGGCAATCGTGGGATAAATGCTCGAGCCCTGCGCCATATACGGGCCGAGCACGCCGTTGGTGCTGAGCATGACGACGCCGGCGCGGCCGAACATTTCGTAGTTGCCGTCCGGCCGCAGCAGGATGATTTCATTGGACGCGTGCCATTTCGGGTTGCCGTCCACCGTGATTTTCCCCAGCAATTCCCACGGACCATCGAGCGATTTGGAAACATAGACCGCGCCGGGCCGCGTTTCGCTGATGACGATGGCGTAACGGCCGTCGGCCAATTGCAGCGCGGTGACGTTGTGGCCTTTGCCGCCTTCGCTGTCCGGCCAGCAAAGTCCCTTGTCCACGTAAGGCCCGGTGAGCTTGTCGCTCACGGCATGAACAGCCTTTGATTCAAACCAGCCGTTGTGGCCGCGCGCCTGCTCCCAGCGGCTGCCAAACAAATGATATTTGCCGTCCGACCCCTTGATGATTTTGCCGTCCCAATAATCCCACTGCTTCATCGTCACGTCTTCCATGCCATTGTTGGTATCGCGCTGGCCGACGGTGGCCGCGCCCCAGACGTTGGTGGTCAACGGGCTGGTGATGGGCATCGGCTTGAAATAATCAATGAAAGTTTTGGCCGGCTTGTTCTCTTTGGCAAAGCCGCAGCTGGCACCGGTCAAAACCGCCAAAGAAATGGTCAGAAAGCAGAGCCGGCGAACGATGCAAATGGGAAACAGGGTCATATATTTTTTGTTCGTCCAATAATTTATTGTTTTATCTGGCCACGCGCACGTTCACTTGAAACGCGCCCGGCACCGGTTTTTCTGAAACCACGATCAAGTAGCCGCCGCCGCAACCGGAATACATCGCGCCGAAATACTGCTGCTGATACGCCTTCAGAATCGGCATCAAGTCCACGCGCAAGGCCGGATGCCGGACGATGTGCGGCAGCAGCGTCTCCCAGCACTTCATATTCAGGTTGAGCGATGCGCCGAGCGCCTTCGCATCCATTTTGACGATCGCGTCGTAACAGTCCTGACCGGACTGGCCAAGCCTGGCAACCCACTTCGGCTCCAGATTTTTTATGCCAAGCGGACTGTAACCGTCCGGACGCGGTTCGACGGGAATCAAATGCAACACCTTGCCCAGCCAGCGCGCGACCTTGGCGCGGTTGCACGATTCGATGTGCGATGGAAAAACGCCACCATGCACCTTGAAATCGTAATCCAGCCGGTTCACGCCAGGATAGACCAATCCAATCATATCCTGTGAACCGCTCGGCTCGGCTTTGCCCTTGTTTTCCACCTCGTAAAGCTCGCGCGCCAGGTCTGCCGGCGGACGGTTGGGCAACTTGCCCTTCCACAGCTTCATCGCAATGTGGCGGGTGCCGCTCGCGATGCCGGATCGATCCATTGGCCGAAAGTTCGCTTCAATCTGAACCACCACCATTGAGCCAAACGACCGGGGGTTGTGCCGGTTGACAAACGGTTGGTCAATCCAGCCGCCTGCGAGTTGCAGGCGGTTGGGAATGGCACCGAGCAGTTTTTCTACCGGCGAGGTTTTCATCAGCCGATGCCCACGCGTTCGCCGGCTTTACGTTTTTTATACTGCTGCTTGATCCACGCGTAGGTCTCCGCGAGGCCCTTGTCGAGCTTCGTGTTCGGCTCCCACTTGAGGGTTTTCTTGATGAAGGTGTTGTCCGAATTGCGACCCGCCACGCCTTGCGGCGCGTTGAGGTCGTATTTACGGTTCATCTTCACGCCCGCAATTTTTTCAATCTTGGTCAGCAGCGTGTTGATGGAAACCATCTCGCTGGAACCGAGGTTGATCGGCGTGGCGATGAGGGCGTCGCTGTGCATGATTTGGTCAATGCCCTTCACGCAGTCGTCAATATACATGAAGCTGCGCGTCTGCTCGCCATTGCCCCAAATCGTGATTTCCTTCTTGCCGGTCTCCATTGCCTCGATGACTTTGCGGCAGAGCGCGGCGGGTGCTTTTTCGCGGCCACCGTCCCACGTTCCGTGCGGACCATAAACATTATGGAAGCGGGCGATCGCCGTCTTCATGCCGCGTTCGTGCCAGTATTCCTCGCAGAATTGCTCGGAGATTAATTTTTCCCAGCCATAACCGCGTTCGGACATCGCCGGATACGCGTCGGACTCTTTGAGCGCGCGGACATTCGGGTCTTGCTGCAAGAGCGTGTTGTAAGCGCAGGCCGAGCTGGAGAAAAAGTAACGGCGGGCGCCGGCCTTGTAAGCCGCTTCAACCATGTTGGTGTTGATGAGAATGGAACGCAGACATTCGACACGAAAGCGTTCGATGAAACCCATGCCGCCCATGTCGGCGGCGAGGTTATAGACTTCCACTGCACCTTCACAAACACGATGGCAGTTGGCCTCGTTGCTTACGTCCAGGCAGAGGTTCTCCACGCCGGGGACGTGCAGATACCACTCATACAGCGGCTTCTTGTCCACCGCGCGGATGTTGGTGAAACCCTTCTTCTTAAAATAAAGGGCGAGGTTGCCGGCAATGAACCCACCCGCGCCGGTGATGACGATCAAATCGTCCTTTTTCAGCGGGGCGTCCTTTTCCACGATGCGTTTCTTTTCTTGCATAAATAGGTATTCAGTTGGTGTTGGCTTTGAGCATGACGATTATCGGCAGCTCAATGTGAACGTGACCAAAATACCTTCGACAGGACGGCGCGAGAATGGCTATAGTTGGCCAGTGCATGGATATTCTTGACTTAATCCTATGAAACCACGACTTTCGCCAGCCAGGGCAAGCAGAACCACGCCGGAGTTCTTCTCCGCGGACGTGGCCGAAGCACGGAGGTTTTACCTCGACCTCAATCCCGCCAAAGACCGGCCGCTGGTGGTGGTATGTGGCGGGCTGGAACATTGCACGCCGGACTACGCAATCCACCGGGAAACCTTTCCGTTCTACTCCATCGAGTATGTGGCGCGCGGACGCGGCGAGGTAAAGCTCAAGCGACGCACTTTCCCGTTGCAACCGGGACGCCTGTTCTCTTATGGACCAGGCATCCCACACCACATCACCGGCGACGCCGCCGATCCGCTGGTAAAATACTTCGTGAATTTTGCCGGAACGAAAGCAACTGCCTTGCTGCATTCCTGCGGCCTGGCGTCCGGCCACGTTTCGGAAGTTTTTCCGGCGAACGTGTTGCAACCGCTCTTTGATGAACTCATCCAAGTCGGCTCGCAAGCGCGCCGCGAGAGCGCGGTGTTATGTTCAAAACTTTTGGAGTCTCTGGCGCTTCGCATCATCGGGGCACACGCGCCGCTCGCCAGCTCGGAAACACTCGCGTTCATGACCTATCAACACTGTCGCCGCCACATTGAACAGCACAGCCTGCGTTTGCGGACGCTGGAGCAGATCGCCGGCGAGTGCCACGTCAACGACGCCTATCTGTGCCGCCTGTTCCGGCGTTACGACCAGCAAACGCCTTATCAATACCTGCTCCGGCTCAAGATCAACCACGCCGCCGAACGCCTGCAACAGCCCGGCATCCTGGTGAAGCAGGTGGCGGAAGAAGCGGGCTTCACCGACCCGTTTCATTTCTCCCGCGTTTTCTCGTCGGTGTTTGGCATCTCCCCGGCCGGCTTTCGCAGGCTGCGCTAGGCGGGCAGTTATAATCTGCGTCCAGAGTAACCGCTTCAGCGCTCCGGCAACAAGGCGAGCAGTTTGGATTTCACATGTTTCCCGGCCTGCTGCGGGTCATAGGCAATTCCAGCCCGCAGTAATTGCTTCATGTCCGAACAAAATCCCCGGTCGGCCAGATGCGCGTCCAGCTGCAAAATAAATTCCGCCCTTCCGGCGACGCTGCCTTCCAATTTGAGATAATGCAGAAACGACTCGATGATCCGGGCGGGAGCAACCGCCGGCTTGGCGAGCGTCAGCGCCCAATACAGGTCAAACAAATCCCGCCCGCGCCGGCGTTGAAACAATGCCCGCATCTTTGTGCCCAGCATTTCATGGATGTCGTAGCCGCTGACCTGCGTGCTGACCACCCTGTCCTGAAATGGAAATTCAAATGGGATTTTAATCGCCGGAAGATGCGGCGTGCGCTCGGTGACATTGGCTTCCACCACAATTTTCAGGCTTGTTCCCGGCTCCACGAGGGACGCGATGGCGTAGGTCATGCGCAGCACGCGTGAGGGTTTCACCGTGCCCCGGCTCTGCTCGATGCTGTTGACCAGAGCCTTGGTGTTGGCCGGATGGCAAGCCCAAAGCCCCGCGCCAACCGTTTGGCTGTTTCAACCTTGAACCGCCGCGCCGACTTGCTACGTTGCTGGCATGGCAAGAAAGTCGGGCGAAAATTCCAATCCTAAAAACGGTTTTAACGACGTCATCGGCATCGCGCTGCTGGCGCTCGCGCTGCTGCTGCTCGTCGCGCAACTGTCGTTTGACCGCAACGACATTTCATTTCTCACAACCAGGCTAAACAAGCCCATTCAAAACTGGATTGGGGTGCTAGGTGCGTGGCTCGCGTGGGGAAGTTTTATGTTATTCGGCGCAGCGGCATATGTGCTGCCATGGTTAGCCGGAATTTTCGGCGTTGCCTATCTGCTGAATTTTATGGGCTACCTGCGTGAACGGCTGCGCTGGTCATTATTGTGGACCGTGGTGCTACTGATTGCGTTGAGCGGCGTATTTCATATGTTCGACGACGGCAGCGGACACGGAAAACTTCACGAATTCATCGGCACGCACAGTGCGGGCGGCTGGCTCGGCTATGTGACATATGGCCAATATGCATATCGTGAATTTGGCTTCTGCCTGCTCGGCAATCTCGGCGCGACGATTGTTTATGCCGCGCTCGGCCTCATCAGCGTGCTGTTCCTGACCAATTTCCAACTGGGCAACTGGATTCGCGAGCTGATGCACAAGGAAAAATCCGCAGCGGCGGATGAATTCAAATCCGCCGAGGAAATTAATTTGGAAAAACGTTCGGCGGAACTGGAGAAGCAAAAGCGCAAGCTCGAAGAGGAAGTCGGACGCGGCGAAAAAACCGAGAAGACCGCCAGCGGCCTCGGTGCCGACGGTTTGCCCGTGCCGGAGCCGACCGTGCGCGACTTGAGCTATCCGCAGGCCAGCAAAGGCCCGCGTTATCGCAAGAGCACTTTGCCCGAACCGCCCAAGGAAATCGCGCCGGCAGCCGAACCCATCGAGGTTGGCGAGGTCATTCCCGCCAGCGAAATCCGCCCGGCGTCCACAGACGAAATCCTTGGCCGCAAATCCGACGTGCCGGAGAAACCCGCCGAAGAAAAAATCGAGAAGGCCGAGACGCCCGCCGCTGAAACGGCGGAGCCGCCCAAGCCCGCCGAGCCGAAACCCGAGCCGGTCATCACGATTGCCGACGGTTCCGTGCCGCCAACGCCGTCCCCGCGCCTGCGGCCCGCCCCGCGCAAGCCCAAGCCGATGACCGTGGCCTCGGTGCCGATGATTGGCAACTACCAGTTGCCGCCGATGGATTTTCTCCAGCACGCGGACATGACCATCAAGCCGACCGAGTCGAAAGAAGAATTGATGGCGAACGCGCGAATGATGCAGCAGACGCTGGCCCAGTTCGACATTGAGGTGTCGCTCGGCGACATCACGAAGGGGCCGACGATCACGCGCTACGAACTGCATCCCGCGCCCGGCGTGAAGCTGGAGAAGATCACCGCGCTTTCCAACAACATCGCGGCGGCGCTCAAGGCCGAGCGCATTCACATCCTTGCGCCCGTGCCGGGGAAATCTTCCGTCGGCATCGAAGTGCCGAATCTGATTAAGACGAAAGTCATCATGCGCGACCTCTTCGAGTCGGACGAATGGCGCAACACCAAGGCGCGCATTCCCATCGCGCTGGGCAAGGACGTCTATGGCCATCCGATTGTCGCCGACCTCGCGGAAATGCCGCACTGTCTCATCGCCGGCAGCACCGGTTCCGGCAAATCCGTCTGCATCAATTCCATCATTGCCTCGCTGCTCTACCGCTTCTCGCCGGATCAACTGCGCTTCGTGATGATTGATCCCAAGGTCGTCGAGCTGCAGCAATACAATGCCCTGCCCCACCTGGTCGTGCCGGTAGTGACCGATCCAAAAAAGGTTTTGCTCGCGCTGCGCTGGGTCGTCAATGAGATGGAAAAGCGCTACAAAATTTTCGCGCGCGTCGGCGTCCGCAACATCAAATCGTTCAACGAACGTCCGAAGAACAAGCCGTTGCCCGAGCAGGAAATGGAACTGCCGCTCTCCGTCAAAAAGGAAAAAGTCGAGGCCGGCGCGGGCGGGTTCGCCGTCGAGGTGGACGAGGAAATCGTCGTGCCGCGCGAGGAAGACATCGTCATTCCCGAAAAACTTTCCTACATCGTCGTCATCATTGACGAGCTGGCCGACCTCATGCTCGTCGCGCCGGCGGATGTCGAAATGGCCATTGCGCGCATCACCCAGATGGCGCGCGCGGCCGGCATCCATTGCATCGTCGCCACCCAGCGGCCGTCGGTGGACGTCATCACCGGTGTCATCAAGGCGAACATTCCGGCGCGCATCGCCTTCCAGGTGGCCAGCCGCGTGGACTCGCGGACGATTCTCGACGCGATGGGCGCGGACAAATTGCTCGGCAAGGGCGACATGCTTTATCTCCCGCCCGGTTCCGGCAATTTGAAGCGCGCCCAGGGCGCGCTCATCACCGACAAGGAACTGGAGGACATCGTTGCCTTCATCGCGCAGCAGGGCAAGCCCAGCTACGAGGTGGAAATCCACCAGCAGCTCTCCAAGCCCAGCGCGAACACCGACATCGAGAGCGGCATTGACGAGGACGAGGAACTCATCCAGCAGTGCATCGAGGTCATCCGCAGCGAACAGAAGGCCAGCGTCTCGCTGCTCCAACGCCGGCTGCGCCTCGGCTACACCCGCGCCGCGCGCATCATGGATGAGCTGGAAGGCCGCGGCATCGTGGGCGAGAGCAAGGGCGCCGAGCCGCGCGAAATCCTGATTGACCTCGACGGCGGCGGCGCCGACGGCGGCACGCAGGAAGCGGTGTAGTCCATCAAAACTTTTAACAACCAAGCAACCAAGTTTCCTGGGTTACTTGGTTGCTTGGTTGTTGGATAAATCCGCCGCGAAACGTATAGTCGCCAAATTTGCCATAGACTTGGCCATATCGCACCACTTATGGCGCATTGAGTTTCTTTGCCGCCCGCCCGATAGCCTCATAAATCGGATCAGCCTCGGTGGGGACGTGAACAGCAGGTTGATTTGTTTCCCCAGCAGGAGTTTTAAACTGGTATTGCGGATTTATGGATTTGAGCGCCCGGCAGATCGCTTGATCCATGAGGAAACCACATCCGTCGTTTTGCAGTTGTTCCAGCGCCGGCACCGCCGCTGTGCCTGCGGATCCAAGTCGACCCAACACGGTCACTTCCAGCACATGCACGAACAAATCATACTGCATGACCTTGACCTGTTTCCGTAACAGCAACGCATCCACCGAATTTATCGCCGCGTCCGAACTCTGTTCCTGTTTGCTTTTTCCGAAAAACACCTCCATACCATAGATGAAATCCCCCAGTGGTGTCTCGGCCTTGTCCAAAATTTCCAGCAATACCTTGTGATGCTCCACCTTCAGTCCGCTGACCAAAGCCGGCACTATTGGCTGAAACGCTGGCCCCAGTTTTTCAGTCCCCGCCAGATAATTCAACACCTCGATGTAAATCTGCTCATTGCCGATGTGCAACATATCTATCAACGGTTCCGCCATATCCTCCAGCGTGCCGCCAGATTGCACATAGGCCTGAATGATGGACAGCCGGTAAAATGGATCGCGACAGGCACGCTGTGACAACAATTCCGCCAGTTGGAAGCGCAATGCTGGATTGTCCCGGTGGGACGCCACAAAGGCGGATACGGCGGCTTCCCGATCCTGATGGTGTCGATCGTCAAAATTGGCGGTTTCCGACCCGATGGATTTTTTCGTGGACAGGCAACCCGCCGAACCCAGACCAATTTCCACTAAAAACAACACCGGCAGAACTACGGCGGTGGCACGATAAAAATGACTGCGGAAATTCAGCATCAGAATCACAGTTGAAAACAATCGTGCCGATGACCGGGCTAGCGTCAAGCGGAAATGAGGCAACCCATAGAGCGCGATGTAGTCCATCAAAAACTTTTAACAACCAAGTAACCGAGGAACAAACCAATTTGAACATATTTCCAAAATTGCCAAACGCGCGTCAATCGCGCTAAATAATCAGGAATGTCAACGGTCGCCGAACAACTCCGCTCCGCCCTCGAGGCCAGAAAATTCACCGTCGATCAGGTCGCCGAGCCGCGCGAAATCCTGATTGACCTCGACGGCGGCGACCAGAGCGCGGTGTAAAAACGGCGAACGCGTCAAAAACTTCTTTGCGCCGGGGCGGCTTCCGCCTTCATTGCATTTCGGCGCGACAAGTTGCATGATGTTCCCCGCGTGCAAAAGCTCGGCAAGAACCACGGCGGCTACCACGGCGAGACGATTGACCTCCGCGCCGTGCTGCGCGACCTCAAAATCGCGGCGCAGGCGCACGGCTGGACGACGGAAATTTTTCTTGAACATGGCGAATTAAAATTCCCCGTGTTTCACCATGCGCCGTCCGCACTCCGCAATCCGCAGTCCGCAGTCCGCATTTACATCTCCGCCGGCATCCACGGCGACGAGCCGGCCGCGCCGCTGGCGGCGCTGAAACTGTTGCAGGAAAACCGCTGGCCGGCGGGCGCGGAAATATGTTTGTTACCGTGCCTGAACCCCGTTGGCTTCCAGTTGAACCGGCGTGAGAATGCGGACGGCATTGATTTGAACCGCGATTATCGGAATCCGCAGGCCGCCGAGACCCGCGCGCACATCGCGTGGCTGGAGCGGCAGCCGCAGTTTAATTTTTACCTCTGCCTGCACGAGGACTGGGAATCGCACGGCTTTTATCTTTACTAGCAAAACCCGGACGGAAAAATTTCGCTCGCGGAAAAAATAATTGAAGCCGTCAAACAAGTCTGCCCGGTGGACTTGTCGGAGAACATCGAAGGCCGGCCGGCGCACGGCGGCATCATCCGCCCGATCCTCAATCCATTGGAGCGCCCCGACTGGCCGGAGGCATTTTATCTCATCACGCAAAAGGCGCGGCAGGGCTACACGCTGGAGGCGCCGTCGGACTTTCCGCTGCCAACGCGCGTGAATGCGCTCGTGGCGGCGGTGCGGGCGGCGCTGGATTGAACCCAAACAAAAAAGGCGCGGAAAAATCCGCGCCTTTGATTTGGTTCGCCGGAGAATTACTTTCCGGCCTCGACGATTTTCACGCTGATGAGGCTCTGCTTGGTGACGGGACGGTCGCCGGGGTGCGTGGGCGTGGTGCCGATTTTTTCCAGCACGTCGTCGCCATTGATGAGCCGGCCGAAGGCGGTGTATTGGCGGTCGAGAAAACGCGGATCGCCGTGGCAGATGAAAAACTGCGAGCCGGCGGAATTGGGATCCTGCGAGCGCGCCATCGAGAGGACGCCGCGGACGTGCGGCTTGTCGTTGAACTCGGCCTTGACCTGATGGCCGGGCCCGCCGGTTCCCCAAAGGTGCTGCTTGGAATCGTCCTTGGTGTTCGGGTCGCCGCCCTGAACCATAAAACCCTTGATGACGCGGTGGAAACAGGTCCCATCGTAAAAGCCGGACCGGGCGAGCTTCTTGAAATTCTCGACGTGCTTGGGCGCGACGTCCGGCCAGAATTCAAGGGTCATTTCGCCGGCGCTGGTGGTGAGGATGGCAACTTCGCTCATAAAATTATTATTCGATGGTTTGGAACTGAAAATTTATTTCACGCTGTCGGCGGGGACGATCTTGATGCTGGTGATGCCCATGTGTTTGTCGGGGCGATCCTGTGGATGTGTCGGCGTGGTGGCAATTTTTTCCAAAACGTCGTCGCCCTTGATGAGCTTGCCGAACGTCGTGTATTGGTGGTCAAGAAATGTCGGCTCGCCATGGCAGATGAAAAACTGCGAGCCGGCGGAATCGGGATCCGCGCTGCGGGCCATGGAGATGACGCCGCGGTGGTGCGAATGGTCGTTGAACTCGGCCTTGATCGAGTAGCCCGGGCCGCCCGTGCCCCACATGGCCTCCTTGCTGGCATCCTTGGTCAGCGGGTCGCCGCCTTGGATCATAAAACCCTTGATGACGCGGTGAAAACAGGT
>Ga0316226_1004232_pt1 | contig 11570 bp, 8 predicted proteins | sample TBH18017metaG_FD_206009 | JGI IMG/M metagenome (GOLD analysis project Ga0316226, IMG submission 206009) | Freshwater microbial communities from Trout Bog Lake, Wisconsin, USA - TBH18017 | ecosystem: Environmental > Aquatic > Freshwater > Lake > Hypolimnion/Profundal zone | place: USA: Wisconsin... | reverse complement strand
TTGGTTTAGTCCGGCAGGGACATGAAGTCACCGTCGTCACCAGCCGGCGAGCCTACGAAAATCCTCGGGTAACATTTGGCAAGGTTGAGACGTGGTGCGGGGTTCGAGTTCATCGTGTGGCGTCGACAGGATTTGGGAAAGGTGCTAAATGGCGTCGCGTGGCGGATTTTGCGAGTTTCGTGCTCTCCTGCTCCCTTCGGTTGCCGTTCCTTCCGAAGCAGGATGCCGTTGTCGCCCTCACGACACCGCCTCTCATTTCGTTCATCGGCGCCTTGGTTTCGCGCTTCTGGGGCGCGTCGTTCTTTTATTGGGTAATGGACCTTAACCCGGACGAAGCGATCGCGGCGGGTTGGCTCCGGGTTGGATCACCCGTCGCCCGGCTGCTGGATGCCATGTCGCGATTTAGCCTTAACCAGGCGGCTAAAATCATCGCACTGGACAGATTCATGAGCCGCCTGATCACTGCCAAGGGGATCTCGCCGTCGAAGATAGTGGTCATTCCGCCGTGGCCCCATGATGACGAGGTACGGTCTGATCCCGCAGGGCGCGAGCAGTTTCGAGAGGCCCACGGCCTGGAGGGTAAGGTCGTCGTGATGTATTCGGGCAATCACAGCCCGGTGCATCCATTAGACACACTATGGGAAGCCGCTGATCAACTTCGTGGGGAGAGAGACATCGTTTTCTGCTTTGTCGGCGGCGGAAGCGAGTGGCGTAAGATTAAAGAGAAAATCAACGGTAGTAGCCAGGGGGCACGAGGCGGAATGTTGGAAAATATCGTTTGCTTGCCATATCAGCCGCTGGGTCAGTTGGGCGGCTCCTTGTCAGCGGCGGATTTACATGTGGTCGTAATGGGAGATGCTATGGTGGGCTTGGTGCATCCCTGCAAGATCTACAACATTCTTAATGTCGGGGTGCCGATACTTTACATCGGGCCGAGCCCAAGCCATATTACGGATATGCTTGGCGTTGAGGATGCAGATTCGTATGGTTGGGCAGCACACGGCCAAGTGGATGCCGTGGTTGCGCAGCTCCGGCGGCTGCTATCGAGAGTCCGGAACAAGAAAGCTGTGCGTGCGCCGAGTATGCCGCCTGGCTTCAAAAAAGACGAATTGATGGGGCGGATGATAGCCGTCTTGGAAGGCTGCCCAAAGTAGCTGCGGAAATCGTGAGTACGCGAAGGGACTTGAGATATTCTGCGTTACTTGATTCTTGACATCGGGCATGATAACGATACCGGGCAGTATGACTTAGTTTTGAGCATGGGAGCTTTGAATCTGCCATGTGAAAACCAATGTAGCTATTACGCCGTGTCCCATAACCCGAATGTTTGAGCTGACCCGAATCGAAATAGCTGTCACCATGACTTCAACACTGACGAAGAAGGCGCCCAAAGATACGCATTATTACGATCCCAGTGAGATCCTGGAACATACTGCCGGATTTTGCCAGAATGTAATTCTGGATCACACCTATCTGCCCCAAAACTTTGGCCTGCTTTGATTTCGGAGGAGTTTTTACGATCGCAGCGGCTCAGGTGCAGCGGAGGTTTCAGAGCCGATGTTTTAATTTATGCCTCCAGTTTAACCGCTTCGCTGCATGGAAGGTGCCCCATCCTCGCTCTCTCCACTCGCGGCCTCAGTGGGCGGTCGTTCTAACGTTTATGTTCAAAGATAAAATCTTACTCATCACTGGCGGAACTGGCTCCTTCGGCGATGCCGTCCTGCGCCGGTTCTTGGACAGTGACATCGGCGAGATTCGCATCTTCAGCCGCGACGAAAAGAAGCAGGACGACATGCGCCATGAAATGCGCAGTGCCAAACTCAAGTTCCATATCGGCGACGTGCGTAACTTCAACAGCATCAACAGCGCCATGCGCGGCGTGGACTACGTTTTCAACGCCGCCGCGCTCAAACAGGTCCCCTCTTGCGAGTTCTACCCCCTGGAGGCTGTAGCCACCAACATCCATGGCACCGAGAACACCCTGAACGCCGCCCTGGCCAACGGGGTTAAGAACGTCATCGTCCTGAGCACCGATAAGGCGGTCTATCCCATCAACGCCATGGGCATGTCCAAGGCTCTCATGGAGAAGGTAGCCGTTGCCAAGGCGCGAACCCTTAAGATGGGGGAGATGACGATCTGCGTGACCCGCTACGGCAATGTTATGGCTTCCCGCGGTTCTGTTATCCCCCTATTCGTCCGCCAGATCAAGGATGGGAAACCAATCACCATCACCGATCCAGACATGACCCGATTCATGATGTCGCTTGATGAAGCGGTTGATTTGGTGCTGTTTGCCTATCAGAAAGGCCACTCGGGCGACACCTTCGTCCAAAAGGCCCCAGCCGCCACCATCGGCCAGCTGGCCCGAGTACTGAAGGAAGTCTTTAACTCTGAGGCTGAGGTGCGGATCGTCGGAACCCGCCACGGGGAGAAAAAGCACGAGAGCCTTTTGAACCGCGAAGAAATGGTGCGGGCGGAAGACTTGGGCGACTATTACCGCATTGGCTCGGACAGCCGAGACCTGAACTACTCGATCTTCTTCGAGACGGGCCAAAAAGAAGTCGCAATGTACGAGGATTACACCTCCGCTAATACTCAGCAACTCAGCGACGAAGAGTTGAAGGGCATTCTACTGAGACTACCCTTCATTCGCCAAGAGATAAATGCCACGCCCCGGCCCTTCTCGACCTAAGGTTGATTTGGGCTCACGCTACCTCAGTCTAACCAATTGATCAAGTTGACGTGAGTCAAATATCTCGTATAATATACACATGAAACTTATCGAACAATGTTGGGTGAGTTTGTGCACTCTAGTGGTGCTGCTGCTGTTTGCTTTGCATCTGGAAGCGTTCGGTCAACCCATTAGCTATCAAGGCCACCTGATCGACCAGGGGGCCCCCGCCAATGGATTATACGACTTGACATTCAGCTTGTATACCTCCGAAAACGGCTCCGATGGGACTGCCGGGCTTGTGACGAGCAGCGCCGTGGCAATCACCGGTGGCCTCTTCACGGTGAGCCTGAATTTCGGCAGCAATATCTTTAACGGCACACCGTTCTTCTTGGAGGTGGGAGCAAGGACCAACGGCGCTGGCAGTTTTACAACCCTGACACCACGACAACCGCTCCTAGCAGCACCCTACGCAACCTACGCCTCCAGCGCCGGTGTGGCAAATTCAGTTCCGGCAGCGGCTATCTCCGGCGTGATCGCCTTGGCCCAATTGCCCGCCGAATTGGTTAGGAATGCCACGATGGACCTCGTGCTGAACGGGGCGACGGGTTACGGCTGGGGTCTATCGAACGTGGTAGCGGCAGCCGTGCCAAACGCCGGGACGATCAACGACTCGCAGTTCACGGGAATTGCGACCAATCTCGTCGTCACCTGGGGGATCACCGATACCAATTTTATGACAGGCAGCTACACGATGGTCAGGGCCGGATGGTTCGTTGCAACTAACACTCTGACCGGAAGCCTGTGCTATGAGACGAATGGGAGTGTGGTCCTCAGTAATGGAATCACTGGCCAAACCATCACTCTGAGCAATGGAGTGGTGACCGCTTCGCTGAATGGCAACGCGGCGACGGCGAGTTACGTCACCGGGACCCTGACCAACAACACGTCCGGCAGCGCGGCGTCCGGGTGGCCGACGCATTGGGCGATTTCAAGCATCACCAATCTGCCGTCGTATCAGCCGGCGAGCCCGGTGCTCACGAATCTGTCAGCCGGTGACGGCTCGGGCTTGACAAACTTGCTCGGAACCAATTTAACGTCTTCTCTGTTATCGTTAGGGCTGCTTACCAACAGCGCATCGGGCGTGAAGCTTGCTGGAGCGTTTTCGGGCTCGGGGGCTGGCCTCACCAACATAATCGCGACCAATATGATCGGAACCGTGACCGCTCCTCTCATTGTGGTTCCCGGCCCATCTGATCTTGCCGGCAAGCCTGGCGGGGGCCCCGCGTTATTAACTTTGAACTTCGGCAATGATCCGCAGGTGTTTGTCGGTTACAACGAGATTGCAGATGGATTAGTCTCGGAAGCGGGGGAGCCAGGGTATGCTTTGGGGTTTGAAGGGAATTACAACGACGGTTCCGGCGACCCGAAAATGGAGGCCTATATTCAATATACTACCGGAGGAACACCGGCGTATACCAGGAGGTCTTTTATGTCTCAGTTTGGAAGGACATCACAGTTGCCAACCGGAACAGCATTATCTGGTGGATCAAATGGAATAGTATTCTTCATCAACACAGGCGCAGGGTCCCCGGGCAGTCAACAATACATGCTTGGGAGCCAATGCGGGATTATTACAACTAACTATACATATTTTAGTACCACTAACAATGCGGTGAATTGGATGAGTCACTTGAGTTCTCCGAATTGCTCACTAAACGTGAGCTATTTCTCCGCTGGACAAAGCGAGCCGACGTATCATGGAAATATCCAACTCGGATCTGGGCAGAATCATAATAGTGAGAATGGGCTAGAATTTAAATGTACGGCCGGGAGTGGTAGTGCCGGGCGGGGTTGGCGGCTGCCCACGGTATTTGATGGCTCATCAGGTATTGATTTGATAGTGGAGAATAGGGTGAACAGTGCTACCTGGACCGGCATTGCTGCCTTTGCAATGGCCGATTCGTCCCTACACTTGTCAAACAGTCTATATGTAGCACGAAACATGTATGTGGGAACTGAATATAGCAGTGCGGTTGTAACCACGAGTGTAACGGCGCAGCAAGCAAGGGAAACAGCTATCAGGGCGATCTATACAGGTGGGGCGGACATGTCGATGTATGCCGAACGCGACCACGGCGAAATAGGAACGGTTACCGCTAAGCCTGTTTATGTGACGGTCGGTGGGTCCCCCAAGGTATATGTGTTAACAAATGGCAACGTTGGTATCGGAACAAGTCTGCCAACGGCGAAATTGCAGGTGGCTGGCGGTGTGTTGTCATCTACAGTCACCTCAACTGCCGGTACAGCCTCACTGATGCAAAGTAACTCTGCTCCGATCAACATCTGGACTAATGCCGCGAGTGGCACGACGAGTTGGACGAATACAACAGGACTCAGTGGGTTTGTGCTTATTGGCGGAGGATACGTTTCGGCTATTAGGCTTAATGGGACATCGCTCGGTATTGGTGCCAGCGCAGGCTTGGCGACCGTTCCGCTGTCGCCGATGGGCTATGTGACGCTTAGCTACACGACGGCCCCGACGATGCTCTGGGTCTATCAATAGAACTGTAGTGACCTCTCTGGGTCAGTCAACACGTGGAAGCTGTACCAAGATTGGTGTTTTCGGAGTTTCGCACCGGCGTAGGCCCAGTTAGCTGAGCCCACTAGGCAAGTCAAGCTGGACAGACGAAATCAGAATGGTCACCGTCCCTGCATTCCGCTGTCATTTTTTATGTTTACCATCCTTGTTACAGGTTCTGATGGTTTTATCGGCCGCAACCTTTGCGTTGCCTTGCGTCGCCAATCGGGCTATGAAGTCATTGAGTTTGATGTCCACCTGAAGATCGAGGATCTGCCAGCGTTGGCCGTAAAGGCTGACTTGGTTTTTCACTTGGCCGGTGTCAACCGGCCCAAGGATGAAGGGGAGTTTACCAAGGGCAACGCCGATTTGACACGGAATCTGTGCGAGTGCCTCCGAGAGGTTGGCCGAAAGACCCCGCTTGTGCTGACTTCCTCGGCCCAGGCGGAACTGGACAATCCCTATGGGCGTAGCAAGAAGGCGGCCGAGGACGCCGTGCTGGAATACCACAAGCGAAGCGGGGCGCCGGTCTGCCTATATCGGTTTCCTAATGTCTTCGGGAAGTGGAGCCGGCCCAACTACAACACCGTGGTAGCCACCTTCTGCCATAACATCAGCAGGGGCCTACCCGTTCAGCTTAGCAACCGTTCCACCCTCATTCGGTTTGTATATATCGACGACATCGTGCGCGATTGTCTGGAATTGGCCGCTCTTGGCACTTGGGAAGCTAATTCTGTCCGTCGCGAGATCCAGCCCGTGTTCTCGATGACCCTCGGTGAACTCCATGACGTCATAGTGTCATTTCGCGAGGGACGGGAGAAGCTCCTTTTGCCCGATTTATCCAATTCGCTGACCCGCTATCTCTATTCCACCTACGTCTCGTTCCTGGAGATGGACAACGGCCTGGCCCGGCACGTCGAGTTGAGGTCAGATGATCGCGGTTGGCTCTTCGAACTCATCAAGTCACGCCATGCAGGCCAGGTTTTCGTCTCACGGACCCGCCCTGGCGTTACCCGAGGCAACCATTATCACGATACGAAGATCGAGAAGTTCTGCGTCATCCAGGGCGAGGGGGTCATCCGCTTCCGCAGCGTGCTCGACAACAGGCTTGTGGAGTACCCCGTCAGTGATCGGGCGATCAGCATTGTGGATATTCCGCCCGGCTGCACGCATTCCATCGAAAACACTGGCGTAGCGGACATGATCACGCTTTTCTGGGCCAACGAGATCTTCGATCCGCAGAAACCGGATGTCTATTTTGAAGTGGTGCGGAAAGGCTGACCCTATCGTCAGCCTTTGGTGCGTCGACGTTCGCTAATTTGGCGTAACTCGTTCGTTTTGGCTGCGGGTCGTTTTCGGCACCGTAACATAATACATGACCTTTGCCCGCACGTGGCTACAGTATTCGCGGAGGGGATGGTAGTGGACTACATCAGGCTGAGGGGCCGAGTTTGATCCAACGAAATTGTATGAAAACCGATGAAATTCTTAGCTGATCCTCTTGCATGGGCTTGGGCCACGCTGATAGCGAACGCCGCGGTTTGCTTTTGGCGCCGACGCTGTAGGAAAGGCTGGGTTTTGCTTGGCGTCGCGGTGGCGATGAGCACCGCGCACGCCTGCGGCATTCACGAGAGGCTCATGGCCGGTTTGGAGCGCCCTTTCCTAAACGATTCTCGCCATCCCATCGAGCCGGCTGACGCCGTGGTGGTTCTCGGGGGTTACCTGGACTACTTCCCCGGTGCCTATCTCGGAATCGAGTTCAGCGAGGCAGCCGACCGGCTGTTCACGGGGATCGCGTTGGTGCGCGACGACAAGGCGCCTGTGCTCGTCCTCGGCGGGCCGGGCGTGGGAAGCCCTCCGGTGCTCGTCGAGGCTGAGACAGCCAAAAAGTTTATCGAATCGTGGAGGCTTCTGTCGACACCGATCAAGTTCCTCGGAGCGAACAAAGACACCCATGACGAGGCCGTTCACTGTGCGAAACTGGCCCGCGAGAGCGGATGGAAGCGCGTCATCCTTGTGACCTCGGCTGCTCACCTTCGCCGCGCCTCTGGTGCCTTCCGAAAGGCGGGCCTGGACATCACCCCGGTCGGCTGCGACTTTCGCGCCACCGAGGTGTTCAGAGGCAATTGGCATATCAGGATCGTCCCTCGTACAGCGAGCTTCGCAATGCTTGACCAGTGGATCGAGGAGGAAATGGGCTATGCCTATTACCGACTGCGCGGCTGGCTCTGAAGGTTCTAGGAGCCTCCACCCATCGTGAATGCATCTCGCAATTCTAACAGATGTCTAACAAAATAAAGGTCCTCACCATCCTCGGCACGCGGCCGGAGATCATTCGACTCTCCCGTGTTATCGCCGTTCTCGAGGAAGCCACGAATCACGTGCTGGTCCATACGGGCCAGAACTATGATTATGAACTGAACCGCATCTTCTTCAAGGAACTCGGCGTTCCGGAGCCCAAGCATTATCTCAAGGCTGCCGGCCAAAGTGCAGCCGAGACCATTGGCAACACCATTGCCCGCACCGACGTTGTTCTGGAAAGGGAGAAACCTGAAGCGGTCCTCGTCTTGGGCGACACAAATAGCTGCTTGGCCGTGATTCCGGCCAAGCGGCGGCACATTCCCATCTTTCACATGGAGGCGGGCAACCGCTGTTTCGACATGCGTGTGCCGGAGGAGATCAACCGTCGTATCGTCGACCACGTGAGCGACATCAATCTCTGTTACTCGGAGCACGCCCGCCGCTATTTGCTGGCTGAAGGCTTACCGCGAGACCTGGTGCTTAAGACCGGGTCGCCCATGAAGGAAGTCCTCGACTTTCATCGCGCCGCCATTGATCGCTCCGCAGTGCTGGATCGGCTAGGGCTTGCCGCAGGCCAGTATTTTACCGTGAGCATCCATCGGGAAGAAAATGTGGACGATGCGGCACACCTCCGCAGCCTGGTTCAGGCGCTGGACGCCTTGGCCAAGAAATACCGGTTACCGCTGATCTTCTCGGTTCATCCGCGGACGCGCAAGCGCCTGGAGGCAGGGCGGCACAAACTCCACAGGCTTATCCGCACGATGCCGCCGTTGGGTTTCTTCGACTACGTCGCCCTTCAGAAGAGCGCCTTCTGCGCCGTGTCCGATAGCGGCACCATCACGGAGGAATCCTCGATCCTTGGTTTCCCCGCCATCACCGTCCGGGAGGCCCACGAACGGCCCGAGGGGATGGACGAAGGCGCCGTCATTATGAGCGGCTTATCTACCCATCGCATCCTCCAGGCCGTGGAGATGACGCTGGCGCAGTTCAAAAGCTTGGGACCTTGCCGCCTGCCCAACGATTACGACGTGGATCGGGTTTCGTGGAAGGTTGCCAAGATCATCCTCAGCTACACCGATTACATCAATCGGCGTGTGTGGCTGAAGCGCGAAGGCTCATAGGACCTCCACGGCAGATACCACTCCAACGCAGGAAACACGAGCAGCGGCTTGATGCCGCCCTTTTTTGATGCGCGTGTTGCTTTGCTGAGCGGGCGTAGCCGCAAACAAATCCGAGAGACGAAAACGCTTTCCCAAAGCTCACGGTCTGGACGGGAAGTTTGTGGTGATGGGTGACGCGATGGTGGGAGTGGTCCATCCTTGAAAAACCTAAATAATGGGTCAATTACTGTCCGTATTGGAAGGCCCAGACCGGCACTCCAGACTCGGCGGGCGCCGAACTTCAGCTCGGCCCAGCTAGGCGGGTGCGTAAGAGCAGGGATCAGTATCAGGTACGAACGCGGTCTTAGGGACCGCAGTTAAGGTCACTTCGCCCAGCGATTAAGGGGGGCGGTGGAATTCTAAGCAGTTTATGAGCAGTTCGACGGTTTCTGCCCTGTTGGTCGGTCTGGGGGTAAGTTTCGTTGCGATACCCGTTCTGATAAGGTTATCAAAACAACGGGTGATGCGGCAACGTTCTCCGGATTTCCACCACTCGGCCGGCGAGCCCATTCCGAGGCTGGGAGGAGTAGCGTTAGTGTTGGCCTTTCTTGCGGTACAGGGTTTGATGGCCTTGTTGAATCAAGAATCGGCAGCCGAAATCCATACGCGTAACACAGTATGCTTTGCGGCATTGGGCATGTTCGGGCTAGGCCTTTGGGATGATCTGAACAAGCTAGGCGCCAAAAAGAAACTGCTGGGACAAGTCCTAATTGCCGGTTTCGTTTGTGTGCGCGGGTTGTCGATCTCCCTCGTAAGCCTGCCGTTCCTCGGGGGCGCGGTTCAGGTCCACTGGCTGGGCATCGCATTGACGCTGCTCTGGGTGGTTGGGCTCACGAATTTGATTAACTTGTTAGATGGCACGGATGGCTTGGCGGCCGGGATCTCCCTGATGCTGATGTTACTGATGGCCTACCTGGCACACGCAGCAGGCCATGCCGAATTCCAGGTGTGGGGTATGATAGGCGCGTTGCTCGCTTTCCTGCGTTTCAACTTCCCACCCGCCCGCATCTACCTGGGTGACAGTGGCGCCTATTTTGTAGGCTCTCTACTCGCTCTGATCTCGCTGACCGACTCGACCAAGGGCGACGTATTTGCTGCCATGGTCGCGCCGATGTTTGTGCTCGCGCTGCCGATCCTCGACACCAGTCTCGCCGTTCTCAGTCGCGGACTAAAGGGCTTGCCAGTCTTCCGGCCCGATCGCCGCCATTTGCATCATCGCCTGCTGCGGGTGGGGTTTTCGAAGCGCAGAGTGCTTCTGTGGTTTTATGGCCTTACCTTGGTCTTCCTGGCCCTCGGTTTCGCCGTAGTTACCTTCCGAGGACTCTGGCTGCCCATTTTTCTCGGTCTGGCGATGCTGGTGCTGTTGGTCTGTGCCCGCTCGCTGAGTTTCAGCCGGCGCTGGTTCAATGTCGGCGGCGTCATCACCCAATCTCTCGAAATGCGCGATGACATTCGGTATGGCCTCAGCCTTATGCGCTTCCTTGAACTTGAGGGCGGTCGTTGCAAGTCGATGGACGATCTGTGGGCCAGTTTCCTCTTCGCGGCGGAGAAACTCGGTTACACGAGTGCCACGTTAATGCTAAAGGGGCACCGTCGCCACTGGCAGGCGCCGCAGATGCCGGAGCAAACGACATTACTGCGCCACCAATTACCAGGTGAGGCCGGTGGGGTAATCGAATTGCGCGCCCCACTGGGCCAGCCTGCTGTTCCCGAGGCCGCCCGCGGAGCACCCTCACGCAACACCGACCAACCAGGCCCCGTTGGCGAGCTCGCCGTCTCGGAGATCCTGAGCGAACTGTTGGCTGAAGGATGGGTGAAGGCTCAGGCTCGATGGGATCAGCGCTGCGCCAGATCTAAGCAGCAAGCAACCTGCGCTCAGCAACGCGCCGGAGAACGTGCAGATCCTGTTCCAGAAGAAGCGCGATTATTGAATTCTGAACGTCCCAAATGAATCCTCCGTGAGAGCGGTTCATGTTTGTCGGAGTGGGGGATGTGGACCTCCATTTGGCGTTGCAATTTGCCAGGTCCCGTATCCGTATGCCTGGCCTGGATATCCATCCCGCAAGGTCGAGTCGACCAACTAAGCACACGTCCTTCCTTGCCTTTCACGGCTTCCACCCGCGACCCGCCCGTCGCGGGTTTTTTTATGCCCGCGCCCGGCGCGATCGCGAAAGAATGGCGCAGTAAACCAGAAACACGGTCGCTACCGAATGGACCTGAAAGGGAAAATCGAAGCGCGCCTGGACCAGGCCCCCCGCCAGCGCCAGAAAAATCAGCACCATGAGGATCGGGGACAGCGGCAGGCCGCGCCTCAGGAATGAATGGAGGCCCGCGCCCGCCAGCAACCCCACGAGCAGGCTCAGCCCCACCCAGCCCAGGGTGATGCGGAACTCCAGCCAGTCGTTGTGCAGGTAGGCTTCCCACGCCTGTTCAGGACGGGTCAGGTAAAAATAATAAACCGGTGCAAAGGTGCCCGCCCCCGAGCCGAAGCCCTGGTAATCCTTCGCCATGGTTTCGGCGTTATTGTATATGGTTGCTCGGCCACTCAGACCGTCCGAAAAGACGGTCTGGAAGCGTTTTTCCAGCGAGTCCCAGCCGAAAACCACCGCTAACTGGATGGCCACGGCGAACAGCAGGCCGAGCCCCACCTTGCTCCGCAACGGGATCCCCCGCGTCATCGTCAGCATCACCACCAGCACCGCCGGCAGCAGACCTAGGGCAATCAGGCTCCCACCCCGGCTGCTCGAAATAAATGGAGACGCCCCCATCACCACCGCGCCCGCCGCCAGCCACAAATAGGCCGCGCCCGGCTTGCGCCAACCCTCGCGCCGGTTCCGCGCCGCCGCCTGGGCCGAGA
>Ga0316226_1004231_pt1 | contig 11572 bp, 11 predicted proteins | sample TBH18017metaG_FD_206009 | JGI IMG/M metagenome (GOLD analysis project Ga0316226, IMG submission 206009) | Freshwater microbial communities from Trout Bog Lake, Wisconsin, USA - TBH18017 | ecosystem: Environmental > Aquatic > Freshwater > Lake > Hypolimnion/Profundal zone | place: USA: Wisconsin... | reverse complement strand
CACTCTACGGCATTGCTCTTAGCATACTAAAACTTACACTAGAAGCAGGCCAGATGCAGACTAAACATGGACAAGCCATGTGGTTAATGCTTAATAGTATTCCCGGTGTAGAAGTCAAAGGATATAACATGGTTCCCACTGACCAGTACAAACCTCACCGAGGTGATCAGATTGTCAAACAAGATGACGAGTGGACACGCTATACATTCCCTGTTGCCCCAGGAAGTCGCAGTATGCGTAGTGGTCGTCCTGGTACAGGACTGTACACTAGTCAAGCCACAATGATAGCTCGCTGGACCGGGCAATAACTTACCTGAATTAAAATACGCTAAATACAGTATGACCAAGCAATTTGTGCGAGTACTGTGTGATGTACACTGTGAATGGGAGGGCCTAGCCCCAATTTACCGTGTATATGTCAACGACGAATTGTTTGTTGAGCGTACTTGGATTTGGACCGATGTCTATATCGAAGAAGCACTACAAATTGAAGCAGAACCTGGAGATTACCAGATTCGTCATGAGCTAGTACCCCCAAGTTTAGCTGAAATTACTGTGGATAACTACCGTGTAGAAACGGGCCCAGGACAAGTAATCAGTGATTCACTGATAAGGATTAGATAATGCGTTTATATGAAATTGTTAATTTAAAGGAAAATGCTACAGCAGGAGCTACCAGTTCTGGTAGCGTAGCCACTGTAGCGGCACCGCTAGGCGGCATGATTTCAAGAAATGGCGGTAGTTTCTTTGCAGGGCATAAATACTCTAACGACGATGCAACGCCTAATACGCCTGCTGAGTACAAAAAGTATAAACGGAAGAAATAATGTTATCAGATTTGTTAAAAACTTTGTTGGGTACACAATTTGCTTACTATGTAAAAGCGCACGGTTTTCACTGGAATGTTGAAAGTCCAGACTTTTATCAGTACCACAAGTTTTTTCAAAAGATTTACGAAGATGCGTATGAAGCTATTGATACTATTGCTGAATACATACGCAGTCTAGAAGAATATGCACCAGGCAGTCTAAATCGCTTTTTAGAACTGTCTGTTATCGAGGGACAAACCAAGATCCCCCGCGCCCGATTAATGATTGAAGAACTGTTGAGTGACAGTGGAAAAATGGTTGAACTATTGAACCAATGCTTTGCTGCCGCTACACAAGAAAACAAACAAGATATTGCTAATTTCATTGCAGAGCGTCTAAGTCAAACTAATAAGTTTGCTTGGCAACTGCGTAGCACATTGAAAGAAGTACGGGCGTGATTTATGTCAAAAGACCATAACGACATCTACTCTATAGTTGAGAGACTGGCTATTTTAGAAGGCCGGATTACTCCCGCTGGCGTAAAACATGGCCTGAATCGACAGCAAAAGTCAGTGCCACAGATGCCGGCTTTGTTCAAACCTAAAACACAAAAAATCTTAGGCGGTGATGCCAATGCTAAAAATCCTATGTCAGGGTATGCAGTAGGTGGTTGTGAAGAGTCTGTGGACATAGACAGTGTAGTTGACAAAGACAACAACTCTGAAGAAGCTTGGCATTCAACCTACTACGGTGGCCTAGACGAGTCCGACGGTGTTGCTGAAGACAGCTTGACCAAAGTTAAACAGAGTTTTAACGATTATCTAAAGAGCATTGAAGAAAAATACAAGGATGCTGACCTCAAAGACAAAACTGAGGTAGATCGCGAACTAGGCAAAAAAGATACTAAAGATCGTGATTTGGTCTCCAAAGACAAACCTGAACTTGATGAAGAAGAATTAGCGGAAAGTCCAGTTAAAACTATTACTAACGAATGCGGCCTATGGGAAGTATTTGGTAACGAGTCAACCGGATTTGAAATCCGTCATGGCAACGGTGCAATGAAATCTAGATTTAAAAGTTTAGAAGAAGCTGAAATGGCCTTGGAAATGTTCCAATCTCGTCGTGCGGCAATGAAAAAAGCGGCTGAGTCAGCTGATTATGTGGAAGAAAAATAAAAATGTTAACCAATGATTTATTCAACTCAAAGTTTGAGCGAGAGCTTCAAGAAGGCGCGGTAGATGATTTAAGACGTCGCATGATTGATAATCTCAGTAGCGATATCGTAGAACTTAAAGGTGAACTTAGATCAGCTCGCACCGCAGAAGATGTTGCCAGAATCAATAAAAAAATTGATGCATTAATGAAAAAGCGTGAAGACATTGTGTTTGATCGTCCACCACAGGTAGAAGAATGGAGCAATTCAGCTCCAGGACATGATGCTAGTCAACGCACACTAAGTCGTGTACCATTTAAAAAAGGTCTAGTACAAGAAAAAGGTATTCCTGGTAATTTACCTCCAGATCAAGTACCAGGTAAAGAAGACCTGCTCAAAGGTAAAGGTCGCAAGTACTATGAAGAAGGCGGCATTCCAGGTAACTTGCCACCAGATCAAGTACCAGGCAAAGAAGACCTGCTCAAGGGCCGAGGCCGTAAGTATTACGAGGACATGGACGAAACAACTGTTGCTCCACCTACAGCACAAGAAAGAGCTTTCCAAAACGGTGTTGGAGTGTTTGAAGAAATAAAAAAGGTATGGGAAGAAAAGAAACCTTTTGCAAATATTCCTATGCCAGATGGTGGAAGATTAACATTAACTCGCAACCAGGTATTTAATATCTTAATTGCAGTTAAAAACATGACTCCTCAAGAGTACAAAAAATTAATGCCTACAATATTCACCAATGTAGATCGATTCATGCTTTGGGTTCCTACAATTATGAAATATCAAATTCCTAAAGAAGCTCCACCAGAAGCTCCGGCAGGTATTGCACCGGGTGGCCAGGTAATGACACAACAGCCATTGATTAAAGAAGCAAAGGCTCAAAAAAAAAATTCTAAAGACGACGAAGACTTAACTCCGCAGAGTGTTAGAGATCCTGTAGTACAGCGTGAATTACAAAAAGCACAGGGCCGTGTTTCTAGTGCTAAAAGCCCAATTGAAGCCCTGATCCGTGATGAAATCAATGCTCAACAGCGTATTGAACAAGAGCTAGAACAACAAAAGTCAGATGTTCAATTACAAGACAAAAAAATAGCAGATTTACAAAAACAGTTGGCTACAGCTATGCAGACTATTAAGACTGCTCCTGTGGCACCAACTACGGCAGCGACTCCTACCGCAACTGCCACTCCGGCAGAAAAACCTGCTACAGCCAAACCTAGTGCAATTTCAGTTCCTACTACAGCTAAAGCAGAGCCAGAAAAAGAACCTGCTAAAACAGCGGATGCAGAAACACAAAGACAAATTCAAGATCTTCAAAATGAATTGTTGATGACTAAACTCAAAATGCAAGAGCCTGGAGTTAGCCGTGCTGAACATGATAGTTTAAAACAAGAACTTAATGATATTCGCAGCCAAATTGAAAAAATGAATCAAAAAGCAAAATCACTTAGTAAAGCAAGAGATAATGCTAAAAATATGGGCGATGTGGTACCAGCTGACATGCCAGAACCAATTGCATTGCCAGACAAGGAATTAAAAATATTAAGTCAAAAAGATTTAGATGATTTATATAATCAAGAAAAAGTTGCCTCAACAGTTGACGAAAGCCACATGAGTGAACTAGATGCTATGCGTCAAGATCTAGAGCGTATGAATGATCGTCAGTTCTATACTGCCTATGGAATCAGCAAGGCAGCCTTCCAACAAAAGTATCGCACACTACTAAACCCAGCACAACAACAGTCAGTTCCAGTTAAAGAAACTGATGACGATGATTGGGAAGAAGACGAAGGCGACTATGTAAATGATCCAGCTGTTCATGCACAGGTAAGAAAACCTACCCTGCCAGATGCTGTGTTAAAACGCATACAACAAAATCCTTCCATGCGAGCTGATATCATTGCCGCTTACAAACGCCAGGCCGGTATCGCAGAAGGTTGGAGTGATGCGATTGTTAGTCAACGCACAGGCCGTCCACGCACACCTTACTCAGTTTACATCAAGGGCAAAAAGTGGAAGGACTTTGAAAACGAAGATCACGCAGAGAATGTAGCTAACAAGTTACGAGCTAAGTTTAAAGCCGAAGGCCGTGATCCTACGGTTATTACTATTGCTCCTACTGATTACGATAAAGGTATGGACGAAGCGCAACAACCAGGACACAAACCAGGTTGGGCATTAGATCCTAAGACCAAGTTAGAGCTCAAGCGCCGCAAACAATCAAGAGAGTTGCCAGCTAAGTTTGGCGGTAAAATAATTCCTAAGGATGTAGAAGAAGCTGCTAATCCAGCACAGCAGGCCGCTATTGCCGTCAACATGAAAAAGCATCACAAGAAGCCTAAGCACATGGACGAAGCTCCAGGTGCAGAAACACTAGCACACAATCAAAGCACAGTCTACAGCAACGAGAAAGCCATGGGCTTGGCCGAACACGGTGGTGGCGTTAACGGTCTCAAGAACTATGTAGCCTGGCGTAAGAAAGCCAATAGAGAGCGTGGTGTTACTAAAGGATATCCTCCAGTGGGTCGACCAGCTAAATCTGGACACTCAGTTGCACAAGGATCTGTACACAGCAAGCTAAACACTGCCAAAGGTGTTATTCCTTCAACTGCTAACGAAGGGTCAATGGCTCAGGCCGCACATCGTCCTGATGGTCCTAAGTTTGGTGGCTATTGGAAAGGCACAGACAAGAATCCTCCTCGCCCAGGACAAGGGTTTGGCGGCATGGAAGAAAATGTAAATGAAAATCAAGACACCTCCGGAGTTGAATCAGCTATTCTGCGCCGTATTATGGTACAGCACAAAGATTGGTTGTTAAAGTTTGGTCCACAAAAAGTCATGCAGGCCGCAGAAGAAGTAGCATACAATGTTGGTGATGCTGATGAAATTGGCACTAGTGATATCAGTGCTTGGGTACATCAAGTTGGTCAAATCTTAGGTGCCATAGCAGAATGATCTTAATGGAGTTCCTTACTGAGTATGAAGGTGGCCCAGAACCAATTTCTGAACCACGCACTCGTCTCTGTGAGCAATACAATACCGAACGCTTAGATGAAATATTAGTTTGTCTTTGTGCTATGGTTGTAGATGGTCAAAAGAAATCGCCAGAACACTATGGTATGGTGGCAGCCGCTGTGCTAGATCAAGACAACAACTGTGTGGCCGCACTGAACTATCGTAAGGGTGATAAAGATGTGCATGGCGAACGGGCTGCCATAGACGCTTACCGTGAGCGATTTGGCCGTGTTCCTCAAGACAGCATTATCATCACTACCTGTAGTCCCTGTAGTGAAACTATGTCGGATCGCTACGGAGAAAGCTGTACAGATTTGATCAACAGTCTTGGAGTACAGTTAGTTTACGCAGGTTACGCAGATCCTACACAACCTTCTGATCACGCAGACTTTACTGTAGAAGTATCCGATAATTCAAAGATACATGAACTGTGTCATTGTTTTGCCGCTACTTTTTTAGACCAAGAACGCGAACAACAATTAGATGAATTAAGTTTTTTAGGTAGCCCATGCACTAAAGACTGTTCAGGTCATCGTGCCGGCTACGAATGGTCTAAGCGCAAAGGTCTGCGGTTGGGCAACAGTCCATGGTCTCCCAGTTTTAACAAAGGTGCCGCACTAGCGGTAGCAGGTCGAGAATGAACGAATATCCAGTATATCCCGAGGATGACGGCAGTGATAGTCCACGAAATCCTTACGCCCCTGTCTGAAGTAAACCCCGATACCCTAGCGGGTAGTTTTGGCCGCAATCTTCTATTGGCCAAAACTTGGTTAATCGATGAACTTGAACAAATTCAAACAGACTTTGATACTATCTATATTTTAGGCTCATGGTATGGTAATATGAGTTTGCTATTGGCCGCTAGTAAAATAAAATACAAACAAATTTATAATGTCGACACGGATCAACAATCTTTGACTCAAGGACAACAGATTGCAGATCAGTTGGGTCTTGATCGAATTGACATCATGTGCAAGGATGCTAACACCCTAGACTATCGTCAACTAGGTGCCAAAGGATTGGTAATCAATACCAGTTGTAATAATATGGACAGACTAGAGTGGTTAGAAAATATACCCCCAGGAACCATGGTAGCACTACAGGGTCGTAACAATGATCCTGAAGCAGTTACACACTACAATGATTTTCAAAGTTTTGATCAAGACTTGCCAATTACCAAAACAATCTATCAAGATGAAATTAGATTGAAAGATCCTGAAACCGAACACGAATGCTATATGAAAATTGGCATTAGATAGAACACCCCTTAGGACCGTTTAGTTACGGTTGGTGTAGGCGGCTGCTGCCTACCGAATATTTTCGGAGTCGTGCCCGATCGCGGTATTTGGTAAAGTGAGCATTGCTTTTCGCCAATTCATAGTGTACAATAGTAAAACTTACTCAGGAGAAATGTATGTCAAATCGCGTTTTTAATGCTGCCGAAACGGCCAAACTTAACCAAATCATCAACGAAGGTATTCAAGTAACTTCTGAGATCGAAACACTCACTGGCGGATTGAATGACACAATCAAAGCCATTGCTGAAGAATTAGAAATCAAACCAGGTGTACTTAAAAAAGCTATCAAATTAGCACACAAAGCTGAATTTGGTCGTGAGCAACAGGATCACGAATTGCTAGAGCAAATTTTAGTCACAGTCGGTAAAACACTCTAACGAATGTCTCTGACGATTCCAATTTTTCCAGCTAAAATATTTCCTGATAAACAACTTCAAGGACACTACTGTCTCAGTCCGTTTGTAAACATACACATTACCCTCAAAGGCGAAGTTTATCTTTGCCCTTGCCCAGCCTGGGGTAATACTCGTATTGGAAATATTTTAGATTCAACACTGGACGAAATGTTATCGTCACCTGTAGCACAGAGTATTAGACAAACAATCATAGATGGTACTTATTCATACTGTAATGAACTAGACTGTGCGTTGATTATCAACAACGGTCTCAATACAATAGATACTGTACCATCTAATGTAGCTTGGCAGTTAGAAGATTCTAGTCGTTATGCTATGCCATATGAAATTATTTTCAATGGCGATGTAACTTGTAATTTAAGTTGTCCAAGCTGTAGGTCGGAAGTCATTCGTGTCAAGGATGAAGATGTAGCTAGGCAAGAGGCCATAGGTCAGTTAGTTTATCAAAATATATTTTCTAAGCCCACTGATCTTCCTATACACTTAACAACCAGTGGGTCAGGTGAAGTATTTGCTAGTCCTATGTTGAAAAGTTTTTTAAATCGTATCAGCCTCAGTGACTTTCCAAATCTTGCACTTAGTTTACATACCAACGGTTTACTAGCACAACAGTATTGGAATCGAATCGAACATTTAGAATCTAGTATTGATTCTATTACTGTGTCAGTAGATGCCGCTCAGGCCAAAACTTATGAACAGGTTCGACGCGGTGGCCGGTGGCCGAATATCTTAGAAGCATTAAAATTTTTACAGCTCAAGAAACAGGAGTTAGGATTCAATTTCAACACTAGACTAATTGTACAGCAGGCCAATTATAAAGAAGTAGTTGACTTTTATGACCTGTCTAAAAGCTATGGTGTGGATCGAGTTGAATATTCTAGATTGACCAATTGGGGCACTTGGACTGCTGATGAATTTGCCCAGCAAGATGTATTGGGTGCCGCTCACCCAAACAGGGCTGAAGCATTAGAACTTGTTTCTCAGATAAGGTCAAGACCAGATGTTTGGTTCGAAGGAAATTTTAGTTGACTTTAGATGTTAATAAGTATATCATAAACAATGAATCGCTCACTTACGAGCATGAATCAAGGTTAGCCGGCCATAAGCGGTAGGAGAAATATGAGTTATATTGATGCCCTCTTTGATCGTGAACACGATCGTATACATGTAGTTGAACGCCGCGATGGCAAGAGATGTTATCAAGAATATCCGGCCAACTATGTATTCTATTACGAAGATGCTAGAGGTAAACACACCAGTATCTTTGGTACTCCAGTTGGTCGTTTCAGTACACGCAACAACAAAGAATTTCGCAAGGAACTTAGAATACAGTCAGGCAAGCAGTTATACGAGTCTGACATCAATCCAGTGTTCCGTTGCTTAGAAGACAACTACAAAGGACAGGACGGTCCTAAACTACACACAGCGTTTTTTGACATTGAGGTCGACTTTGATCCTGTGCGTGGATTTAGTCGACCCGAAGATCCATTTAATCCAATCACTGCTATATCAGTATATCTGCAATGGCTTGATCAGTTGGTCACACTGGTAATTCCTCCCAAGCACATGAGTCAAGAAACTGCACAGGAAATAGCTGGTCAGTTTGAAAATACTATTGTGTTCGATAGAGAAGAAGATTTATTGCAAACTTTCTTAGACTTGATTGAAGATGCAGATGCCTTATCTGGTTGGAACTCAGAAGGCTTCGATATCCCTTACACTATCAATCGTGTGACTCGTGTCTTAAGCAAGGACGATACACGCAGATTCTGTCTTTGGAATCAATATCCTAAGGCCAGAACATTTGAACGCTTTGGTGCAGAGAATCAAACTTATGACTTGATTGGTCGTGTGCATATGGATTATATGCAGTTGTATAGAAAATATACCTATGAAGAACGACACAGTTATTCGTTAGATGCTATCGGTGAATACGAGTTAGAAGAATCCAAAACTGCATTCGAAGGCACACTGGATCAACTGTACAATCAGAACTTCAAAACATTTATCGAGTACAACAGACAAGATACCCTGTTGTTGGCCAAGTTAGATAAGAAGTTAAAGTTCTTGGATCTTGCTAACACACTGGCACATGAAAATACTGTATTGCTACAGACAACCATGGGTGCAGTGGCAGTGACTGAACAGGCCATTATCAATGAAGCACACGAGCGTGGCATGGTAGTGCCTAATCGTAAAGAACGCTATACAGATGAAGATACACAGGCCGCAGGTGCTTATGTTGCTTATCCAAGAAAAGGCGTACATGAATATGTAGCCTCAATCGATATTAACAGTCTATATCCGTCAGCGATTCGTGCGCTTAACATGGGCCCAGAAACTATTATTGGTCAGTTAAGACCTGTGATGACCGAGCGTTATATCAATGACCGTCAGCGCAGTGGTATGAGCTTTGCGGCCGCTTGGGAAGGCCTGTTTGGCTCTTTGGAATATACTGCGGTCATGGAACAACAGCGTGGCACAGAAATTACCATTGACTGGGCCGATGGTGAACAGTCTGTACACAGTGCCGCAGAAGTTTGGCACTTGATCTTTGATTCAAACCAGCCCTGGATGCTGAGTGCCAACGGTACTATCTTTACCTATGAAAAAGAAGGTATCATTCCTGGATTACTAAAACGCTGGTATGCCGAGCGTAAGGAAATGCAGGCCAAACTTAAAGAATGTAAAACACCAGAAGATGAAGAATATTGGGATAAACGACAGCTTGTCAAAAAGATTAACCTTAACAGTTTGTATGGTGCTATTCTTAACCCTGGCTGCCGCTTCTTTGATAAGCGTATTGGACAGTCTACCACACTAACTGGTCGTGCTATTGTTAAACACATGGATGCTTATGTCAATGAATGTATCACTGGCAAATATGACCATGTGGGTGATGCAATTATCTATGGTGATACAGACTCCTGTTACTTTAGCGCATGGCCCGTAGTCAAAGACAGCGTAGCCGCAGGTGATATGACCTGGAACAAAGATATTGCTATTCAACTTTACAACAGCATTGCAGATCAAGTTAATGCCAGTTTTCCAGGATTCATGGAACAGGCATTTCATGTGCCGCGTGAAATGGGTAGTGTAATCCGTGGTGGTCGAGAAGTTGTTGCCAGCAAAGGCCTATTCATTACTAAGAAACGCTATGCAGTAATGATCTTTGACAAAGAAAACAAACGACTGGATACTCATGGGTCACCGGGTAAAGTTAAAGCCATGGGCTTGGACTTAAAGCGCAGTGATACTCCCAAGGTAATTCAGGATTTCCTAAGTGAAATTTTAAATGATGTGTTGACCAATGCTACTCGCGATTCAATCATTGATAAAATTCGTGAATTCAAGTACGCATTTGCTGAGAGACCAGGTTGGGAAAAAGGTAGTCCCAAGCGTGTTAATAACTTGACCAAGTATGGCAAAGAAGAAGAACGCCTAGGTAAAGCTAACATGCCTGGACATGTCCGTGCCGCACTCAACTGGAATAACCTGCGTAGAATGAATAGCGACAAATATAGTCTACAGATTGTAGATGGTATGAAAACTATTGTGTGCAAACTAAAACCAAATCCCTTGGGATGGACATCAATTGGTTATCCTACAGATGAGATGCACTTGCCCGAATGGTTCAAAGAATTACCTTTTGATGACAGTCTCATGGAACAGACTGTTGTGGATCAAAAGATTGACAACTTACTAAGCGTACTAGAGTGGGATCTTGCCAGTGCAACTAATACAACTAGTACTTTCCAGAGTCTATTCGAATGAAACTAAGTGAACTCATAGCCTTCCGTAATAGACTTAATCGTTTGAGTACACCAGCTGTACGAGATACTGCTGTACACGAATTAGATCATTTTACTCACTTGATCGACACAGGTGGAGATCTAACTGCTGTATTGTCGCAAGAACTTAAATCTCAACATGCCAATGTAATTGATTCGTTTAATCAGTTTGATCAAACCGTTGACCAAGTTAAAAAACTACTGCATGATCAAATCACAGAACAAGAAAAGTATTGGTTCTCTGAAAGTTATCGACTATACGACAAGGAAATGCGTAATGATCCTGTGGAGTATACTCTTAACCGCCGTGTTGATCTCAGCGAAGAACTATTAACGGTATTCAAAACTAGATTAAATCAATACTCTGACTGGCGTTATCCAGGAATGATTATTCGTCCTGCCAAAGAACAATTTATGCAAGAGTTAATCATGCAAGATCCACTGTATCTAGTAGACTTAGATTACAACCTACTTAAACCAGCAATGGAAAACTATAGTGAAACTTATCAACGCCGGTTAAGACCATATGTAATCTCTGAAATACAGGATGAGCCACTATTGACTAAGATACCCGATAGCCAATTTGGAATCTGCTTGGCCTATAACTTTTTTAACTTTCGTCCGCTTGAAGTTATCAAACAATACATGACAGAAATCTATACCAAACTTTGTCCAGGCGGAGTATTGATTATGACCTTCAACGACTGCGATAACGAAAAAGCAGTTGACCTAGTCGAACGCCACTTTAGCTGTTACACTCCAGGATACTTGATCAAAGATCTGGCTACCAATATTGGCTATTCTGAAGTATTCAGTTACAACGGCGATCAACCTAGTACATGGATTGAATTACGCAAACCTGGCGAGCTTAGTTCATTGCGTGGCGGGCAGACACTGGCCAGAATAGTAAACAAAGAACCAAAACCCATTGACACAGCAACATAAAACATCTATACTTAATAAAATAAGGCAAACAATTTACAAAGGAGAAGCAATTGAGAGACCATCTATTAGACTTAGTACAACACACAATCGACTTAGGCACAATCGATCTAGTTAAAATCACAGGCACAGACAAGGA
>Ga0316226_1004228_pt1 | contig 11578 bp, 7 predicted proteins | sample TBH18017metaG_FD_206009 | JGI IMG/M metagenome (GOLD analysis project Ga0316226, IMG submission 206009) | Freshwater microbial communities from Trout Bog Lake, Wisconsin, USA - TBH18017 | ecosystem: Environmental > Aquatic > Freshwater > Lake > Hypolimnion/Profundal zone | place: USA: Wisconsin... | reverse complement strand
CTGCGGCCGCTCAAGGGCGGTGAGGCGCGGTTGTGCGCCGAAGCCGCCGCGTACCTGCGGGCCGACGACATCCTCGCCGCGGCGACGATGCGCGGCTTCCTGCCGGGCCGCCCGCGGCGGCTGCTGGCTCCCGCGGCGGCCGCTGCGGGCCTGAGCCTCGCCGTCGCGTGGGGACCACCGCTGGAGCCGTTCGCCCTCGAGAACGTGGACGTCCTGCAGGCGATGGGAGTGGAGCTGGCGCCGCTCGACCTCGCACACGATCGCGAGCTGCCGGCGGGAGTCAGTGGCCTGCTCCTCGCCGGCCAGCTGGACGAGGACGAGCTGCCGGCTTTCGCCCGCAACGATGCGCTCAAGACGGCGATCGCCGCCGCCATCGACGGCGGGCTCCCGACGCTCGCCTTCGGCGGCGGTACGCTGCTGCTGCTCCGCCGCCTCGCCGACAGCCGCGGGCGCAGTCACGAGCTCGCGGGCGTCATTCCTGCCGAGGCCGAGCTCCTCGAGTGGTACGAGCGCCCCCGCTACGTCACGGCGCGGCCCGGTCCGGGCAACCCCTACTCCGACGGCGAGGACACACTGTACGAGCTCTTCGACCTCGAGTTCCTGGTGCTGGAGCAGGATTCGTTCGCCTTCGTGGTCGGAGAGCCCGAAGAGCCCGGCCAGGCGGAGGGCTTCGTCCGTGGCCGTCTGCTCGCCACGACGCTGTACCCGTCACTGCCGCGCCGTCCCTCGCTCGTCTCCGCTTTCGTCGCCGCGATGCGCCTTGCGCAGGCGCGCGGGTGAGCGCCGGCACCGGCATCGTCGCGCGGCGGGCGCCGAGGGCGCTGCGCATCCCCGGTCCCCGCTCGCTGCTGTGGCTCGTCGTCGTCCCCGTCGCCGCGCTGGCTCTGGCGGCGCTCGCCATGCACATCCTGGGGATCGCCGGCGGCGACGACCCGGCGCACCTCTACAAGATCGCCCTCCTGCGCGACGGCCAGTCGGCCCTCTGGGACAACTACTGGTACGGGGGCAGCTACGGCTCGCTCACCTACGGGATCGTCTACTACTGGCTGGCGCAATCCGTGCCGGCCGCCGTCCTCGTCGTCCTGTCCGGCGGCCTCCTGCCCGTGCTCTTCTACCTCTCCATGCGCGACGCGTGGGGCGTGGCCGACCGGGCCGCCGCCTGGATGCTGGCGGCGGTCATGGTCGTGTACCTCGCCTGGGGTCAGTCGCCGTTCCTCTTCGCGCTCTGCCTGACGATGGCCGGGCTCGTGCTCCTGGCCCGCGGCCACCCGCTTCTCGCCGCCCTGCCGTGCGCCGTCGGCGTGTTCACGAACCCGCTGGCGCTCTTCGCCGGCGCCGTCTTCGTCCTTGCAGCACTCGTCGCCCGCCGGGAGTCGCGCCGCGCGCTCCTCGTGTTCGCCGCGGCGATGCTCCCGGTGGTGGCCCTGCGCATCATCCTCGCCGCCGTCTTCGCCGCTCCGTCCTGGGAGTTCCACTACCCTCTCGAGCTGCTCGGCCTGGCCGCCGTGGCGCTGCTGGGCGCCGGCCTCGCCCGCCTCTGCCGCGACCCCCGGCGCCGCGCGCTCCTCTGGATCTTCGTGGCGCTGCTCGTGGTCACGGTCCCCGCGTACCTGCTGCCTCAGTCTCCCGTGGGCAGCAACGCCGGCCGCTTCTTCTACGTCTTCGGCGCGTCCCTGCTGGTCATGGTCGCGCGGACGAGCCGCCTGCCGCGCGTCGTGCCCTGGGTCGCGGTCGCCGCCGTCCTCGCGTTCCAGCTCGCCTTCCCGGTCTGGATGCTCGCCCACGCGGAAGGGTTCACGGCCACCCGTGCCGCCTTCTTCGCGCCCGCCCTCGACTTCGCCGGGCGCGTGTACGACCCCGACTACCGGTTCCACGTCGTGACGCCTCAGATGCACTGGGAGTCCTACTACTTCCCGGCCGCCGGCTTCCCGATCACGCGCGGCTGGTTCCGGCAGGCGGACGCCCTGCACAACGCCGAGCTCTACGACAAGCACCTCGGCGCCCAGGCCTACATCGCGTGGCTGCGCCGCATGGGCGTCCGCGACGTCTTCGTGCCCGACGCCCCGCTGGTCGCGACGTCCCAGCGCGAGAGCGACATCCTCGCCTCATCGCCGGCCTTCACGGTCGTGTACCGCAGCACGCTGTGGACGGTCTACGAGCTCCGGCGCCCGCAGCCGCTCGTCTTGCCCTTGCGCGGCGACGCCTCCGCGCAGGTCTACACGCTCGACCACACGACCCTCCGCTTCTCGGTCACCAAGCCCGGCCCGTATCTCGTCAAGCTCACCTGGTCGCCCTACTGGCTGGTGGCCCAGCGCCCGACGGACCCAGCGCTGCGGGGTCACAGTGGGCGGAGGGATCGCGAGTGGGAGCAGGACGCGGTCCCTGAGAACGGCCTGCGCCTCTATCAGGATCCCTACGGCTTCATCGTGTTCGATGCGCCGGCCGCGGGCTTGTACACGCTCCGGTTCGACGCGGCGCGCACTGCCGAGGCAGAGCTGTGACGGTGAATCTGGGGACGATCGAACAGCGCCTTGGATCGCGCCGCGGGCTGCTCGCGCTCTGGCTCGCCGCGACCGCCGGCGCCGCCTTGGTCGCGCTGCTCATGTGGCGCGCCGGCATCCCGGGCTGGGACGACGCCGCGCACGTCTACAAGGTCTTCCTGCTGCGGCGCGGCGGCTCCATCTACTGGGACGACTACTGGTACGGCGGCGGCTACGGCGCCGTGAACTACGGGTTCGTCTTCTACCTGCTGGCGCTCTACGTGCCGGCCAAGCTCATGGTCATCGTCTCGGCCGGCCTCGTGCCGCTCTTCTACTACCTCTACCAGCGCGACATGTGGCGCATCGACGACGTGTGGCCGGCGTGGGCGCTGGCGGGCATCATGGCCGTCTACCTCGCCCACGGCCAGGACCCGTTCGTGTTCGCGCTCGCGCTCACGCTCGGCGGGCTCGCCTTGCTCGCACGCGGCCGGCCGGCACTCGGAGCCGTGGCCGTCGGCGTCGCCGTCTTCGCCAATCCGATGGCCTTCGTCGTCTGCGCAGGCTTCATGCTCGCCGACGTGATCGCGCGGCCCGAGACCCGCCGCCGGTACCTCGTCTTCTTCGGCGTCATCGCTCCGTTCGCCGCCGCGCGGATCCTCTCGGGGTGGGCGTTCACCGAGCCCGGCGCCTACCTCAACGAGACGCCGCAGTTGTTGCTGTACCTGGCCTTCGCGCTCATGGGCTTGGCACTGGCCGGCGTGAACGCGGTCCACGCGCGCCGGCCGTTCTTCGTCCTGTTCCTGGTCTACGCCGTGACCTGCGTGCTGTCGTTCGTCGTCCCGGGCAGCCCGCTCGGCAACAACATCGGCCGTTTCTTCTTCGTCTTCGGCCTCCCCCTGCTCATCCTCCTGCGCCACACGAGCCTCAGGCGACCGTTCCGCTACGCGGACCTTGCGATCGTCCCCATCGTCCTCTTCGGGCTGCTCCAGATCAGCACGCCGTACAGCCACTTCACGCGCACCGATGAGTGGCCGCAGACGGCGAGCCGCTTCTTCGCACCCGCCATCGCCGAGGCGCGCCAGCTCTACGACCCCAACTACCGCATGCACGTCGTCGCCCTGCGCCGTCACTGGGAGGCGGACTACTTCCCCGAGGCCGGGATCCCGATCACGCGCGGCTGGTACCGGCAGGCCGACGCGATCCACAACACCATCTTCTACACCGCCTACGACGAAGCCACCTACGTCGCCTGGCTGCGCCGCATGGGCGTCCAGTACGTCTTCCTGCCGCACGCGCCGCTCGATGTGTGGAGCAATCACGAGGCGCGCCTGCTCGAGAGGTCGTCCGCCTTCGAGCCGGTGACCCGGATGGGCGCCTGGAGTATCTATCGTCTGATCGCCGCGGAGCCCATCGTGGTGGGGCTGAACGGTGGGACCGGCGACGTCCTCACCATGCAGCACCTCTGGTTCACGGTGCGGCTCGACCGGCCCGGCGACTACCTCGTCAAGGTGACCTGGTCGCCGTACTGGACGGTGAGCGGTGGATCCGGTGGGCCGGCGCCCACGCTCACGCCCACGACGGACCGGTTCATGATCATGCACGCGGCCCGCGCCGGCACGTACACGCTGCGCATCGACGTCACGCTCGCCAGGGCGCTGCGACAGGCCGGCGCCCGGCTCGGATTGTGAGACCCCGGGCTGCGGCCCCCGAGCGCCTCGGGTCCGGCGCCGTGCGGCTCACGAAGCGGATAGCATAGCGCCATGAGACGCGCGCGACTTTCGCCAGAGGTCTTCGCTCTCCCAGTCGAGCGCATGCGCGAGGGCTACTACTCGGACGCGTACTTCAACTTCACGAAGCGCGTCCTCGAGGAGCAGGACCTGCACCCGCGCGTCACGATGCAGGTCTTCCAGAAGCACCAGCGGGCCATCGTCGGAGGCATGGACGAGGCTCTGGCGATGCTGCGGTTCTGCAGCGGCCGCTACGTGGGAACGGGCGACGCCCGTCGCTGGGAGCCCGGCTGGCCGGAGCTCGAGGTCCGGGCTCTCTATGACGGCGACGAGATCGGCGCCTGGGAGACGGTCCTGACCATCGAGGGCGACTACGCGCTCTTCGCCCACCTCGAGACGGTCTACCTGGGAGCGCTCTCGCGGCGCACGCTGATCAGCACCAACGTGCACGGCGTCGTGGAGGCGGCGGCCGGCAAGCCGATCCTCTTCTTCCCGGCGCGCTTCGACCACTACCGGGTCCAGACCGGCGACGGCTACGCGGCGCAGGTCGCCGGCGCCATCGGCGTAAGCACCGACGCGCAGGCGTCGTGGTGGGGCGGCAAGGGCATCGGGACGGTGCCGCACGGGCTCATCGCCGCCTGCGGCGGCGACACGGTGGAGGCGACTCGCCGCTTCGCGGACGCGTTCTACCCGGAGATCAACGTCACCGCGCTCGTCGACTTCGACAACGATTGCGTCGCCACCAGCCTGGCTTGCGCGCGCGCCCTCGGGGAACGGCTTTGGGGCGTCCGCCTCGACACGTCGGAGACGATGGTCGACCGCTCGCTCTGGCCGCTGATGGGCGAGTTCCGCCCCAACGGCGTGGCCCCCGAGCTCGTGCACGCCGTGCGGGCTGCGCTCGACGGCGAAGGCTTCGAGCGCGTCAAGATCGTCGTCAGCGGCGGCTTCACCGCGGACAGGATCGCCTCGTTCGAGGCTGCCGGCGTGCCTGCCGACGCCTACGGCGTCGGCAGCAGCCTTCTCGGCGGCAACACCGATTTCACCGCCGACGTGGTCCGCGTGGACGGCCGGCCCTGCGCCAAGGAGGGGCGGCTGTACCGCCCCAACGACCGCCTCGAGCTCGTGGAGTGAGGCCGGCCGAAGTCATCGTTCTCCCGTGCTGAACGGCGCCTGCCGCCAGCCTCAGCTGGTGCTGCCCGGCTCCGGCTCGGCTGACTGCTTGCCCTCGAGGAGGTCGACAAAGCTCTGGGAGCGCCGTCCGATCGTCGACTTGGGGTCGATCCGTGCGGCGGCCGCCCACTGAGCTTTGGCGCCGGCGATGTCGTTCTGCGAGAAGAGGATGATGGCAAGGGAGTAGTGCGCCTCCTGCTGGCGCGGTTCCTTGGCCAGCACGGCGCCGAGTGACGATGTGGCGCGCTTGGTCTGCCCCTCGGCGTGCCACACCATCGCCAGGCGGACGGTGGCCGTGGCATCGCCAGGCCGGGACACGAGGGCATTGCGGTAGGCGCGTTCCGCCTGGCGATAGCGGCCGCCGAGCATGTAGGCGTCACCGAGGCTCAAGAGGACGGCCGCGTTGTGCGGATCCGCGGCGCTGGCCTTCTGCAGCCGGGCGATCGTCTGCTCGACCTGACTGCTGGCGCCGGCCGTACCGCCCGTGGCGCCCGGGGAGGGATGCCCCGGCGGAAGCGCACCGGCGGCCGTGCCGCTCACCGTGGCGCCGTCACCGGAGGTCGCGCCCACGGCGACCACGGCGGCGGCCACGATGACCGCAGCGCCCAAGCCGAACAGCAGATAGTGTCTCTTCAAGGCGTCCTTTCGGGGGCGGCTGGCGCCGGAACGCTGGCAGGATAGCACCCAGCCCGCAGGCTCGCGACCGCGTCTTGCCCGCACCGGGGCTCAGGCAGGACGCGGCCTAACCAAGCTTAACCGCCGCTTAATAGCCGGGACTGGTCCGCGCGCCGGGTCGCCGCGGGCGCCACCGGGCCGTCCCCGGCGCGACTGGGTTGGCGATGTGCTCCCGATGGCCCGCCGCAGTTGACGCCCGCCGAAGTGCCCGCTAGAGTCCACGAGGTCAACAGGACCGTTTCACTCCGGTCTCGACGCACAGGAGGTCCCGTGGGATTGCAGCTCACGCGTGGTGGAGAGTACGCCGTTCGCGCCATGACCTACCTGGCGCGCTTCCCCGAGGGGCACGTGGCCTCGCTGCGCGAGATCGGGCAGGCGCAAGAGATCCCCGAGAGCTTCCTCGCCAAGATCCTGCAGATCCTGGTCCACGCCGGGTTGGCCGTGTCCCAGCGCGGCGCGCACGGCGGCTTCGCCTTGGCGCGCCCCGCGGAGCAGATCACCATGCGAGACGTCATCGAGGCGGTCGACGGACCCATCTCGGTCAACCTTTGCACGCTCGATCCCGAGGAATGCAGGCGCAGCGGCAACTGCGAGGTCCACAAGGCCTGGCTCCGCGCACAGGAGCAACTCATGGACGTGCTCGGCGGCGTGACGCTCTCCTCGCTGGCTCCACAACCGGTCGCCTGACGGCGGCCGCGGCCGCAAAGGCCGCGTGTCGTCCGGAGCTCCTCTCCCCGCGTCCAGGCTCGTGCTCTTTGCCGAGCCTGGCTCTGCCTCAGCCGGCGTAGCCGCGCGGATGGGCCAGCATCCACGACCACGCGTCGGCGACGGCGTCCTCCAGCGACCGGCGCGGGCGCCAGCCGAGCGACTTTTCCGCCAGTCGGTTGTCGGCCACCAGGACCGGGGGGTCGCCGGCGCGGCGCGGCGATACCTCGGCGCGCACTCGAGCTCCGGTGACCGTCTCCACTGCCGCGAGGACGCGGCGCACCGAATCCCCTGATCCCGTGCCGAGATTGAACGCACCCTGCGTCTCAGGGAGACGCTCGAGCGCCGCCACGTGCGCGTCGGCGAGGTCGGCAACGTGGACATAGTCGCGCACGCAGGTGCCGTCCTCGGTGGGGTAGTCGTCGCCGAACACCGCCAGCGTCCTGCCGTCGCGCGCGGCCCTGAGGGCGAGCGGGACGAGGTGACTCTCGGGGTCGTGGTCCTCGCCTTGCTCTCCGTCGGCGCCGCAGGCGTTGAAGTAGCGCAGCGCCGTGAAAGCGATGTCGCCGGCGGCGCGCGCCTCCTCGAGCAGACGCTCGCAGGCGAGCTTGGTCTCGCCGTACGGATTCGAAGGAGCGAGCGTGTCGCTCTCCTCGATCGGCGTTCGCTCCGGGGCGCCGTACACGGCCGCCGTCGACGAGAAGACGAGGCGGCCGGCGCCGGCCGCCGCGGCGGCGGCGATCACCGCCGCGGTGCCGCGCTCGTTGACGTCACGGTATCGCTCGGGCTCGCGGACCGACTCCGCGACCTCCGCCAGCGCCGCCATGTGTACCACGGCCTCACAGCGGTGCCGCACGAGCGCGTCGCGCAGGCGTTCCTCGTCGCGGATGTCGCCGGCTTCGAAGGCTCCGCCCGAGGGGACCGCAGCGCGGTGGCCGCGCGAAAGGTCGTCGTACACGGTCACCGCATCGCCGCGCGCCAGGAGGCGCGCGGCGATGACGCTGCCGATGTAGCCGGCGCCGCCGGTGACGAGGACGTCCATGCGGCGATGCTAGCAGGTCTGTCGCGCCGGCCCCAGCGCCGCTCTCCCGTCGTGGCGCCTCGGCCGGCCGCGGCCTTGCGCGGCCGCCCCGCGGCGCGCCGGGCGCCGGCCGCGCCGCAAGAGAAAGGGACGGCGCGCCTCGCGGCGCGCCGTCCCTGCTTCTACCGGGCGTCTCGCCCGGGCCTGCTCGTCGGTCTTACGGCGCGGTGACGGTGATCGTCACCGGCACCGAGCCGAGGTGGTCGCCACCTGCGGCCTGCATCTGATCACCCGTCGCCGTGTAGAAGTCGATGGTGCCGGTGACGGTGTCGCCGGGCGCCGCGTCGGCCGGAACGGTGATCGACGCCGTGATCGTCCCAGCGCTCGCCGGCACCACGGTGAGCGGCGTCGACACGTCGCTGGAGGCGGCGAAGTCGTCGATGCCGATCGGTGCGGTGAACATCCACTGGATCGCATAGCCGAGGTCCGGCATGTCGGGACCCGGATCGCCGTAGGCCACCGTGGTGGTCCAGAGGCCCGACATCGGGTTCTGTACCTGGACGGCGTTGCCCTGGTCGGACATCGCGAGGCTCTCCGCCACGTCGGCCCCGGCGGGATCGTAGAGACCGAGGTCGACCAGCACGGGCGACGCGGACGCGATGGGGATCGACGGGACGGACGCCGCGGTACCGCTCCGCGTAGTCGTGCTCGGGTAGGGCTCGCCCCACGTCGCGTAGGCGGTCAGCTGGGTGCAGTTCTGCGGCACGTAGAAGCCGAGTGCGGCCGAACCACCTCCGTTCGCGATGTCGTCGGCGAAGAGGTTCCCCGTCGTGTTGGTGTCATCCCAGACCTGCTGGTACTGGGCGACACCCTCGTAGGTGACCTGACTGTCCGCGTAGGCGGCGAGGTCGGTGGGGCCGAGGTTGGCGACTGAGAAACTCGCGATCACTGTCTGGCCTGGTGCGGCCGTCGCGGTCCACGCGGTGGGCGAGACGACGGCATGGTCGAGGGTGATCGTCCCCGTGTACGGTTCGGAGAAGCCATTGCCGGAGAAGCCTGGTGCCCAGATGAGCACCTGCCACTTGCCGGTCATCGGCGCGTTCCACAGGACCTGCTCGCCGGTGTGCGTCAGTGCCGCGTCAGGCGCCGTTCCGCTGGCGTAGTCAGGCACGTTCAGGTCCCCGCTCTTGGCGTCGCGCACGCGGCCGTTCGGGTCCACGAGGTAGACGCTGACGAGGTTGCCCTGGTCGGGCCAGGTCACCGCGGCGGCCAGCGACGCGGTGCCGCTGGGCACGGTGAAGTCGTAGAAATAGAACTCGCCGCCGAAGTACTCGACGGTCGAACCGACCAGCTTGCCGCTGAACGTCCCCTGCCCGTTGGTCATCTTGACCGGCACGCGGATGCTCACGGGGATGGTGGTCGTGGCGCTGCCGTTGGAGACGCGCACGCCGCCGAAGTAGGTGCCGGCGGCCGCGGGAGCGGTTATGGTGGCCTGGACTTCGCGCGAGGCGCCCGTCTTGAGCGTGAAGCTCTTCATCGCGACTTTGAGGCTGGACCAGGTCGCCTTGTGCATGAACTCGATCTTGACGTTGATCTGCTGGGTGGGGTCGGCAGGGTACATGCCGCCGCGCGGGAAGATGGCGAGCTTCCACGGCGTTCCGGCCTTTACGACCGGGCGCTGGTCCTTTGGTCCCTTGAGGGCGATCTGGCACTGCGTGAGGTGCCCGTAGCCGCCGTAGGTCGGGGCGTAGGTGAGGAAGTTGCCGTCCGAGTCGTAGACGGCGCTGCGGATGGACACGTCGGGGCCGGACGGCCACGTGACGGTGGTCTGCACGAAGTCGGTGCCGGACGGGACGGTGAAGCTCTCGTCGTCGAGGAAGTCGGGCCCGTTGAGGGTGATCGACCTGGTGATGGTCTGGCTGGCGTCGGCCACGTAGGTGGTCGGGGAGAGGGTGATCTTCTCCTTGGCGTCACCGCTGTTGCTCACCACGATCCTGGTGCTGGCCTTGGCGCCGCCCGCGACGCTTGCCGACCAACTGGACGGCCTGGTGTTGTCGGCCTCCACGGACACCAGCATCGACGTGCCGCGCTTGAGAACGGCCATGACCGCCGCCTTGGCGTTCACGAGGCCGCTGCTCTGCTCGAGAGCCGGGTACCCGAGGTTGGTGGTCGTGCTGGCGAGGAGCTTCTTCCAGTAGAGGGGAGCGGGAAGAGCCTCGCCGGGATGCGACAGCTTCCAGGCGGACTCGGCGAGAGCCAAGTCGCCGGCGACGACCGGAGCGGCCATGCTCGTGCCGCCGAACTCCTGGATGTTCTGGCCTTCATCGGAGCCTCCGACCGGGGCGAGCGCCCAGCCGTAGGCGCCGAAGCCCATGATGTCGGGGCGGAAGTCGCCGAGCGAGTTGGGCCCGCGGCTCGACCAGGTGATGACCTGGTCGCCCCTGTACGTGGTGACGCCCATGAAGCCTTCCTGCGCGAACTCCCGGTTGCCCGTGCTCGCGCCGACGGCGAGCAGGCCGGGAGCGTCCGGCGACGAGCCCATGGTGCCCTGGCCGGGACCTTCGTTGCCTTCGGAGTTGACGAAGGTGATGCCGGCGTCCACCGCGGCCTGGGCCGCGAGCGCGCCGGGGTCCTTGCCGTCCTGCGGGATCGCGAGGGCGCCGAGGCTGCAGGAGATGATGTCGACCTTCTGGTCCATCAGCCACTGGATGCCGCGGATGATCTGGGAGTCCCAGCCGTTGTACTCGCCGATCACCTTGGCCATGAGGACCTTGCTCTTGGGCGCCATGCCCGAGAAGTTCATCGTCGTGTTCGTGTTGGGGTTGAAGACCGGCAGACCCTGTGCGGCCACCGTGCTGGAGGTGCCGGTGCCGTGGCCGACGTCGTCGTAGAGACCCTCGCCGGTGAAGTCCTTGTAGGCTTCGATCGCCGGCGCGAGGTCCGGCTGCAACGGGTCGGTGCCGGAGTCCAGCATCCCGATGCGCACGCCCTGGCCCATCACCTGCTGGCCGTTGACCTTGATGCTCCAGGCGTCCTGCGCGTGAGTGAGCTGAAGCGCCTCGGACTCCAGCGGGGCGCCGGCCGCGACCTTGCCGGCGGTCCTGCCGGCGGCGGTCTTGGCGGTCCGTGCCTTGCCCTCGACGCCTGTGGGCATCTTGGGCGCCGGGATCTTGTGGTCGTTGAAGACCTGGAGGACGTTGCCGTCCGCCCGGAGCGCGGCGATCGTGTCCTGAGACACGGTGGCCGAGATGGCCGGGATGATGTGGTAGCGCACGACGCCGGTGGAGTTACGCGCCTGCAGCTTGCCTGCGACTTCGCTGGCGTTGCCGCCGGACTTGAGCATGACGATCACCTTGATCGTCGGCTTGGCCGCCGGACCCACCGCGGCCGCTCTGGCGCGCATCACGCCGGCGGCGAGCGACAGCGCCACCACCAGCGCCAGAACCAGGATGAACACGCGACGTCTCATGGAACCCCCCTTGCTCGACTTGCTCCCAGATCTGCCCCTCGCCGGGAGCGAGTCGCACCCGGCGTCGCCGCGCACCCTCGTCGGGGGCACTCGGCCGACCGGTCCGTGGTGTTCCCCACTGTGTCTGCGAAGCCGGACCGGTCTCGCTTGCCTTGGAGTCTACAGTGTGGATCCGCCAAAGAGACAGGGGGGCGGCGCGCCTGAGGCGCCGCCCCCCATCGGGCAGTTCCGGCGGCGCGACCGCGCCGCGAGCTTCAGCCTCAGCCGAACGGACTGCCGCCGGATGGCGCCGCGCAGCCCGAGGACGCGCTCGCGCCGCCGAGATTGCTGA
>Ga0316226_1004208_pt1 | contig 11636 bp, 8 predicted proteins | sample TBH18017metaG_FD_206009 | JGI IMG/M metagenome (GOLD analysis project Ga0316226, IMG submission 206009) | Freshwater microbial communities from Trout Bog Lake, Wisconsin, USA - TBH18017 | ecosystem: Environmental > Aquatic > Freshwater > Lake > Hypolimnion/Profundal zone | place: USA: Wisconsin... | reverse complement strand
GCGGTAGAAGGCGCGCAATTGCGGACAGCACTTGATGGCGGTGCCCGCTTCTCCTTTCCAGCCCGAGGCTTCAACGTCCATGAATATTTCCACGGTAGATGCCAGATCCGGCACGCCGCAGGTCGTTTGAAAACGCACCTCGCCCGCGCGATCCAGATGTCTCTTCGTCTGGCGCAAGCGCTTGCGGGTGCTTTCAGAAAACCCGCGTAACATCTGGTCGAACGGCTGCAGCACCACGCGGTTGCTGTAACGCATGAATCGACGCACCTGACGGCGGTCGTGCAGCGCCTGAAAGGCGGTTGCGCAATACGAGGACTCCGGCACGAGGTCCAGGCAGACACGATCCCAGCGCAGTTCCGGCAGGCTCGCGCACCCCTCCAGCAAGGCCCCCGCCACCTCGCCGGGATTCTCCGTGCGCGCAGCCGTGATATCGCCCGCAGCCACATGCATGATGTCCTGCGGGAAGACTAGTGACCGGCCGATCTGCGTGTCCCGCCGTTCCAACGGCGCCACGGCGACGAGTTCCCCTGCACGGTGCAACACGCAAAAAAAGACGCTGTCCGGATTTGGCGCCAGGCAGTTCAGATAGCATTCGTACCATTCCGGGTAATGGAAAAAGGAGGGCTGATCGCACTGACCGGCCAACATTCGCCAGACGTCGGAGATTTGCGCGAGACCCGGCAGCCCCTGATAGGCCTGGCATTGAAACGCGCCCACGTTTGTGCTTTCAGTCATGTCGGGATGTTCCTTGATAATCTTATCCACGCTCGACGCCGGCGATATGGCCCAGGATGCCCAGCGCCCAGACGCGTGGCCACCCGCCATCCAGGGAACTCGCATGAAACGCCTGCCAGGTCCGGTCAATCATTGCCGCATCGATCCACCCGGAGCGCTTCAGCGCATCGAGCTTTCCTTCAAACTCTGCTCGTAGCGCGCCGCGCATCCAGGCCGCGTGCGGAAGGCAGAAGCCGTGCTTGGGGCGACGGGCGATTTCCGGATCCCGCAGGACATTGGCGGCCGCTTCCGCCAGCAGCGGCTTGTTCACCCCATGCTGCCGCACGCGCCAAGCGCCAGGCAACCTCCCCACGTAATCCACCAGCGGCTGATCCAGCAGCGGCACGCGCAATTCCATCCCATGGGCCATGCCCATCACGTCCGTGTCGCGCAGCAGGGTGTTGCGCATATAGAAGGAGCTTTCAATCGCGCTGATCTCGGCCAGTGCATCCGGTTGCGCTTCGGGCGGAAGCTGTCCGCGGGCCGGTTGCTGTGCATCGATCCAGACATCATCCAGCGCCAGGCTTCCCGGCTCAAAGCCGAACTCCCGCAAACTGCGGGTGCTAAACAGACGTCGGCGCGCCATGAGCAGCGCCAGCAGCGAAGTCGGATTTGCCAGTATCAGGTCCTCCGCCATGCGTTGGATGAATTCCGGCTTCCGCGCCAGGGCCGTGCGCACCAACCGCACCCGCCATGCCGGCGGCAGGGTGGCCAGGAGTTGCAGCCAACGCTTCAGACGGGGGATCGTCTCGAACGTCCGATAACCGCCGAAAAGTTCATCCCCGCCGAGTCCGGACAACACGACCTTGATCCCGCACTGCCGGGCCGCGCCCGCCACAATAAAGGTGTTCAATCCGTCAATGCTGGGCTGGTCCACAGCCGCAAACCACCTCCGGGCAGACTGTTCCACCTCGCCCTGGGAGAGACGAATCGAGATGTGCGTGGTTCCGATCTGCCGGGCAATCGCCTCGGCCGCGTGGCTCTCATCCAGCGCCGCGTGTCCCGCCAGCGCCACCGTATAGGAGTGCATGGCGCCCGGGCGCCGGTGCGCAGCAAAGGCGGCCACCACGGAGCTATCGAGTCCGCTCGACAGAAAGACGCCCACCGGCACATCGCTGACCAGATGCCGCGCCATGGCCGCATCCAACCGTTCGCGAATCTGTGACACCGCCTCCGCCCGCGTGCAACGCGGACGCGCTTCCGCCACCGGAAATCGCCAGAATTGCCGGCTCACGGGCATCCCCGCCGGTTCCGCCAGATCGAACTGCAGCCAGGTGCCGGGCGGCACCATCCGAATTCCTTCGTAAAGGGTCAGCGGCTCCTGGATCGATCCATAGGCCAGAAAACCGGCCATGGCGCGCCGGTCCACGCGACAAGCCACGTATCCGGAGCGTGCCAATGCCCGCACCTCGGAGGCGAACAGGATCTCGCCCTGACGCTGAAACAGGTAGAGCGGTTTGATCCCCAGCGGATCGCGCGCCAGAATGAGGGTGCGCTTCGCCGCGTCGTAGAGTGCCAGGGCATACATCCCCTCCAACCGGCCAAAAACCCCTGTGCCCCACTCCGCATAACCTTTGAGCAGCACTTCCGTGTCGGTCTGACTGACAAACGCATGCCCCTTCTGCTGCAGCAGGGTGCGCAAGGCTTTGAAATTGTAGATTTCGCCATTGAATACCATGGCGTTGCCCGTCGCCGGATCCAGCATGGGCTGATGACCGGCGGACGAGAGATCAATGATGGAGAGACGGCGGTGTCCAAGCCCCAGCCAGCGCTGGTCCGGCAGAGGAAGACAGGCCGCGCCGTCATCATCCGGTCCGCGGTGCGCCAGCGCCTGGCGCATCGCCGCCACCGTACGTTCCACGTTTCCGCGGGACGCTCCGACAAAACCTGCAATGCCACACATGGTTGAATCCTTTCGGTTCAGCATTCATCCGACAAGCAACAAGTACCGTTATTTCGGGGACCTTCCAAATAGATCCAGGCGCCGCAGCATGTTGATGGCCTTGTGTGTCGTGGCGCCATGGATGTCCTGCAGCGCATACAGCCCGCGCGTGCCGTGGCTGTCCAGAAACCCCGACAAGCTTCGCTTGAAAACCGAAAGGTTGAACACCGCGTGCCGCGTGGGCTTCCACATGCGCAGGTAGGCGTAGTCGGACAGCATATCCACGACCCGCACCGACGTGTTTTCGAAGTAGTACTGCATGACGTACGCGTCGAGCAGGTTCCCGGGACTCAACGAGGCATACGTCTCGTCATAGCCGGATTTGATGAGGGAAGTCATGTTGCCTGCCGAAATCGCGAATGTGACGGCCGCCGGACGACCATGCACATACAGGGTGTGAATGTCGCACTGCCTGCGGACGCCAAAGCGTGCGGTCAGCATCCGGAAGTAGGTGCACTGGCGCGGGTCGCACTGGATCGCCGTGCCGGCGCGCCCCTTCCAGCCTGACCCTTCTACGATGATTAATTCTTCCACGGCTTTGGCCAGCGCGGCTTCGTCGCTGACCGTGCAAAAGCGCACATTTCCTACACGGGCCAGACGGTTGTGAGCCAGGGTCAGATTATTGCGCGCCGATTTCGACAGGTTGTGCAGCATCTGATCGAAAGGCGCCAGGGCGACGCGATCGCCGAATCCCAACGAACGCTGCACCAGGATATAGTCGCGTTGTGTGCGGATCGCGTTGATGCAACACGAGTTGTCCGACACCCTCGCCAGATGCATGCGATCCCAATGTAACTCCGGGAGGAGGGCGCCGCCCGCCAGGATGGCCTGCGCCACAGCTTCCATGCGCTCAGTGCTTGCAATTGTGAAGTCCGCCACGGGCATATGCACTTCGTCCTGTGGCAATATCAGGGATCGGCGGAGGATGCCGGCCGTGCGCGTGAATCGACGCTCCAGCGGTGCCACGGCAACCGGCACCCTGTCCCGGCGGAGCAGGCAGAAGAAGACGTTGTCCGGGTCCGGCGCCAGACAACGCAAATAGCATTCGTACCACTCGGGATAATGGCTGAAAGTAGGCTGCGCGCACTGCCCGGCAAGCACCCGCCATGCGCCTGCAATGGCGTCCAGCCCTGCCAGCCCCTGATACAGTTCGAGCCGCAGCGCGCCCTGATTAATGTTTGTCGGCATGCGTTGTGTCCCGGTTGAGCAGCTTGCGCGTTTTGTTGCGCACACGTCTGGCCAGGGTGCTGCCGGCGCGGGTGGCCGCCTGCGTGCCGAGCACAAGCATCCCGAGCGCGCTGACAGGCGCCTGCACGAAGACGAGCGGGCGTGACCGGTCCGTCAGCAGGCGCTTGTACGACTCGCCGCCCCGCAACAGATCAAACTGGCTCACCCCCTGCTGGATGGCATCCCGCATCGCCTGCGCCATGACCTGCCGTCCCGGTCCGAAACGATGCCATTCCTGATCGTACCCTGTGGAGTAGGCCCAGTATTTGCCGGCATACACAAAAATATAGATCGCCGCGATGGGGCGCTCTGCCACGGTCAGCAGCGTCAGATATAACCACCCCCGGCGCAGGAAACGGCGCGCCACATCGCGATGGAAGCTGGCCATGCCGGGGTCGGCAAACGAGCCGGGGTGCCCCTGTGCGTTCTGCGTGGCCTGGTGCAGGCGGAACAGCTCGTCGATGCCATGATCCAGTTCATCCTCCCGCGCGATGCGCCGGTACACGACCGGCGCCGGATGCACCTCGTCGGACAATGCGCGTCCACAGCGATTGATGCCCGCACGGACATTGCGTTGCAGTCCGCGGAGATAAGCGTCCCAGGTTGCCGGCAATTCCACATAGGGGGCGGGAACGCGTTGCTGTCGCGTCCACCATGGCAGCCCGGATAACCACGGCCCGAGCGCAGGCGAATCGGGAGCCAGCCCCTCCAAACTCACCAGGTCGCACTCCCGCTGCGTTTCGGCGAAACAGTCGCGCAGGCGCATGGCGACGGGTATCTGCGCATCCCGATGCACGATGAAATCGACATGATCCGCACCCGCTGGTTCGGAACCGAGCAGGATCAGTTCCCGATAGGGGATGCCGCCCGGCAACCGGCGCCGGCGCTTCGCCAGCGGAGCGATTCCCAGCAGGCGGTTGTCACGAACCCGGCGCACGGTCCAGAGGCGTAATTCGCAGGCCTCGCCCAGCCATTGCGTCCAGGAGGACATCCACTCCCAGGTGAGGAATACATTGTCGACCGCGCTCGCCTGCAAGAGTTCGTTCCATTCCGGTTCAAGTTCCCGCAGGGCGTCCGGCGCGGTCAGGAGTTGCGTCTGAAGTTCTTCGCTCATGGTTGTCATCGTAGAAGCTTCCCGTCAGCGGAGCCATCGGACGGAATATTGGGATGGGCTTCAAAAAAACCGATGCCGCTGACGGCTCCCGGAATTGCCTGCCGGCGACGCGGATGGCGTTCGCCCGGCAATCCGTTGACCGCCGTTAGAAGCGGATGCAAGTTCGCGACGCCGCGGAACACGATTCTACATCCCCCTCGATGAGAACCCGGTGAATCAGTTCGATGGTCAGCACCTTCCGGATCTCGGAGAGATACCGGCGGCGGCCGTCGATGTGATCCGCCACCATTCTTTTCACAAAGTCCGCATTCCAGTACGGTCGCGACAGGGTCCTTTCGTCCAGCAGCGTTTCGACCAGATACGACGCAAGTTCGCGGCGGAACCAGAGGTTGTAGTGTCGAAAAAACTCAAACCCGAGGACGAGCTTGTTCAGCTGCAGCGGCGCGAGAACGAGCGAATCCGCCCGTGTGACAGCATGGTGCAGCGAATAAGGCAGAACATCCCAGCTGAGCGTTTTTTCCATTAACGCCCGAGCCTTGTGCAGCCTTCCAACGACTTTGGAAATTAATGGCGGCAGGTTGCCGCATTGTCCCTTGTTCGTGAAAATGTCCAGGAGCGCTCGATGATGCTTCGAGATGGCTGCAAGTTCGAACTGCGAGCCGTCAAATCCCTCGCGCGGCGCGCGATACAGCACATCCACAAGATCGTTGTCCAAAAATGGACTGCGGATCGTCAACTGAGACATCTTGGGCACGCTGAAACGACTCCAATACCACGGGATTTCCCGCTTGAGAATGTACGACAGATTGTGCTCCCGCTGGAATGGCGCAAGTAATTCGGACACGGAATCAAACTGCGCCTTAAAAGTCGCGGCGACCAGATCCGGGTTCGGCGTCCGACATCGCAATGCGCGCCGGACCCGCCCCAACACCTGGCTGCCAAACGTGCCCATGACGTTGACCGGCGCGATCGTCCGTGAACAGTTGTGCAGATAAACCGCATCCACGTTTGTGGCATCAGCCAGACCGTCGCTCATATAAACCGCGCGTGCGGCATGCCGCCCATACTCGGAGAGGAATTCACGCCCCAATTGGACGACGTTATGGCTCTTCCCGCACGCGCGCGCCACCTGTCTTGCGAGCCGGACATCCTGACTGTCGCGATACATGCCCCCGAATGTGACCGTTGTGATCTGGTCGCAATCGGGAGGAAGGTTGGCCATGATCAGACGTGTATCCAGCCCGCCGGTCAGGGCAATGGCAACTTTGCTTCCCGCCAGATAGCGCGGCAGCACAGACGCAAACGTCTTTGTCAATTGATCCGCAAAGTCTGCCGCATTCAGCGGCGCTTTTTTCTCGAGGTCGGCCGGGTCGAAATAACATCCCTTACTGATCCCGCCACGTTCGTGCACCCAAACGGAGCCGCCCGGCAGCGCCTGGACGTCTCGAAAAAAGGTCCGGTTCTCAAGCACGCAGTCATAGCACAGATATTCCGCGACACTTTTCGGATCCACCGACTTCAACTTGGGCAGCACCCGCAGCAGTGCCTTGGCTTCGGATGCAAAGACGAACATGCCGGCCTCGCGATGATAATAAATCTTCTGAATGCCGTAGCGATCGGTGAACAGAACGGCCTTTGCCTTCTTGGTATCAAGGATTACGCCGCTCAAACAGCCATTGAGACTCCGGACGAATGCCGGACCTTCCTGTTCGTACATGCGGACAAGGTGCTGTGGAGCAAAAGGATGATCCCGGCTGCCGGGACTCATCGCTGTCTTTCCCTCGCTGAAACACTCGCCCGCCAGCAGCAGAGCGATGTCATGCGTCTCGTTGAAGACAGGCATGCAGTCAGCATAACTGCCGCCGATCGCGACACTCCCGCAAAACCAGCCGCGGGCTTGGTCCGCGTGTGAGGCACGCGTATAAAATGTTTCATGCATCATGCTCTGCAGCATGGCGTCAAGAAACTGCGGCCCTTCCACGAAATCATGATTACTGAAAATCCCTGCGATGCCTGGCATTGAGGATCTCCCGTTTGGTTTGAGGCGATACGACAAGCATCTGCCTCTACGTTAGTTTGCCAGCAAACCGCCTGATCTCCCTATCGGCTGAATACCTAGATCGCCTGTAAAATATACGTAGCGCCAACGAACCGTCGCAGCCTGAAAAACCGCCACGCCGGAGGAAAAGTCGGCTGGCGTCGTGCCTGATAAGTCCACATGCAGAGGGATTGACGGCGCTGGCGATCCCCGGTACTGTCGGCTGACGGTTTGGTGAACTCAATCCCCGTGCCATTGTGGGGAATGGCGAAACAGGTGATCCTTTATGACAACGCGCATTTCGGTCCTGGCCTTCTTATTGCTCTCCGGTACGCTGACCGCGGCAGATTGGCCGCAATGGCGCGGGCCAAACCGGGACGGCATTGCGGTCGGTTCTCCGGCGCTGCTCGACACATTTCCGCCGGACGGGCCACGGAAAGTCTGGACGAGCGAGGACATCCCTGGCGACCAACCCGCGGGCGGGTGGGGATCGCCGGCGGTTGCCGATGGGAAAGTATTTGTTTATGCGTATCGGTCGACCACGCCACCCTGGCGCATCCTCACACAGGACCAATTGTCGGCGTGGGGTTACGACGACCGTATGCCGGCAGATCTGCGCAAACTGGTTGAGGACACGCGTGCCGACGATCTTCGCAAGCAGGCGACAAATGCCACCGTGTGGGTGGCCGAATGGATGAAGACGAATCTCAAACCGGACCAGGACGAATGGAAACACGCCATTCGCACTCGTCTGCTGGAGGGGCCCGCCGCCATCCCCTGGGACACCTGCACTAAACTGCTTCCGATTTTGAACCGGAAATTCGAAAATACGAACGCCTTGGTTGACTGGATTGCGACGAACGGGATCGAAGCCGCGGATTCGAAGATGATCGTGCGCAAGATGTCGCAAGTCCAGAGCAATGACCTTTCGGGCGATTTCGTCATCTGTCTGGATGCCAGCACGGGAAAAACGCTCTGGAAGACAGCGGTGCCCGGCACATGGCTTGCCTGGGCAGCCTCCCCGACACCCAGCATTGTCGGCAGCCGATGTTATATTTGCAATTCGGAAAGCCGCATCTATTGCCTGGACGTCGCCGATGGCAGGGTCATCTGGCGGAGCGATCGCATGGGCGCCGAGACCCATCACCACAACCGGTCCAGCTCCGTATTAATTGTGGGCCATGCGGCAGTTGCCTTTTCTGACAAAGGCCTTTTTGCCGTCGAGACCCAAACCGGCAAAACGCTATGGACCTATGCGCTTTCTTCGGGGCAACAGGCTTCAGCTGCCCAGTGGCTGGTTGACGGAAAGTTCTGGATCATTGCGGACGCCGGCGCCGCCGGATTCATCTGCCTAAACCCGGCAGATGGCGCCGTCATCTGGAAAGTTTCGGGTAGCGGAATCACCGGCACCAGCACACCCGTGGTATTCGGTCAATATGCCGCCGTGACCGGCAACAAACATCTGACGTTGTTCAAAATCGCCACGAACGGAGCGACAATCGTGTGGAATAACGATCAGATCAAAGATGCCTACGCCAATGTCGTCATCCGTGGCGACTATGTCTATTTTGCCGGCACTTCGGCGAAGGGCGGCAAGGCCATGTGCCTCGCGGTGAAAGACGGCACCACGGTCTGGGAAGCACCGTTGGCAGGCGCCAACGACACAAGCCCGGCGCTGGCAGACGGAAAAGTCTTCGTCGTGAACGGCAAGCAACTGTGCATCTTCAAGGCCGACCCGGCCCAGTTCTCGTTGCTGGCCAGGGTGGACCTTGGGCTGAGCAAGTGGTCCTCGCCCGCCATCGCCGCCGACAGGCTGTTTCTGCGAACAACAAACAGCGTGATTTGCATCGATCTTGCCAAGCCGAAATAAGGGCGATGAGCGTAGCTTAGCAACGTGTTACCGGGATCAATTGCCGTCATCCGGCGTCGGGTTGAAAAACAGCCGCACATACAAGTACGCAAGTCCCTCGAACGGCACCTCGCGCACGCCTTCGCTCGACCGCCACCATTGCAGGGGATCGAACTCTATCGCTTCCAGCGCGATCACGCCGATACGTATGTCGGGGGCGAACGCCTTTTCGAAAAGCAGCCGGGATCGCCGCGCGTGTGCCCCCACGGTGACAATATCAAAGGATTTTGCCGGGGTTTTCTGCTGCGCTGCCCACTTTTTTACAGCCAGCGCCGTATGATACGTCCGATCCTTGCGGACAACATCGCAGATCACAAGCGCAATGCGCTCCCGGGGAATACCGAGCCGCGCCAGAACAGTAGCCACATGCTCCGCATGATTGCTACCCGACTCCCAGGGATCCCCCGGACCGTATTCGGCATTTACAACCACGACGCTTTGGTAGCGTGACGCCGCAAATTCCCGGACAACCTGCGGCACAGAACTTTCGCAAATCCATCCGTCCACAACCATGATCCCTTCCCGATTAGGGCGGGTGATTGCCAGAAATGAAAAAAGGCCATGCAGCAAACCCGATGCCACCACAAGGACCAGAGCCGCGACCAATGTTTTGCCCGGGAGCGTGAGCGACCATCGCTCCTTGCGTTTCAGAAAAAACCCGCATAGCCGCCAATGGGATGTCACATGATTCTCCTTGCGCCGAACGCTGCGCCGTGGCGTAATGACGTGCCGGATGCCGATAGGGCCAGATTACGGCGATTCTTTGCCTCGCGTCAATGATGCTCGCAGCAAAACGGAAGCCCTTACGTTTGAGTTCGTTGCAAGCGATCTGCTTGTATTTCTGCAGGCTGTAGACAGTTCGGGTGCGAACCAATGAGCTTGTATGACCACTTCCTGCGTCAACTTGCTACATCCGATTGATGCCGCTACGGTGGATGTGCTTCTCGTGGGCGCCTTCGCCCGCGAGGTGCTTTTCTACCACATGCACGGCATCGAAACCGGCATTGGCACCCTGGATACGGACATCTCGGTACTGGTACAGGCTCAAAGACCGCGCCACCGGCAAACAGGCGGTGGACAAATCATCAGACTGATGCTATCAAACAACTAACCCGAGTGGCTGGTTTTGAAGTGCCCGTGACACGATAAGGGGGCGCAATAACGCGCGTCATTGGTCAGTGGTCATTGGGGGGCGTGGGCACGTGTGGGACAGGAGAGACGTTCTTGGTTCTTGGTTGCGTTGGGACAAAGCGGCAGGGATGCCGTTTCTACTTTGGGGCTGAACTTTCGCTCCGGCGGCGCAAGGCCGTCGGGGGCGAGAGGGAGAAAAGCGATGGGCACTGCGGTTTAGATTACTGGAAAGCCAATGTTCTTTAGATACTCAAATGTGGGGTCGTAGAATTCTGGTGGACGCGTGTGATCTTCGGCGTCGCCAGGGGGAATGACGATGACCATCCCCTGGCGCGCGCGGGTCAGCAAGACGCGATAGGCGTTCTTGAGGTAGGTTTTGCGCTCATCTTTTTTGATCCGTTTCCACTTCTCGCCGCAAAACGAGAAATGGGTCCAGTCCTTCAGGCCATAGCGCAGATCGGCGTCCCAGGTGACGCAAGCCCAATCCAATTCCAAGCCTTGAATGCTAAACTCGGTGGCAACGTCTTCGAGGTAATACGAGGAGCGGACATCTTCCTTGCCTGCCAAAAACCAGTGCACAGGATCCATTGGGGCCTTCACATGGATCGCATGGGGGCGGAGGCGTTCGGCACTTGACGAAACCACGATCCCGTAGCGCTCCGAACCGCGGGCATTGTCTTTCAGCCATTTCTTGGCGCGCGTTAGGTCCCGCGTGATCACAATCGGATATTTTGTGCTCAGTTGGTCAAAGGTCTGGCGAGCGGCATCGGCATCCAGATCGAGGAGTTTCTTGATCAGCAGGGAAACGTTTTCTGCACGGAACGAGCGCATCGACACGGACAGATGCAAATCGTCGCTGTACGAGACGTTGGGACGGTCCTTGATCTTTGCCAAGAACGTTCCGGCGCCATACTCGCTGTCTGTCAGGCGATTGGAAATGTGTATGTGCCAACGCGGGTTTAGTTCAACTCACGGCGTTTTCTCGCCCTCTACGGCGTCGTATTGTGCGTCGTATTGTTGCGTTAAGTGCTGTTGGGGCATTGATTGGCATCCCGAAACACGGATAGGCAGGCTCATGCTGTTGCAGCAGGTCAACCGGCGGCCATCCGTGGCCACCAAGGTCGCCTTGTGCTCGCCCTGCCCATCCAGATCGACATAGATGCCGTTCAGGACACGCCGGGTCTGATCGGATGATGCGAATGGCACGCAGCGGCGGTACGTGGGCAGGAACTGGTCGGCCATGGCGGTTTGGATGTCATCGCAGGCTGGCGGCCAATCTGCAGCCGGCATTCCGGCCACCGTGTGGGTCAGGACATGCGTGCCGATCCGATTCGTGATCACGATGTCGTCGTTCTCGCCGGACTGCAGGTCGATTATTTCGGCATCGGCCCCCTTGGCCAAGTCCTTGAGATGCTGGACCGGAATGATGAAGCTGCCGTCGCCATCGGCATGGGCGTCGGTGAACCGGTACGTGGCATGCTGGTCGAGGTCGGTGGCCTGG
>Ga0316226_1004205_pt1 | contig 11642 bp, 9 predicted proteins | sample TBH18017metaG_FD_206009 | JGI IMG/M metagenome (GOLD analysis project Ga0316226, IMG submission 206009) | Freshwater microbial communities from Trout Bog Lake, Wisconsin, USA - TBH18017 | ecosystem: Environmental > Aquatic > Freshwater > Lake > Hypolimnion/Profundal zone | place: USA: Wisconsin... | reverse complement strand
CTCTCACTCTCGCTGCTCGTCGCCGCGGTCGGCGTCCCCAAGGCGTTCCCCAGAGCCAACCCGCGGCGCGTGGTGCGCATCGGCATGCTGGCGCTCATCGCCGGCATCCTGGTGCTGATCGCAAGCCTGCAAGTGGGCGCCGACTCCTCCATCGTGTTCGTGCCGATGCTGATCATCGGCTTCGGCATCGGGGCACTGGCGTCGCAGCTCGGCAACGTGACCGTCTCGTCGGTGCCCACCGACAAGAGCTCCGAGGTCGGCGGCCTGCAGAACACCGCCGGCCAGCTCGGTGCCTCGATCGGCACGGCTCTCGCAGGCTCGATCCTGATCGCCGCCCTGACGGCATCGTTCCTGGCCGGTATCGAGGCGAACCCCAACGTGCCGCAGTCGATGAAGACGCAGGCCAACACCAACCTCGCCGCCGGCGCGCCCTTCGTCTCCCAGAGCGATGCGCAGGCTCAACTGGACAAGGCCGGCGTACCTAAGGACGTGAGCAGCGAAGTCATCAAGGAGTACAACAAATCGCAGATCGCCGGCCTGCGCACGGCGCTCTCGATCCTGGCCGTCATGGGCGTGATCGCGCTGTTCTTCACCGGGCGCATGCCGAGGAAGCAACCGGGTTCAGAGGTGACGGATGATGATGAGCCGGCGCCCGGAGCTGAGCCGGCCCTCGCGTAGACGCGGCCGGCGGCGGAAGCGGCACAGGAGCGGCGGGCTACGGAGTCAGGAACGCGACGGGGCGGCCCACAAGGCCGCCCCGTCGCACTGCTCGATGGTCCGCGCGCGACTCGCGCGCGAGTCGCGCCGGCCGCTACCGCGAGGCTCGCCGCGCCACGCGCCGCCTGTGGCGCCGCCACATCAGCGCGAACTGCCCGATCACGAACGCCACCAGCGCCGTGATGACGAGCATGAGCCAGAGCGGGGCGCTGAAATGCCAGAACAGGAACGAGAACGAGATCGTCTCCCTGTTCTGGAGGATGAACGCCAGCAGCAGCGCCAGCAGAACGCCGCCGCCGATGAGCAAGCCGTTGCCGGAGCCCGAACTTTGCGAACCGCCCTGCGATGAACCGTTTGCCATTGAGTCCCTCCTGGGGTCGGTGCGTATCTACCCCGCGCCCCGGCATCTCTCACCCGACGGGCAGACTCACTTGAGTGAGCCTGCGCCGACTCCACTCAGGCGGGCGGCAGCCCGTCCGCGTCCCGCTGCTGGCGTTGCCGCCTGGCGCCCAGGTTCTGGACCACAAGCGAGACCACGGTGATGAGGTAGAGCTGGCCGAAGACGGCCTCCGTCACGGCCATCATCCTGCCGACGGGCAGCGCGGAGGTGAAGTCGCCGTAGCCGACCGTGGTGATGGTGACGAAGCTGAAGTAGATGTAGTCGATGGCCGACGGGTCGCTGGTCTGCACGAAGAACGGATGGCCGGCGATGAGCGCCGTCAACGAAAACAGTGTCGCGAAGAGCTGCGCGATCAGCAGGTAGACGCACACGGCACCGAGGAACGTCTCGACCGAGAGTGCCATGCTGCGGGAGAGGTGCCAGGCGATGGCGATGGGGGCCACGACGACCAGCACGAGCGAGATCGCCCCGGTCACCGCGTGCGCGACGTTGTCCTGCCCGATGAGCAGCGACGCGATGGCGACGATGCACAGCAGCGGGATCAAGGCCTGCGCGATGCGCATGCCGCGCCGCTCGACCTGAGAGGCGCGCAGCGCGAGCCCGGTGGCGGCCGCGAGCACGAGCACGACGATCACGCGGCCCCACGTGGAGTCGCCGAGCGCCGCGTCGCAGAAGTACGAGACCACGAGCAGGAGGAGGACCAGGCCGTAGCTGTCGGCGAAGCGCTTCCTCCGCCCGAGGGGTCCCACCACCTCGCCGTCGCTCATCCGCACTCCTCTCCCGGCTTGCTCGGCGTTCCGGCAGCGCCGACTTTACCCGCGCAACAGGCCCGGCACACCGCCCGCCAACGGTGACTCCGGCGCGACTGCCGGGTACGTGCGCCGTTGGCCGAAGCGGGATATCCTCGCGTGACCATCCGGTAACTGTACAACCGACGTGCTCGGAGGCCCGCATGCACTGGCTCGACTTCCTCCCCTGGTGGATCGTGGTGCCGTACATCCTCGTGTGGCTCTACGTCATGGCCACGCTCATCATGGAGGACCGCGAGCCAGCGGACACGCTCGCCTGGGCGTTCGCGCTCCTTCTGGTGCCGGTGCTGGGCATGATCTTCTACTTCATCGCCGGCCGCGACTGGGCGACGATCACCGAGAAGAAGAAGTGGATGCAGGACTACTACGAGCAGTTGCAGGCCGCGCTGAAGCCGTTCTTCGGGCGCAACGCGGCGGCCGAGCGGCGCTTCCGGCAGCAGTTCGGCGGGACCTACGTCGAGCGTCTCGCCGACACGATGGCGCGCGAGGACGGCCTCGGCGTCGTCACCGCCGACCGCGCCGAGATCTTCCCCACCGGGCAAGAGAAGTTCAGCCGCCTCAAGGCCGACCTGGCGGCGGCGCAGCGCTTCATCCACATCCAGTACTTCATCTGGGAGGACGACGAGCTCACCGACGCGCTCACGGCGATCCTCGAGGAGCGCGTACGGGCCGGCGTGCAGGTGCGCTTCCTCTACGACTACCTCGGGAGCAGGGCCTGGGACAAGAAGAAGCTCGAGGCGCTCGTGCCGCTGGGGGCCAAAGTGGCCAAGGACGTCGTCTCGATCTCCCGCCTGAACTACCGCGACCACCGCAAGATCGTCGTCATCGACGGCGAGATCGGCTACACCGGCGGCTACAACGTGGGACAGGAGTACGTGGACGGCGGCGAGCGCTTCGCGATCTGGCGCGACACGCACGTGCGCGTCACCGGCCAGGTGGTCGGTGAGCTTGAAGCGCTGTTCGCGGCGCGCTGGTTCGACCAGACCAAGGAGGACGTCTGCACCGACGAGTACCTCCCGGAGCGGCCGCGCGGCGACGCCGAAGCGGGCATCCTCTGCCAGGTCATCGCGCAGTCGGTGGAGGACTACTGGAAGTCGTCACGGCGCGCCCACATGGTCGCAGTGGGCAACGCCGCCAAGCGGGTGTGGATCCAGTCGCCGTACTTCATCCCCGAGGTGGGCCTCTACGACACGATGATCAACGCGTCCCTGAGCGGCGTCGACGTGCGCTTCATGATGACCGGCGTGCCGGACAAGAAGATCCCGTTCTGGGCGGCGTGGACGTACTTCCGCCCGCTGCTCAAGGCCGGCGTGAAGGTGTACCTCTACGAGGCCGGCTTCCTGCACTCGAAGACGCTCACCGCCGACGGGCAGATCACCGCCATCGGCACGATGAACATGGACATCCGCAGCCTGCGGCTCCACAAGGAGCTCATGCTGTGGATGTACGACGACAAGCTCGCCTACCGGCAGGAGCGACTGTTCGAAGAGGACATCACCAACTCGCACGAGGTCACGCTGATGGACCTCGACTCGCTGAGCCTGCCGGTGCGCTTCCGCAACTCGTTCATGCGGCTGCTGAGCTACTTCATCTGAGCTCGTCCGGGTCCATCTGAGATACTGACGGGCATGAACCCCGAAGCGACTCCCAGAGCCAAGGAGCCGCGCGTCGTCGGCGAGGCGCGCTGGCCCATGGCGTTCGCCGTCGTCGCCGTCATCGTCCTGACGGTGCTGCTCCCGCACGACCTCATCACGCGCCCGCGCTGGGGCGTGCCGCTCGTCGAGGGCCTCCTCCTGATCGCCGTGATCATCGCGGACCCGGGCAAGATCGACCTGGTCTCACCGCGCGTGCGGGCGCTCTCGATCACGCTCATCGCACTACTGGTGGCGACCACGCTCTGGTGCACGACGCAGCTCATCGTCGAGCTGATCAGAGGCGGTGCGGACACGAAGTCGGCCGGCGCGCTGCTGGCCGCCGGCGGCATCGTGTGGATCTCGAACTGCCTCTCGTTCGGCCTGCTCTACTGGGAGCTGGACAGCGGCGGGCCGGCAGTCCGCGCTCACGGTCTGCCGGCCCATCCCGACTTCGCTTTTCCACAGCAGCTCAACCCGGAGCTCGCGCCGGAGCACTGGCGGCCGAGGTTCGTCGACTACATGTACCTCGGCTTCACGTCGGCGACGGCCTTCAGCCCTACCGACGCCATGCCGCTCAAGCCCTGGAACAAGCTCGCGATGATGGCCCAGTCGACGATCTCCCTGGTCCTTCTGGGCCTCGTCATCGCGCGCGCGGTCAACGTACTCACGTAGCGCGCAGGCCGCGTGGGGGGACGAATGACGGAGGGTCGAGACGCGGTGACCCAGACCAAGTCGAGGAGCTTCGAACGCTGGGTCCCCGGCGTGCGCGTGGCGCGCACGTACGAGCGTCGCTGGCTGCGCGCCGACCTCGTGGCCGGCGTCGTGCTCGCGGCCATCCTCGTGCCCCAGGGCATGGCGTACGCCGAGCTCGCCGGCCTGCCCGCCGTCACCGGCCTCTACACCACCATCGCGTGCCTCGTCGCCTACGCCGTCTTCGGCCCGTCCCGCGTCCTCGTCCTCGGGCCCGATTCTGCCGTGTCTCCGCTGATCTTCGCCGCCATCGTGCCGCTGCTGGCCGGCGGCGACCCGGCGACCGCCATCGCGCTCGCCGGGATGATGGCGCTGATGGTCGGCCTCATCGAGATCGGGCTCGGCTTGGGCAAGCTCGGCTTCGTAGCCGACCTCCTCTCGAAGGAGGTCCAGGTCGGCTACATGAACGGCCTGGCCATCGTGATCATCGTCGGCCAGCTGCCCAAACTCTTCGGCTTCTCGACCGACGCCGACGGGTTCGTCGCCGAGCTCAAGGCGTTCTTCGCCGGCCTCGACAAGACCAGCGCGACGACGCTCGCCGTCGGCGTCGCCTGCCTGCTCGTCCTGCTCGTCCTGCCGCGGCTTTCGCGCCGCGTGCCGGCCGTGCTCGTGGCCGTCATCGGCGCCACGGTGGTTTCGGCAGCGCTCGGCCTCGTCGAGCACGGTGTGAAGACGGTCGGCGCCCTGCCTCAGGGCGTGCCCATGCCGGCCTTCCCCTGGACCAGCTTCAGCGACGTCGGCCCGCTGCTCATCGCCGCCGTCGGCATCACGCTCGTGTCGCTGACGGACACCATCGCGACAGCGACGAGCTTCGCCGCCAAGCGCGGCGAGGAGGTCGCGCCCGACCAGGAGATGATCGCCATCGGCACGGCGAACATCGCCGCGGGGTTCTTCCAGGGCTTCGCCGTGTCGACCAGCGCCTCGCGCACTGCCGTAGCCGAGTCGGCGGGCGCCAAGAGCCAGGTGACCGGGCTGGTGGGCGCCGGCCTCGTCGTCGTCCTCCTGCTGTTCCTCAACGGTCTGCTCGCCGACCTGCCTCAGGCGACACTCGCCGCGGTCGTGATCGTCGCCGCGCTCTCGCTCATGGACTTCGGCATCCTCCGGCGCTACTACCGGGTGCGCAAGAGCGCGCTCGCGCTGTCGCTGGTCGCGACCGGCGGGGTCATCCTCTTCGGCGTGATCTGGGGTATCGCCGTCGCCGTCATCCTCGCGGTCTTCCTGTTCTTCCGGCGCAGCTGGTGGCCTCACGGCGCCGTCCTCGCGCCGGTCGAGGGAGTGCCCGGGTGGCACAGCATCGAGACGTACCCGGACGCCCCTCAGATCCCGGGAATCGTGGTGTACCGCTGGGAAGCCCCCCTCTTCTTCGCCAACGCGGGGATCTTCCGCCAGCAGATCCGCCACCTCGTGCGCGACAACCAGCCTCTGTGGGTCGTCCTCCAGTGCGAGGCGGTCACCGACATCGACGTCACCGCCACCGAGATGCTCGAGGCGCTCGACAACGAGCTGAACGCGTTGGGGATCCACCTGGCCTTCGCCGAGATGCGCAGCCGCCTGCAGGACCTGATCCTGCGCTACGGGCTCCTGGAGACGCTCGACCGGGAACGCTTCTACCCCACGCTCAAGGCGGCGGTCAAAGCGGTCGAGGCGCTCGGGCCGCTCCCGCCGGCGGAGCCGGCTCCCGGCGGCCGCGGGCACTTCCACCACGAGTCCGACCTGCACGACGCCGACGACGAGCCGCTGGTCTAAGTGCCGCCGGTCTGGACCCCGCCGGCCCTGGCCGCAGCCGACCCAGTCCGCCGCCGGCCTGCGGAACCGTTCGGCTACACTTGGCGGGGAGGCGCGTCGCGCCCGCCGAAGCTGGAGAGAGGCGAAGGCCCCGATGAGTGACACACACGATCCCCATCTACCGGACGGCGCGGCCGGCGTGCCGGCAGCCGCGCCCCCCGCCTTCCACCTGCTCGCGAAGCCGACGGGCTCCGTCTGCAACCTGGACTGCGCCTACTGCTTCTTCCTGGAGAAGGAGAAGCTGTACCCGGGCCAGCGCTCGCGCATGAGCGACGAACTGCTCGAGCGATACATCCGCGAGCTCATCGCCGCGCACCGCACGCCCGAGGTCACGATCGCCTGGCAGGGCGGCGAGCCGATGCTCATGGGCCTGGAGTTCTTCCGCCGGGCGGTCGAGCTGGCGCACAAGTACGCGCGCCCGGGCATGACCGTCCGGCACACGATCCAGACCAACGGCACCAAGATCAACGGCGACTGGGCTCGATTCTTCGCCGAGAACGGATTCCTCGTCGGCCTCAGCCTTGATGGGCCACGCGAGCTGCACGACGCCTACCGGCGCGACAAGGCCGGCAAGCCCACGTTCGACAAGGTCGTGCGCGGCCTCGCGGCCCTGCGCGAGCACGGCGTCGAGTGGAACGCGCTGACGGCGGTGCACGCGGCCAACGCGGAGCACCCCGTCGAGGTCTATCGCTTCCTGCGCGACGACTGCGGCTGCGAGTTCGTCCAGTTCATCCCGATCGTGGAGCGACCCACGGTGGACGGCGTGCCGTACGGCGACGCGGTGACCGAGCGATCGGTGGGGCCGGAGCAGTGGGGCGAGTTCCTCATCGGCGTGTTCGAGGAGTGGGTGCGCCGCGACGTCGGCGAGGTGTACGTGGAGATGTTCGACGTCGCGCTGGCCAACTGGTACGGCGAGCCGGCGGGCCTGTGCGTGCACTCGGCGACCTGCGGGGCAGCGCTGGCGCTCGAGTTCAACGGCGACGTGTACGCCTGCGACCACTTCGTCGAGCCCGGCTACCTGCGCGGGAACATCCGCGAGCGCCCGCTGGCCGAGCTGGTCGGCGCACCGGAGCAGCAGCAGTTCGGGCGCGACAAGCTCGAGCTGCTGCCGCGGTACTGTGTGGAGTGCGACGTCCGCTTCGCCTGTCACGGCGGCTGCCCCAAGGACCGCTTCGTGACGACGCCGGCCGGCGCGCTGTCGGCCTCCGGCGAGCCGCTGGCGGGCGAGCCGGGGCTCAACTACCTCTGCCCCGGCTTCAAGGCCTTCTTCCACCACGTCGATGCGCCGATGCGGCGCATGTGCGAGCTGCTGCGCGAGGACCGCGCGCCGGCCGAGATCGTGCGCGAGTACGGCAGCGAGGGCTAGGAGCCGCGCAGGCCGGGGACACTGACCCTGCTCCGGCAATCTCCAGCGCGAGGCGACCATGACCCGACCGATCGTCGACGAAGACCTCTGCATCGGCTGCGGCACCTGTGAGGACATCTGCCCGGCCGTGTTCAAGCTCGGCGATGACGGCTTCTCGCACGTCATCGACCCGGACGGCTGCGCGGCCGCCGGCTGCTGCGAAGAAGCGGCCGAGGAGTGCCCGGTGGACGCGATCTCGATCGAGTGAGGCGGGCGTCGGGCGCCCCGCACCGGCCGCTTCGCCCAAGACGCGCAGCGCCCGAAGGCTCAGCTGCGCGGCGCCCCTTCGGCTTCCTTGAGCGACCCCACATCCCGGGCCGTCGCCTGGTGCCGGCGGCGCGGCACCTGCGCCGGCGCCGCCTCGGGCGCCTGGGGATGCGCCTCCGCGTGCGCCTCGTACCAGCGGTGGTACATGGCGACGAACGGTACCGACGTGAACCCATGCAGGAACACGCTCAAGACGACCGTCACGGCCACGGTGGCCAGCAGCGTGTTCGCCTCCGGGACACCGCGCTCGAGAACCAGCAATCCGAACACGATGCTCGCCAGCCCGCGCGGCCCGAACCACCCCATGAAGACGATCGTCGGCAGGCGCACGCCGCGGCCGATCATGGCGATGGCGACCGGGACCATGCGCACCACGGTGAGGCTCAGTACGGCGTAGAGCACGACGTGCCAGGTCACGGCGGGACGCACCGCTCCGACCGCCAAGGCGCCGAAGCCGATCCAGGTCACGGCGGCGAGCAGACTGCCGGTCTCCTCGGTGAAGTAGGCCACGCGCAGGCCGTGCTCTCCCGAGGCGCGGCCGAACGCCATGCCGCCGACGAACGCCGCGATGAAGCCGCTGCCCCCAAGGGCGACGGCAGCGGCGTACGCCCCGAGCGCCACACCCAACGTCATCACCTGGCGCCAGTGACCCTGCAGCCACTCGCGGCGCTGAGCCTCGCGCAGGACCAGGCCACCGAGGACGCCGAGGACGATGCCTGCCGCGAGGCCCCAGCCGATCTGTTCGATGGCGTTGTGGATGACGGCCGAAGGCACGCCTCCCTTGAGACTCGCGGCCGAGATGTCGGCCGCGACGAGGAAGAACGGCACGGCGAGACCGTCGTTGAGCCCGCTCTCGACGTCGAGCGCCTGGCGTACCCGCGAGGGCACGGCCGGGTCGTCGACGACCCGCTGACCGAGCGCGGCGTCGGTCGCGCACAGCATCGTCGACAGCAGGAAGGCGGTGGCGAGCGACATGCCGGGGAACACCAGCATCCCCGCGCCGATGCCCGCGACCATCGTGAGCGGAAGGCCGATGAGCAGGAGCCGGCTCGGCCAGCCCAGGTCGTGGCGCAGCGACCGCAGGTCGAGCCGCGCCGAGTCGCTGAACAGCAGGAACGCGAGAGCCAGCTCGGTGATCCGCTCGGCGGCCGCGCTCTCGATGCCGATGTGAAGCCATCCCAGGCCCGATGTGCCGACCGCGAACCCCACCGCCACGAGGACCATCGCCGACGTGATGCCACGCCGGTCGAGGGGGCCGGAGACGGCGCCGTAGACGATCAGGATCAGCGAGATGGTGAGTATCGCGCTCACGGCGCAATGATATGTCCGCGAAAGGCGCCGGCCACATGCTGCGCCGCACAGAGATCGTGCGCTGCGGTTCGCGAGATCCTCACAGACGCGGCACATACTGCAACGGCTCAACGTCGCGCGGCGCGGGTAGGGTGCACGACAGCCGCGAATCCGACCGGAGGAGAATCCATGGCCAAACCATTCAAGGGCGTCGTCAACGTCGACATCCGCGACTCGACGCCCGACTGGGCGCCGTTCGAGTCGCCGAAGGCGCCGGAAAAGGCGCCCAACGTCATCTACATCGTCCTCGACGACGTCGGCTTCAGCGCGCTGAGCTGCTACGGCGGCCCGATCCCGACGCCCAACATCGACAAGATCGCGGCCGACGGGGTGCGCTACACGCAATGGCACACGACCGCCCTGTGCTCGCCGACGCGCTCGTGCCTGCTCACCGGCCGCAACCACACGCGCAACAGCATGGCCTGCATCACCGAGGCGGCGGTCGGGTTCCCCAACGCCAGCGGCACCATCCCGCCGGAGAACGGCATGCTCCCGGAGATTCTCGGTGAGCTCGGCTGGAACACCTACATGGTCGGCAAGTGGCACCTGTGCCCGACCGACGAGATGAACCTGGCCGCGCCGCGCCGCAACTGGCCGACCGGGCGCGGCTTCGAGCGCTGGTACGGGTTCCTCGGCGCCGAGAGCAACCAGTGGTATCCCGACCTCGTCTACGACAACCACCCGGTCGACGCGCCGAAGACGCCGGAAGAGGGCTACCACTTCACCGACGACATCACCGCCAAGGCGCTCGAGTTCATCAAGGACGCGCAGGCGATCGCCCCGGACAAGCCGTTCTTCCTCTACTACGCGCCCGGCGCCTGCCATGCCCCACACCACGCGCCCAGGGAGTGGATCGACAAGTTCAAGGGCCAGTTCGACATGGGCTACGAGGCGATGCGCGAGCAGACGCTCGCGCGCCAGAAAGCGATGGGACTTGTCCCGGCCGAGACCGAGCTGCCGCCGATCAACCCGATCGGCACGACCGAGACACGTTCAGGCCCCGACGGCAAGCCGTTCCCGGCGCTCGACGTGACCAAGCCGTGGGACACTCTGTCCGACGGAGAGAGGAAGCTCTTCTCGCGCATGGCCGAGGTCTTCGCGGGCTTCCTCGCGCACACGGACCACTACATCGGGGTCCTGCTCGACTACCTGGAGTGGGCAGGTCTGCGCGAAAACACGATCGTCATGCTGGTGTCCGACAACGGCGCCAGCGGCGAAGGCGGCCCCGACGGATCCGTCAACGAGAACCTGTTCTTCAACGGGATCCCGGACGACCTCGAGGCCAATCTCAAGATGCTCGACGAGCTCGGCGGCCCCAAGACCTACAATCACTACGCCAACGGCTGGGCGATGGCGTTCAACACGCCCTTCAAGATGTGGAAGCGCTACGAGTTCAACGGGGGCACCAGCGACCCCTGCATCATCTCGTGGCCGGCCGGCATGAAGGCCAGGGGCGAGATCCGCACCCAGTACCACCACGCGATCGACCTCGTGCCGACGGTCCTCGACTGCCTCGGCGTCGAAACGCCGAAGACGATCAAGGGGCACGTGCAGAGCAGCTTCGACGGTGTGAGCATGCGCTACTGCTTCGACGACGCAACGGCCGAAGAAGCGCGCAAGACTCAGTTCTACTCGATGCTCGGCTCGCGCGGCATCTGGCACGAGGGCTGGAAGGCGGTGACGACGCACCCGACGATCGCCGGGTGGAGCCACTTCAACGACGACGCCTGGGAGCTCTACCACACCGACGTCGACCGCTCCGAGCTGCACGACCTGGCGAAGGAGGACCCGGAGAAGCTCAGGGAACTCCAGAGCCTCTGGTTCGCCGAGGCCGGGAGGAACGGCGCGTTCCCGCTCGACGACCGCTCCCCGCTGGAGATCATCCTGACACCGCGGCCCCTGCTCGCGCCGCCGCGGGACCGGTACGCGTACTTTCCCGACACCGCCGACGTGCCGGAGCAGCAGGCCGTCAACGTCCGCAACCGCTCGTTCGCGATCGGAGCGCTCGTCGACATCCCCGCCGCCGGCGCGGAGGGCGTGCTGTTCGCTCACGGAGCGCGGTTCGGCGGGCACGCCCTGTACGTCAAGGAGAACAGGCTGCACTACGTCAACAGCTTCTGCGGCTTGTTTGAGCAGAAGGTCGACGCGACGGAGGACCTGCCGACAGGCGAGGACCTGATCTTGTCGGCGTCGTTCGAGAAGGACGGCGAGGACCCGCCCGGCGTGGCCACCGGCATGCTCTCCCTCTACCACGGCGAGAAGAAGGTCGGCGAGGGCCGCATCAAGACCCAGCCCGGCTACTTCTCGCTCGCCGGGGAGGGCCTCTGCGTGGGCCGCGACAGCGGTGAGGCTGTCACCGACGACTACCCCGGCACCTCGCCGCACCGCTTCACCGGCGGCACGATCAAGCGCGTCGCCGTGGACGTCAGCGGCGAGCCCTACCTCGACCTGGAGCGCCAGGCGCAGGCGATGCTGGCGCGGGAGTAGCGGCCCGGCCGTCGCGGCCGCCAGACGAAGAACGCCGG
>Ga0316226_1004204_pt1 | contig 11644 bp, 9 predicted proteins | sample TBH18017metaG_FD_206009 | JGI IMG/M metagenome (GOLD analysis project Ga0316226, IMG submission 206009) | Freshwater microbial communities from Trout Bog Lake, Wisconsin, USA - TBH18017 | ecosystem: Environmental > Aquatic > Freshwater > Lake > Hypolimnion/Profundal zone | place: USA: Wisconsin... | reverse complement strand
CTCTCTTTTCGAAAGGGTTTTGAAACTCGGAATGAACGGCAGACAAGTAAAAATAGAAATGACAGCAAGCCGCCAAAGTCGCGCTTATTTTCAGTGCTCCGTGGTCTAAAGGATGGGGTCCACCTCACACTGCCGCCGGGAATGACGGTTGAAAACCTGGCGGCCGCCGTGAACGCGACGCAAAGCATCGTAGCCACCATCAACGCGAATCTTACCCACAGCGGGGCAAAGCCTCTGACGAAATACATTCAGGGAAATAATTTCAGCGGGCTTGTTTCGAACGTTCTGTGCGATGCTCTGCACGACCATTCACCCTACAAACATAATGCCGACCAAGCCTATCCCGATCTGATCAATCCCAAAGCCAAGGGGTATCGCGAACCGGTGGGGCTTGAAGTTAAATCAACGATCCAAATTGGGAAGGGTGGCGAAAGCCACAACGGACACTCCGGCTGGCATCTTGTCGGCTGTTTTCTGATAGAGCCGGAGACGGGAAACATCCGCTTCATTCACCTGATGTTCGCCGTGCTCAACGGCCATGCCCATGCTGAACCCGACTGGACTTACGTTGGCAGCAAAGTCAATGCAATCACTGGCAGCCGCCGCACCGAAACCTACAACACGAAACTCCGCGATGGTTCGGTTTATCTTGACCCTGGTGCGATTAGTTACAAGCGGTGGCGTCAGAAGCGACGGGAGAATGCTCCGCCGCCAGCATTCTCAATTTTCAAAAAGTGATGAGCGTCACATCACAGAAAACCACCAAACAAAAGAGCGGATTTCAGGCGGCTACGGTATGGAAAATTTCCGCGCCAGCTTGATGTCCCCGGCGATTTGGGCTTTCAATGCTTCGACTTCGGAAAATTTTCGCTCTTCGCGCAGTTTTTTCAGGAAAACCAGTTCCAAGTCTTGACTGTAAATGTCACCGTCGAAATCCAGCAGGTGCGCCTCGACCTGGAGTCGCGGGGCGGCGGAGCGGATGGTGGGGCGATGGCCGATGTTGACAGCGGCGCGATAAGTGGCGGGGCCAAGCCGCGCCTCGGCGGCATAAACGCCCGGCGGCGGCATCACCAGGCCGGTGACATCCAGATTGGCGGTGGGGAAACCGAGTTTCCGGCCCAGGCGCTCGCCCCGGATCACGGTTCCGCGCAGCGCGTAGGGACGGGCCAGCATGCGGCCCGCCAGCGCGAAGTCGCCGGCGCGAACGGCGTCCCGGATGCGGGTGCTGCTGACGGGCAGGCCGTCCAGTTGCACGTCGCGCAAGGCGTGGAGGGTGAAAGCGAGTTCGCCGCCCAACTTTCGCAGCAACGCGGCGTCGCCGGAGCGGCCGGCGCCGAACATGAACCCATCCCCCACGCTGATGCTCTTGATGCGTTGGAAATCGCGCGCCAGGTTGCGGATGAATTCCACGGCGGGGATCTGGCTGAAGGCTTTGTCAAACGGGATCACGTACGCGGCCTCCACGCCGAGGGACGCGATGACTTCCAGTTTTTTGGACAGCGGATAAATCAACGGCGGCAAATGGGCGGGGGCGACGACGGCGTTGGGATGGCGGTCGAAGGTGACAACGACTGAAATAGCCTGATGCCGCGCGGCGTCGGCGAGGGTTTGGCGGAGGACGTGCTGGTGGCCGAGGTGAACGCCGTCAAAGACGCCGATGGCGGCGCAGACGGGGCGCGGGCCGGGTTGCAGGGCGGCGGCGGCGGCAACAACCTTCATTGCGGGGGCAGGCTCAGTTGGGCGACAAGTTTCAAAAACGGGATGACCCGCTTTTGCAAATCGCCGGAAGTGAGCTTGAGAACGTCCTCGAACTGCATGGCATCCTGGACATTGAATTTGCCGGAGGCGGTGCGGCGGAGGGTGGCCAGGTGGGCGCCGCAACCGATTTTCCGGCCCAATTCGTGGGCGAGCGCGCGGACGTAGGTGCCCTTGGTGCAGGCGACGCGGAAAAAGCCGACGGGTTCCTCGTATTTGGAGAACTTGAATTGATAGACGTGAATCAGGCGCGTCTTGCGTTCGACTTCGATTCCCTTGCGCGCCATTTTGTAAAGAGGAACGCCTTTGACTTTGACGGCGGAAACCATGGGCGGCATTTGCATGATGTCGCCCTGAAAGGTGGCGGCCTCCTGGTTCAGTTCGTCCAGCGTCATCGGCGGCGCCGGCAGCGAGGAAACCAGTTCGCCGTCCGCGTCGTAGCTGTCGGTCGTCTCGCCGAATTTGATGGTGCCCTCGTAGACCTTGTCGTCGGAGATGAGTTTGTCGGAGAGCTTGGTGGCCCTGCCCAGGACGAGGACCAGCAGGCCCGTGGCGTTGGGGTCGAGCGTGCCGCAATGGCCGGCTTTTTCCAGGCGGAAGGCGCGGCGGATGGCGTCCACCACGTCGTGCGACGTTGGGCCGGCGGGTTTGTCAATCAGAAGCGCGCCATCCAAAGGATCGTAGGATTGCATGGTTCAGCGGGCGGAATCGAGGGCTTTTCTGACGGCGGCGATGACGCGGCGCTGGACGGAGAGGGGCTTGCCAGGGATGCGCGCGCCGGCGGCGGCAACGTGGCCGCCGCCGCCAAACTGATTTGCAATTTTATTGACATCTATGTCCGGGGATTTGGAGCGGAGGCTGATGCGGGTCAATTCGGGTTCGATCTCCTCAAAAACGACGGCGACAACCACCGGCTCGATGGCGCGAATGTGGTCAATAAGACCCTCGGTGTCATCACGATCCGCGCCGGTGCGGGCAAAGTCCTTTTGCTTGAGCCACAGGTAGGCGATCTGGTCGTGGTGGTCCAGGTGGAAATGGTTGTAAGCATGCTTGAGCAGGCGGACGCGGGAGAGGGAAAAAGATTGGTAGACCTCGTGGCAGATGGTTTCGACGTGCGCTCCCAGCCGGACCAATTCACCGGCGGTGTGATAGGTCACGGGCTGGGTGGTGGAATACTGGAAGGAACCGGTGTCAGTGGAGACGGCGGTGAAGAGGCAGTCGGCAATCGCGGGCGTGATCGGCCAGCGGGCGGCTTGAAGGAGGCGGAAAATCAATTCGCCCGTGGAAGCCTCGCGCGCGGAGATCCAATTGACCTGGCCGTAGCGGGTGTTGCTCTGGTGATGGTCAATGTTGAGCAGGCATTTTCGTTGGGCGACGGCGGCGCCGACGCTGCCCAGGCGCTCGAAGGACGCGCAATCGGTGCAGATAAGAAGATCGAATTTCCGCCGTCCGGACGGTTTCTGCCACAGGTGGTCCGGGTCCAGGAAGGCGTATTTTTGCGGCACGGGGTCCTCATTCCAGCAGGCGACGTTCTTGCCCTGCTTGAGCAGAGCCAGGGCCAGTCCGATTTGCGAGCCGATGCAATCGCCATCGGGGCGGATATGGCCGGCGATGCAGATGGAATGGCTTTGCGCGATGGTTTCGATGATGCGATCAATGATTTTGGGATGGGATTTCATGAGGAGGACGAGGAGTGGTCCAATTCATCCAGGATGCGGAGGACGCGGTTGCCGCGTTCGACCGATTCGTCGAGCACGAAACGAAGGTGGGGGGTGTATTTGAGGACGACCGCCCTGCCCAGATAGCCCTGGATGCGCTTGCGGCTTTGTTCGAGGGCCTCCATGGCCTTCTTTTTTTGAGTTTCCCCTCCCAGCACGCCGATATAAACGGTGGCATTGTGAAGATTGGCGGCGACATCCACATCGTTGACGTTGATCAAGCCGACTTCGTCCACGGGAAGTTGGCGGCGAATGACTTCGCCGATCTCCCGCTTCAACAATTCCCTGACCCGTTGGAGTCTGAGCGACATAACAACCAATGCGCGTCACATGAGCTTGGGGGCCACTTTTTCGGTGGTGAAACACTCGATCAGGTCCCCCGGCTGCATATCGTTAAAACCTTCGATGCGGATGCCGCACTCCATGCCGGCCCGCACCTCGTTGACTTCGTCCTGAAAGCGGCGCAGGGTTTGAATGACGCCCTGATAGATGAGGCCCTTGCGGCGGAGGACGCGGGCTTTGCCGCGGACAATCCGGCCGCCGGCCACCATGCAGCCGGCGACGTTGCCGCCTTTGGACAGCTCGAAAATTTTGCGGACCTCGGCCGAACCGATGACGACCTCGCGGATGAGGGGTTCGAGCAATCCCGCCATCGCTTCATTGACCTGGTCAATCAACTCGTAAATGATCGAGTAAAGCTTGATCTGCACTCCTTCGCGCTTGGCGAGATCGGCCACGCCGACGTCAATGCGGGTGTGAAAGCCCAGGATGATGGCGGAGGAGGCCGAGGCCAGCAGCACGTCGGATTCGGTGATCGTGCCGACGGCGCTGTGAATGACCTCCAGCGACACATCCGTCTTCTCGATTTTCTTGAGCGCTTCGACGATTGCTTCAACTGAGCCTTGGGTGTCGGCCTTGACGACAACCTTGAGGACCTTGGCCTGGTTGGCATCCAGCGTGGCAAAAAGAGTTTCCAGGGTGACTTTGGCGCGGGCCTCGGTGGACACGCTGCGGGCGGTTTCGGCGCGTTGTTCGGCCAGGTCGCGCGCGGCTTTTTCGTCTTCCAGCACGCTGAATTCCAAGCCGGCTTCGGGGACGCCGTTCAAGCCGAGGATTTTGACCGCGACGGATGGCGCCGCCTCTTTGAGGCGCGAGCCTTCCTCGCTGATCAAAGCGCGGACCTTGCCCCAGAAGGGGCCGCAAATCACCACGTCGCCGACGCGGAGGGTCCCTTTCCGCACGAGCACGGTGGCGGTGGGGCCGCCCGGTTCGAGGCCGGATTCGATGATGTTGCCCTTGGCGCGGCGGTCGGGATTGGCCTTGAGTTCCAAGAGGTCGGCCTGGAGGAGGATCATCTCCAGCAATTTATCCACGCCCTGGCGGGTGAGGGCCGAGACATCCACGAAAATCGTGTCGCCGCCCCAGTCATCGGGGACCAAACCTTTGTCCTGCAATTGCTGGCGGACCTTCATCGGATTGGCGTTGGGATGATCGCATTTATTGACAGCCGTGATAATCGGGACCTTGGCGGCCTGCGCGTGGCTCAACGCCTCCAGGGTCTGGGGCATCACGCCGTCATTGGCCGCCACCACCAGCACCACTATGTCCGTGACCGTCGCGCCGCGCGCGCGCATGGCGCTGAAGGCGGCGTGGCCGGGAGTGTCCAGGAAGGTGATCTGCTGCATCTGCCCTTTGCGCTCCGGATGCGGGAAGGAAATGGTGTAAGCGCCGATGTGCTGGGTGATGCCGCCGGCTTCCCCGGCCGCCACGTTGGATTTGCGGATGACGTCCAGCAAAGTCGTCTTGCCGTGGTCCACGTGGCCCATGATGGTGACGACGGGGGCGCGGGGCTTCATTTGCTCCGGCTTGTCTTCCATGTCCAATTCGACCTTGCGGACGGGGGAGTGGGCGCCGGCGCCGCGCTCGCGTTTTTCAACCTCGAAACGGAAATTGTACTTGGCGCATATCCGCTGCGCCACGTCCTCCTCGATGGATTGGTTGACGTTGGCGAAGACCCCCAACTCCATCAAGTCGGCGATAAGCTGGAAGGGCTTGCGTTTCAACTGCTCGGCCAGGTCGCGCACGATGATCGGCGGTTTGAGCGTGATCAATTGGCCGGTGGCGGGCGGGACAAATTTTTCCGCCGGTTTGGCCGGGGCGGAACCCGGCTTGGAGGGCCATTGGCCGGCTCTGGGGGCGGGCCGATGCCCGGGCGACGCCTGGGCGGAAGCCGCTGAAGGAGCCGCTCCCCGGCGCGAATCGCCCCGGCGGCCAAAGTCCGTTTTGCCGGAGGCCCCCGTGCCGCGGCCAGCCGTTCGATCTGTCTGTTGACGTGGCGCGGGTTTTGCCGGCAAATGCACAAAACCAACCTTCTCGCCGATTTTGGGCGGCGGCGGAGGCAGTGGCGGAGGCGGCGGAGGCGGCGGCTGGGGAGGAGCGACAGGCTTTGAAATTTCCACCGGCACGGGCGGCACGGGCGGCGCGGGCGGCGCGACGGGCGCGGCGATCGGCGCAGGCGGCTGGACAGCGGCTGCCTCGGGCGCAGGCGGCGGCGGCGCGGTCACGACGGGCGAAGGGGTTTCCGGCAACGGGGCGGTTTCCAGAGGGGGCTGTGGCGCGGGCGGCTGCGCTTCCGGCGGAGGGACGGCCACGATGGGGGCGGGTGGCGGAGGAACGACAACAGGCTCCGGCGGCGCGGGCGCGGGAGTCGGCGGATGCAGTTTGGCGAGCGTTTCTTCGAGAAACCCGGCGGTGATTTTATCCAGGGAACTGGAAGGGACCTTGGCTGCGGCAATGCCCAGCTCCTTGGCTTTGGCAAGGACTTCCTTGCTTTCGATGCCAAGTTTCTTTGCTAAATCGTAAATTCGAACGGGCATAATCTTCCATCTGCCAACTGGCCGACAAGGCTTTCATGACATTAGCATGCAAACATTGTAAGCATCCAACTCATCCGCTCAAGTCCCTTCCTTCTTCCCCGCGACTTCGGCCCCTTCTTTCTTCTCCGCAGTTTCACCACTGGGGTGGCGCCGGTCCGACTCGGCCCGGATCGCTTCAAGAATGGCCGGAGCCTGGTCCTTGATCTGTTCAATCTGCTCCAAATCGCTCAACTCCGCCTGCAGCAGCCCCTCCACCGTCGAGAATCCCGCATGCACCAGCACGCTGGCGACTTCCGGCGTCAGGCCGGGGATGGCGGCGAAGGCGTGAACCGCCTGGGCGACTTTTTCCTCAAAACCGACCAAAACCACCGCCTCCGGCTCGATATCAATCTGCCAGCCGGTGAGCTTGGAGGTCAGACGCGCGTTCTGGCCGCGTTTGCCGATGGCCAGCGAAAGCTGGTCTTCCGCCACCATGATTTTGACCCGGTGGCGCTCTTCCTCCACGATGAAGGACTTGATCTGGGCGGGGGCGAGGGCGTTGGCGACATAGACCTTGATATTGGGGTCCCATTTGATGATGTCCACCTTCTCGTTGTTTAATTCGCGGACGATATTTTTGACGCGCTGGCCGCGCAGGCCGACACAGGCGCCAACGGGGTCCACCTTGGGGTCGCGGGTGTGGACGGCGAGTTTGGTGCGAAAACCCGGCTCGCGGGCGATGCTTTTGATTTCGATCGTGCCGTCATTGATTTCGGACACTTCCAACTGAAAGAGCTTGATGACAAACTGCGGATCGGCGCGCGAGAGAATGATCTCCGGGCCGTGGGTTCCGCTCTCCACGGCCTTGACATAGCAGCGGATGCGCTCGCCGATTTGGTATTCCTCGGTTGGGACGCGTTCGCGGTTCGGGAGCAGGGCTTCGTATTTGCCGAGGTCAACCGTGACATCGGACCGCTCGAAACGGCGCACGATTCCGCTGAGGATGTCTCCCACGCGGTCTTTGAACTCGGTGAAAATGAGCTGTTTTTCGGCGCGGCGGATGTGCTGCATCAGGGCCTGCTTGGCGTATTGGGAAGCGATGCGGCCAAAGCCGGCGGGGGTCACTTCGATCTCCAATTCGTCGCCCAATTGGGCGTCGGCCTTGATGCGGTGGGCGTCGAAAACGGATATTTGGTCGTGCTTGGAGATGATTTTATCCGAGACGACGAGCTTGGCGAAGGCCTTGATGTCGCCGGTTTTGATATCAATGGCGCAGCGCAATTCGCGGGCGGGGCCGACGGCCTTTTTGGCGGCAGAGAGCAGGGCTTCTTCAACGGCCTGCACCAGGACATCACGGCTGATGCCCTTTTCGCGCTCCCAAAATTCCAAGACAGCTAAGAAATCCGCGTTCATATCTTCGTTTTCCCCGATGTGGGGAATAAAAAAGTCGGCAGAACCTGGCTCTCCGACTTGCGCGCTGAAACAAGTTCAGCAAAACTCTATATTCGACCCTGACTATACCCCAACCCCGCCAGTCGTCAACGGTAAAATTTGCCGGGTTGAGTTGACGGGTTTCCATGGCCTGCTTCAGCCGCTTTTGCAAACCGGCCATGATTTTTTGGGGGACGCCGGGGCCGCTTCGGGCCGCCTTTTCCGTAAAAAAAGCGCAAAGTGTGATTAACCGTGTTTTGGCGTGTTTAGCCGTGTTTGAGCGTGTTTCGGCGCAACTGGAAACACGGCTAAACGCAAACGCTAAAGTTAAGGCAAAAAAAGGGAAGTTTTTTCCACTTCTGCCCTTGGTTCTGTCGCCATTGCGACCTGCCACTTCCCGCTCCCAGCACTCATTTTTAAAGTTTTACACGGTTAAATTTTAACGTTAAAGCTGTCTGTTTTTGGGGGTGCCATGTTTGCTCATGCTCTGTCTCGGACGGAAGGGATGAAAGGGACCCTCCTTCGCTAAAGCTTCCACCGCCGCGCCGCGCGCTTCCGCCGTCGCCAAAGCTAAGGCGGACAAGCAAAGAAGAACCCGGGACCATTGGGAAGCACGCCGGGCTGCCCGCCCCGCCTGTACATGAGGCGGGGCGGGCGGCGGGCCGTCCGCGAACTTTCCCCCATTCGCACTGCAAAATGTCAAGGAGCGGGCGCCCGGACGCCTCTCACGATGGCATCATACCATGTTTAAATGGGAATACAATAAATTATCAATTTCTTTGGACGAAAAAGGCCAAGGGGTCAGTTAATGGTATTGTAATATCACTGCAGATGCCATATCCCCGTTTTAGAGTTCAGTGAGTGCTGTGAATTCTCAGAATATGACAATACCATTAACTGACCCCTTGGTGACCCAGGAGCGGGCGCCTGGGCGCCTTTCACAAGGGCACAATACCATGTTTTGATGGGAATGCAAGTAAAAAAAACTTTTTCGCGCAGAGGCGCGGAGATCGCGGAGAAAAGCAACTTTGGAACGCGTGGTTACGAGGGGTGGAGTTCCCATCCTTTCCGATATTCGCGGGCGAGGTGGCGGTTGGCTTCGGGGAGGTTGGTGACGCGCATGGCGGAGGAGTCGAAGACCAGTTTCTGCCCGCCCAGCCGGAGGGAGACGGCGGCGAGGTTGAAGGCGTCGGAGATTGGCCCGCCTTGAAGGAAGTCGCCGTAGGTCGCGGGGCCGCCTTTGCAGGCGGCGACCCACCGGTCCATGGAGTGGCGCATGGCTTTGCCGAAGTCGCGGGGCGTGGGAGACGGGATGGGAAGGTTTTTGGCGGCGAAATAATCGCGCATTTTTTGGGCGGGGAGGATTTTGGGGTCTTCGCCGCGGAAATCGGCGAGGATTTTCCCCTTGTCGCCAATCAACATCATGCCTTCGTCGGGGAGTTCCCCGCCGTCGGCTTCCAATTCATCGGGGGTTGGGGGTTTCATGGAGCCGTCGTACCAGAAGAGGGTGACGGGAGGCCGGGAACCCCTGGCGGCGAATTTGAAGCGGATGACGCAGGCGTCCGGAAAGGAATAGTTGTTTTCGACGGTGACGGCCACTTTTCCGTCGAGCGCGCAGACGTGGCTGGGGCGGGATTCGACGGCGATGGGGGAATCGAGGTCGAAGACTTTGAAGACGGACCAAAGGCTGTAATGGCCCATGTCGGCGAGGGCGCCGCCTCCAAAATCATACCAGCCGCGAAAGACCATGTTGGTGTAGTGGGGATGATAGGGACGGTCGGCGCAGGGGCCAAGCCACAATGACCAGTCAAAATCCGGCGGGACAGGAGGGGTGTCGGTGGGGATGGTTGCGTATTGCGGCCAGACGGGGCGGTCGGTCCAGTTGTGGATTTCGCGCAACGCGCCGATGGCGCCGTCGTCAATCCATTTTTTGATGGTTTGAATATGGGAGCCGTCGTTGGCGGCCAGGAAATGCGTGGCGACTTTCGTTTTGCGGGCGGTTTCGATGACCCACCGGGCTTCCTGCAAGCGATTGGACAACGGCTTGTGCATGAGCACGTGTTTGCCTTTCTTCATGGCGGCAATGGAAATGGTCGCATGAAGATGGTCGGGGGTCATGATTTTGACGGCGTTGATGTCCTTGTTTTTGTCGAGCAATTCGCGGAAGTCGGCGAAGGTTTCGCAGCCGTTGAATTTTTCGGAGGATCGCTGGCGGGCGTAAAAGGATTCGACGAGTTCTTTGGCGACATCGCGGCCGCCGGGAATATCGCGGGTTCCGCGCCGCCAATCCGGTTTGCCCATGGCTTCGGCGATGGAAGCGCGCAAGTCGTCGCTGGACCAGTCCAGGTAATCGCGTCCGTCCTTGACGGGATCGCAGACGGCGACGATTTGGATTTCGGGGACTGGGAGCATGTTGATCATTTCGCGAAGCCCCTGGGTGCCGCAACCGATGTAGGCAAGGGTGATTTTCTCGCTGGGAGGGACATAGCCCGGCCCGCCCAGGACGTGCCGCGGGACGATGGTGAAAGCGGCGGCGGCGCCGCTGGCGAGCATGAATTTGCGGCGCGAAATGGGGGCCGCGTGAGAGACGATGTGTGTTTTCATGATTTGCCGAGTTTATGGAGTTTGGCCAGCGCCTGTCGCGGCACGTCGAAGCCGAGGCCGTCTTTGCCGCCCATTTCGACGATGTACCATTGGGTATTGCAGGTGGTTTCGCAAAGGCGGAACACCTCGTTGTAAAAAGCGCTGTCGAAGGTTTTGTCTTTGAATTCCTTGATGTGAACGGTCCAGGAGCGGCCGGGGAATTCCTTGAACATGGCGATGGGGTCGCCGCCGCCGGAGAGGCAGTTGCCGACGTCAAGCTGCATGTTGATCTGGGGCCTGAGCTGTTTGAAAAGGATTTCCCAGGCGAAGCGTCCGTTGATTTTGGCGAAATCGAACGCGTGACAATGATAGCCGGCGACCATGTTTTGCGCCTGGCATGTTGCGGAGGTTTTGTTGAGCAGGGAGGCCAGTTCGCCAATGCCGGACTCGGACTTCATAAGGTCAGGAGCCATGACGAGGTTGATGTAGCCATTGCCGAGGGTCTGGTTGTTCTCAATCGTGCGTTTGAGATTGTCGTTCGACAATGCCTCCAGGGTCACGTGCATGCCGCAACATTTGAGACCGTTATCATCGAGGATTTTGCGCAAGGCGGCGGCGGAATAGTTTTGATAGACGTTGGGAGCGCCGCTGTAATCCCAGAACTCGACGCCGCGGTAGCCGATTTGGGCGAGCGTTTTGATTGTGCCGGGGACGTTCTTTTCCAATTCGCCGCGCGCGGTGAAGAGTTGGAATCCGATGGACGGGGATTTTGGCTGATCCGCGGCCAAAACGATGTTCGGACTGGCTGTCATGCCGGCGGCACAAACAAGCCCTGATTGGATAAACTGACGGCGTGTGGTTTGCATGCGCGCATGATGGGTGGAGAGAGAGGGAAAGTCGAGGAATAAATTGGCGGTTTGGCGGGTTTTAGGAGGCTTCCCGGCGCGCCCAGGCGTCGGCTTCGAGGATTTGTTCGAGGGTGGGATGGGGCACGACGACGTGATGGTCCATGACGCGGGCGACCGACTCGTTGATTTGCGGGAATTTGATGGCGCGTTTGAGAAAGGCGCTGACGGCCACTTCGTTGGCGGCGTTCAGGACGGCGGGCAGCGTGCCGCCGATGTCCCCGGCCTTGCGGGCGAGGTTCAGGGCGGGGAATCGCCCGCGGTCCGGTTCCTCAAAGGACAGTTGTCCGAGGGTGGCGAGGTTGGTTTGCACGCGCTGACTGGGAACGCGGACGGGATAGGTCAGGGCGTATTGGATGGGCAGGCACATGTCGGGCGTCGAAAGCTGGGCGAGGAT
>Ga0316226_1004203_pt1 | contig 11646 bp, 14 predicted proteins | sample TBH18017metaG_FD_206009 | JGI IMG/M metagenome (GOLD analysis project Ga0316226, IMG submission 206009) | Freshwater microbial communities from Trout Bog Lake, Wisconsin, USA - TBH18017 | ecosystem: Environmental > Aquatic > Freshwater > Lake > Hypolimnion/Profundal zone | place: USA: Wisconsin... | reverse complement strand
GGAAGCCCCCAATGGCGAAGAATCCAACGACCCCGCGCCCGAACCGGCGGAAGAAGCGGTGGATGTCCCCGCCAAGAAGGTCGCCGGCAAGAAGGGCAAGACCGAAGAAGTGCCGGTGGAGGAAGATGCCCCCGTCGCGAAGAAACCGGCCGCGAAGAAGGCCGCCGCGGGTGGTGCTCCCGGTCGCTTCACCCTGTTTGATCTGCCGGCGACGGCGGTCCTGCGGGCGCTCGGTAAAGCCGGCTGCACATTTGTGCAGGTGCGGCCGATCCTCAACAAGAAGAAGTGTCTCGTGGCCGACGCCACGGTCAAAATCCAGTTGGCGGCTGGCAAGAAGGGTGAGCGGGGCGAACCGGCCAAACTGACCCGCGCCCAGATCGCTGAGTTCAAAGACTAAGCGGCACCGGAAAACAAACCAACCTAGGTATCGGGGAGGCGGGCGAGCATTTCGCCTGACCTCCCCGTTCCGTTTGAAAGGAAAAAGCATCCCAATGAAAACAGTTCTGATCCTTAGCGGTGGCATGGACAGTGCCACCCTTCTCTGGTTCCTCTTAGCGCGGGGGGATGATGTCCGTTGTCTCTCCATCAACTACGGTCAACGCCATTCCAAGGAATTGGGATTTGCCGCCCACCTGTGCGCCATCACCAAAGTGGAGCACCGCATTGCGGACTTGTCGGTCCTTCGACCGTTCTTGGCGGGCAGTTCCCAAACGGACGACAGCGTGGCCGTGCCCCATGGCCATTACGCGGCCGAGAACATGAAACTCACTGTGGTACCGAATCGGAATGCCCTTATGCTCGCGGTGGCGACGGCGTGGGCCATCTCCTCCAAGTCGGCGGCAGTGGCCTACGGGGCACATGCGGGGGACCATGCAATCTACCCGGATTGCCGTCCCGAGTTCACCGACGCGATGGAGAAGGTGATGTTGCTCTGCGACTTCACCCCCATCAAATTGGACCGTCCGTTCATTCACATCGACAAGGGCCAGATCTGCAAGCTCGGCACCAAGCTCGGCGTCCCGTTTGAATTGACGTGGAGCTGCTACAAAGGCAAGGAAGTTCCCTGCGGCAAATGTGGCGCCTGTCAGGAACGTCAGGAAGCTTTCGCCTTCGCCGGCGTCCCGGATCCCCTCCTTGCCCCGGACTCCCTCAATGATTAACCGCATCATGTTGGACTCGGGGGCGTACTCCGCTTTCAGCGGCATGGTCAAAGGCCTGACCGTGGAGCGATATATTGAATTCCTCTTGCAGCACAAGAAGGAGCTCAAGAGTGTCACCTGTATTGCCCTCGACGTGATTGGGGATGCGGAAGGGAGCTTGAAAAACTTCCGCAAGATGCAGAAGGCGGGGTTGAATGTGGTCCCGACCTACCACGCCGGGGAGGATACTTCCTTCCTTGAGATCTACATCAAGGAATGCGACTTCGTCGGCATCGGTGGAATGGCCCATCTACCGCAAGCCGTCCGAATTGGGATGCTGGACCGGCTGTGGGAAAAGTTCCTTTGCGACAAGCAAGGGATGCCCAAAGTCAAAGTCCATGGGTTTGGAATGACCGATTGGCAGTTGGTACGGCGGTATCCGTGGTGGAGCGTGGATTCCACCGCCGCTCTGATGAATGCCGCCAGTGCCAATGTCTACATCCCGGTTCGTCACGGTGGGAAGTGGGACTACAGCCAAACACCGACCCAGATCAGCACCAGCCTCACCAGCCCGACCGGTTGGGGTGGGTATTCGGCCGATGTCCAAGCCGCGGTGGCCCAGTTCTGCAAGGACCACGGCTTCCCGATGGGAAAACTGGATGCCCCGAAAGAGGGCGGAATGTTCCACGACTATCGGGTACGGTTCTCGATCAACATCTACACCATCCAGAAATGGACGGAGACCCTGCCGAAATGGCCGTGGGCGATGAAGATCACCCGCCGTCGGTTGTTGTCATGATCTACTACTTCGGCGGGAACTGGTCACGGGATGTGGCACGGCTTGGGAACGTGGCACAACGGAAGGAGCCTTTCAGTGTGCTCTTTACCTTTGCCGAATTCCTTGGCAACGCCCGCAAGACGGATTGGCTGGTGGCGGTGGTGGGAAACCACTCCCGACCACCGGCCTCCCTGTGGCAGAATGTTGGAACCAAACGCCCGCGCAAAGTCCAAACCAAAGCCATCAAAACCCTGCAGGTAAAACTATGATTTACTACTTCGGTACCGGTCTCTCCCGAGACTACCTCGGTCAAGCTGAGAAGAGTTCCTTGGATACGGATGTACTCTTCAGCTTCGCCGAGCTAAACGACAAGCCCACCAGTCAGGAGTTCCTCCGGGATCTACTTCAATCCATGAAGACCAATACCCCGAATCCGGAACTGTGGGCTCCAAAGGCCAAACGGCGGCCCCGCAAGGAACGCCCACCGAAGGCTAACACCCTACTCTCGTGATCTACTACTTCGGCGGATGGGGGAAGGGAGTCACCCAGTTGGGAAAAGTCTTCGCGGACGTGCCACAACCAGTGGACATCCTACTTTCCTACGCCGAACAATCCCATGCTGAAATTGTGGTGGAGCTGCAACGCACCAACCACCAGCCCCCAGCTACATTCTGGCCAGACGTTAAACACCATCAAACCAAATCCAAATCCCAAAGGAAAACCCTACTATGAGTGCACCTGCCCAACCCGTAATCATCAATCTGGATAAAGCCCTTGCCCGCCTGAAGCCCCTTGTGGCAACGGCGGCCAGTACCACGGTCGGAGAAAAGCTGACCCAAGAGAATTGCCTCTACTTTGTCGGGGGCAATGTCTTTGCGCAGGCCAGTGGCCTGACGGTCTCTGTGGTCTTTGATCTAGGGATTGATATGGTCGTCGCCGGCTCGCCGCTGATTACCATTCTCCAGAACATGGCCGCGGTGGAAAAGAATCGGGAAGTGGAGGTCAAGGTCTCCAATGGGGAGCTGCGATTCAAGGGCTCCAACAGCTCGGCTGGTCTGCGCTGGCAGGAATTGGACGGGAAGGCCCAAATCCTCTCCAATCTTCTCAGCCAGAAGTTGAAGTGGACCAAGTGCCCGGAAGGACTGATCAAGATTTGGAAATCCTGCCGGCTGTCGGCCCTCTCGGACAGTACCAATCGGCTCCTGAGTAATGTTCACGTCATGGCGGATTGCGCCGAGGCCTGTAATGACATTGAGGCGGCCCGGATCTTCTATCCCAGCAATCTCACCCTCCCTTCCAAATCAATTCTCCTGCCCTTCCATGGGCTGGACCTGATTGATCCCAGCTTCCAGCCCGACGAGGTGGCGTGGACGGATAAGCTGGTCTTCCTCAAGACTAACAAGCCCGAGACCATTCTGGCCCTCCCTACCCTGAAAGAATCGGAACCGTACCCGGAATTGGATGGGCTGTTTGAAGCGAAGGGCCAGTCCGTTCCAATTACCAGCGACTTCCGGGAATCGGTCCAGCGGGCGGCGACCATGGTGCTCAAGTTTGATCGTCATGTGAAGGTCATGTTGCAGGACGGCTCCATCAAGGTCCGCGGCCAGATGGAAAATGGCTGGTACACCGAAACATGGAAATGCGAATACCATGGACCGGAGCTGACCTTCTGTATTGAACCCAATCTCTTTACCCGCATGCTGGAAGCCGGTAAGATCAAGGTCTCGCCGGAGAAAATGTTTGTGAGTACCAAGACCTTCCAACTGGTCTGCGCCCTCCAACAACCGGAAGATACTACGGAGAAGAAATGAGGACCGGACTGGGAATCAAGTCCCAGTTGCAGTGTTCCTCTTACTGTCCTCTCTCCCGTAATTGTAAAACACCCATGATGGAGCCGACCGGCCGCGGTAAGCTGTCGGTTCTATTCATTGCGGAGTCCCCGGGGGTTTCTGAGGACGAACAAGGGGAGCAGTTAATTGGGAAGTCCGGTCAGTATTTACGGGAATGCTTGCAGGACTTGGGGGTGAATCTGGACGACTGCCGCAAGACCAACAGTGTGGACTGTCGGCCATTGGACAATGCCAAACCGGAACCGGAGGAGCTGGCCAACTGCCGCCCCCGAAAGTGGAAAGAGATTGAGCGCTTCCGTCCCAACGTGGTGATCCTCCTTGGCGGGGTGGCGATTGAGTCCTTCTTTGGAGGCCGGTTCTATGATGAGGGAAAGAACGCGCTGGGGATTACGCGCTGGCGGGGATTCCAAATCCCGGACCAAAAGGCCCGCGCGTGGGTGTGCCCCACCTTCCATCCATCCTTTGTTCTGCGGGAGAAAGAACACAATCCCGTCGTCCCAGTCATCTTCCGCCAAGACTTAAAACGGGCGCTGGCCCTTGCCCAGATCCCCGCTCCTATCTTTCCGGAACCAATCATCACCAGTCTTTTCTCGGAAGGGGATGCCTGTGACCACCTGAGTGACCTGATTCATTCCAAGCCGGAGCTCTTGACCTTTGACTACGAGACCACGGGACTGAAGCCCCATCGTAAAGGCCACCGGATTGTTTGCTGCTCGACCGCCGTCACCAGCTCCGCGGCAACCTCTTTCCTCATGTCGACTAAAGTGGCGGACTTGTGGAGACTGATCCTGAAGAATCCACACATCGGGAAAATGGGACAGAACACCAAGTTTGAATATGCGTGGAGTGATGTAATCCTCCACCAGCCGGTGGTCAACATTGTCCATGATACAATGACCACTGCCCACGTGGAAGATAATCGCCGGGGCGTAACCGGTTTGAAATTCCAAGCGGCCGTGCGCTGGGGAGTCTACGACTACAGCAGCAGCGTGGCGGCATTCCTCAAACCGACCAAACAGGAGGAGGACCGTTATGGAGCCAACGCCTTCAACCGCATTGATGAATGTCCCTTGAAGGATTTGGTCCGCTACTGTGGTTTCGATAGCGCCTACGAGCATCGCGAAGCCATGGAACAAATGGGGCTCCAATGAGGCTGGTTAAACGCCAAAATAACGCACGCAGGGGTATTTCCGCGGTGGGTGGGGCCATTCCCTGCTAAAAACGCGGCAAAACGCCGTATATCGCCAATGGCAGGGGGTTTCTAATGGGTCCGACATTCGTAAAAGCCGATCCGGCGGCCGCCAGCCGCCTTTTCCTTGAGGGTCAGGTGGCCCTCGCCGAAATTGAGCAGCATGGATTCCGCGTCAATTTGAATCTTCTATCCAAGGACGAACGACTGCTGGGAGATGAAATCGACAAGCTCATTGTTGAAGTGGCCGCCACACCGGAAGGCCGACAGTGGAAAAAGTGGCTGGCGCGGACCGGCAGCAAGAAGGAATTCCACCCCTTGTCCAACCCCCAGTTGGCCAGTTTCCTGTTTGAGGAATTGAAGTGGGAGCCGTACTCCTTTACCGAAAAAGGCCAGCCGGCGGTGGATGACGATGCCCTCGTTCTTTTCGACCAGCCCTTCTGTGATCAAATCCTGAAGCTCCGGAAAAAGGATCGCACGCTGGGTACCTTCCTTCATGGAATTCGGTCTGAGCAGGTAGACGGCTGGTTGCGTTCCTTCTTTAACCTGAATATTAACATCTCACTGCGGGGACAGAGTGATTCCCCTAACTTCCAGAATTTCCCGATCCGGGATCCGGAGCAGGGCCGAATCATCCGGGACAAGCTTTACCCGCGGATTGGTCACCAATTAGGGGAAGTGGACTTCTCGGCTTTGGAGGTGCACATCTCCCATTGCTACCACCAAGACCCGACCATGGATACCTACTTGCGGGATGAAACCAAGAACATGCACCGGGACACCTCCTCGGAATTGTTCTTTGTAGATCCCATGAACGAGATCTACTTCGCGGACAAAGCCCCCGGGGGTGGATTCTGGGTCCGCTTCCATGGAAAGAATGGGTTCGTGTTTCCGGAATTCTATGGATCGTGGTTCAAGCAAGTGGCTCCCAATCTCTGGCGGGCCGCCAAAGAACTGAAGGCCGAGGACGGCACCCCCATGTACCAGCATTTGAAGGCCCATGGAATCAAAGGACTGGGAAACGTGGCCGATAAGTATGTCGGAAAGGGTACCTTCCTTGAGCATGTCCAGAAGGTAGAGGACAAGTTCTGGAACGTCCGCTTCCCAATCTACACCAAATGGAAAGAGGCTTGGTACCAAGAGTATCTGCAACGCGGGTACTTCAACCTCTTTACTGGATTTACCTGCTCGGGAGTCATGCGCAAGAATGAAGTACTGAACTACCCGGTTCAGGGCGCGGCCTTCCACTGCTTACTCTGGAGCATGATCCAACTCCATAACTGGCTGAAGCGGTATAATATGAAGACGCGGATAGTGAGCCAGATCCATGACTCGCTCGTCATCGATTTTCATCCATCCGAGGTCGAGGACGTGGTGGCCGCAGCCCACCATATTATGACCAAAGCCATCTTGAAGCATTGGGATTGGCTAATCATTCCGTTGAAGGTCGAATTTGAACTGGCCCCAGTGGATGGATCGTGGAACGACAAAAAGAAACTGAAAGTAAAACTGTAAGGAGAAGACTACCATGCCTTTGAAAATTAACCATCGCCCCAAAACCCTTGCGGAAGTGGTCGGCCAACCGAAAGTGGTGGCCGCCCTGACGAAATTACTGGAGCGCGAAGTGGAGGACATTCCCCACGCCCTCCTGTTTGTTGGTCCGCGCGGTACCGGCAAAACCACTCTGGCCCGCATCGTGGCCCGTCAGTTGGGATGCCACAAGCTGGACTTCATTGAAATGAATACCGCCGACTTCCGTGGGATTGATACCAGTCGGGACATCAATAAAAACATGAACCTGATGCCGATGGGAGGGGACATCAAGGTCTACTTCTTTGACGAGGTTCACGGATTAACCAAGGACGCGCAGGAGGCCTTACTCAAGGCCATTGAAGAACCACCGGCCCATGTCTTCTTCATTGCCGGAACCACGGACCCCCAGAAACTCATTCCCACCTTCCGGGATCGCTTCAAGCGGGCTACCTTCGAGACCCAGTCCCTGCCGGCGGAAGATATTGAACTGCTGATCCAGCGGGTTATGAAACGGGAAGGTCTGGATTTCAAATCCCTCCCGTTGGAAGTGGTGGACCAAATCATTGTGGACTGTAACGGATCGGCGCGGGCGGCCGTCGCTCTATTGGATACAGTCGTGGACCTGAACCCGACCGAAATGCTGGCCCATGTAAAGCGCGCCAAGACCGAGGAATCTCAGTGCATCGAGCTGTGCCGCGCGCTGGTGGATCGTTCACCTTGGAAGACCGTGGCCACTCTGGTCCGGGGTCTGCAGGACGATCCCGAGCGGGTTCGCCGGGCGGTACTGGAGTACTGTTCCAAAGTCCTTCTCAACAAAGAGGACGCCCGCTTGCATTGGGTGATGCTTTGCTTCAAGGAACCCTTTTTTAACACCGGCAAGCCGGGCCTGACGATGGCCTGTTACGAATCCACCCACGTTGGAAAGTAATCCGTGATCCCACGCAACCTCAAACCAAGTGCCCGGAAGGCATGGGGGGTAGTGAAGGCCTTCCGACGCTTTCGGGCAATGGAAGATCCTTCCAATGAGGCCAACTTGGCCTTGGATATTGGAGCGGGATACCGGAGGTTCTGGGACTTACGGAACGAAGAACCACCCCAAGTCGCCAGCAATGGGATTGAAGATGAAACCGCTTTTGTAGAGTGGTACCTGAGAAGCTTCCAAGTTCAATCAGTGGAAAACGGTAATATGGAAGTGAAGGAAGAACCATGCGTCGAGGACAAAACAACCAATGAAAATGACTAGAGAAGTGGTCCGCCAAAATCAGTCAGTGGAAGTACCCGTGGAAAGTCCTGTCGATTTCGAGAAGGACATCCGGGTGGATATCCATCATCTGGAGCTGGAGTGGGTGCGCCAGCCCCAGCTTGTCTGGAAGTACGGCAAACTCGCGGCCGATGCCAAGGATGAGGTCTCCCGCATCGAGAACCAAATCTCCATGCACGAATCGGATGTGGCAGCGGATGTTCGAAAGAAGCCGGAGCTGTTCGGGTTACCCAGTGACAAAGTAACGGACAAGAACATCCGCTACGCCATTGAATCCGATCCCACCTTCCAGCAGCTCAATACCAAGCTCCGCAAAGCCAAAAAGAATTACGACATCATTGAGCGGGCGGTCACCTCCATTGATCACAAGAAACGGTCCTTGGAGCACTTGGTCAAATTACTGGCCATGGAATACTTCTCCGGACCGAGTGTTCCCCATAAGATCGGGGCGGAGGTTCAGGACCGATTACGGGACGCCCAGAGTACCGACTTTGCCGAACGGGAGTTACGACGGAGGGGCACATGAATCCATTGGATGTGATCTGTATGTGGCTGCCCCTTTCCATGGCCGGCGTGATCTTTTTCTATTGGCTGATCCGAATAACCGCCCGTGCCATTTGTCGTTCCTATTTCGAAGAGAAGAACCGCAGTGTTAGTGTAACCCACAACCCAACAAAGGAGTCCGAATGAGTACCAGCATGAAAGATCGTTTCCGTGAGCGCGCGGCCGCTGCCGAACACGAAGGGGGAGGGCGGTTTTACGTCCTGCCCAAAAACATCACGCCCTTCAAACCCAAGAAGGGAACCCAGAAGATCGACATCGTCCCGTATGTGGTCAGCGACGAGGCCCACCCGGAAAAAGTCCCGGTCGGGGATACATGGATGCGGCGTCAGTTCTACGCCCACTTCAATGTCGGCCCGAATCAGGACGCGTTTGTCTGTCCGCGGACAGTCAATCAAGCCTGCCCCATCTGTGAAGAATACCGGCGGCTGAGCAAGGATCCGGACATTGCCGAGGAAGTCGCGGCCGCGCTGCGCCCGAAGAAACGGGAGCTGTACAATGTGCTGAACGAGGACGGCTCGGTCAGCATTTTCGATATCAGCTACCACAACTTCGGCAAAACGCTGGAGAAGGAAGTGCAGGCCAGCGAGAGCGACCAATTCAGCGGGTTCGCCGAATTGAAGGATGGCTACACCCTCAAAGTTCGCTGGGACGAAACGACCATGGGCAAGGGCAAGCCGTTCCTGCAAGCCGGTCGGGTGGACTTTCTCGAACGGGAAGCCTTGGCGAAGTCCACTTTGGACGACGTGGCGGATTTGGATTCCCTGTTCAAGGTCCCGACTTACGAAGAACTGGAATCGGCGATGCATGGTGGTAAAGCGGCGGCCAAACCGGCCGCCGAGGACGGGGAAGCTCCCCGCGGTCGCAAGCTGGCCACCGAGGAAGATGCCGATCCGGCACCCCGCCGTCGGGCGGTCGAACCGGAGGCCGAAGAAACACCCCGGCGCAAAGTCGCGGCCGAGGAAGATGCCGATCCGGCGCCCCGGCGGAAGGTAGCCGCGGAAGAAGACGCTGATCCAGCTCCCCGCCGTCGGGTGGTGGAAGAAGACGCCCCCGCACCCCGGCGCAAGGCCGTGGCCGAGGAAGATGCAGCCCCGGCGCCCCGCCGTCGGGTGGTGGAGGAAGATGCCCCGGCTCCCCGGCGCAAGACTGCTGCGGGGGATTGTGTGGCCTGCAACGGTACTGGTGATGATGCCAAAGGTCGTGCCTGCAAAGTCTGCGACGGTACTGGCAAAGAACAAACCGAGCCGGCTGAGGAAGCCGCAGCTCCCCGCCGTCGGGTGGTGGAAGAAGACGCCCCCGCACCCCGGCGCAAGGCCGTGGCCGAGGAAGATGCAGCCCCGGCGCCCCGCCGTCGGGTGGTGGAGGAAGATGCCCCGGCTCCCCGGCGCAAGGCCGTGGCCGACTAAGTGAAGTAACTCCGGAAACCGGATCAATGGGTTGATATGGGGTGCGGGCGGATCGGAGACATGGGCTGGTAGGTCCTAGGTCGAAAATCCAAACGCACCCCATCATCCCTTTTAACCAAAGGAAAAATCAATGAGCGTCCTCGCCAGTGCTGCAAAAAACATTCAAGCTTCGGTCCGTAAGGAATCGGCCCGTTCGGACCACTCTCCCCGTTCCAACATTTACCTCCCAACTGGTTCCACTCTTCTCAACTTGGCACTCTCGGAACGACCGAATGGTGGCTACTGTGGTGGGAAGATGACCAATCTGGTTGGGGACAGCCAATCGGGAAAAACTGTGTTGGCCATGTCCTGCTTCGCGGAAGCCACCGCCCGTCCACGGTTTGATGATTACGAGCTGTACTACGACGATGCCGAATTCGCCAATGAATTCGACATCCCCAAACTCTTTGGAGCCCGGACAGCGACCCGCATTCGCGCGCCCCGTTATGATGAAAACAAGCAGGCGATCTACAGCCGCACCATCCAAGACTTCCACTCCACCATTGTCCGCCTGACCAAGAAGGACAAACCATTCATCTACATTTTGGACAGCTTGGACGCCCTCGACTCTATTGAAGGATTGAAACGGGCGGAGGCCATGTCCGAGGCCGTGGAGAAGGGGGAGGAAATCAAGGGCAGTTTCAAAACCGAGAAGGCGCGGGTACTGGGCGAATTGCTGCGGCAGATGATCGGCCTGATCGACAAGACTAACAGCTTCCTGATCATCATCAGCCAGACTCGGGACAACCTCGCTCCCATGAGCTACGAGAAAAAGATTCGCAGTGGGGGCAAGGCGCTGCGGTTCTATGCCACCCACGAACTCTGGACCTCGTCCGTAAAGAAACTGAAGGGCGGGGAGCGCCAGATCGGGACGCTGGCCAACGCCGCGGTCCGTAAGAATAAGTTGACCGGCAAACAGCGGGAAGTGGAATTCCCGATCTACTACGACTACGGTATTGACGATCTCAACTCCTGCATCGACTTCTTGGTCACCGAAAAGTGGTGGAAGGTGACCGGACAGACGATCAAGGCCGATGGGTTGGGAATCACGGCCACCCAACGGAAATTGGTGGAGCACATCGAAGCCGAAGGACTGGAGGCCGAACTCCGTCGTATTACTGGGGAATGTTGGATGGATGTGGAAGATAGCCTCAAGCTCGGTCGCAAACCGCGGTGGGAATAATGTACGCTCATATGAAACGGGGACGCTGGTGATGAGTATTGTTGTGCAAGGAGTGTTCGGGTATGAAGGCGAAGACTTGCTCCACAAAGTAATCCGCGATGTTTGTACTGTTACAGCAATACCAATCACTACCCTATGCCCTGCCCCTGAGGTATACAAAACGTGGAGCCGCAAACGCCAGCGCAAAGCCAATCGAATGTGGAGGAAACATGCAACGAAAAGATACTTCCCGACAACTTACTCTCGAGCTACAACCGCCGTCGCTGTCTCAAGATTTGAAGAACGGTGTCGGGATGCCGCCGCCCGGCTTCAAGAGTCGTTCGCGCGTGCTTCCGCAGCGAGCAGACTGCTTGGGATGTCATTTGAGCAACTCGGACGTGCAGCATTGGAGTGCAAACACGTCGGAGGGAAGGCCGCGTTGGAAGGCTCTCAGCTACATAAGACTTCGGGCGGCGCACGGCTTCCCCAACGAAGTCCCGAACCCTGTGATTGATTAACGTGGCTATCGATTCTCCCATCTTAGTGTTTGACTCCAGCGGTCTTTGTTACGCTGCGTTGCACACGCTCGGCGAACTGCGGCACGGCAACGTCGCCACAGGAATCGTGTTTGGATTCTTAGGCCGTGTCCTATCGCTCGGCACGTTGTTCAAGACCAATCGCTGCGTCTTCTGTTGGGACAGCCAGTTCTCCATCCGCGGGGTCTG
>Ga0316226_1004201_pt1 | contig 11646 bp, 11 predicted proteins | sample TBH18017metaG_FD_206009 | JGI IMG/M metagenome (GOLD analysis project Ga0316226, IMG submission 206009) | Freshwater microbial communities from Trout Bog Lake, Wisconsin, USA - TBH18017 | ecosystem: Environmental > Aquatic > Freshwater > Lake > Hypolimnion/Profundal zone | place: USA: Wisconsin... | reverse complement strand
GGTGCCCGATAACTGCGTTGGCGAGGCTGGAGCCTCGAAGACACTGCATTCCCAGGCAGGAGCCTGGGAACGAGCACGCGCTTCTTGCCTCCCAACGCCCGCGTGCAACCGGCAGGTTCATTGGCAGCTTGCGGAGGAACTCACAGCAGGCCAGCCGTTTAGGGAGGACCGGACGGGGCTTTCGACGGTTCGAGGTAGAGGACAACGGTGGAAAGGGGTGGGACGGTTACGTCGCCGGAAAGCAGCGTCTGCTTGCTTTTGAAAACGAGGTCCAAGGCGCGAGGGCAACCTGGCGGCACGTGGAGGGTGTAGGAGCTTGTTTGAGTCGTGTTCATCCCGATCAGATAGTCGCCATAGTGCAGCGAATAAAAAGCAGCCTTGCCGAGAAACGGTCCCCAGTCGCCGTAAACAGGCTGTTTTGCGTCGTCGGGGCGCTTGGCGATGGGCATTTTGTCGCCGACCCATGCCTGGTGAATTTCCTGCCGGCCAGGAGGCACGTGCCCTCTGCCGCGAGCCCAATCGATCCAATCCGGTCGCTCATAGGTCTCGCCGCTGCCGATGACCTCCACCTCCGGGCGGACGGTGGCGAGTCGGGTGATGCTGGGACTCACTTCAAACACGCGCGCCACGCGGTTTACGGCGTGTTCGGCGCGGTAGTAGAAGTTGATGAACAGGCAGGTCTGGTGGTGCTTGAGCGCGAGGACAGCGTTCTCTTCATCCGCGAAACTGCTCAAGTCGAATGCAGTCCTCGGGATGCTCATTGACCAGTTCATGGGAAGCGGCATGGGCATTTGGGTCGAGTTCTTCGGGCGTGAAGCGCGAACGATGAAAGCGCCCGAGTGGCTTGCATTGAAGACGGGCTGCGCCGTGGTGCCAATCAACAACTACCGCGAAAATGGTCGCCATCACGTGGTCATTCACCCGGCGCTCGAATGGATTCCCAACGACGACGCTGCCGAAGCAATCCGGCTAAACACGCAGAGTTACAACGATGTTCTGGAGCGCTTTATTCGCGAACGCCCAGCCAGTGGTTATGGATTCACCGCCGCTGGAAACAGCGGCGCCTGCTGGCGGAACCACTCCCGCCGACGCATGCTTGTGTAGAGTAGGCAGGAAGCGACGGATTGAAAGGCCGTATGGCCAATGACCGTCTGCTTCCCGCCCCTCATCAAACCGGACGGGCGGTTTTCCCGCATCCGGCTTTCCGGGTTCCTTTGTCATTCTGCGATGTTTAAGCCAGCTTTGTCGGCAATTGATAGAGTCCGTAGTTTTCGAAAAGCAGGCGGTCTGGCCAGCGTTTGTATTTCCCCGAGGGATTCCCGTGCTTTCGCCATAGCCATTGCCGGAACCGGTGGGCAATGAAGTGATTCATTTGTCCAAAGCTCCGATGGTGATGGGCCAAAGCAAAGTAATTGCCCCAGCCACGGGTCACTTGGTTGATTTCGCGCACGACTTTCCGCGGTGCGCTCCATGTGCTGGAACGCGGAGTTAGCTCGCGCACGCGGTCCCTCAGGGCCTGCTCTGCCGCAGGACTCGGTTCCGTATGCACGTATTGCGTTCCCTTCTTGGAGTGCTGCCAGCGAAAGGAAAACCCCAGAAAATCAAAACCGCTTTCGCGGCTCTGGACCACCCGAGTCTTCCTCTCATTGAGCGCCAATCCTTTGGCTTGCAGCCATCGGCCCAGCCTCTCCTTGAACCCGCAGCCTTCTCCGGGTCGGCAGAGGATCACCAGATCGTCTGCATACCGGATCATCCGCGGCTTCTCCCGACACTGGTCGTTTACCCCCTCATCCAGTGGATGAAGATAGATATTCGCCAGCAACGGGGAGATCACGCCTCCTTGCGGCGTGCCGCACGTGTTGCTCTTCATCCTGCGCCCTCCGCCTTCTTCCTCTTCCACGATCGGCGCGCGCAGCCATGCTTTAATGAGTTTCAGGATCATCCCGTCGCTCACCCGCCGGGCCACTTGGCGCAGCAGTTTGCGGTGGGGAATCGTGTCGAAGTATTGAGCAAGATCGGCGTCGACCACTTCGGTCTTGCCGATTCGCAACGCCTCGCGAATAGCCTCCACCGCCTGATGGGCGCTGCGTCCGGGCCTGAAGCCGAACGAGCGCGGATGGAAGTCCGCCTCGAATATCGGCATCAATACCAGATACACCGCCATCTGCACCACGCGGTCCTTTACCGTTGGGATTCCCAAGGGCCGATACCCTCCGCTGGCTTTGGGAATCTTCACCCGGCGCACCGGCGCAGGCCGGTACGTTTTCGTGCGAAGCTCCTCTTGCAGCGCCCTCAGCCACTGGGCCTCGCTCTCCGCATCGGCGGCGATTTCCTCAATGCTTACCCCATCCACCCCAGCAACCCCTCCATTTGCCTTCACGCGCCGCCATGCTGCTTTCAGCACATCGACGCGTTGCACTTCTCCATACAGACTCCAAAACCGATATTCCGGCTTGGACTTCGCTTTCCGATACAGCGTGATTTGCAACTGCCGAACTCTTTCGGGTGCTGGTAGTCCTCGTGGACCGTCACCACGTCCTTCATTGCGCTTCACTTCTGCGGAACAAGTGGCGTCCCTTCGCTCCTCCGGGTTTTCCCCGGACCACCAAAGGTCCGGCCCGGTATCGTCGCTACTACGAACGCCTCCGACTTCTGCCACGGCCCGCGCGGCCTTCCCCGTCGCCGGGGTTGCGCCACCAGTTGAGTCTTTACTCGCCATGACAGATCTCCCCGCTTACCCGTGCGTCACTTCCCGACATGTCGCCCACGCAGACCCCGCCGGTCCATTGGAAGATGCCACGGCCATTGTTCAGGCTCCCCCTCTTCGGCCTTCGCGGAAACTTGACCCGCTCGGCTGCCGAAACTACTTTTTCGAGGCTCATATTTGTGGTTCATGTGTATTGCGACCTGCCTGTTCGACTCCATGCCTGCTCCCCACCCCGCCTCACGGCGACGCAGTTGGCACGGTCTGCGGTGCTGAACAGCCTAATTGCACCGGCGGGACTTTCACCCGCGCTGACGCCCGCTTCACGGGCGCACCAAGCGTCAAGCGTTGACCCTAATGCCAGATTGCTGTCTCGTTAGGGGCGTCCCGTTAAAAAGCCGCCGAGGAAAAAGCCGAAGCCCAGAACGCACTCGCAATGGGGGCAGGAATACATCACTTCCTTTTTCAGAATTCCAACCGTCTCTTTTCGGACCGGCCGTGTTTCTGGTGAGTTTGCTGACTTGTTGCTCAAACTCACCGGTTTCTTACAGTGTGGGCATTTTGGCATACGTTGTTCTCCATTCAGTTTCGATCGATGAACGTCTTATTCCCGCTTCTCTTGCAGCTTCGCAACCCGCTCGCGCAACTCACGAACTTCTCGATGTAAGTTGGATGTCACGCACGTCACGAAGAAAAAGCACATCGGCAGGAAGTACAGAACCGGGATCAAGCCCGTCCCGCGTTTACAGCACCGCCGCGAACCGATCCTCCGGCGTCACGGAGAGCACGAACGCGGTCAACAGCTCGATCACCTTTTCCACGTCGCGCAGGTCCGCCATCTCGACGACGGAATGCATGTAGCGCAGCGGCAGGGAGATTAGCGCGCTGGGGATGCCGTCGCGCGTGTCGAAAATGACGTCGGTGTCCGTGCCGCTGTACCGCGACGACGACTCGTGCTGGATCGGAATTTCCAGCCGCGCGGCGGTTTCCAGCAACCGGCGAATGACCGCCGGATGATTGCAGGTGCCGTGTGTCACGCTCGGGCCGCCGCCCAGCTTCACGTCGCCATGCTGCGCCTGGTCGATGCCGGGCGTATCGGTGGCGTGGGTCACGTCCAGCACGATGCAAAGGTCCGGGGCCAGTCGGTGCGCCACCATTCTTGCGCCGTGTCCGCCGATTTCCTCCTGCACGGCATTCACGGCGTGAACCGTGGAACGAAGCTCGTTGCGTTTGACGCTCAAGCGGGCCAGCACCTGCGAGAGGATGAAACCGCCCGCGCGATTGTCCAGCGCCCGGCTGACCAGGTAATTTGCGCCGAGTTCCTCAGCCGTATCACTGTAAACCGCCGGGTGACCGACCCGCAATCCCAGCGCCTTGACTTCCTCCGGATTGGACGCGCCCACGTCCACATAAAGCTCGTGAATCTTGGGCGTTTTCTCGTCGTGGGCGTCCTTGCGCAGGTGAATGGCCGTGTTGCCGATCAGACCGCGCACCGGGCCGTTGTCCCCGAGAATTTGCAGGCGCCGGCCGCGCGCGGTGGCAGTGTCCGACCCGCCGATCCGATCGATGCGCAGGAAACCCTCCTTGGTGATCTGCTTGACGATGTAGCCGATTTCGTCGGCGTGCGCCTCCAACATGATGCGTTTTGCTCCGGCACCGGCGTCGAGGGTGGCCCAGGTGGTGCCGTAGGCGTCGTTTTCGACGCGGTCAACGAGCGGGCGAACGTATGCCGCCCAGGCGCGCTGGCCCGGCAGTTCGAATCCGGTGGGAGATGGCGTGTTGAGAAGATCGATGAGGAATGATTTTGCGGCGTCGTCCATAAAGGCAGTTTGTACAGAAAACGGCGGAAACCAATGAAAAAAGGGTGAGGGATGAATCGCAACGCCAAACCGCACGCGTTTCCAAAAGCGGATTCGAAAACGGTTGGGGCCTTGATGGTCGCGTCAGCGTCTTGGAGTGCGGCAGTCTTGTGCCGCCTTCGGATGCCGGACCGTCGAACTTCCCACCGCAAAGCTTGCTCGCCACGACCAGCCAGGTCATTCTTTCTAATGGCAAACTCGGATACCCCACGGACGCATGCCGACGGAAATAAATGGCAAAGGAGTGGTGAGCGCCTGCCTGGGACTTGGCAGACAGGCGAGCCGGAAAGCAACCTTCGGTACCGACGTGCCATCCCAAGGCGGCACAGGACTGCCGCACTCCAAGACGCTGGCGCGTTTCTCGGAACTCCCAACGCAATCCGTTGCGAGTTGAAACGAACCGTATTGGGCATCTTGCCCGCTGCCGATGAACCGTCAGCCTACTTTATCTGCGGCGTGGCGTCGCCGGGGGCAAGGCCCAGCGCCCACTTGATGCCGCCGAGAATGTGCGCCTGGTAGGCTTTGCTGATATCGACCGAATTCTTGCGATCCTTGATGGCCGGATCGGCGTCCCAGATGTCCTCGCGGTGGCCGAGCGACGTGTAGAACACGCGGCCCTGTCCGTAAGCATGACACCAGGAAACGGGAAAATGCCCCGCCGTGGCGATCCTGGGATCGGGATGCTTGCTGAGCGTGAGCAATTCATGCACGCGATTGGATTCGTAGTTCTTGAACTGGTAAATTTCCTCCTGCGTCAGCGTCCAGCTCTTGTCCAGATGGACGTTCGCGGCGTGCTGGCGATCCTCGTTCATGCACTCCACGCAGACCTGCGGGCCGTGCGTTTTGAATTCGCCGCCGAGCATGTCGATGAACGCCGGCCAGCCGTGGAAGGTGTCGCTGCACGAGTGCATCCCGATAAACGCCTTGCCCGACTTGATCCATGCGAGGAAGCCGTCCTTGTCAGGGATGGGCAGGTCGCCGGTGGTGTTGGCGAAGATGACGCCGTCGTAGTTCTTGAGATTCTCCGGGCTGAGCTTCGTCAACGCTTCCTTAAGCTTCTCGTTCCATGCGGCAAACGCGGCGGAATACGTGGCAGACTCCTCCTTGAATTTCGCTTCGGTGGCGGCAAACGCGGCCTTGTCCTTGTCCGAGGCGTCCGGTTTCAGCGGCGTCGCGTGGCGCGGTTGATTGGGCTTGTCCGGCGGTTGCTGGACGAGGTCGATGGTGAACGCGCCGCTTTCGGCCGCGAGCTTGGCGATGATTTTCTCCGCCGTCGCAATCGAACTGTGGCGGAAGCCGAGCGTGGTGGTCACGAGCAGCAGTTTCTTGGGAGCATCCGCCGCAAAGGAGGGAAGCAATGGGAACGACGCCAGCGCGGCGCCGAGAAGGAGTGGCAGTTTGAGTTTCATAATGATTGGAAATCGATGTGGAAATTAGCTTTCGGGTTGCAGCGGCCGGACCCAGACATTGCGGAACCGCACGGCGTTGTGGTGATCCTGCAGTCTTAGCGGGCCGACGGGCGGTCCCGGGACGTATTTCGGCAGGTTGCGGTGACCGGAACGGCCAAGGATCTCCGCGTGGTTTTGGACGAGGACGCCATTGTGAACGACGGTGGCGAAGCCGGGCTCGAGCACCTTGCCGTCCTTGTCAAAACGCGGGTGGGTGAAAAAGATGTCGTAGGTTTGCCATTCGCCGGGTTTGCGGCAGGCGTTGACGAGCGGGGGATGCATTCCGTAAAGGCTCGCTGTCTGACCGTCCGGATAGGTCTTGTTGTCGTAACAGTCGAGCACCTGAACTTCATACTGGCCTCCCAGGAAGACGCCGCTGTTGCCGCGGCCCTGTCCGTGACCGACCGCCGGAACCGGCTCGCTGAACTCGACGTGAATCTGGACATCGCCGAACTTTTCTTTTGTAAAAATGTCGCCCGATTTCGGCGTGACCACCATCTCTCCCTTTTCGACAACCCACTTGCTCGGTTCGCCCTTAACGTCGCACCAGTTCGAGAGGTCCTTTCCGTCAAACAGCACGACGGCGTCCGATGGCGGCTTGCCGGGAGCCTCTTGCGTGCTGCATGTACCGGGGGTGACGATGGCCGGTTGCGGGCGATTTGGATCATGCACGTGCCATTTCCCGCCGGGGAGCAAGGGGGTGTCTGTGTAGCCCTCGATTTTGTCGGGAGCATTATCCGCGGCAAAGAGCGGCAGAGTGCCGGCAAAGGCGGCGACGAGCATTAGAACGGTTTTTTTCATAGGAAATGAAGTGGCGGAACGTTGTTGAAACCCGCCCTCTCGCCAATTGTTGCGGGATTTTTGATTTCGGAGCGAGGAATTTCTGTGGCGGCTTCCGTCATCTGCGTCCATCCACAATATCTTGTGGTCTAAAAAACGCCGCATACCGCAAATTGTGCTTGCCGCGTTTTCGCGGTTCGCATAAAAAAGCCCTCGAAAGCGTTATTTTTTCCAAGCCATGTACCTCCAGTCGCTAGAGATTCTCGGGTTCAAATCCTTCGCAGCCAAGACGGTCCTGACGTTCCACCGGGGCGTCACGGTCATTGTCGGCCCCAACGGGTGCGGCAAGTCCAACGTCCTGGACGCGGTGCGTTGGGTGCTCGGCGAGCAATCGGCCAAGGCGCTCCGCGGCGGGGAAATGGCCGACGTTATTTTTTCGGGAACCGATTCGAGGGCGGCGCTGGGGATGGCCGAGGTCTCGATGACGTTCGCCGACTGCGAAAAAGACCTTGGCGTGGCGTGGAACGAGGTCACCATCACCCGGCGCGTATTCCGGGACGGCCAGGGCGAGTATTTCCTGAATCGCACCCCGTGCCGACTGAAGGACATCCACCAGCTTTTCATGGACACGGGGGTGGGCCGCAGCGCCTACTCGATCATGGAACAGGGAAAGATCGATCAGATTCTCTCGTCCCGCCCGGAAGATCGGCGCGCGGTGTTTGAGGAGGCCGCGGGCATCACCCGGTTCAAGTCGCAACGGAAGGAAGCGCTGCGGAAGCTGGAGGCGACCGAGGCGAATCTGCTGCGCCTGACCGACGTCATCCGCGAGGTGAAGCGCCAGATCGGTTCCCTGCAACGCCAGGCCGCCAAGGCGCGCCGCTACCAGGCGCTCTTGAACGATCTCCGCGTGCTGGAAACCCACAATTGCCGGCGTATTTTCGACGATTTGGAAGTCCAGCGCGCGAGTGTGACCGAGGAATCCGCCCGGCGGACCGCCACGCAGGAGTTGAGGGAAGCGGAGCTGCGCGAGCAAGAGAACGTCGTAGGCGAACACCGCCGGGAGCTGGAGCTGATGGAAGAGGGGCTGACCGAGGCCCGCCAGGCGGTCAACGAGCTTAAGAACCGCGTGGTCCAAGGCGAAAGCCGCATCGGATTCAACAATGAAAGGATCGCCGAATTCGCGTCGCTGGGGGATCGCTATAGCCGGGACATCGCCGGGGCGGAGGAAAAGCTGAGCGTCCAGCAAACCCAGCTTGAAAACACGGATACGGAACTGGAGACGATCAAGGAGAGCCTGGCCGCCGAGCAGGCCACGTTGGAGGATCGGCAGCGTTCCGCCGCGGAATTGACCGGCGAACGCATCGAGACCGAGCGCCAATACCAGGCAATCTTTTCGCAGATCACACGCATCGAGAGCCGGCTTTCGGCGCTGCGGAGCGAGATTTCCGGCTGCATCAGTACCCGCGACGGAGCGCAGGCGCGCATGGCGATCATGGCCGAGGAAATACAGAAGCTGCAAGGGGCTTCCGAGGCGCTGGAGGCGAGGCAGCGTGAATTGAGCGCCCAGGTGGAACAGAACCAGGGCGAACTGGAAACGCGCCGGGTCCAGGTGACCGAAGCCGAGACCATCGTCCGCGGCACCCAGGCGGAACTCTCCGAGATCGACAAGAACATCCATACGGAGAGCCGGCGGTTGCAGGAGCGCGAATCGAAGCTGGAAGTGCTTCGGCAGCTCAATGCGGACGGCGAAGGCTTTTCCCGTGGAACACAGGCTGTCTTGAAGGGGCTGGACAACCCGGCGCTCTTCAAGCCGTCGATTCTCGGCGCGCTGGCGCAGTTCATCGAAGTGGAAACCGCGTTCATCGCGCCGATCGAAACGGTGCTCGGGCAGAACCTGCAAGCGGTTGTCGTCAAGGACACGGCTGTGGCGGAGGCGGTGGTGAAGTCGCTCGTGGAAAAGAAGATGGGCCGGGCCTCGCTGGCGTTGCGCGAACTTTGGCAGCACGATGCCGCCGCCGCGCCGGACACGCAGTTCCAGAAACTGCCCGAGGGCGCCATCGGTTGGGCGATCGACCGTGTGAAATGCCAGCCCGATGTCGCGCCGATCATCCGCCAACTGCTCGCGGATACCGTGATCGTGAAAGATCTCGAAACTGCTGTGCGTCTGGCGCTTGAGGCGGCAACCGGGCCGGTTCATCACCCGTTTGTCACGCTGAGCGGCGAGATGGTCACGCGGGAAGGCATTCTTCAGGGCGGCGCCAGCAAGGAAGGCGCCGGTTCCTCTGTCCTCCAGCGGAAATCGCAGATCAACGATTTGCAGGCCGAGGTTCACACGATCCATGCGGGTGTTGCGGAACTGACTGGGCGGCGCGCCGACGCATTCACGCGGCTGGAAGCTGCGCAGCGGCGGCATCAGGACGCGCGCGACGAATCGCAGACACTGGGGCTGGTGCTCTCGCACCTGCGCGGCCAGCTTTCGATGGTCGAACAGGAGGTAAGGGACACGCAGAAGAAGAACCAGACGTTCTCGTGGGAGCGCGAGAGCATCGAACGCCGGCACGACGAGGCGATCGCCCGCCTCGGCCAGTTGGAGGAGGAAGCCTACGAGGCATCCTCGCAGGTTGCCGAGCTGCAAACCCGCCAAGGCGAGTTCAACCAAAACCTTATCGGATTGCGAGAAGGCGAAGCGACGCTGACTTCCGAGCTGAACGAAATGCGCGTGCGCGTCGCGACCGAAAAACAGCGCTTTGCATCCCTGCAAAATCAGCGCCAGCCAATGAACACCCGCATGGCGGAACTGCGCGAGATGATCGAGCAGCGCCGCCGGGACATCGACGCCTACAGCGTCAAGACGGCCCAGCTTGCCGAGGACAACGAGAACGTCCAGGCGGGCATCTCGCAGGCGCAGGGCCGGTTGGGCGAAGCCGAGGAGCGCGTGCAAACGATGCTCTCCCAACGCGCGCAGGTGGCCGGCCAGGTCGAGGCGAAGGAAACCCTTCTGCGCCAGACCCGCCATGACCTGGACAAGTGCCACGAATTACGCACGCAACTGGAGGTGCGTTCCTCGCAGATTCAGTCCCGCACCGAGCACCTGTGCGAGCACGTGCAACGGCGGTATCAGCTGGATATCCGCGAATTTCAGGCGGACGGTTATTTGCTGCTCACGACGATTCGCGAGCACAAGAAGCGGCTGAAGGTCGGCGCGGCGCAAGCGCAGGTGAACGCGGAAGCTGGCGCCGGGGAAGCCGCTGAGGCAAGCGCGGCCGCCGAAACTGCGGAAGCCGGGGAACCCGTGGAGACGCCCGTTGTCGAGGCGCCGCGGGAGGAAGCGCCGGAGCAGGAAGCGGCTCCTGTTGACCCTGTAGCTGCCGAAGCCCCGGAATGGAAGCCGTCGCCGCAGTCAGCCGACGAACAAATCGACTGGGCGTTCATCGAGAGCCTCGTGAAGGATCTGGACGGCAAGCTGGAATCGATGGGACCGGTCAACGTCGAGGCGATCCAGGAATTCGACGAGCTCGAACAGCGACACACGTTCCTGGACCAGCAGAACACCGACCTTAACAACTCGAAGACCGAGTTGCTGCAAGTCATCGCGAAGATCAATAGCACTACCAAGACGCTCTTTGCGGACACCTTCGAACAAATCCGCCTCAATTTTCAGGAAATGTTCACCGAGCTTTTCGGCGGCGGCAAAGCCAATCTGGTGCTGCAGGACGAGTCCGATCCGCTCGAAAGCGGCATCGACATCATTGCGCGCCCGCCCGGCAAACAGCTCACTTCCATCACGCTGCTCTCCGGCGGTGAAAAGACGATGACCGCCGTCGCGCTGCTCTTCTCCATCTACATGGTGAAACCGTCCCCGTTCTGCATTCTGGACGAAATGGACGCGCCGCTGGATGAATCCAACATCAACCGGTTCATCAAGATTCTCGACCGGTTCTCCAAGCAGAGCCAGTTCGTGGTCATCTCCCACAACAAACGCACCATTGCCCGCGCCGATATTATCTATGGCGTCACCATGGAAGAGCACGGCATCTCGAAGCTGGTCGGTGTGAAGTTCACCAAGCGCGAAGATTCCGCCGCGTCCTCCGACCTCATGGGCACCAATAACGCCACTCCGGTGCCGAGCGTGGCCGAGAGCTTTGGCAAGCACGGGGACTTGCACAGCGAGCGCGTGGGGGCCGAGGCCGTCGCGGGGGAGGGGGAAGAGGCGTCAGCGTAGGGAGCTAATCCTGCTTTCAAGAAAATCGACACGGAGGAATCCAAGACCCGCGCATGAACAAGAAAATCCAAATGCGCGATGGAGATGCCGTCCTTGTAATGGTCAAGGATGGCAAGGTGGTTCATTATTCGTGGAACATGGGGCTGCCACACGTTGAGTTTGTTCGCCGGTCCACGGGAACGTTGCCTGAGGGTGCCTGGGTTGGTACTGTCTCCAAGCTCCATGGCGAAGTCATGGGAATTACGTCCAAATACTTTTTCGATTGCCAGCTCCCGGCGCCACCTGACGTGAACGCCGCAATTAGGGAGGTATTTCAATGAAAAATTGGGCGTAATATTTGGAGGGACATTGTAGTCGCGCCAGCGTCTTGGAGCGGCGGCCCTCCCTTTTCATTACCCACAAATCGGAAGCCGAGCACAGAAGCAGGAGCGGCCCTTATTCCTTGTCATCCTGAGCTTGCGAAGGATCTCACGAGGCGATCGCGACGTTCGTTTCAGTCGGCACGTAATCGGAACTGATGGCTCATCGGGCGGTGCCGTCAGCTTCGAGAACGGTGAATGGTGACCTAACGCCGGCTGGCCTGCTGTGAGATCCTTCGCAAGCTCAGGATGACAAATAATAAGGGCCGATTTG
>Ga0316226_1004196_pt1 | contig 11652 bp, 16 predicted proteins | sample TBH18017metaG_FD_206009 | JGI IMG/M metagenome (GOLD analysis project Ga0316226, IMG submission 206009) | Freshwater microbial communities from Trout Bog Lake, Wisconsin, USA - TBH18017 | ecosystem: Environmental > Aquatic > Freshwater > Lake > Hypolimnion/Profundal zone | place: USA: Wisconsin... | reverse complement strand
CGCCTCCGGTTTGCCCCAGAACCATCCCGTTGCCCACATGCATGGGCACCTTCCCCTGGAGATTGGGCAGAGCAAACGTGTTGGTGCCATTCCCGCCATACGTGGTGCCCAGCAGCGCAAACAGAGCCTGGTTTTGATTAATGGGCAGGAGCTGCCCGTTGCACTGTGCCCACCCTTGGGGCGCAAAATTGAAGGTGAAGATGCGAATTTCGGCCAAGTATGGTGTGCTCATAAAGAATCAAGGTTAACTTTGGCTCGGATAAATCCCGTACAACGCGATGATGAAATTGATGGCCTGGAACGGAATCATATTGTCATGCGGCGAGGAACCGCCAGTGCTGTTGCTGACCGCGGCTGGACTCATGGTCTGCGCCGGCGCGCTGACGGAATATTGTCCCCCGGTCCATCCCGACCAATAATTACCCTGCGGCGAATCCATGGGCGTCCCCGAGGTGCCGTCGTTGGCTGCCGCCGCATGGGTGTGCGAGGGAAGCTGCGCGGTGGTTAACGTTACGGTTTCCACCCCGCCCGCCTGTCCCAAGACATAGCCATTTCCCAGGTGAATCGGCACCCGCCCCCGCAAATCCGGCAAGGCAAAGGTCGACTGCCCATCGCCCCCGTAGGTGGTGCCGATCAGGCTAAATAGCGTGGAGTTTTCTGAAATGTCTATGAGTGATCCGTCACACAAAGCCCAGTCCACGGGCGCGAAGTTGCCCGCAAATATCCGTATTTCTCCGATGTAAGGTGTACTCATAAGCAGGTTTGCGTTGGTTGGTTAACCTCCCGCTCCACGCCGGGGAGCGCACGCCAGTTGCCGGGCCATTTCAGCCGCACTGCGGGGCCGGTTGAACACCGCCTCGTAAACCTGGTGGCTCGCGGTCGGCCGCCCGGGAACGATGAAAATGGCCAGCCGCCCAAACTCCGGGTTTTCAAACTCGTAGGTATTTTGCGGCAGCGCGGCTCCGGTCGGCCCGCAAAACCGCAACGAGAAGCTATGGTCGCCGGTCGCGCCGGGCTTGGCCGGCGCGGCTGGAAATGCCACCGCTTCAACCAGTTGCAAATCAGCCCGGAAAGTCCGGTCGCTGGCGGTGAAGCGCGCACGCAAGAAGCCTTGAAAATGTGCCAGCGTATGGCACGTGGGGGTGGTGGCCGGCATTCCCGCCATCACCGCCGGCGCAAAAGCCGCGGTCGCCGCGGCCAAGGAACAATCACGAAGGAATTTTCTCCGCGTTTGCATAACATCATTTATGGTTGCCAGACGTCCTTAATAACCGCTCCGCCGAGTGAGCCGCACCTGGTTTAGCGATCAGAGGCAGTATCCCATTTTGAGCGGAGGAAAGCAAGACATTGTCATCACATGAATTAAGCTCACTGCTTCCTCTGGTCATTGAATTCCGGTTTTCAGGTTGAAACCCCGCAGGCCATGGACAATAATCCTCCACCGATTCATGTATCCCTCGCTCGCAACCCCGACGGGCCCGAACCCGGACCAACTTTCTCTCCGGTCAGAACAGCCGGCGGATGAGCCCTTTCTGTACAAAGTGTACGCCAGCACCCGGGAGGAGGAACTGGCTCTCACCAACTGGGAAGCCGCCGCGCGCCGCGCATTTGTGGACCAACAGTTTGCCGCCATGCGGCAGGGCTACCGCAGCATGTTTCCCGACGGCGAATTCTCCATCATTGAAATCCACCGCCAGCCCATTGGGCGCATGGTCATCCACCGCGCGCCGGCGGAACTGCGGGTGGTGGATCTGGCCTTGCTGCCGAGGCATCGGAACCAAGGCATCGGCACGGAGTTGATGCGGCTGATCTGTGGCCAAGCCGACCGGCCAGTCCGGCTGTCCGTCCTCAAATTCAACCGCGCCTTGGGCTGGTATCAACGGCTGGGTTTTTCCCGGATTGGCGAAGCCGGGATTTACGACGAGTTGGAATGGCGGCCGGCCGTCAAGCCGGTTTCACCTGCCGGTTGAAAGTGGCCTGATACTGGGTGCCCTGCGCATCGCGTCCGACGGGCACAATAAACATTTCAAAACGGCCCAGTGCGGCCGATTCAAATCCATAAATGCGCTGTGGCAACACCCGGCCGGCCGGCCCCAAAAAAATCAGCGCAAAGCTCTCATACGTGATTTTTTGGGCGCCGCCGCTGGTGACGATTTGCCGGGGCGTGATTTCCATCAATTCCATTTCCACGGAGTCTTGGGCGTCGAGCCACACGCGAAATTTCCTTTTGAGCTGGGCGGAAAAATCTTCGCGCGTCAACGCATCGAGTGATATCACCTGCATGGTCGTCAAACTAGCGAGGTGCGTTAGCCGCCGCCAGCCGATCAATAACCCGGCAGGGAATACACGTAGTTGGTGGCTTTATCCTGACCCACGGCTTCGACGTGGCCGTCGGCAAAACAAGAGTCGCTCTTTTTGGCGTGCCGGATGCTCAAATAATTCGCGGGTGCGGCCGTGTAAGAAGCAGCGGTAGACCCAAACGGCTCCCAACGGCCGCACTGCGTGACCCACGGAGTCGCTTTTACCGGTGGCATGTCTATTGCCGGGGCGTCCTTTGGGTTGATTTCACCCACTGGTTCAACGGCCATCATTTTGGAGGCTGGGTTGTGAACTTGCGAAGATTTAAATATATTGGCCTGGCCAGCGAGATTAATGATGGTTGTGAAACCTGGATTCGGGCCGGTTCCACCTTGCAGATTATAGCTGGTGAATTCGTAACTGTAGAGATAAGGGCCGTCACCGGGCTGCTCAAGTTGCGTGCGCCATGATGGGTTTGAACTGTCTACATCCATTGGGCAGAGGAACATGTTTGTGGATCCGCCGGTGCCGAGAACCTTGACCAGCGGGCTTTTGTCCAGGGTCATCAATACGCCATTTACCGTAGGCGGGGTCACCCGCCAGTAAATCCAATCTTCCAAATGAGGGCCGTAGGTATTCGCCGAGGCCGCCCCGGCATAGACGTCATTGTTGTCGCCGACATAGATAGCCATTGCCAACCCCAATTCTTTGACGTTGTTCACGCAGTAGATTTGACTCGCCTTTTGCTTGGCCCTGGACAGGGCTGGCAGCAGCATCGCGGCCAGAATGGCAATGATGGCGATGACCACCAGCAGCTCGATCAAGGTGAAGGCGGCTTCGCGCAGCGGGCGATGGCAGCGGGCGGTGGCGTTTTGGTGAAACAGGTCGGTTTGTTTCATAATGATGATTTGTTACTTTATACTAATTAAAAACAGGCGCGGCGTCAAATGCTGGATCGGCAAAAGCATACCATGTCTGGAGGCATTTGCACGTTGAAATCTTGCCAGAAGATTTGAAATTTAGGCACTGTTTGAAAAATCCGAAGGCCGGAATCCGGAGCTTTAACCACGGATGGACACAGATGGACACAAGTAAGCAAAAAGCAAAAAACAAGGACCAAGCGGCCACGAGTCCGGTGGTCTTGCCGTCAGGAGTTCCGCTTTCTCCTTTCCCCATCTGTGTCCATTTGTGTCCATTGGTGGCTGAAATGAATCGTAGAGGCTTAGCCCAGTTGGTAGCGCCGCATGGACGGGTCCACGGTTTGCGCCCAAGCGTCAATCCCGCCGCGCAGGCAGCGAACGGATTCCAAACCGTGTCCCATGAAATAGGCGGCAGCATCAAGTCCATGTTTACCCTGATGATCAATAATGACAATCGAACGTTTGTTCGACCCGCTGGCGAGAATTTCCCGCATGACCTCCTGTGAGAGCAGCACCGACCCGGTGATCTGCACCGCCTCGAATTCTTCGCGCGACCGCACGTCCACCAGTTTCACCGATGGGTCCGCAGTCAACAGCGCCGCCAGCTCCGTCGGCGAAATCAGGACTTTCGCGTCCAATTCGTGACTCGAACGGATATGGGTCAGGACTTCGGCCACATCCAGCCCGCCGTTACGGGCGCAAACCTGGGCCAGCGTTTCTTCCGGACTGAAACCGCAACTGCTGCAGCCGCCGATGTGGTACTTGCGGAACATAGCCCGCTGCGCGCCGGGAAGAGCTTCCAGCACGTCACGCATCGGGGAATTGGCGTCAATTTCTGTTGGCATGGGCTTAAAATTTATGAGCCACAATCCCGTTGGGGTTGGGTTGGCTGGTCGGACCAGAACCCAGGGCAGCCCCGAATGCTTTCGGGGCAACCTTGGGCTTTGAGCCCCAATCCCTTTGGGATTGCTGAAACGCTCGCATACGTGACATTAACTCAGTTTTGTCTTTAACGCCTGCGCTATTTGGATAAACGCCCGGCCGGCCGGGTGATTGGGCGCGGCAACCACCACGGGGGTGCCCCGGTCGCCGGCCTCCCGGATTTCGGTGAAGAGGGGGATTTCGCCCAGGAACGGCGCATTCTGTCGCGCTGCCTCTTCCCGGCCGCCGCCATGGCCGAAAATCTCGACGCGCTGGCCCGTGGGCGTGGTGAAGTAGCTCATGTTTTCCACCAACCCCAGGATGGGCACATTGACCTTCCGAAACATCGCAATGCCCTTGCGCACCACGCCCAGGGAAGCCTCTTGGGGCGTGGTGATGATGACGCCGCCATCGAGCGGGACGGTCTGGCAGAGCGATAGCTGGGCATCGCCCGTGCCCGGCGGGAGGTCCACCAGCAAAAAATCCAAGTTGCCCCATTCTACGGCGAGGAGAAATTGGTGAATGGTCTTGGTGATCATCGGTCCGCGCCAGATTACGGGCTGATCGTCGGTTAGCAGGAGCCCGATGCTCATCACTTTCACGCCGTGGGCCACCGGCGGCACCAGGCGTTCCGCCGCGCTGACGGTGGGCCGCTCATAGACGCCCATCATCAATGGGATGCTCGGCCCGTAAATGTCGCAATCCAGCAAGCCGACGCGGGCGCCGAGATGGCGGAGGGCGCAGGCCAGGTTTGCGGAGCAGGTGGATTTGCCCACTCCCCCTTTGCCGCTGGCCACGGCCAGGACGCGCTGGACGCCCGGGATCTTGTTTTGGCTGCCCAAAGCGCCGCTCGCGCCGGGTTGCCCGGCGGCTGGCTGGCGGACTTCCACCACCACGCGGCTGACGCCGGGGAGCTGCTGCAAAATCTGTTCCGCCTCGGCTTTGATCTGGCGGGCGGCGTCAGGATTGGGTGACGTGAGTTGCAGGGTCACGCTTACCGCGCCTGCGGCGGCGGAAACCTCTTTGACCAAGCCAAACGAAACGATGTCGCGCGAGAAGCCGGGATACTTGACGGCCTTCAACGCGTTCATGATGGTGTCTTGCAAAAGCATGATGACCTACAAGTTGCCATCAGCGCGGGCGAAGGCAAGCGGCTTTCCGGCGGGAGGTGCGATGGCTTGGGAGCTCAGAAAAGCTCCGGCACTGCCGGTTTGAGCGGCGCGAAGGTCTGGCGATGGATGGGGCAGGGGCCGAATTTGGCAATGGCCGCCAGATGCTGGGCCGTGCCATAACCCTTGTGGGCGGCGAAGCCGTATTGGGGGAACCGGGCGTGGTAGGCCAGCATCAGCCGGTCGCGTGTGACCTTGGCGAGGACGCTGGCGGCGGCGATGGAAAAGCTGCGGGCGTCGCCCTTGACGATGGCCGTCTGCGGGACACGCAAGGTCTTCACCGGGCGGCCGTCCACCAACGCGTGCGGCGGCAGGGGGCACAATCGCGCCAGCGCGTCGTTCATCGCGTAATGCGTGGCCCGCAAGATGTTGAGGGCGTCAATTTGCGGCGCGTCCACCTGCGCGATGCCAAATTCGACTTCGGCGCAGGCGGTGAGGAAGGCAAAATATTTTTCGCGCCGGATTTCCGTGAGTTGCTTGGAATCGTTCAAGCCTTGGAGTTCCGCCGGCAGGCCGGCCTGGGCCCAGCGGGCCGGCAAAATGGCGGCGGCTGCAACCACCGGCCCGGCGAGCGGTCCGCGCCCCGCCTCATCCACGCCCGCCACGCGCAGGACTCCCTGTTGCCAGAGCGCCTGCTCGAATTCAAAGGAAGCGGTGAATTTCGCGGACATCCGGCCGGAGTGTGCGGCGCGCCGGGCGAGTTGGCAAGCCGCGGCATGACAGCCGCGGAATGACGAATGACCAATGACAAGAGAATTCCCAATGACCAATGACAAAACCGGTCTGTCGCGCTCCATTGGTCGTTCGGGCTTCGGCATTGATTTGTCATTTGTCATTCGTCATTCGTCATTGACAGTCCCCTCGTGTTAGCGGCTAACACAAAATCGTTCAAAAAGTGCATTTCATGTTAGCGGCTAACAAACGCTTTTTACCAAGCCGTGTCATGCTCGGGGCGTGATTGGAGCGACCACATGCTTCAGGGACCTGCGGACGGCGCTCGACGCCGACTTCCGGCACCCGGCCTACCTGCCAGGGACTTCGGGTCGCTCGCAGCATTCACTGCGGCCGGGTGCCGAGCTTTTCCGTCGAGTAACGAACAACAACCATAAATCCGGGGGACAAGCTGAAGCTTGAACTCCAGCAACTATAACCATGAAAAACACAAGAATGCACCTCAGCGGCGCCGCGGCAATTTTGCTGGCGGCCACCACCTTCAATGCGCAAGCGGAGACCAACACCGTGGCCACCAACAATCCAGTGATCCAGCAATCCAGCAATCCACCGACGATCAGCGGCGCGCTGGCGGAATTGTATGACGCCCTGAGCACTTCCGGGCTGACGACGGCTACCAACTATGCTGTGGAGCCATATCTAACATACGCGTCGCAAGCGCCGTCCGGCAACCGCATAGGCGGAGGCCTGCTGGCGGTGTACAACGTCAGCACGTTTGTCGGGGCCGGAATCGGTGCGGATTATCTGGGGCAGTTCTCGCTGGTCAGCGTGAATGTCACACTCAAGGTGCCCACGCACCCCTTCAACTTCACCGGTATTTCCTGGGCGACGAACATCGCCGTGGTGCCGTTTGCGCTAGCGGGCGTGGGCACACCTTTGAGTGGCACGGGCAGCGGCGCGATTGCCGTCACGGACACCGGCGCTTATGTGAGCTTTGGGCATCTCTGGGGCGGCAAGTTCAACACTGGCGCTGGTTATGGGCGGTGGGATAACGCGGGGGCTTACTCCGGGCCGCGGGCGCATTTTTTTGTGGGGTGGAGCAAGGGGTTTTGATCCGCGAATTCCGCCAACGGACGCGAATTCGCCTATAAACCAACCCGAACACGATGCGCGCAACAGGCCGAAAGAAGGTTTGCCGGTGGCATCCAACCCGGCCACAGACTCAAGGCGGGGTGAGAACCGGCCGCGGCAAAATCGATTCGTGTCATTAGCCCAATTTGTGGATGACAAATATGAACCCTCGTTTTCAAAATCTGCCGCTGCAAGTTTCCAGTCTGGACGGGCGCAACTTTGTGTTGCTGGCGGATGCCTTTTATCTGGCCGGAGACGGTACCCGCTACTGTCTGCCGGTTGGGGCGTCTTCGGATGGCGCCTCGACCCCGCCGGAAGTGTGGCCGCTCATGCCACCGTTCGGAAAATATTGGCCGGCGGCGTATCTGCATGACGCCGCGTATCGGAACACACTGTTGAGGTGGAACGGTCTGGCTTGGATTCCCGCGGCGCTGCCCAAGGCTAAATGCGACGCGCTTCTGCTCGAAGCCATGGAATCGCTGGGCGTGGGACTCGTTGAGCGGCGGACGATATACGAAGGCGCGGTGATGGGCGGCAGTTCCAGTTTTGACCAGGACCGAACAAGAAACCTATAACCACAGATGCCACAGATGAAAACCAACCAAACACCAACCGAAGCGGGAAGCGAGAAGAGGGGAGAGGCTGCGCCGGGAGGACGTTCGCCACTTTCCGCGCTCCGCCCCCAAGCCTTACGCTATTGGCTGGCGATGAATGCCTGCGCATTTGACGCGGCGGCACATGCGTGCGCGGCCTTTCTGGGCGTGGCGGGCGCGCACGCGGCGAGCGAAACCATTCCCGCGCTGGACCTGCGGCAATTGGCCGCGGTGTTCGCCATCACGTTTGGGCGGGCGCTGCTGGCGTATTTGGACGCGCACCCGGTGCAGGGTTTGCTTAGCCGAAGGTCAGAGGCCGGAGATCAGAGGCTGGATGCCGTGCGCTCGTCCTCATCCTCACCAATAATATATGGCGGCGGACACCAGTTCGCCGCCACATCCGCCCCGCAACCCGCAACCGTGGACCCTGAACCATGATGCTGGCAAACCTCACGGGACTGGAAACGGCCGGAATCATCGGCGGCCTGGTGTTTGGCGGAGCGGGTTCGCTGGTGGCGGTAATCGCCCTGTTCAAGAAATCGGACACGCAAGTTTCGCCCCAGCCGCTTAACGTGGAAATCGTCAAGGCGCTGCATGATCAATTCGCCCAGAAGGACGATTTTGAGGCGCATGTGGCCGGGGACCGCGAGCGGCAGGCGCAAATCTGCCGCAAGCTGGAACTGGTGGAACGGGACGCGCGCACGGCGCTGGGCGGAGAGGTGGCCAAGCTCAACAGCGAGCGGCAACGCACGATGGAAAAATTGAACGAACAATTCACCTTCATCCGCGAGTCGCTTGCGGCCATCAACACGGAACTGAAACTGAAGCGAGAGAAGCCGGAACCTTGAGCAACCACAGAGGAACACAGATGGGCACAGATGAAAACCAGACCGGATGGTTGGATAAGTGGATAACTGGATTAATGGATGCGCCGCGTTTGCCAATAATCCAGCAATCCAATAAGCCAACCGTTCTCGGCTTATCTGTGTCCCTCTGTGTCCGTCTGTGGCTGAAACACTCTTTATGACGATACACGAAATGAAGATCGCCAAGCGCATCCTGGATGTGCTGCATGAATTGGACGGCGGCCAGGCGCACGCCCTCACCCTCCACGGGGCGATTGGGGGCCTGGCCGGCTGCACCGCCGCCACCTTCGACGCCACGCTGGCCGAACTGGACCGGCGGCGCTGGGTCATTGGCGTGCAAACCAAATTCAAGGGCGTGCTGTGGAACATCAGCGACGCCGGCGAAGCGGCGCGGCTGGAGATGTAATTAACCACGGATTGCACAGATGACAGGGATAAGAACAAATCTCAAAAACCTGGCCAGCCGAATTGAACTCAGTCAAATTCGCCTTCTGGGTAGTTTTCCTGAACTGGGAAAATTAAACGCGGTCCCCGTCCGGCTTCATCCGTGCAATCCGTGCAATCCGTGGTTAAGAAAATTGAATGAATGAAAGCTCCCCCAAAACTCCGCCGCCAGCCAGGCGACCCGCCGCCGGGCGAATTGGCCAGATTCAAGGCCGTGTGGCGCGGGCTGGACGAGGATGCGCGCGCCGGCTGGCAGGATTTATTCGACTCGAAAGCCGCGCCCGCGAGAATACGCAAGCAGCTTCTGACCCGGCTGAAAATCGACCTGCGCTGCAACGCGCAACTGAATATCTTTCGCGACTGGGAACTGAGACAGCGCGTCTTGGACCAGCACGGCGAGTTAATGCGGGAGATCGAACTCCGCCTCGCGGCACTGCATCCGGATTGGACGCTGGATCAGTTGCGCGAGGCGGTGTTGCGGCAAGCGTATTTCGTGGCGCTGGCCTGCGGCAATTTCAAGCTTGGCCTCCAGGCGATCGCACAGGATCTGAGCGCGAAGAAAGTCGCCCTCGGCGAAATGAAGACGGAGGAGGCGATGAAGGATGAGCAAGCCAAGGCCTTGGAATTCTGTCTCGCTTCCGCTGGCGAATTTCCGGCGGTCATGGAACTGCTCCGCCAGGCCTTTCTCGCGCTGAAGGCCGCCAAAGCCGGCGATCAGCCGGCGCCGCCCCGGGGTGGCGACAGTTTGTTGCCAATTCCCACACCCATCGCCAACGGATGAGAAGATGCCGTGCCGCCGCCGAGGACATTGGCCTGCGAATGACCGATGATCGGCACGGCGTGCAAGCGCCGCTGCGCAAATCATTCAAGGAATTCCTGCTGCACGATGCCCGTGTGCCATCCGGTCACGGCCGGCATGGGCCCTATTCGTTCGAGGGACGCGAGGCGTTGCTGGCCGTCGTGCGCGTCATTGACCGGATTTTGGGATCATCCTCATGCTTATCCTCTCCGGAGAAACCAGCGAGGATGAGGATGAGGCTGAATTGCGAGGATGCTCCCGTGGCCTTGTCCGATGCCGAGCTTTGCCTGGCCGGCGGCGCCCAATTTGGCAAGACGATTCTTGAGCTGAACCTGGCCGCTTATATCACCGGTCAAAATTTCCGAAATTTTGGCCTGTACCTCCCCGATGATGACCTGGTGGAAGGCATCGTGGATTCCAAGTTCCGGCCGGATGTGGTGGACCAGATTGAATGGTTCGCGCAAATGGTGCAGGTGGGCAAGGCTTTGAATAAATCCGGGAAGGCTGTCAATCGCAAGGGCGCGTTCCTGGTCACGGATGGCGAGCGCAAGTCCGTGGGCATGATTCGCGGGCTGGGCAAAGTGCCGACCACCTTTTCCATGGACGCGGTGGCGCTGGATGAAGTGGATGACATCCAGCCCAAGATGATGAAATTCGTGCGGGGCCGCCTGACGGCGAGCGATTTGCGGTTCGTCTTCAAGCTTGGCACGCAACGCATTCACGGGCGCGGGATGAACAAAACGTGGAAGGACGGCAGCCAGGGAGTGTTTGTTTTTGTGTGTCCAGCTTGCGGCCGGGCGCATAATGCGGAGGAAGAGTTTCCGGGGATCATCCGGTTGCGGGGAGCACACGCGCCCTCGCGTGTCCCCGAACGCGCCCTCGCGGTCGGGACCGACGCGCGCCCTCGCGCGATAGCACACCCTCGCGCGATGGCGCGCGAGGGTGCGGTTGACGGGGCGTCAACCGCGGCACGCGAGGCGCGTGCGCTCCCCGATCCGAAGCTCACTTGGGCCGGTGACTTCCGCATGGATGGAGCTGCTGAGGTGGCCGCCATTCATGATCCCACCAATATGTACTACCTCGGCTGCGTGGCCTGTGGCGCCGAGCTGGACCGTCGCGCGCCCATTGAACAGCATCGGCAGCCGCTGCTGCTGAAGCAAAGGAAATGGTCCTTCCGCATTTCCCAGCTTGCCATCGGCGCGGTGGATCTCGCGCAAATCGTGGGTCGTTTTCAGGCGGCGATTGCCGACCCGGAAGAAATGATCGTTTTCCGCTGCGACGTGCTCGGCTTGCCGCAAAGCACGTCCCAAGCGCTCACGCCGGCGGTGCTGGACCGCGCGCGGTCGGTGGAAGTCTTCGATCTGGCTCCGCGGGTGCGCGAGGGCCAAGTGGGATTTGGCGGATTGGACATGGGGGATCGGTGCTGGCTGTTTGTCCGGGAAGTTGGAGTTCAACCTTCAGCTTGGCCCCCGGGGAACAACCTAAAGGTCGAACTCCAACAAACCCGCCTCCTCGCTGCCGAGCGCTTCAGCGCGGGCGACGTGGTGGCACAAGCCCAAGTTCGTTTTGAACAGCTTGGATTATCGGCGCTATTCATTGACGAGCGGCCCTTGGTGAATGAAGCGCGCACGATTGCCCTGGCCTTGAACGGATTACAATCGCTTCAAATCTGGCCACACATCTCCAATGTGCGGGATACCTATATCACGCTGCCCGGCGGTTTGACCTGGGACGGGCGGAACGCCCGCTGGCTAAATTTGAAGTGCGCTGTCGTGCGGTTCACCAAGAACAAGCTCGGGGCGGGGATTGAGCAAAGCCTCGTGTTTTTCGAGGAAGGTG
>Ga0316226_1004195_pt1 | contig 11653 bp, 5 predicted proteins | sample TBH18017metaG_FD_206009 | JGI IMG/M metagenome (GOLD analysis project Ga0316226, IMG submission 206009) | Freshwater microbial communities from Trout Bog Lake, Wisconsin, USA - TBH18017 | ecosystem: Environmental > Aquatic > Freshwater > Lake > Hypolimnion/Profundal zone | place: USA: Wisconsin... | reverse complement strand
CCCCGCTGCCGGCCTGCACGCTGTCCACGTGCGCCCGAAATTCACGCCCGCCCAACGCGTCAATGGCCACCAGCACCGGCTGGTTGGTCCGCATGTTTTTCAACTGCGATTCCTTGAAATTGGCCACCACCCACACTTCCGCCGGCACGAGGGACAGGATTTGCTGCCCGGCTTGCAGATAATCGCCCACCTCCACCGCCTTGCGCGTAACCCGGCCATCTGCGGGCGCGAGTATTTTTGTGTAAGACAAACTCAACTTGGCCACGGCAATATTGGTTTGCGCTTCCTGCCATTGTGCCAGCACCGCGCCGACCTGCGCCCAAGCGGCGGCCAGCGTCCGCTTGGCTTCCTCCACCTTGGAATTGGACTCAACGACATTTTCCTGCGCGGATTTCAGATCCGCCTGCGCTTTGGTATTTGCGGCCAAGGTGGTGTCATATTCCTGTTGGGAAACGGTTTTTTGCCTTAGTAAATCTTGGGCGCGCTCAAAGTCCGCCTGCGCCCGCTTGGCGGTGGATTCAGCGGCGTCCGCGTCTGCCTGGGTCTTTCGCACGTCCGTTTCGGCGGTGGTGACTTTGGCCTGCATCAATTGCCAACCCGCCAGCATGGTCTGGTAGCTGGCCTGCTGAGAGTCCGCAGCCGCCTGTTTCTGTGCCACGGCCAGGGCAAAATCGGCCGGATCAATTTCCACCAGCAGATCGTTCGAGCGGACCAGTTGGTTGTCCAACACCTGCACTGCGGTGACCTGCCCGGAAATCCGCGGCGCGACAGACACGATATGGCCGGCAATGAACGCGTCATCGGTGGATTCGTGCGTGAAAATGCCCACGATATACGCGAGGCCAAAATATAGCAGCACGGCCAGGGCCGCGGCCGCGGGCCAGATCAGCCACGTCCGCTTTTTCGGTTCCGGCGCCGCGGCCGGGGATGCACCAATTTCAGTCATATTTTAGAAATAAATCGAACGCGAAAAACCGGGTTGAATGTCGCGCCAACGACCTCCCGAGGTAGCGCAGACATTCCTGTCTGCGGGTTCTGGCGACTTTCCAGTCGCCAGTTCCACTCCGGAAACACGGGACAGGAAAGTCCCGTGAACCAGCAGGCTGGAAAGCCTGCTCTACGCGCTTTGGCCCACGGCGGCGGCTGCGCCCGGGGACGGGCGCGCTCCGGCCAAATCCAGTTCCTCTCCGGCCAGAGCCTTCTCGGCGCTGTGGTCCTTGGCAAGCAACATGTAAATTGATGGCACCACGAGCAGCGTGAACATTGTGCCAATGGTCATGCCGCTGACCAGCACGATGCCGATGGAATTGCGCGCCGCCGCGCCGGCGCCGGTCACCAAGGTGAGCGGAAAATTGCCGGCAATGGTGGCCACGGTGGTCATCAGCACCGGCCGCAGCCGCAACATGGCGGCATCATGCACGGCTTGCAGCTTGGGGCGGCCCTGGCGCTGCAGCTGGTTGGCAAATTCCACAATGAGAATGCCGTTCTTGGCGATCAGCCCGACCAGCGTGATCAGGCCGACTTCGGAATAAATATTGATCGTGGTCGTCCAGCCGGTCGTCCAAAACGGGACATTCGGATTGGGCATTTTCAAGAAACAGAAGATCAGCGCGCCGAACAGCGCCAGCGGCACCGAGCCCAGCAGGATGATAAATGGGTCGCGAAAACTATTGAAGAGCGCCGCCAGCACCAGAAAAATCAGCACCACCGCCAGGCAGAACGCCGGCAGAAATTTATCGCCTTCGGTGCGCTGGAAGCGCGAATCGCCGGTATAATCCAGCTTGTAGCCGCTGGGCAGGGTTTTGGCGCATTCGCCTTCCAGGAATTGCAGCGCCTGTTCGAGCGGCACGATGGCCACCCCGCTCAACTTGACCGAGTTCAATTGCTGAAAGCGGTTCAAGGCGCGCGGCGTGGTGTGCTTTTCCAGCCGCGCAAAGGTACTGACCGGAATCATCTGGTTCGCCGACCCGCGAACGTAAGTGTTCTCCAGTTGCTCGGCGTTCAGCCGCGCGCCGCGCTGGAGCTGCGGGATGACCTTGTAGCTGCGGCCCGAGAAATCGAAGCGGTTCACGTAATTGCCGCCCACCAGCGCCGCCAGGTCCGAGCCCACGCTCTGCATGTCCAGGCCGAGCGCGGCGACCTTGTCGCGGTCAATCACCAGCGCCACTTCCGGCTGATCCACCTTCGTGTCAATTTGTGGCGGAAAGGCGAACATGCCATTCGTGGCGCACTTTTGTTGCAACTGTTGCGCGAACTCCAAAATCTGGTCCGGCTCGGCGGTCGAGGACAGGACGAGGTTCACCGGAAAATTTTCCCCGCCCGTCGGCAGCGGCGGCGGCGTGACCATGAACATGCGGATGCCCGGAATGCGGTTAACGGTCGCCTGCACTTCCGGCAGCATCTGAAACACGCTCCGCTTGCGCTCGCCCAGCGGCTTGACCACCATGCCACCAAATCCCATATCGGGCGTCGTGAGTTGAAAAACCTGCTCGGTTTCCGGGACTTTCTTGAATTCACGACCCGCCACATCTGAGTAATAGGAAACCTGCTCGATGGTTCCATCGGGCGGGGTTTCCACCACGCCAAAGATCACCCCTTGATCCTCCGTCGGCGCAGGTTCCTTCGCCGCCCAAGCCATTTTAAACATCGGGATCGTCAGCAAAGTCAGCCCGATCCATATCGCATAGACCATGGGCCGCCGGGCCAGCGTCCAATTCAGCACCCGGCCGTATAACTTTTTGAACCGGTCGAAATCGCGATTGATACGGCCGGCCAGGCCGTGCTCCTCGCGATCATGGTCCAGCAGCGCCGAGGACATTACCGGCGACAGCGTCAGCGCCACAATGCCGGAAATGAACACCGCGCCCGCCAGCGTCAGCGCAAACTCGCGGAACAGCGAGCCCGTCAGCCCGCCTTGAAACGCAATCGGCGCATATACCGCCGCCAAGGTGACGGTCATGGCGATAATCGGTCCCACCAACTCGCGTGCGCCGAGCAGCGCGGCGGCGCGCGGAGTCCGCCCCTCCCGGATGTGCCGTTCCACGTTTTCCACGATGACGATGGCGTCGTCCACCACCAGGCCCACAGCCAGCACGATGGCCAGCAGGGTGAGCAGATTCACCGTGAAATCAAAAACCTGCATCAAAAACACCGCGCCAATCAGCGAGAGCGGAATCGCCACCAGGGGGATCAACACCGACCGAAACGAACCCAGAAACAGGAAGATCACCACCGAGACAATCGCCAGCGTCATGATGAGCGTCTTGACGACCTCGTGGATCGCATCGGAAATGTACTTCGTCGCATCGTAAGCCACGCGGGCCGTAAGGCCGGTGGGCAGGTCCTTCTGGATGGCGGCCAGTTCCTTGCGCACTTCCTTGATGACGTCGAGGGAATTGGCGTTGGGCAGCGCCCACACGCCCATGAACACCGCGCGCTCACCGCTGAAGCGCACTTCGCTGTCGTAATCCTCCGCGCCGAGCACCACGTCGGCAATGTCGCTCAACCGCACCAATTGGTCGCCGCTTTGCCGCACCACCAGGTGCTTGAATTCCTCCACAGACCGCAGATCCGTGTTGGCGGTCAGATTGACTTGGACGAGCGACCCCTTGGTGTGGCCCACGGCGGAAAGGAAATTGTTGGCCGCAAGCACCTGGCGCACTTCGTTGGGGCTGATGTTATAGGCCGCCAGCCGGTCCGGCTTGAGCCAGATGCGCATGGCAAAGGTGCGGCCGCCCAGGATGTCCGCCTTCTGCACCCCTTCCAAGGCGGAAAGCCGTGGCTGCACCACCCGCATCAGGTAATCCGTGATTTGATTGGCCTCAAGAATATCCGAGGAAAAACTCAAGTAGGCCGACGCAAATTGGGAATCGGCCGTGATAATGGACAGCGTGGGGATTTCCGCCTCGGGCGGCAGGTCGTTGCGCACCTGGTCCACCTTGGAACTGATTTCACCAAGGGCCTTTTTCGAGTCGTAATTCAGCCGCAAATGCGCCGTGATGGTGGAGAGCCCTAGCTTGCTCGCCGACTCCAGGTAATCAATTCCGTCCGCCGCCGCGATGGCGCGTTCCAGCGGCGCGGTGACGAAACCGCGCACCAGGTTGGCGCTCGCGCCCACGTACACCGTGGTCACGGTGATCGTCGCGTTTTCGCTGCGCGGATACTGCCGCACGTTGAGCGAGCGAATGGCCTGCAAGCCTGCCAGGAGGATGAGCAGGCTCACCACCACCGCCAGCACCGGGCGCTGAATGAAAATATCGGTGAAGGATTTCATGCGGACTTGGCTTTACCCAAACGGTCGAAAAAGGCTTTAACCACAGATGGACACAGATGGACACAGATACGGAAAAGGAACAACCCGATTACTGGCGACGGGGCAGCGAGACTTGTGGTCTCGCGGTCTGTGATCTGTGGTCTTTGCTGATCTGTGTTCATCTGTGTCCATCTGTGGTTTAACTGCATTGTCCCGCCTAGCTGTTCGGCGGAGTGGGTGTCTGCGACGCCTCGGGCGTCAGTTCATTATTTTCATGCACGCTCAGGCCGTTGTGGAGCTTGAAAATCCCGGCGGTGGCCACGCGGTCGCCGGCTTTGAGGCCGCTCGCCACGCTCACGAAATCACCGCGCATGCGGCCCGTGCGGACAAAGGCCTGTTGTGCCACGAGATTGGTGGAGCCAGCCTTGTCCGGGACCACCAGGAATACAGAGTCGCCATAGGGCGCGCTCAGGATGGCGGTGGCCGGAATCACCAAGACCGGATCTTCCCGCGGCAGCCGCACGGTCACGCGCGCGAACATGCCGGCGCGCAGCAGCTCGCCGGAATTTGCAAACTTCGCGCGCACGCGCACGCTGCGCGTGGCCGTGTCGAGATCGGGATTGATCGCCGTGATTTCGCCGGCAAATTGATTGGTGGGATAGGCGTCCGCCATCGCCTGCACTTTGAGGCCGGTTTGCAATTGCGCGAAGTCCTGCTGCGGCAACGAAAAATCCACGAACATCGGCGACAGCGACTGCAGCGACACGATCCCTTTGCCCGCGTCGAGCTGCTCGCCCAGATTCACCAGCCGAATGCCCAGCTTGCCGGCAAACGGGGCGCGGATGGTCTTCTTTTGGATGACGGTGCGGATATTATCCGCGTTGGCCGCCGCCTGTTTCCAAGCCGCCTCCGCCTGGTCCACTTCGGATTGCGACACCGTCTTGTCGGCCTGCAATTTTCGCTGCCGCTCGGCGGTGATTTTTGCCAGGTCCGCCTGGGCTTCGGCGGCGCGCAATTGCGCCTCCTCGGAAGTGGTGTCCAAGCGCAACAGCAGATCGCCGGCGCTTACAGTGGCGCCGGATTCAAAAGCGATTGCGCTCACTTTGCCGGCGATTTCCGGCGCCACCAGGACGCCCTGCGCGGCGCTGACCGAGCCGACGGCAGACAGGGTTTCCGGCCAGGTTTCCTCATGGGCCACCGCCGTGGCGACGGTTTCCGATTGCGTCGGCCAAGGGCTGGCAATCATGGCCTTGATCTGCATGACCTTGACCGTCGCCAGCCCGCCGCCGACCACCAGGACAATCAGTATTCCAATCAATAATTTACGCATCATTTCCTCGCTTTCGCTTTTGGCTTGAGATCTTTCGCGCCGGATTTTGGCCCCGCGCCGGCCAGAAACAATTCCACAATCCGCTTCGCTGTCAACTGGTCCGGCTGACACTCCCCGCAGACCAGATGGCCGACCATATAAAAATTGACCAGCCCGTAAAAGCCAAACGCCAGCTCCTGGCTGCCAAACCGACGGTCCAACTCGCCGGCCTGCTGCGCGCGCTTGATCAGGTCATGAACGAAATCAAAATTGCGCTGGCATTTCTCCGCACAGCCCACGTCCTCCGGCGCCTCTCCGGGCGCGGCGAACATGGTCGCAAACGAAATCCGCATCAGGTCGCGGTTCTCGCGGAAATAGGCGAACAGCGCCGCCAGCGCCACTTCCAATTGCGCGCGGATGCCCGTCTGGCTCTCCGCCGCCGCCCGCAGGATCCGGTAACGCTCATCATGCGCCTCGTGGACCAGCGCTTGGAACAGCCCGGCCTTGTCCCGAAAATGATAATACAGCGCCGGCTTGGACAGCTTCGCATCGTCCACGATGTCCTGCACCGACGTGGCCGCGTACCCGCTGTTGGCAAAATGCTTGACCGCCGCCCGCAGCAATTGCTGGCGGGTGTCAGTAGGAGGGGCGGACTTGCTCATAACTTACCGAACGGTAGGTAGGAAACACGGTTTTGTCAAATAAAAATAATGTGGCGGACCGCGACCGGTCCCCGGTCGCAGCACTCGGAATTCACGCTGGAGAGCCAAAGGTTCGCCGCATGCCGCGCCCTCGCCCACACGCTGCGCGCCGGGACGCCGCGCGGTCCGGCGGACGACGGACCGCGACCGGTCCCCGGTCGCAGCGCTCGGAATTCACGCTGGAGAGCCAAAGGTTCGCCGCACGCCGCGCCCTCGCCCACACGCTGCGCGTCGGGACAGCGCGCGGTCCAGGGGACAGAATGCGCGAGGGGTCGGCCGATCAGCTTTGTTTCAAAACACGTTGCACCACTTCGGTCAGGGCAGACAGAGAGACCGGCTTTTGCAGCAGTTCGCAAATGCCCGCGTCCCGCAGGCTGTCGGCCACCACGGAGACGCTGTAGCCGCTCATCAGGATGACGGGCAGTTCCGGGCGGATCGCGTGGAGTTGACGCGCCACCTCCAAGCCGTTGATTTCGGGCATCGTCAGGTCCGTGATCACCAGATCGAACTGCGCCGGGTTGGCGCGGACCAGGCGAATAACTTCGCCGCCGCTATTGCTCGTGGTCACTTGATAATCCAGCCGCCGCAACATCTTTTGCACCACCGAGGTCAAGGCCACTTCGTCGTCCAGAAACAGGATGCGCTGGCCGTTGCCATGGGCGTGACGGCCAGCCGTGCCGGCGTCAACCGCCACGGCTTCGGCCTGGATTTGCGCAGGAAAATAGAGGCGGAAGGTGGTGCCCTGGCCGACCTGGCTTTCCACAGTGATGACACCTTCATGCGACTTCATAATGCCGTGCACCACGGACAGTCCCAGGCCGGTCCCCTTGCCGATCGGCTTAGTCGTGAAGAACGGCTCATAAATGCGCTCGAGGGTTTTGGCGTCCATGCCGCAGCCGGTATCGGCGATGGTCAGCCGCGCATATTGAACCGGCCGTAATTGCGGGTGGGTATGGAGAAATACGGCGTCCGGCTGGAATGGTTCCAAGGTCACGGTCAATTGTCCGTTGCGGCCCTCCATCGCGTGCAGTGCATTGGTGGCCAGATTCATCGTCACCTGATAGATCTGCGTGGCGTCGGCCAGCACGGCGGGAGCCGTGGCTGCGAGCTGCATGTCTATTTTGAGGTTGGCCGGCAACGAGGCGCGGAGGAATTTCATCGCCTCCTTGATGATGGAGTCCAGCCGGATGACCTGGCGGCTGCTTTCGCGCTGGCGGCTGAAGGTGAGAATCTGCTGCACCAGCTCCTTGGCCCGATTGGCTGACTTGAGGATCTCCTCCACGCTCTCCTGGGCCAGCGGATTTCCCTCCGTGTCCTGCTGGAGCAGGTGGGCATAGCCGAAGATGGCGGCGAGCATGTTGTTGAAATCATGCGCGATGCCGCCGGCCAGCGTGCCGATGGCTTCCATTTTTTGCGACTGTCGGACTTGGGTCTCGAGCTCCACTTCTTTCGTCACATCGCGCTTGACGGCCACATAGTTGATGATGGTGCCATCCGCGTCCCGGATGGGCGAAATGGTGGCCTCTTCCTCGAACAGCGTGCCATCCTTGCGCCGGTTGGTAAAGTGGCCGCTCCAGACTTCGCCGCGCAGGAGGGTCGCCCACATCTCCCGGTAAAAACCGGCGTCGTGTTTGCCGCTCTTGAGCACGCGGGGATTCTGACCCAGCGCCTCGGCGCGGGTATAGCCGGAGTTTTTTTCAAACGCCGGATTCGCATAGAGAATCGTGCCCTTCGTGTCGGTGATCACCACGGTTTCGGCCGCCTGCTCGATCGCGGTGGCCAGCCGGGCATGGGATTCTTCCATCCGCTTGCGTTCAGTGATGTCGTGCGCGATGCCGATCAACGCGATCACTTTCCCCGCCGCATCTTTGAGCGGCACCTTGGAAACCAGCATCACGCACTGTTTGCCCGTGGGATGGTGGGTGGACTGCTCAAGGTTGAGCAAGGGCTGACCGGCGAAAACACCGCGGTCATCGGCGGCAAAGCGCGCGGCTTGTTCGGCGGAAAAGAAATCCGCGTCCGTTTTGCCAAGCAAATCCGCCGGGGAAGCCACGCCCAGGTTCTGGGCCTGGACTTCGTTGGCCAGCACAAAGCGGTTGGCCGTGTCCCGCACATAGATGCCGCCCGGGATATGGTCAATGAGCGTGCGGAGCAGGTTGCGCTCGCCTTCCAGCGCCGCCGCCGCCGCCCGCTGCTCGGTGATGTCCTGGACGAAACCCTCGACAAATTTAACCTCGCCGGCGGCATCGCAAACCACCCGCAGATGGGTGGCACTGGTGAAACTCGAGCCATCTTTCCGGCGTTCCTGGACCTCCTGACTGACATAGGTTCCGGAGGTCAGGGCCTCGCGAATCAGCTGGCTCCGTTGTTCGGGATGGACATACAGCGACGCGGGATCTGGATTGCCAGCCAGCATTTCCGCCGGACTGGCGTAGCCAAACATGGCCGCAGCAGCAGGGTTGACGAAGAGCATGTGATCCGGCGTGGCTTGAAAGATGCCCACCGGGGCATTGGTCAGCAGGCTCCGGTATTTTTCCTCGGACTCACGCAACGCCGCCTCCGCCTGATGGTGCTGCAGCCGCATACGCATCGTATGGATGCCATACGCCAGATCCTCGCTCATCGTGGTCAGCAAGGTCACTTCAGCCTGCGAAAAGGCGTTGGGGACGGCGGCGTAAATCATCACGATGCCGAAGGTTTTTCCCGCCAGGCGCAGCGGCAGGGAGATCGAGCTGGCGTAACCGCGCCAGCGGGCCGCTTCCTGCCAAGGCGTGAAGATCGGGTCGGTCTGCATGTCCTGACAAATGTTGATCTGGCCGGTGCGGATGGCGGTGCCAGTCGGCCCCCGGCCTTGCGGCTCGGCCTCCGACCAGGAAATCTTGGCTTCCGCAAGGTAGCCGGCTTCGTGACCCGCCGTGGCGGCCACGCGAACGGTTTTCGCTTCATCATTTTCGGCAAACCCCACCCAAGCCATCCGGTAGCCGCCGACATTCACAATCACCCGGCAAATCTCCTGGAGCAACTCCGCCTCGGTGGCGGCATGCACCATCGCTTGGTTGCAGGCGCAGATGGTCTTCAAGGCCTGCTCGGAGCGCTGAAGTTCAAGCTCCGCGTGTTTGCGCCCGGTGATATCAAGCGCCGAACCCAGCAGGCAGCGTTGCCCCTGGAGGACCAAGACTTCGCCCGACCACAAAACATGGTTTGCGTGGCCGGACTTGGCGCGCAAATCCAGTTCGATATTCCGCAGCGAGGATTGCCGTTTGAGCAGCTCCACGATGCCCGTCCGCTGGCCCGGGTCCACCCAAAGGCCCAGCTCATAAGAGGTGCGGCCAATGACCTCCTCCCGGGTCCTGCCCACCAGGCGCAAATATTCCTCATTGACCTCCAGCAGGCGGCCTTCGCTAACCGTGGAAAGCGAGATGGCCATCGGACTGGACTGAAACATTTTGGCCAGCTTCTCCCCGCTCTCGCGCAGATTTTGCTCGGCCAACTTGCGTTCCGTGATGTCCTCGAGCACGCCCTGAACGACACCCTCGTCCGCGTCATATTCGGCCACCGAATGAATATCCACGATCGCACCGTCGTCGCACCGGGCGATCTTGAATTCGACATTGTAAGGCGACGTGCCAGAGATCACCCCTGCGAAGGCCTGATCCAGTTTGGCACGATATTCCGGGAGTGGGAATTTCTTGATTTCCGTAATAGTGAACCGCCTTTTCTCGCCGACGCCATAGATGCAGCCGGCTTCCGGTGAAACCCACACCTCGCCCGTCTTCGGATTGATGGCCCAGCCGCCGACTTTGCTGATGCGCTGGGTGTTCAGCAGCCAGTGGTTGGCGCGCCGCAGATCCGCTTCCATCGTCTTTCGCTCCGTGATGTCCGTAACCGCTCCGACCATGCGAATAGGGCGGCCGGTCGCATCGCACACGGCCTCCGCGCGAGAAAAAACCCAACGGTAGCTCCCGTCCTTATGTCGCAGCCGGAATTCAACCGCATAACGGTCACCCTTCTCGATCTGCCCTCGGGTCGCTTCGTTAACCACCGCCTGGTCGTCCGGGTGCAGCAGCTCAAGGAAAGTAGACCTTTGATTGGCAATTTCATCGTCACGATAGCCAATGATTTCTTTCCAGCGTGGCGAAAAGTAATCCTCCCCGGTAAGAATGTTCCAATCCCATAAGCCATCTTGCGTGGCGCGCTCGGCCAGCGCATAACGCTCCTGGCTTTCGTACAGCTTTTGCTCGGCCCGTTTGCTTTCAGTGATGTCTTTGGCAATGCCTGTAAGCCGGATCAACTTGCCCGCCGCATCCTGCACCTGAAAGCCGCGATCTTGCACCCAGCGGAGGGAACCGTCCGGCTGGACAAGGCGATACTCGATGCTGACGGTGGGTTCCTTTCCGGTAAGCGAGGCAAAGACGGCGGCAACGCGCTCGCGGTCTTCCGGGAAAGTGGTTTCAAGCCATTGCTGTGGATTGGCATACAAACTCTCCGCCGTCCGGCCCCAAATGCGTTCGTAACCCGGACTGACATAATGGATTTGATGCAAGTCAGGCGAGGCAATCCAGAAAACGTCAGTGATGGTCTCCGCTAGCTGGCGAAACTTCTCTTCACTCTCGCGGAGCGCCAGCTGCGCCAGCTTGCGCTCGGTGATGTCGGTAATGGTGCCCGTCATGCGCAGAGGTGTGCCGTCCGCCCCCCGCGCCACCACCTTGCTGCGGCCCCAAACCCATTTCACGGCGCCGCCCTTGGTGACCAGACGAAACTCGCCGATATTCTGGTCGGTCTTGCCGGCCAGATGTGCGTTGCGTCTTGCCATGACGTCGGGCCAGTCATCCGGATGCACCAGCCGCTGGAAAAATCCCAGGTCCGCCGCCACTTCGCCGGGCGTGTAGCCAATGATCTCCCAATAGCGCGGACTCAATTCGAGGATGCCGGTCTGGCAATTAAAGTCCCACAAGCCGTCGGCGGAGGCGTCCAAGACCAGCCGCAACTGTTCCTCGCTGGCGTACAGCTTGGCCAAGGCCGCATTGCTGGCGGCCTCGGCGGCAGTGCGCTGAGCCACCTCCCGCTCCCACCGGCCCAATATGCGCTGCAAAACTGAATACAACAACGCGCCAGTCACCAACACGAAGATCCAACCCTTGAGAATGGTGATGTTGATACGCAGGTCCGGATTGCTGATGAACTTTTTCACCAGCACATTGGAGAGCAGAATATAAGCGCCAGCCACGACGATATATGTCAGCGCGACTCTAAATGCTTGGCGGTTGGCTTTGACGGGCATAGAAAGGTGTCAACATTGATTAGCGGTAGTTAGCCGAAAGACTAAAGAAAAAAGTGCTTGGGAGCCAACGATTTATTGCACGCCACCTCTCCCCACACGCTGCGCGCCGG
>Ga0316226_1004189_pt1 | contig 11664 bp, 13 predicted proteins | sample TBH18017metaG_FD_206009 | JGI IMG/M metagenome (GOLD analysis project Ga0316226, IMG submission 206009) | Freshwater microbial communities from Trout Bog Lake, Wisconsin, USA - TBH18017 | ecosystem: Environmental > Aquatic > Freshwater > Lake > Hypolimnion/Profundal zone | place: USA: Wisconsin... | reverse complement strand
CTACTCGAAGTCCTGAAGCTCTCGGACGAGGCCAAGGAGCGCGTGACCGAGGAACTGGAAAAACTGAAATTGCTCGAGCCCATGTCGCCCGAGTTCCACGTGTCGCGCACCTATCTCGACTGGCTCACCGCCCTGCCGTGGGGCGTCTTCACCAAGGACCATCTCGACCTGCCGCGCGCCTCCCGCATTCTCGACCAGGATCACTACGGCCTCAAGGATGTCAAGGAGCGCATCCTCGAGTTCCTCGCGGTCGGCATTCTCAAGGGCGTCGTGTCCGGCACGATCCTCTGCTTCGTGGGCCCGCCGGGCGTGGGTAAAACCTCGCTGGGCCGTTCGATCGCGCGCGCCATCGGCCGCAACTTCTACCGTTTCAGCGTGGGCGGCATCCGCGACGAGGCTGAAATCAAGGGCCACCGCCGCACCTACATCGGCGCCCTCCCCGGCAAGTTTGTCCAGGTCATGAAAACCTGCAAGAGCGCCAATCCGGTCATCATGCTCGATGAAATCGACAAGATTGGCGCCAGCTATCAGGGCGATCCCGCCTCCGCCCTGCTGGAGGTGCTCGACCCCGAGCAGAATTGCGATTTCCTCGACCACTACCTCGACGTGCGCTTCGACCTCAGCAACGTTTTCTTTATTTGCACCGCCAACCAGACTGACACTATTCCGCGCCCGCTGCTGGACCGCATGGAGGTCATCAACCTCGCCGGTTACATCCTGCAGGAGAAACTGCAGATCGCCCGGCGTTACCTCATCCCCAAGGAACGCAAGGCCAATGGTCTGGTCAACGGCCAGATCGCCTTCACCACCCCCGCCATCCGCGGCATCATCGATGGCTGGGCACGCGAACCCGGCGTGCGCAGCCTGGAAAAACAGATCGGCAAGATCATGCGCAAAAGCGCGCGCAAGATCGTGGAGAAAAAGACCGAGCAGGTCCATGTCGATGTCGCGGATGTGGCGCCTTTCCTCGGCACACCGGCTTTCCGCGACGATCCCAATGTCAAGCGCCCCGGCATCGGCGTGGTCACCGGGCTGGCCTGGACCGCGCTCGGCGGCGACACGCTCTCCATCGAGGCCATCGGCCTGCCGGGCGAGAAGCCCGGGTTCAAGCAAACCGGCCAGCTCGGCAGCGTGATGGTCGAAAGCTCCGAGATCGCCTATTCCTACGTGCGCAGCCTGCTGCGAAAGAACAAGCTCAGCACCAACTTTTTCGAGCACAGCCTGATTCACCTGCACGTGCCCGCAGGCGCCACGCCCAAGGATGGCCCTTCCGCCGGCATCACCATGGCCACGGCCGTCTATTCGCTGGCCACGCGTATACCCGTGCGCGGACGACTCGCCATGACCGGCGAACTTACCCTGACCGGACGCGTCATGGCCATCGGCGGCATCAAGGAAAAAACCATCGCCGCACGCCGCGCCGGCATCAAGACCATCATCTTCCCCGCCGACAACCGCAAGGACTTCGACGAACTGCCCGCCCATATCCGCAGAGGCCTCGCCGCCCGCTTCGTCTCAACCTACCCCGAAGTGATCAAAATCTGCTTTAGCGGAAAGACGGGTAAGAAATGATTTGCCCGCCGCCGGGGTGAACGGCAGCTCGGCCGCACTCGTCTGCGGCGTAACGAGCAGGGCGAAGCGCGGTCCCCAGCAAGCCTGATGCGCACGGCCTGCAACTGGCCTCGTCGAGGATGATTTCGGCTTACTTTTTGCGGCTATTTTTTTACCGATCCTGCGCTCGCCGACTCGATCCCGATCGCAAAGACGCCCACGAGGAACGGCATGACCATGACAGCCGTTACCGGCAACGCATTCATTTCGGCAGTTGCCACGGTGAGCGAAAGAAACACCACGGTGGCGTAGAGGTGCCGACGGCGGACGGGTTCTCGTATCCACTGAAAAAAAACTGGCGGCCGCGAGAAAATACAACAGGGTGTAGAGAGCCGGCGGCTCCGGCAGGCAAGCCCATTGCCACACCGTGCGATCGAAACCAAACATCAAGGCCGTGCCGATACCGACAAAGGCGGCGATCCATTGCGCCTGCTTCGAATCGATGGCCCTGCACCAGGGCAGGCCTTCCATCAACCCGTTTGCGCTTCGCATCATGGTCAGGGATATTACACCCACCAGAACCGCGCCCGCAGTGACGGACATTATGCCGAGCCTCCAGGCGGGGTTCCCGAACGGAAAAATATAATGACTCACAGGAAACCACAGAGTGTCCAGAAAGGGGACCCGGGTGGTATGGGCACGGCAAAGTTAAAACTCGCAGCGACATATTGCCCCGCATAAAAAGTTGTTATCGCGGGCGGCATGGAAAATACATACACCAACCCCGCCACCATCGCCGGCGCGAGCGCGACGATCCATTCCACCCGGCGTGCGCAGATATCTTGGACCATGCGCGGCAAGGAATGCCCTCCATCTCAGCCGTTCTTCCCATGCGTGTACCGGATCACCTGCACCTTTTCCATGGTGATCAGGCCTCCGCACTGCGACTGCTCGAAGATGTCGTGCAGTTTCGGCAGGAAGGTGTTGATCTTCTCCTCGGTGTCGTTGATTTCAATGATCAGCGGCAGATCGCCCGACAAATCAAGTATCTTGGCTGTGCGGATCCGGCTGGACGGACCAAATCCCATTACGCCCTTCCACGCGGTCGCGCCGGCCAGACCGGCAGCCTGGGCCTCCCGCACGATCACCTCGTAGAGCGGCAGATGCCGCAGTTTGTCCGACTCGCCAATGCAGATTCGCAGCAGCTTCGCCTCGCCTTTGAGTTCCATGATGCGCCTACACTTTCAGTGTCCATTGGACCAGCCAGGCCCCGATGCAAAACATGACCATGCATCCAACCAGCGTCAGGGAAAAATACGCGCCCGCATAAAAATACTCATGATCTTTGAGAAATTGGACCAGTTCATAGATGAAGGACGACATGGTGGTAAACCCGCCGCAGATGCCTGTGGCCAGAAACAGGCGCATGTTCGGGGAGAATGACTCGGTGGCCGCGGTCAGGGACACCACGATTCCGATCACCAGACACCCCAGCAGATTCGCCCAGAGCGTGCCGTGCGGGAACGTGATGGAAAACCGCTGCCCGAGCAGACTCAAGCTGTAGCGAAGGATGGAGCCAAACGCCCCGCCGGTCCCCACCACCAGAACTGGCACCAAGTATCGCATGCCGCCACCTTAGCAAATACAGGGGTCTACAGACAACTGATGTGCGGACACGTTTCCAACCGCACACAATGCTGAAAATCCTGTCAATCCTGTCAAAACAGAATATGATCCGCTCATGTTCGAACACAAATCAGAGGCTGTTGCGTCGCGCCTGGCGTTTATTAAACGGATGGCCTTTTCCTTTGTCCTGGCCCTGGGCTTGATTGCCGGCGCACTTGGAGTCGGCATCGTTGGCTATCATGCGATTGCCGGTCTGCCCTGGATTGATTCCATCCTCAATGCCTCCATGATCCTTGGCGGCATGGGCCCGGTGGATCATCTGGACACGACCGGTGCGAAACTGTTCGCCTCCGCCTACGCCATTTTCAGCGGCCTGATGTTTATTTCCATCATGGGTGTGGTGTTGGCGCCGGTGATCCACCGCGTCATTCACAAGTTCCATTTCGACGACAACAATCGAAACTAGCAACCGAACGCGGACTGCCAATTTCTGCGCCCGGTCTACGACGCCGGACCAGTCGATTGATCCGTAACGGAGATGCCGTTGCCGTGCGCTGCGCCAGTGGGGGGGCTCGCAGGTTGCGGCAAAGGTGTAGGCGCGACCGGCACAGCGGCAGGCGTTGCGCCTACCGGAACATTGCGCGTGCGCTCAAAGATGTCCGGATGTTCCTTGTGCAGCCGTTCCAGCGCGGCGACCGCCGCTTCCACCGGCGAACGTTCGGCAGGCGCCTGCAAGACCGCAAGATAACCGGCCACCGCCCGGTCCAGGTCACCCACGCGCTCATAATTGCTGGCCGCGACAAAATTGCGGCACGCATTGATTTGCTCCTGCAGCAACGCCGGCGGCGGCTGCGCCCCATAGGCGGCTGTCCGATAGGCATCCAGACACCGCCCCAGCAATTCCCATTGTTTGTTTGCGGCCGCATGGTCTGCTGCAGCCAGCACGGCATCCGCCACGGTTTGTCCCTCCGCAATGTCCATGCCGGAGAGTCCATACATCTCACGGAATGCCGTCCTTAACAGTGCGTTCATGTGACGCAAAACAATCTTGCGCCACCGGTGCGGCGTGTTTTCGCCACCCGGCAGGACCCCGTGCATAAACTCGCCGTACTGCTTGGCCTGCAGGGCCGCCTGCATGCTTTCCAGTGTCTGAAGGTCGGCCAGGAATGACGCGATCTCCGATTGCCCGTACGGATTGGCATGCATCGGCATGTATATGTTGCTGCGAAATGACGGAGTATTCTGCGCCGGCAGCAGTTGGGCTCGCAGTTTCAGCAATTTCTCCAGTGTGTCCGCTGCCGTCACCTGGGCGTCCACCAGAATGATCAGCCGCTGCAACAGGGCATTTCGTTTGACGGCCATCACGCTCTGCAACCGAACGCTGGCAGACAGGAAAGAATAATCGTTCTCCAAAATCGAATACGCCTGCAGGAACGATGCAAAGTCGCCCTTTTCCTCGGCCGGGATCACCTGACTCCAAACATTCAAAAGACGACGCATTTCCTCGAGCGCCGCCTGCATCGGTGCGTTGTACGTCACCCGCCGAAACCGTTCGTATTGCCGGTTGAAATCGGTTGTCAGGGCTTGAACATCGCTGACGCTGGTCGCATGGCTGAGCCCATCGCAGACGTGGGTCACCACTATTTCGATCTGCGTGTTTACCGTGGATTGCAGGCGTTCCACGCGCGTCACGACTTCCGGCACAGTCGACCATTCCCGCGGCAACCCGTTGTTTTGCAGACGATTCAACAACTCCAAGGTTGTGATTTCATCGCCCGCAGAATGCGCGTCCAGGATGCCCATCCACTCGTGAATTCCTTGCAATGCACTCGTAAGCTTGTTGCGCAATAAATCGGAGGAAGCGTGTACGGATCGTAAACTGAGGCGGTTGAGTTCATTTTCCATCTGTTGCACGCGCTCGTAGCACGCCTGCAACTCCTCGGTAGTCTTCGCTTTGGCACATGCTGTCGGCAGCACGGCCAGCAGCGCATTCGCCTGGTTCATCAACGTGGCTTGCTCGCAATGCGCCTGCGCAGCAATCGATGCCGAAAGGTCCGTCACCTCTTTCCGAAATCCGACGGAAGACGTGTTGGCGAGAATCGAATCGCAGTCCTGTACCGCGCTGGCGGCATTGTGCTCTTCGAGTGCGCGTTCCAAGCGTGTCAGAAAATTCCGTATCATATGTTTCGTTGACGCTTCCACGCGCGGCCGGCCGGAGTCATCCAGAGCATCCACAGTCAGGATCAATGCCGGCACTTGCGCCGACAGAATCGTCCACGCTGAATTGGTCGGCGCCTGGGGCGCACTTGGCGCCGGATCCGGCGGCTGTTCCGCGGCCGATAGCAAAGTAAACGGCGACAAGCCACCGCAGATCACAAGGAAGAATCGACACAACCACCGCTGGGACGCACGCTGCATAAAAAACCTCCGTAGCGAGTTATGACCACGTTCGCAGTATGCACGAACCGTTGTGCATGTGTGAACTGGTTTTCTTTGTCTTGCAGACTCTCAGTGCCGTTGCGAACCCGCTGAACCCGCGTGTACCCCAGAATCCGGTTGACAGAATCGCAACTCTGCTCCAATTTTAAACCGCCATGGCAAACACACCCCTGCTCCTGGTCCCGCAACCCCGTTCCAGCGCCAGGTTTCCCGGCGTGTTCGATCTGGGGCGCGGCGGCATCGTGGCGCTGACCGGCGCGCCGGAATCCCTGCTGCCGGCTTTGCAGGCACTGGAACGCGATCTGGGCCCGCGCTGGCGTCCAGCCGTAAATCCGGAAGCACACGCGTTCGCGGAGGCCTCCATCCGCTTTCATCTGGAACCCCTCACCCCGCCACAAGGGTATCGTCTCACCATCACCTCGACTGCCATCACCGCCACGGCGTCCGATGCGGCCGGCCTTTTGTACGCGGCCATGACGCTGCGTCAGATCATGCGCCTGTCCGGCGACCTGCTGCCCGCCTGTCGCATCGAGGATGCCCCGGATTTTCCAGTTCGCGGCGTGATGCTGGACATCAGCCGCGACAAGGTGCCGACCCTGGCAACCCTATTCGCACTTGTAGACCAATTTGCCGAATGGAAGATCAATCATCTCGAACTCTATACCGAACACACCTTTGCCTACAAAAACCATGCCACCGTCTGGCAGGCGGCCAGCCCCATGACCGCCGGGGAAATCCGCTGCCTCGCCGCCTATTGCCGCGCGCGCTGCATCGACCTAGCCCCCAATCAGAACTCCTTTGGCCATCTGGAACGCTGGCTGACACTGCCTCAATACAATGACCTCGCTGAATCTCCCCAGGGCGGCGCGCCGCTTCCCTGGGGCGGCACCCTGCCCACCGCCTCCGGACTGAACCCCGGCGATCCGCGCGCGCTGGAACTGCTCACGGAACTCTACGCCGAATTGCTGCCCAATTTCTCCAGCCGTTTCTTCAATGTCGGTTGCGACGAAACTTTCGATCTCGGGTTCGGCAAATCCAAGGAACTTGCGGCGCGAGTCGGAAAAGGTCGCGTGTATCTCGATTTTCTGCTCAAAATTCACAAGCTGGTGCAGCGTCACGGGCGAACCATGACCTTCTGGGGCGACATCATCATCCACCATCCGGAACTCGTGGCGGAACTCCCGCGCGACATCGTGGCCCTGGAATGGGGTTATGACGCGAATCACCCCTTTGCCGCGCATGCCGCCCAATTCGCCGCCGCCAAAATCCCCTTCCATGTCTGCCCGGGTACCTCGTCCTGGAACAGCCTCGCCGGACGCACTACCAACATGCGCGCCAATCTGATTGCTGCCGCCGAACACGGTCTGCACCATGGCGCCGGCGGTTATCTCATCACCGACTGGGGCGATGGCGGCCACTGGCAGACGCTGCCGGTCAGCTATCCCGGCTTCCTGTTCGGCGCCGCGCTCTCCTGGTGCCGCCTCAACAATGCCGATCTTCCGCTGGCAGCCGCGCTCGACACGCATGTCTTTGAGGATCCTGCCGGTATTCTGGGCGAACTGACGCTTGCCCTGGGCGATGCCTACCGCCTCTGCGGCATCGAATGTGGCAATGGCACGGAACTCTTCCGGATACTCCAGCATGGTCCGGAGCGCGCCATTGGCGCGGGCGTGACTCCGATCACGCTCGCCGCCTCCCGCACCTGCGCCGAGGACGCCCTCGCCCATCTGACGCAGGCGCGCAGTCAACGTCCGGATGCGGCGTGGTTGAACGACGAGACCGCACAGACCGCACGCCTGCTGATCCATGCCTGCAACCGTGGCATGGCCCTGCTTGACGGCGGAATGGCCGATCCGGCGCGGCGGCGCGCGCTCGCCCGCGAGATGGACTTGGTGATGGCCGGCCACGAACGCGTCTGGCTGCGCCGCAACCGCATCGGCGGTCTTTGCGACAGCCTGGAGCGCATGGCCCAGCGCCGCGCGGAATATGGCGAAATGTAGGCAACTGCAGCGTGTATCGGGGAGGCTGACGCGCGGGTGTCGCGGATCGGGGGCCGCACGGATCGCGCGTGATACCGACCTGTCCGCGGCGTTTCGGCGGGTGGGGCAGATGCGTATCCTGCCCCACCTGCCTTGCGGCCAAATCGGTCTGACGCACTCCCGTGCGGTCGGAGACCCGATCCGCGCCACGTTTGCCCCTTTTGGTTTTGGAATTATAGGCGGTTGGACTTGCAAATGGGTCAAACTGAACGAGCATTCCCCCGTGCAAACGTTGGCTTTTCCGACGGCCTAACCGGTTCACCCAACAGGGGAAAGGATCGTTCTCGGTAACGCCCCCGGCAGCAGGGTGCGATTTTACTTCGTTGCATCGCGCCGAGAATTCTGAATTCAGAATTGAATCCCAGCCAGTGGCCCGGTTCTGCCGGAACCGGGCCGGCGCCGCCTCGGCAAGGCGACGCCACATCAGGCGACTGCGATTGCAGAACCGACGAAGGAGGTTTTGCAATCGCCGCTTAAAATTTATGGCTTGATTCACCTTGATTGACCTTGATCCGACTTGATTTACCTTGAATTTCGGCAGGCGGCGAGCGGTAAGGATCACCAGTGCCGCTGTTCGGCGTTGTGATCGCCCCTGCGGAGTGCGACGAGGTCATGGCATAACTCGCGCAGCCGTTTCCAGTCTTCCGGTTTTTCGCCGATCGTGGGGCTCATGGCTTCGATCATGCGCAGGTAGTGCATCCCCAACAGCACGGAGGCTTTATCGCTCAGCGAGCCACCGGGCAAATCCTTCAGGTCGTCCACGTTGGCAGACCACTCACGGGCCAGTTCCAGGGAGTCCTGCTGCTTCTGCCAGTCGAGATAGCCGCCCTGTTTCCAGTCGGAAAGATTCTGTTCGTTGATCGGATTGCCGTCAAAGAACAGGGTCAATACCTTCCGAACCTTCGGCAACGCATTCAGCCACGCCAAAACCTCCACGCCGGGGACGCCATTCTCCAGACGGCGATTGAGTTTTTCGCGAATTTCCCGGGGCAACCGGGCGATCTTGCCAGTACGCGTCATGATCATTTCCTCCTGTCCGTGTTTGTGTCGTACAGACTTTTCCACAGGACCACAGTGATCCATTTGCAACTCACTCGAAATCAAGATCCTCAGGCCGCAGCAACGGCCGGATGATTTTCCGGAAGAACCGCACGGGGCTCTCGTAAAGCATCGCCTCCAGCGTAGCCTCGAGCGCCTTCTGGTTTTTCTTCCCGGCTGCCAAGCGATCCAGCCTCGCCAGCAACCTGGACCGGCCAGTCGTTGTTCTTCCCGACCGCTTCCGCGGATTGATTGAAACGTCTGCGTTTGACATGTGTGGAGCCTCCTTTTATTTGCAGCACAACTTTTATACACCCTATCAATGGAATCAGGGATCTGTGCCATCCGATGGAGGGGTGGAAATGCAACATCCCGAAACGTCGTGAAATGTTGTGAAACAGAAAATAAGCTTCGTCTTTTTCGCTTGACAATTTTTTTGGTGACAGCAGCAATAGGCTGGCAACGATGGCGAAAAGCAAAAGAGAACGTAACCGAGCAAGCGGGTCGTCGGCCCCTGCCCATTTTATTTGTGCGAAAAATTCTGGGCACTACTACCGGGAGTAGCCAATTTTATAAAACACCTTGCGGCGGCGACGGCGCGCCGCCCTCCAGTGCCCCAATACCTGTTTTTCCAGAAAGGTGGCACGCTGTTGCCGCCGTTCTTTTGGTCATATCATTTTGAAGGCAGCGAGCGGTTCGGTGTCCGCTTCATAAAGAATGTCGATCTCTTTCGCGGACAACGCCCGCGCGAGCTTAATAGCCAACACACGCCCCCGCCGGTGGAAGGCGTCCCAATTGTAGGTGTTGTGTTTGGCGCTCCATTCGCGGTCTTCCGTTTCCGCCCAGGCCAGCAATTCTTCCTCAATGTCCCCAAGTTCAGGCACATCGGGCCAGTGCCGGGCAATGTCGGCGGCGCTGCCTTCTTCGTCCCAAGCATAACACCCGCCATCCGCGAATATTCGCAGCACCTTCGGCGGTTGGTCGAGCGTTTCCATGCGTACACCAGCGAACTTCGGCTTTAGACAGGATTCACAGGATTTTCAGGATTGTGGTGCGTATCGCACATGTGCCTTGCAGGTCCGGGAAAGTCCTACAGTTCTGGAAAACCTCGCGCTGCGTGCCACACGCGAACGATTTCGATCTGTTCGCTGTGGAACTGTATCCGGTACACAATACGACAAGGTCGGCGAACAACTTCTCGGAGTTGGGGATCGCGAAATTCCGGCACAATGCGACCGGATTCCGGAAAGGCTGAAAGACGTTCGATGACCTGAAAAAGACTGCGAATAAAACTTTTCGCAGCAGCGGGGTCATCTTCCGCAATATATGCGAATAACTCGCGCAGAGATCGAAACGAGCGGCAGGCGACCATGTCAGTCGGTAAGCCATTGCGCAAACTCCTGCCTGACATGGTCATGCGGAATGCCTTTGCCGTCGTCCAATTCACGGAGTCCTTTGTGAACGCCGACAACGAAATTGATTCGATCCTGCACGTCATCCCATGTGGCGTTTTCAGGAAGCTCCTCAATCGTATGAATCGCGGTTTCTTTGAGCGTTGGCGTGATTGTCATGTCAGCACTCCTTCCGTAAGGGAAGATACGTCTTTTCATTTGGAATCGTCAACGTGCCAATTTTGTAAAACCCCTTGCGGCGGCGACGGCGCGCCGCCCTCCAGTGCCCCAATACCTGTATTTCCAGAAAGGTGGCACGCTGTTGCCGCCGTTCTTTGGTCATATCTTTTTCAAGGCGGCGACCCCCGCGGCCTTGCGCCGCGGGTGAAGAAGTTCTGGAGAAAAGGCGGATCGCACGCCTTTTCTCCAGAACTTTCGGTCCGGCGGGGCAAGCCCGCCGGGGCCGCCTGTTCAATGGATACACTAACCACCCTTGGCGGCGCGGTAATTGGCGTCGAGGGCGGGTTGGAGGGCGATCAACGTTGCCAGACGGCGGGCGGTGTCGGTGATGTGGCGGACTTCGTCCGGGGTCAGGCCACGGCCCAGCAAGGGCTTTTCACGATACGAGAGCCATTTTTTGATGACCTGATAGCCGCCGATGGTGAATTCCCAAACCGGCAGCGGGATATTGCGCCAGCAGGCGTCGGCGTTCAAGAACACGTCGTAGGATGCGGGCGAGACGCCCGCGCTCCCAGCAATTTTCCCACGTCCGGGCATGGTCACGCCGCCTTTGCCGGCATGCCCCCACCCTGCGGTCAGATCCAGATCGCCAGCGTCCGGGTTGGCGGGCTGGCCGTCGAGACGCTCGAAAACCGCGATGCGCTTGAGATCGTCGCGGATTTTGCCGCAGGTCACACCGGGGACCGGGGTTTCCGCGTCCAGCAGCGCCGCGATTTGCCGCCCGAGTGCGGCGGAAGACTGGAGGGACGCGCTCCGTCGCGTCCGCTCTTTGACTGACACGGCGGTCGGATCTCCAAACCCCGGCAACGGAATCCGCGGCCAGTCCTGACGAATGCCATCGGCATTTTCCATGAGATACGCGGGCGAATAGCCAATGGCCAGTGCATGATACCAGATCAATTCGGCGGTTTCCGGGTCTGCGTCCGGATCGGGGAAACCGAGTGAAGACAAGTAGGTGCGGGTTGTGGGCGAAAGGTTGGCGGTGATAATTTCCGCGTGTTCCATGCCGGGAAGAGTGCCCGGTGCGTGTTGCCCACCGGTTTTCAGACGAAACGGAACAGCAACCGCATCTGGTGTAAGAAAATGGTCATCACTCAAACATGGTGTGAAATAAAAAGGAACACCTTCGTCTCCTTTTGAACAATTGAAACGGGTTAGGAAAAACCGGTTTCCTTCCCAGCATTGCTTCCAAAGTGTCGGGCGTGGTCGATTCCAGACAGAACCGATTCCAGTGTAATAACACCAACAATTTTCAAAAGGACGTAATGCGTATCGTACAATTCGATCCACAATAAAACCTTCTTCATTGTGAATCCTCTCCCTTGCCTTGCGTGCGTCGT
>Ga0316226_1004180_pt1 | contig 11678 bp, 6 predicted proteins | sample TBH18017metaG_FD_206009 | JGI IMG/M metagenome (GOLD analysis project Ga0316226, IMG submission 206009) | Freshwater microbial communities from Trout Bog Lake, Wisconsin, USA - TBH18017 | ecosystem: Environmental > Aquatic > Freshwater > Lake > Hypolimnion/Profundal zone | place: USA: Wisconsin... | reverse complement strand
CGAAGAAACCACCCTTGGCGCTCAAATGACCGCCATGATGGAGCAAATGGGCGGGCTCGGCGGTGCCGACGCCAAGGACCCGGTCAAGGAACTCGCCTCAATGGACAAGGCCAAGACCCGTGCCGCCAGCCTCGGCGATGGGGTCACCGTGGAAAAGGCCGAAGCCGTTACCGTCAAGGGCAACAAGGGCGCCCGCGTCACCTATCACTTCGCCGACATCAACAAACTCAAACTCACCGCCGGCAGCGGCCTGCAGGATGCCATGCCCAAGATGCCGGGCGCCCCCGAGGCCGAGCCGTCAAAGACTGCGCCGACCCTCTTCAAGTATGCCGACGGCCTGCTGACCATCACCAATCCCGACCACGAGAAGCCGGAAGCCCCGGTTGGCGACAAGCCCAAGACCCCCGGCCTCGATAGCGAGCAAATGGAGCCGATGATGAAACAAATGATGGGCGACATGAAAATGAGCCTCAAAGTGGTCATCGAACCCGGCATCGCCTCGACCACCGCGACCCACGTGAGCGGCAATACCGTCACGCTCATGGAGATGGACATGGGCAAGGTCATGGAAAACCCGGGTGCCTTCAAGAAGCTCCAGAATGTCGATCAAAAGGACCCGGACAAGGCCATGGCAGCGCTCAAGGATTTCAAGGGCGTCACAATCGAAACCAAGAAGGAAATCACCGTCAAGGTGAAGTAGGCGAAAAAAACCGCCAATTTTGGCTTTACAGGCGCACCCGGATGGCTAGCCTTTGCCCCCGGTCGCCTGTCGGCCTTGCTGATTCATCCTCCTTCCAACCATTTCGTCCCATGAAAGTCCTTTCCTCTCTGGCCTCCGCCAAGCGCCGTCATGCTGATTGCCAAGTCGTCAAGCGCAAGGGCACGGTGTACGTCATTTGCAAGTCCAACCCCAAATTCAAGGCCCGCCAAGGTGCCACACCCGGCACCCGGCTCTCCAAGAAGGGGCTCTGAGCCAACCCGTCATTCCTCCCGCAGCGGCCCCGTTTCGGCGGGGCCGCTTTGTTTGCTTTTTGGCGGCGCTCTCTCACAGCCTTGTAGCGGCGCTCTGTGAGCGTCGCAGCCAATGAGCTGCGCTTCCAATTCGGAAGCGACAACGCTTCACATGGGATTGCGACGGTCATAGACCGCCGCTACAACGCTTCACATGGGATTGCGGCGGTCACAGACCGCCGCTACAACGCTTCACATGGGATTGCGACGGTCACAGACCGCCGCTACAACGCTTCACTTGGGCTCGCGACGGTCATAGACCGCCGCTACAGGGGGGGCTTTGCGAGCGGCAGGCGACAGGAGACGCGGCAACCGCCTTGGGCGGGCCGCTCGATGACGATTTGCGCGCCGATGACGCGGGCGCGGTAATGCATCAGATGCAGGCCCATGCCGGAATGGGCGCTGGCGGGGTCGAAGCCGATGCCATCATCGGTGACGGCGAAGCACTGCATGCCGTCGCGCACCAGCGACTCGATGCGGATGTGCTGCGCCCCGCCATGTTTGACGGCATTGGCGATGCCTTCCTGCACGATCCGGAAGAGGTGAATCTCGGCGGATTTCTCCAAGATCGGGGCCTCGCCGCTTTGCTGCAGCTCGCAGCGGACGCCGCAACGGTGGCTCGTTTCAGCAGCCAGATCCCCCAGCGCGGGGAGCAGGCCGCAGCGCTCGAGTTCGATTGGATAGAGGTCGGTGGCGAGTCGGCGCGTGCCGTCGATGGTGGTGCGGATGTAGGTGGCGATTTTGGCGGCGGCGGCAGACTGCGGGTGGGATTCGGCCTGGAGTTGTCGCGCGTGCACATCGCCCAGCATGGCGATGCCGGCCAATTCCTGGCCCAGGCCCTCGTGCAAGTCCTGGCCGATGCTGCATTGCTCCCGCTCGCTGAGTTCAAGGATGGCGCACTCCAAGCGCTGGCGTTGGGTGATTTCCGCTTCGAGCGCCTGGACCGACTGGTGCAACTCGGCGGTGCGCTCCAGCACGCGGGATTCCAATTGTTCGTTGAGATTGAGGAGGTTATCCTCCGCCCGCTTGCGGCCGGTGATATCGGTGAGCATGACGCGGCCCGCGGCATCGCTGTCGTGGCCGTCGGCGAGGGTGGCAGCCAGCAACACCCAAAGTGGCGAGCCGTCCTTGCTTGCCAGCCGCAGTTCGAGGGCCTGCGGCGTGGTCGCGGCAAACAGCCGCTGACGCCACAAGAAGTAGGGGTCCTGATCCTCCCTGCGAATGAAGCGCGAGAGGGGCTGGTTGACCAGCGCACGGCTGGTGACCCCCAGCAAGGTGGCGGCGCTGAGGTTGGCCTCCAGGATCAGCCCCGACTCGCTGAGGGTCAGATAGCCGATGGGTGCCAGGTTGTAGAGATCGAAATAGCGCCGACGGGCGGCGGCCAGCTCGGCCTGGGTGCGCCGCAGCTCCTCATTTTGCATCTCCAACTCGATTTGATGGACTCGCAGCTCGTGTAGCGTGCGGCGCGTTTCATCAGGAGTCAGGGCGACTGGAATGACCGGGGTGCGGGCCAGTCGCGACTCGGCCGTGTTGCGCAGCTTGCACAACGGATCACGGGTTTTGACCGGGGATTTTGGGCTGGAACGGTCCATCGCGGAGGATTTGACAAAATGCCCGGCGTCAGGCGCAGCGGGCCAGGGTAGTCTGGAACCACAGAAAGGCGAGGGAGGCGACCTGGTCGAGTTTGCCGGGCTCGGCGAACAGGTGGTTGGCGCCGTGAATCAGTTCGAGCAGCGGTTTGCGGCCCATCTTGGCACCGGCGTTGCGGTTGTGGTCAATGACGGCGGTGTCCTTGCTGCCCACCAGCATGAGGGTGGGTGCCTGCACGTCGGCGAGTAAGTCGTCGGCCAAATCCGGCCGACCGCCGCGCGACACGACCGCATGCACCTTGTCCGGGCGCAGGGCCGCGGCGATCATGGCGGCCGCCGCACCGGTGCACGCGCCGAACAGCCCGATGCGCAAGCCGCGGGTGGCGTCATGGCCGTCGAGCCAATCAATGATGGCCACGAGGTGCTTGGCGGTCAGAAGCAGGCTGTCGCGCTCGTGGCCCAGCGCCGGGGCTGGCGAACCCGCCGCCACGGCAGTGAGGTCGGGCAGCAGGACGGCGAAACCGCGGTGGAGCAGCGAGCGGGCGACGAGGAAATTGCGCGGGCTGAGGTTGTTGCTAGAGAGACTGTGGGCGAAGACGATGATATTGCGGGCATTGGGGGGAATTTCCAGGGTGGCGTGAAGGGTGCAGTTATCGGCTGGAATTTCGATTAAGGCGGAGGGACGGCTGGCATTCATCGGCGAGACCTTAGCGACGCGAGCCACTCGCGCCAATTGGATGAATTGGAGCATCGTACCGCGGAGGACCGGCAGCGTCACATAGGGGATTTGCGTAGCGCGCCGCGCCGCGGCTTGCCGATGGGCAATTGGCAGCAAATGCGGCAGCCGCCCTGGGTGGGGCGTTCCACGACGATTGCCGCGCCGATGACGCGGGCGCGGTAATTCATCAGATGCAGGCCCATGCCGGCGTGGGCCGCGGCCGGTTCAAAGCCGACGCCATCATCGGTGACGGCAAACACGAACATGCTGTCGCAGGCCAACGCCTCGATGCAGATGCGCTGCGGGCTGGCATGTTTGACGGCATTGCTGATGCATTCCTGCACGATCCGATAGATGTGAATCTCCGCCGATGGCTCCAAGCTCGGGGTTGCCCCGCTTTGCTGCAGCTCGCAGCGGATGCCGGAGCGGGCGCTGGTTTGGGCGGCCAGATCCTTGAGCGCGAGCAGCAGACCGGAACGGCTCAGCTCAATTGGATAGAGACCCTTCGCCAGCCGCCGTGCGGAGTCGATGGTGGCGCGGGTGTAGGCGGCGATCTTGGCGGCGTCGTCGCCTAACGGATGGGCCTCGGCCTGGAGGCGTTTGGCATGCACGTCGCCGAGGATGGCAATGCCGGCCAATTCCTGGCCCAGGCCATCGTGGAGGTCCTGGCCGAGGCGGCATTGTTCGCGTTCGCTGATTTCGAGGATTTCGCGTTCCAGGCGCTGGCGTTCGGCGATTTCGGCCTTGAGTTCCTTGACGGTGTCACGCAACGCGACGGTGCGTTCGAGCACGCGGGTTTCCAACTTCTGATTGAGTTTGAGGATGTTTTCCTCGGCCTCCTTGCGCGCGGTGATGTCATGGGCCTGGACGATGACATAAGCCACCGAGCCGTCGGGATTCGACACCATCGAAACGCTGGTGTCGCACCACACCGGGTGCCCGCGCTTGTGCAGGTAGCGCTTTTCGGCGCGGATCGCCGTGATTTCCCCCGCCGCAAGCTGGCGCATGGCCGCCGCCGCGTGGCCGTCGCCCGGAAAGGTGAAATCCTCCGCCGCGGCACCCAGCACCTCCGCCGCGGAGTAGCCCAGCATCTCGCAGTAGGCTTGGTTGACTTCGAGGAAACGCCCGTCGGGCAGTTTGACGGCCATCGGGGTGGCGGAGTGATAGAAGATGCTGCGAAACCGCGCCTCGCTGTCGCGCAGGGCCGCCTCGGCCTGTTGGTGCGCCTCGCGCAAGCGCAGCGTGGTGATGCCACGGCCCAGGTCGCCGGCCAGTTCGCTGAGCAGCTTGACTTCCTCGCTGGAAAATCCGTCCGGCGCGCGCGAATAGATGGTGACGGCACCGAAGGCCTTGCCGTTTTCCAGCAAGGGCAGCGCCAATGATGAGGAGCACCCGTGCTTGACCGCCTCGGCGTGCCACGGCGCAAGCCGCGGGTCGGTTAGAACCTCGGCGCATTGGCTGGGTTGGCCCTCGCGAATGGCGGTGCCGGTGGGGCCGCGCCCATGCGGAGTGTCAGCCCAGGAGACGTGCAGCGTTTCGAGGTAGCCATCGGCAAATCCGGCGGCAGCCACGGGTCGGACGGACTTGGCGGGGTTGTCTTCGGCATAGCCGATCCAGACCATGGTGTGGCCGCAAAGCTCAAAAATATTGCGGCATACGTCCTGCAACAACTGGGGCTCGGTGGGGCTGAGCAAGAGTGTGCGGTTGCTCTCGGTGAGGGCGAGCAAGGTGCGGTTGACCCGACTCAACTCCTCCTCCGTACGCTTGCGCTTGCTGATGTCCACAAAGGTGCCGATACAGCCGCGCACCGCGCCGCTGGCGTCAAACAGCGGCGAGGCGCTGCCCAGAATCTGGCTCTTCTCACCGTCGGGATAAACGATCTGCAGCTCCGAATTCCACACCGCCTGGCCGCTGGCCGCAGCCTGCTGCATCGGCTGTTCATGCGCTTGGAGGCGGCGTCCGTCGGACCATACGGCGTAGTCCGAACGCTCGCTTGCCGGAGCACTGGCCGAGGGGTTGCTCCCGCAGGGCAAGCGCAGCAAGTCCATCGCCGCGCGGTTGCCTGTCATCTGCTGGCAGGCGGCGTCCTGCGCGAAAAACACCGCGACGGGCAGCGCGGCCATCAGGGTCTCGAGTTCCTCGCGCCGCGTCCGCTCGCCCGCCTCGCTCACGCGCATCGCCGCTTCGGCCTCTTCGGCGCGCTGACGGGCCATGATGGCGTCCTGCATGAGATTGAGCGCCGCGCGGCGTTCCGCGACCTGCGCCTACTCGGTCTGCTTGCGCTGGGAAATGTCCGTGTTGGTGCCAAACCACTGCCTGACGCGGCCCTGGGCATCCTTCAACGGCACAATGCGCGTGAGGAACGGACGCAACTGGCCATCTGCGCCACGCAGCGGAAATTCCATTTCGAAGGGCCTTCCGGTGACAATGGAGCCGCGCCACTGTTCCAGCACCTTGGGCAAAACCTCCGGGTCATGCACACTCTGCCAGCCCCAGCCCTTCATTTGTTCCAGGGTGGTGCCCGTGTATTCATACCATCGATTGTTGTACCAGAAAATATGCCCGTCGGCTTTGGCCGTCCACGCCAGTTGCGGAATGGTATCGGCCAGGGTGCGGAAGCGCGCCTCGCTCTCGCGCAAGGCCGCCTCCGCCTGTTTGCGCTCCGAGACGTTGCGCAGCGCGGTGTGGCGCAACGCGCTGCCCGGCGACATCGGCCGGCCATGCGCTTCGACGGTGATGCGGCTGCCGTCCTTGCGCAGGAGGGCGTGTTCGGTCATCGACTCGCGCTCGTGGCGGATGTTGGCCGTGACGCGCTCCACATCCTCGGGGGCGATGAGGGCGGCGATGGGCATGCCCTTCAATTCTGCCGCAGTGTAGCCTAACATTTTCGCGAGCTGTTCGTTGCAATCCACGATGCGCCCGGCGGTGGTTTCGACGATGCCTTCGAAACTGGCCTCGGCAAACGCCGCCAAGCGTTCGTGGCTTTCGTGCAAGGCCGTCTCGCGGTCATAGGCCGCGGCTTTCGCGCGGTTGCGCCGGTAAAGTTCGGCGAAGGCGCTGGTGAACAGGCCCATGCCGGTGAAAATGGCCAAGCCCATCCGGTCAACCGGCGATGTTACGTCAAACTCTCCCGGCGGCGGCAGCAGCCAGCAGCTCACGCTTACGGCCGTCAGGACGGCGGCCAGCACGCCCGGCCCCCAACCGGCCAGCAACGCCGCCACCATGACGGCCGGATAGAACGTGATGTACGTCGGCAATCCCGGACCCACCCATGCGGTGAGCAACAGCCGCAAGCCCCAACTGACAGCCACCGCCGCGAGCGCCAGGCCGTAGCGAGCCAAGCCCCGCAGCAACGAGTGTTGGCGCAAACCCTCCGCCGTGAGCCAGAGTTTTTGCAGGGCTTCATCCACGGCGCGCAGTGACAACGAGCAGGTGCCCGTGTCGCGCGCCGCCACCCCGGCGGCGACGAGCAGATAGACGCTGCCGAGGTATTGGGTGAGGCGATTGGCCCAACCCAGAGCCCCCCCTTGCACGGTGAGCAACAGCACGCCCGTAAGACCGGTGGCCACCAACGCCAAGCCCAACCCATACCAATAATAGAACGCCCCGACCTGCAGCCGGAAGCGCGCAATCATCTGCCACGCGACCCAGGCGAACTGAGCGATGGCCAGAAGCAAAATCACCTGTCTAAGCGGAGTGCCGCCCTGGCCCTGCACGAAAAACACCGGGGTTGCCCCGACCCACACCGCCCACACGATGAGCGCCGCGGTGAGCAACGCGCCAGCATAACCCGCCACCAGCCAACTCGACGCTCGCGCGATGCGTCCATGCCATAACACGCCGACGAGATGGCAGAGGGCCGCGCCAAAAACGCCCAGATTATGCACGGTGACCGGGGCGTTGACATTGGACTCGACCAGCACGGCGGCGGCCAAGGAAGTGGTGCCCCACAGCAACGAGCCGCAGCCAAACATGAACAAGCCCGGTTGGCCACTGCGCACAAAGCCGCGCGCGGTCAGGATGCAGGTGCACAGGCACGCCAGCCAAGTGAACACCAGGTTGAGCAGTACCATCAGCGGTTGCGATTCGTACACCCGCGGCGGATTGGCCACCCAGAGGCCCACGATCCCTGCCAACAGCAAAGGAATGGGAATCCACGCCAGGTGGTCCAAGCGGCCCATGCGTCGCCGTGCCGACAGCGCTTTCATCCCGAAACCTCCCCGAACTCCAGCGGATAGCGCCGCGGCAGGCCGGCGGCGGCACACAGCGCGTTGATTTCCTCCTTCAATTCGATCATGCGCAGCTCGCGGCCGATGGCGACGTTGTTGAAACTCACCAGATCGTGATTCATCGACTGGAGTTCGGCATAGTTGCGCCGCAACTCCTCGGTGCGCTCGGTCACGCGCTGTTCGAGGGTTTCATTGAGTTCGCGCAGTTGCTCCTCGGCGCGGCGGCGCTCGGCCACTTCGACGAGCAACTCGCGGTTGGCCAGCGCGATCTCGCGGGTCTTGCGATGCAATTCGGCGAACACCGCGACCTTCGAGCGCAGCACCGCGGAGTTGATCGGCTTGTGGAGGTAATCCACCGCGCCGCTGCCGTAGCCTTCGAGCACGTGCTCGTCGTCGCTGTCATAGGCGGTGAGGAAGATGATGGGCACCCGCGCGGTCTTCTTGCGCTCCTTGATCACCTGCGCCAGCTCCAAGCCGCTCATGCCCGGCATCCGGATGTCCAGAATCAGCAGGGCGAATTCCTCGGCGACGAGAGCGAGCAACGCGTGCTCGGCGGAATCGGCCCGGATCAGGCGGTAGCCGGGGTCGTCCAAAACGGTTTCCAGCACGCTGAGGTTCTTCGGTTCATCGTCCACGATGAGAATGTTGATGGGTTGGTCCATTGGAGGGAGTTTTTTTGGGCGAGGGTTGAATGGGAAATGATTGGCCAGACGCAAGACGACAAGACCCAAGACAAGAGACGGTGCGGATCCTCTTCCTCTTCCCTTCAGCCAGCGGCATTCGTTGTTCTGCAATCGTCATTCGTTCGCGGGATGAGCAAGGATGGGTGATTGGCGAAAGGCAGATGAAGAAGATCCGTCGCGTCTTGCGTCTTGGGTCTTGTTGTCTTGGGTCTAATTCTCGGCGGAGCCGGGCCGCTCCGTGGAAGTCTTGCCCGCCAGAATGTCCTGAAGCCGGGCGTTCTCGCCGCGAAGAATGGCGGCATCGGCGGCCAGCGCGGCGCGCTGCCGGTACAGTTCGGCGAAAACCTCCACCTTGGTGCGCAGCACGACCGGGTCGAAGGGCTTGCAGACGTAATCCACGCCGCCGGCTTCATAGCCAATGCGCTCATCCGCCGCATCGGTGCGGTGCCCGGAGATGAAGATGATGGGCAAGTGCCGGTTGGTCTTGCGGCCGTGGATGAGGCGGGCCAGATCGTAGCCTGTCATGTCCGGCATTTTCACGTCGAGCAGCACCGCGGCAAAATCCGTGTTGAGCAGCGCCAGCAGCGCGTCCTGGGCGTTTTGCACCAGGACGAGGTGGTAGTCGGGCGAATCCAACACGCTCTGGATGATTGTTAGGTTTCTCACGCGGTCGTCCACGATGAGAATGGGAACAGGTGTCTTCATGGTTCTGAATGAATAGGGTGCCCGATTGCCGAGTGATGGGCAAGAATCTTTTCTGGACCTCAGCGCAGCAGCCACACCCGCATCAGATTCAGGAGTTGGTCGGTGTTCACCGGTTTGGAAATGTAGTCGCTGGCCCCGGCGGCGAGGCATTTTTCGCGATCGCCGGGCATCGCTTTGGCGGTCAGGGCGAGGATCGGGAGGTTGCGCAATTCGGGGTTCGCGCGGATTTCGCGGATCGTCTGGTAGCCGTCCATGCCGGGCATCATGATGTCCATGAGCACGAGGCTCAGGTCGGGGGTGCTGCCGATGAGTTCGATGGCGCTGCGGCCGTCGCTGGCGCTGAGCACTGCCATGTCCTGATTCTCGAGCAGGGAAACCAGGGCGAAGATATTGCGCGGGTCGTCATCGACCACCAGCACCTTGTGGCCGGCCAGGCCTTCCTTGGGGCCGTGGAGCCGTTCGATCATGGCCTGCTTGTCCTGCGGCAATTCGGTGACGACGCGGTGCAAAAACAACGCCGTCTCGTCAAGCAGCCGCTCGGGCGAGTGAACGTCTTTGAGCACAATGCTGCGGGCCAACACCTTGAGCTGGCGCTGCTCTTCGGCACTGAGGTCCTTGCCGGTGAACACGACCACGGGCATGTCCTCGAGGGTCACGTCGTCATTGACCCGCTGGAGCACCTCGAAGCCGCTCATGTCGGGCAGCCGCAGGTCCAGCACCACGCAATCGAAGTGTTGGGCGTGGAGCGCCGCGAGCGCCTCACTGCCGCTGGCCACCGCCACCACCTCGATGTCCTTGTAGCTGAGCAACGCGACGATGGCCTCGCGTTCGGTGGGATTATCCTCCACGACGAGCAAGCGTTTGGTGTGCGGGACGATGAACTCCTTGAGGCGGTCGAAGGCCGCTTCCAAGCCGGTGGTGGTGGGCTCCTTGACGACGTAGGAGAACGCACCATGGGCCAGGCCGTGATGGTACTCTTCCTCCGCGGTGACCACTTGCACCGGGATATGGCGGGTGGCCGTGTCGAGCTTGAGCTGGTTGAGCACCGTCCACCCGAGCATGTCGGGCAGATACACATCGAGTGAAATGGCCGCCGGAACCACCTGCCGGGCGAAGGCCAGGCCCGCCGCGCCGGTATTGGCGATGAGGCCCTTGAAACCGCGTTCCCGCGCCAGACCCAACAGAATGCCCGCGAATTGCGGGTCATCCTCAATGATGAGCAACACCGGGCCGCCCACCTGGATGGCGTTGCGGTCATCGGCGATGGACTCGGCGTGGGTGACGGGCAGCACCGTCAGCCCGCGTGCCTTGGCCGACGCCACGGCGGGGCTGCCGGCCGGGGCGAGGCGCATGCGGTCGGGGCCGGCGTAGAGCAGCGGCAGATAGAGGGTGAAGGTGCTGCCCTGGCCGGGGGCGCTGGCGAGAGTGATTTCGCCGCCCAACAACACCGCCAGCTCGCGGCTGATGGCAAGGCCCAGGCCGGTGCCGCCGTAAAGCCGCGAGGTGCCGGCGTCGGCCTGTTGGAATGCCTCGAAGATGAGCCGCTGCTTGTCGGGCGCGATGCCGATGCCGGTGTCTTCTACCGTGAAGGCGACCACCTGCGCGGCCTTGGCGAGCACCGGGTGCCCGGCGCTCCAGCCCTGCGTGGCCAGCTCGGCGCGCAGCTCGACCTTGCCCTGGCCGGTGAACTTGATGGCGTTGGACAGCAGGTTCTTGAGGATCTGCTGGAGGCGCTTCGGATCACTGGTCATGGCGCGCGGCAGGGTGTCGGCGAAGCTCACGCTGAGCGGCAGGTTCTTGGCTTCCGCGAGGTGGCGGAAATTGCGCTCGAGGGTGTCGCGCAGGCGGGCGAAGGCGATTTCCTCGACCTCGACGGTGACGGTGCCCGACTCGACCTTGGAGAGGTCCAGGATGTCGTCGATGAGGCTGAGCAAGTCCGTGCCGGAGGAGTTGATGTGGCGGCAAAACTCGACCTGCTTGGCGCTGAGGTTGCCGCTGGGGTTGCTGGCGAGTTGCTGGCTGAAAATGAGGATGGAATTGAGCGGCGAGCGCAACTCGTGGGACATGTTGGCCAGAAACTCGGACTTGTATTTGGAGGTGAGTGCCAACTCGGCGGCCTTTTCCTCCAGCGCGTGGCGGGCCTGTTCGACCTCGGTGTTCTTGCGCTCAACCTCGGTGTTGCGCTCGGCGAGCAAACGCGCCTTGACGGCGAGTTCTTCGTTGGTCTGATGCAGCGAGCGCTCGAAAAGCTTGCGTTCGGTCACATCGCGGATGGCACTGGAAACAAACAAGCCCTCCTCCGTCTCCAACGGGCTGAGGCTGATTTCCACCGGAAATTCCGTGCCGTCCCTGCGCAGCCCATGCAGCTCCAGGCCCACACCCATCGCCCGCGACTTCGGGTGCGCGAAAAAGCCGCCGCGATGCCCCGGATGCTGGGCCCGGAAGCGCTCGGGCACGAGGGCCTCGATTTGCTGCCCGAGCAACTCGTCGCGCTGCCAGCCGAAGAGTTTCACCGCCTGCGAATTGACCAGCACGATGCTGCCCTCGCCGTTGACGATGACCATCGCGTCGGGCGCGCTTTCCAGCAAATCCTTGAATTTCTGGTCCGCCCTCTTGCGCGTGGTGATGTCGCGAATGGCGCTCATGACCATGGTGCCTTCCTCCGTCTCCAACGGGCTGAGGCTGATTTCCACCGGGAATTCATCGCCGTTTTTGCGCAGGCCGTAGAGTTCCAGGCCGGCAC
>Ga0316226_1004175_pt1 | contig 11685 bp, 9 predicted proteins | sample TBH18017metaG_FD_206009 | JGI IMG/M metagenome (GOLD analysis project Ga0316226, IMG submission 206009) | Freshwater microbial communities from Trout Bog Lake, Wisconsin, USA - TBH18017 | ecosystem: Environmental > Aquatic > Freshwater > Lake > Hypolimnion/Profundal zone | place: USA: Wisconsin... | reverse complement strand
TGGCGGCAATGGCCAGCAGGCAGCCGTACAGAATATTGTCGAACCGCGTGTCGGAGGCGAAAAAGGTGCGCGCCTCGGGAACGTGCGCCCCCCAAACCAGCCAGCAGCGCCATGCCAGGATGGCTCCGCAAAGAACTGCCAGCAGGAGCGCCTGCCGCCGCACGGAAACCCCGCGCGTGACGAGCAGAATGTAGAGCATCGGAAACAGCAGGTAAAAGTGCTCTTCAATGGCCAGGGACCAATAGACGCCGGTGCCGGCCGGGGTGGGGTTCTGGAACCAGATCTGGTTGTAGTTTGCAAAATGGAGGAACTGTGCCGCCAGGCCCGCGCCGGAAAAGCGCCCCGGCAGCACGCCCAGCAGCGTCAGACCCACGCTGGCCAGCAGCACGAGATAAAACGGGGGCCAGATCCGGAAGATGCGGCGGAGGTAGAAGTGCCGCAGGCTGATCCGTCCGTTTTTTTCGAATTCCTGGCGCAGCAGCGTGGTGATCAGAAATCCGCTCAGGAAGAAAAAAAGCGTGACGCCCAGGCCGCCGGGAACCAGCTTTTCCAGATGGCAGTGGGAAATGAAGACGATCATGATGGAAACTGCGCGCAGTCCATCCAGCGACGGAATGTGTTCCTTGCGGATATCCATGGCGCCATCCAGCACTCGTTTTTCAGGTAACGGCGGGTTTAAAATGGGTTGCCTCTCTCTTGTCGCACACGTCGGGCTCAAGCGCCGGCCGGCCCCGCGTAGGTACACAAACCGTCAGCGCAAGGCAATCAGTTCCGTGAGCAGCATGTTGGGAAGCATCAGGAACGTAATGCGCCGGGAATCGAAGGCGACGGCGGGCACGGGTGGAACGACGAGTTTGGCGCCTTGTCCGCGGATCTGGGCGCTGGCGGCATCCAGATCGTCCGTTTCGTAGGCCAGGTGATACATCTTGATGCCGCTGCGCAGCCAGGGCGTCAGGACGCTTTCCGCCTGCAGCGCGGTCAACAATTCCAGCCGCGGACCTCCGCCGACCAGAAAACGGCCGCGCACGCCCTGCACCGGATCGGTGAAGTCGGGAGCTTCGACGGCATATCCAAGGGCGGAGAGACGCTGCGTCTCGAAATCCAGATTACGGCAGGCCATTCCAATGTGATGAAAGGTCATGCTCCTCCGGGTGGATTGCGCTGCATTTACGGCTGTGCTTCCGCCGGCGCATGCGTCCGTACGAACGCCAGCAACTGGTCGAACGACTGCATGCCGGGAATATCCTGCTCGCTGAAGCGCACGCCAAGGCGTTCCTCCACCGCGAACAGGATCTGCATGTGGGCGATCGAGTCCCACGACGCGTCACTGGCGCGGTTCGCGTTTCGATCGACGGCATGCCGCAGGACAGTGCCCAGGACATCCAGCAATGCGGCGGTCATTTGCGCCTCATCCATGTGTGATCTCCTCCAAGGTGATCGATTCTTTTTCGCAACAGGACTGGCACAGCAGCGCGTCGATGGCCACACGGCCCTCGGGCGGCAGGGTTTGCCCCGAGACGCGCGCCAGCCAGTCCCGCGCCGGCGTGTTTCGCGGTCCCGTGCGGTGCGCCACAACGACGTGTTCCGCCGGCAGATCCGTCCGCATCATGCGGATGGCCTCCGACACCATCAGATCCTCCAGCCGGCGGCCCAGCGCCCGGCAACTGATGGCCAGTTCAACGATCACCAGGGTCTGACCTTCCAGCTTTCCCGCGGCCAGGCCGATCATGCCGCTGTCCGCCAGACGGTCTTTCAGCGTCAGGGCGATCACGCGGCTCGCCGGACCCTGCGCCAGATCCGCCACTTCGATCTCGGAGAACCGGGACAGGTTGAGGTTGAACTGATTGGTTTTCTGGGACAATTCGTGCAGCCGGGGAATGTCTGCGGTCCGGGCGCGTCCCAGCCCGATTCGCACATGCAGGCTGCGCAGGTAGTCGCGCGGGTCGGTGTATTGCTGCTGGATGCGCGCGCGTTCGTCCTCGGCGGCCAGGTCTGCGGTTCGCAGATTGTCCGTGGCCGACTTGCCCCAGGTCCAGAGTGCGGGATAGAACGCCAGCGCGCGCTGCGTGAGGAAGGCATCGGCTTGCGCATGCAAGACGGTCAGGGAGGGGATGTCCGCGACCGCGTGGGCGAGTTCGCCGACGTTGTCATCCACGAACAGCAGGGCATCCATGCCGATGCGCAAGGTTTCCGCCACCTGCCGCAGCCCCAGCGATTTCGCCTCCCAATTCACGGCCGCAGCCGAGAAATGCTCCCAGCGCAGCGGAAAATCGGGCCGGCTCTCGAATAATTGCTGAAGGTCGCGCGCTTCGTTGTGCGACACCACCGCCAGAAATACGCCGCTTTCGCGCAGCTGCACGAGCGTCTCCTGAAACAGCTTGTGTCCCGGCGTCAGCTTGACCTTCAGGCCATCCTCGGCCAGGACGCCCTCGTACAAGGTGTGGTCGGCGTCCAGTACCACGGCTTTGATGCGGGGCGCCAGCAGCGCCGGCAGCCAATGGCAAGCCAGTTCGCGCGCGCAGGCCAGGCATGCGGTTTCGCTTAATCGCGTGCCGGTGAACGCGGCCTTGCGTTCGTCGAACATCCGGGGGCCCAGCACTTCCGTCATGGCGTGCAGGTCCGCCAGGCGGAATCCGGGCAATCCGGCGGTCCGCTCGGCCACCAGCGTTCGCGTCTGCTTGGTCATCCCGAGCCCCGCAAACAGGATGGGCTGGCGCGTCTTGTTGCGCAGAAAGTGGAGGCGTTCGCCGAGCCAATCCGCAAATTCGGGCGCATCGGCTGCGGCGCCGTAATGCTGCAGATCCACCCACACGACATGCACGTCCGCAGAATCGTCCAGCACATTAAATGAAAGGGAATCGTCATAGGCGCTGTAGATGAAACGCACCTCGCGCTTCCACCAGGCCAGCCACGCGGAAGCGATGGCCACAAGTTCGAACCCATGGTTCCGGTGGATCTGCACGGTCAGCGGGTTCAGCGGCCATGCGGGTTGCAGCCGCAGCAGGCCCAGGCGGCTCAGGTTCTCGGCAAACAATGTCGCCTGCCATTCCACGCGGGCCAGCATCGTTTCAACGGCGTCGCCTGTCGCACCGGCGCTGGTTTCGGATCGAGGTTGGGCTTGCGCTTCTGTTGGCGGAATAGGCATACAAAATAGGCGTTTAGCGTGATTTTCCGAAGAACGGGCCGTGGCCACAGTCCATGTCTTGACAGTGCCAACAGTCTACGTTACAACCATAAACTTATGAAAGCTATATTTTGCCGTTGCAAGCCTGCGGACAGCAATTCCAGTCCGGGACGGTGGCGACGGGTGTTGCGTGAGGAGCTGGGCGGCTTGCGTTTTCGCTGGCGGCTGGTGCAGGCCGTGGTGGCGTTGATTCCGTCCGGAACCGGGTTGCGCCTCCGTCCCTGGTTGTATCGGCTGGCAGGGGTGCGCATTGGCCGCGGAACCGTGATTTACGGCAGTCTGCATCTCAGCCCGGGCGACGGAAGCCCGTCCGAACGTCTTCAAATTGGATCCAACTGCTGCCTCAACGAGCGCATCTCGTTCGATCTCGGCGGCGGCATCGTTGTGGAGGACGGCGTGTCGATCGGGATGGAGTGTCTTTTTCTGACGGTCAACCATGCGATCGGCGGACCGGATTTCCGTGCGGGAAGCACACAGACGCGCAGCGTGCGGGTGGGGCGCGGCGCTTCGCTGGGCGCGCGGGTCACGGTGCTGCCTGGCGTCACGGTGGGCGCCGGCGCCGTGGTGGGCGCCGGCGCGGTTGTGCTCCGGGATGTTCCGCCCAACACGTTGACGGACGGCACGCGGGCTTGCCCGATTCTGGCGGCCTATGGACGCGCATAACAGGAAAGAGCGCATGAACTACTGTACCTCTTCTTTGCATGCGGTGAAGCGGCGTTGCGCCTGGGCTGGCCTGGTGATCCTGCTGTCGGGCGGTCTGGGCGAAGCCGCGGAACCGGTTGCCGGCTTGGCGCTGGAATGTCGCATCAGTTCACCGGCCACTGCGCGCAGGATTCCGGCGGAGATTTACGGCCTGGCGGCTGCGCCGCTGGATGTATTGACAAATGCCTGCGTGCCGCTGAATCGCTGGGGAGGCAATCCGGCCAGCCGCTACAATTGGCGGCTGGGCAACGCCTGGAACACCGGCAACGACTGGTTTTTCGAGAACGTGGCGGTCGAACACCGCGCCTGGCAGGAATTTCTGTGGCGCGCGGAACAATCCGGCTGCAAGGCTCTGGTAACCCTGCCCCTGCTGGGCTTCGTGGCGAAGGACACGCAATCGCACAGCTTCTCGGTGCGAAAATACGGTCCGCAGCAGAAAACCGATCCGTATCGGCCGGATGCCGGCAACGGGTTGCATCCGGATGGCAAACCAATCGCCGGCAACAACCGTTGCGACACTTCCATCGTGGCGGATGCAGACTTCGTGGCGGAGTGGGTGACGCAGATGCAGCATGATTTTCCGCGTCTCTTTGCGGAACACCGCATCCTGTTTGCGCTCGACAACGAGCCCATGCTCTGGAATGTGACGCACCGCGACGTGCATCCCGAACCGGTTTCCTACGATGAATATCTCAGCCGGTATATTGCCGTGGCGCACGCGGTCCGCCAGGCCGCTCCCGGCGTCCGGATCGCCGGTCCGGAACTCTGGGGCTGGCCGGCCTATTTTCAGTCGGCGCTGGACCGCGACACCAAGTCCACGCGGGATCGCCTGGCGCACAATAACGAGGATTTTCTGCCGTGGTTCCTGAAGCAGTTGAAGGATTATGAAACGCGGACCGGCGAACGGCTGCTGGATGTGGTGACGGTTCATTTCTACCCGCAGACCGATGGCGTGCGCTCCGACGATGCGGGGTTGCAGTCCACGGCGCTGCGGCTGGAGACCGTGCGGTCGCTGTACGACCCCGCCTACCGCGATCCTTCTTGGATTCGCGAACGCGTGGAATTGATCCCGCGGCTGAAGCGCTGGGTGGCGCAATGCTACCCCGGGCTGCAGATCGGCATCACCGAATACAACTGGGGCGGCGAGGACGATATCAGCGGTGCGCTGGCGCTGGCGGACATCCTGGGTGTTTACGGACGGGAGGGCCTGGATCTGGGCTGTTACTGGATGTACCCGAAGCGGGGGTCGCTGGCGGCCAAGGCCTATGCGATTTACCGCAATGTTGACGGTGCCGGCGCCGCTTTTGGCGATCAGGCGCTGGACGTGGCCTGGTCGGGGCTGCCCATCCGGCACGAGAACGTTTCGCTCTATGCCGCGCGCGATGCCACGCAGCGCGTGGTCACCGTGGTTGCCGTGAACAAGTCGGCCCTGCCCCGGACGGTGCGGCTAACGTTCGCCGGCATTGCCATCGCGACGGGGAAGAGCTATGCTATCACCGCATGCACCAATGGCATTCAATCGATGACCAACTCGCCGGTTGTGCAGGGCGCCACGGCGCAACTGGAACTTGCGCCGCGCAGCATCGTTCACCTGCGGTTTCCCGAAAAACCATGAAACGTATTGCCTGTCTGGTTCTATTGCTGGGGTTGAGCGCCTGTGAAACCCCCCCGCGCCCGCCGCCGGATGCCGACAAGGCGGGGGATTCGCCGAAACCCAGCCGCAGCCTGTCGCCGGAGCAACTCAAACAACTGGAGATCGAGATCGGCGACTACCATCTGGGCTCGGGTGATCTGCTGGAACTCTATTGCATGGATGTTCCGGAATTGAACCGCAAATATGCGCTCGGTCCCGACGGCAAACTGACTGTGCCAGGCGTGGGCATTGTGTCGCTGGACGGTTTGACGCGGGACGAGGCGGAGCATAAGATCCAGGGCCTGTTGAAGGACTACCGGAACCCCCGCGTGAACCTGCTGGTGCAGGAATACAATAACAACCGGGTCTCGGTGCTGGGCGAGGTGCAATGGCCGGGGCTGTATAATTTTCCGGGCCGCACCCTGCTGCTGGATGCCCTGGCGCGCGCCAAAGGCCTGACGGAAAAGGCCGACATGCACGGTTGCACCGTCGTGCGCGGCAACGGCATGGTGATCGAGATCGATCTCTACGATCTGTTGCGCAAAGGCGACCGCACGCTCAACATTCCGTTGTTGCCGGATGACGCCGTGTTTGTCCGCGCGGATGAGGAGCACACGTTTGTGGTGCTCGGCGAGGTGAACCGTCCCGGCGTCTATAAACTCGGACAGGACGAGGACGTGGTGCGCGCCATTGCGGAAGCCGGCGGCGAGACGCATGATGCCTCCCTGCACCGGGTGCACATCGTCCGGCGCGACAAGAACGGACAGGCGTCGTCGCTGGAAGTGGACGTGGACCGGATCGAATACGCCCACAACATCGACAGCCCGCCGCTTGCTTCCGGCGACATCATCTGGGTGCCGCGCAAGGGCGTGGCCACTTTCAATTACTACCTGAACGAGATCACGCCGTCGATGAACACGATCTTGCTGGGCGCCACGCTGGAGAGCATCAGACATCCTGCCACTGGAAAGTAGTTGCACGCACATGAGCCATAAGGATCCAAAACACAGGCCCGCGCAGGCATCCGAACCAGTCTTCGCCGGAAATTTTAATCTTCGCTATCTGTGCGAGATTGTGTTCCGGCGCAAGCGTGTTTTGGCGTTGATCATGGTGCTCACGCCCATTTTGAGCGTGCTGTTCAGCCTGATGGTCAAATCCAGTTACCTGTCGACCATCACGATCCTACTGGGGAAAAACGACATTCTCAATCCGTTGGTGAGCTTTGACATGGCGGTGTCCATGACCGAACAGAACCGGCTGGGGTCGTTCCGGAAGGTGATCTACAGTCGGCCGCTGATTGAAGACGCCATCCACAAGCTGGGAATCGACCGGAACCTCAAATCCGACGCGGAAATGGAAAAGGCGGTCGATGGGATCCGCCGGGACACGCTCGTGCTGGAGTTGTCGGGCGATTCCTTCCAGATCGGCTTCTCCGCGCCCGATCCGGGGCAGGCCAAGAACATGGTGGATACCATCACCACGCTATTTATCGACAAGAGCCTGTCGGCCAGCAAGCGCGAGGCGAATTCGGCGGTCGAATTTCTCCAGAAGGAAGTGGAGCACTACGAGGAAGTGGTCAAGCGTAATGACCGGCTCTGGCAGGAATTCCGCAAGTCGAACCGGGATCTGCTGAGTTCGTCCAGCGAGCCCGGCGAGTTGGACACGCTCCATGCCAAACTCGCGGAATTCGAAAATCAGCTCATGGAATCACGGCTGTTTGCGCAGTTGTACCGCGACCGGCTGGCGGGCCTGAAGCCGATGGTCAGTGCCACGCCGCAGTTGGTGCACAGCTCGCCTTTCCAGACGCACTACCAGCAACTGCAATTGGATATGGGTAATCTGCTGGCCACCCGCTCCGAAACGCATCCGGAGGTGCTCAAGAAACAGCGCGAGATGGACTATCTGCTTATGCTGCTGAAGCAGGAAAAAGAAGAGAAGGAGAAATCGGCCCAGACAGAAACGGAGATGCGTTCGCCCATCTATCTCGAAACCGTGGCCAAGCTGGACGATATCCTGATCAAGGTCCATGCCCAGGAACAGCGGATTCATGATCTGCACCGGCAGGAGGAAGAGCTGCTCCAACGCATGGCTCAGAAGCCGTCGCTGATGCAGGAAGAACGCCGCCTGGATGACGAGTGCAAGCTGGCGCGTGAAATTTATGACAAACTGAGCATGAAACTGGAGGAGGCGCGCGTCACGTGTGCCGTGGAAATCGAGCAGCAGGCCAGCCGGTTCTCGATTGTGGAACCGGCGCGTGTGCCGTTGCACCATTACAAGCCGAAACGCTTGCTGTTTGCCCTGGGTGGCTTTCTGGGCGGCATCCTGCTGGGGTTGACGATCATTTTCCTGCTCGAAATCACCGATCCGCTGCTGGTCCGGCCGGGCGAGCTGGTGCGCAGCACCGGAATCCCGCTGGTTGGCACACTCCCCCGGTTGTATTACGGCGAACGCGCGCCCGGCTGGTACATTCCGGTCGCGGTGCAAACGCGCTATGCGCGTGTTCGCGGCCAGATGCAAAACTCTTCGTATCGCTGGGTTTCGCGCATCGGCCACTGGCTGCCGGGTGCGGGGTTGTGGGCGGATTCTGCCCTGCGCCGCCTGTTCGGCGCCAAGCGGTTCATTGTGCCGGATGATCTGTCCCGTGATTTTCTGCTGACCGCCGCGCAACTGCAACGCGCAGGCTCGTCGGGCAGTCGCCGGGAACTGGCGATGCATGACTTCATTGAGCGCGTGCGGCAGATCGGCATCGGGCTACAGGCCTCCTTCCAGAATGCGGATCACCTGGTGTGCATGGTGGCCAGCGCCCGGCGGGGTGAGGGGCGGACCCTGCTGACATCCAACCTCGGCGTGGTGATGGCCTGTGACTTGAAGAAGCCGGTGCTCCTGATCGATGCGTGCCTGGCGCGGCCGGATCTCTCCGCCCTGTTCCGGCATGCGGATGCGCCGGGCCTGGGCGACGTCCTGGACGGGCGCGCCACCGTGGACAGTGTGCTGGTCGAAACCGGCACGCCGAATCTCTGGCTGCTGCCGGCCGGGCGGACGGACGAATATGCGGACGTGCTCTTCAACAGCATGCCCTGTCGCCAGTTGCTGGAGCAAATGCGCGAGCGTTTCGCTTTGGCATTGATCGAGGTGCCGGACATGGGTGGACATTCGGACGGGTTGCTGATTGCGCCGCTCACGGATGGCGTACTCATGCTAAGCCGGTTGTATGAAACACGGACAAAGACGATTGAGGCGGCGGTGCAGAAACTGCCGCGTGCGAAGATGATCGGCATTGTGACCAACTACGCGGAATACTGGATCCCGGGATGGCTCTACCGATGGGTTTGATATGAAAATGGTGTTTGCCATGCTGCTGGTCTTCATCCTGACCGGCGTGATGATCAAGCGGATCACCCATTGGACGGTTATGGGCCTGGTTATGGCCATCCTGGCCATCCTGCTCGTGACGCGTATGAATTTTTGAACTGTGCCGCATGACACCCCCTTCCACACGCACTGCCGCCACACGCGAGGGCGACGCGCTCGACCTGCGTGAAAAGCGCCGGCGGACGTGCGTGGCGTATGCCGTGCTGACACTCTGTTCCGCCGCGGCTGCGGCGCTGGTGGCCATCACCAACGGCAATCTCTGGCTAGTACCGGTCGTCTGCGCCGCCGTGCTGCTTGTGGTTCTGCTGTTCCGGCATCTGGAATACGGGGTCTACGTGCTGCTGGCGGCCGTGATGCTGCTGGATCAGTTTATTGTGTGGGGCATTCCCTCCGTCTATGTCAGTCAGGCCGTCAAGTTCTACCAGAACTTCAGTTTTACCACGGGCGTCGGCGCGCTGGTCTTCAATCCGGTCGAATTACTGCTGGTCACGCTGGTGGCGATTTGGTTTCTTCGCGCCGCCATCACGCGCGAATGGCATTTCCACCGCGTGCCGAATATGGGCATTGCCCTGGTGTTCCTGCTCATGCTGACCTTTTTCACGGTCTATGGTTTGGTGCTGCGCGGCGGAGGCGACTGGAGTGCCGAAGGTAGCGCGTTTGAATGGGGCGTCGAGGCCGCCAAAGGTTTGGGGCATGGCAGAGGCGACTGGAAGGCCGCGTTGTGGGAAATCCGCGCGCTCTACTATCTTTGTATCATGTATTTCCTGGTCACGCAGGTGATCCGCACGGCGGCACAGATTCGCATCGGCATCTGGATCATTATTCTGGGACTGGCCTTCCGTGGCATCCAGGGTTGCTGGCGCTATTTCTTTACGCTGCACCGGGACCTGAGCCACTTGCGCGCCATTACAGGGCATGAGGATTCGCTTTTTCTGATCACGGGCTTTGTGCTGCTGGCGGCGCTGATTTTTCTGGGCTATCGGGGACGCGAACTGAAGTTCCTGGCCTGGACTGCGGCGCCGAATCTGATTGCCTTTACCTTCAATCAGCGCCGCGTCACCTTTGGCGTGCTCGGGCTCAGCCTGATGCTGGTGGTGGTCCTGCTGCCGCGCGCGCGATTGATCCGGGCCTTGCGGGTGATCGTTCCGGCGGTGCTGCTGTTTGCGTTGTACACCGCCGTCTTCTGGAACAGCAGCGGCGCCAAAGCCCTGCCCGCGCAGAAGATCAAATCCATTTTCGTGAAACAGGAGGGCACCGGGGACGAAGGTTCGAACGAATGGCGCAAGAAGGAACTGGTCAACCTGGACGCCACCATCCGCGCCTATCCCCTGGGCATCGGGTTTGGCCAGAAATATCTCATCGTCGTGCCCTATCCCGATATTGGGGACTATTTTCCGCTGTGGCACTATATTCCGCATTGCGCCATCTACTGGATCTGGGTCAAGACGGGCTTTGTCGGCTTTACCATTTTCTGGCTGTTCTTCGGCGTGGCCATTGTGCAGGGCGTGATCGACTATCGTGCCATGCGCGATCCTTTTTTCAAGGCCATCGCCCTGATGGTCGCGTTGTTCATCGTGGGACAGGTGATCGTCTCTTATTACGACCTGCAACTCACCTACTACCGGAATATGATCTATCTCGGCACGGCCATGGCGTTCGGCGCGATCGTGCGCCGGCTGGATTCCCGCGCCGCGGCCGGCGATGCTGCGGGGGACTTGGATGACCGGTAAGACACAGCGTGCGCTGAAGAATACCGGCATTCAGGCGGTGAGCCAGGTCATTACGTGGACGCTGACCTGGATTCTGCTCATCCTCCTGCCGCGCTATCTCGGCGACAGCGGGTATGGAAAGCTCTTTTTTGCGCTCAGCTACGGCCTGCTGTTCAGCACGCTGATCAATCTGGGCGTGAACATGTATCTGGTGCGGGAAGTTGCGGTGCTGCACCCTTCTCCAGAACATTCCCCGGAGGAGACCGCCCGTCGCCGCACCGGCTTGCAGACGCTGCTGGGCAATGTGCTGACGCTGAAACTGGCGCTGGCGACGCTGGTGTTTGTGCTGCAGTCGGTGCTGATTTTCTGCCTGCCGTATGACGCGGTCACGCGCGAGGCCGTGCTGATCGTCGGCTTCGGCACCTGCCTGGGCGGCATCTCGCAAACGCTGGGCGGGGTGTTTCAGGGGCTGGAGGACATGCTGGCCCCCACGCTGACGCTGATCGCGGAGAAGATCGTCGTCACGGGCGGTTGTGCGCTGCTGCTCTGGCGCGGTGCGGGGCTGCTGCCGGTCTGCTGGACGTACATGGCGGCGTCGGTCGTCGGTTTTGCGCTGCAACTCGTCCTGTTGCTGCGCTGCGAACCGTTTCGGTTGGGATGGGACCGCGTCCTGATGCGCCGGATCTTTGTCGGCGGCCTGCCGTTCCTGATCTGGGTGATCTTTGGCGAGATCTACCTGCGCATCGATGTGCTCATGCTCTCGTTGATGACGTCGGATGCCGTCGTGGGGTGGTATGGCGCGGCGACGCGGATCTATGGCACCCTCCTGTTCATCCCCAACATTCTGAGCACGTCCGTGTTCCCCGCCATGATGCGCATGGGGGCTGGCGCGGCGGCCGAGGATGGCGCATTTGCGCGCACCTCGGAACGGCTGATGAACTTGCTGCTCTTCACATCCGTGCCGGTCAGCGCCGGGGCGATCGTGATTGCCGGGCCGCTCATCCGGCTGTTGTACGGCGGCGGCTCGTTCCAGCATGCGGCCGCCAATCTGCAGGTTCTGGGTTTTTCTGTACTGCTGGTTTGCG
>Ga0316226_1004165_pt1 | contig 11697 bp, 5 predicted proteins | sample TBH18017metaG_FD_206009 | JGI IMG/M metagenome (GOLD analysis project Ga0316226, IMG submission 206009) | Freshwater microbial communities from Trout Bog Lake, Wisconsin, USA - TBH18017 | ecosystem: Environmental > Aquatic > Freshwater > Lake > Hypolimnion/Profundal zone | place: USA: Wisconsin... | reverse complement strand
GCCGCCCTGGCTGGTCCGGATGCCGATCCCGACGGCGACGGAGTGCCGAATCTTTTGGAATATGCCGTGGGGGGCAATCCGCTGGCGGCCGATGTGACGAATGCGGCCGTGGCCGGCCTGCGCTTCTCCGCCAGCCAGTTCGCCTTTCAGTATCGGCTGCGCAACCCGGTCCGCAGCGTGACGATCCAATTTCAAAGTTCCGGGGATCTGTTGAACTGGACGAACACCCTGCCCGCCGCCGTGAATACGCTGGAAAATGATGGCAACCGTTCGCTTTATCAGGCACTGTTTCCGTGTTGGCCGGCGCCGCAATTTTTCCGCATCCAATACACTGTCACCAACTAATTAATGATAATATGACGAATTTGAAGGCTGGCTTAAGGTTTCCGTCCTCCCGGACGGGCCAATGCATCCTGCTCTGGGCGGGGCTGGGAATATTTGTCTTCAACCTGACGGGAAGAGCCCAAGTCGCACCATCTGGCTTGCTTTGCGACTTGCTGACGCATCCTGAAAAGAGCCTAATCACCGATGCCAAACCTGATTTTGGCTGGATCATGAACGCGAGTCACGAGAACGAAGTCCAGTCGGCTTACCAGATTCTCGTCAGTTCCAGCCTGGAGAATTTAGCCCAAGGCAAAGCCGACTTGTGGGATTCTGGGAAAGTCGTATCGTCCCAATCCATCAATGTGGATTATGCGGGGACTGGCTTGCAATCCTCGACTTCCTACTGGTGGAAAGTTCGCACCTGGAACAAGGAGGGCCAGCCTTCCGCTTATAGCCAGCCGCAACGCTTTAATACCGGTGAATTGAACCGGGTGAAGTCCTGGCCGGGCGAAAGCCGGTGGGTGCAAATTCCAGACGAGGCGGGCAAGCCGATGTGGACTTTCGAGGACCGGTCGCCGGTGAGCTATCACCCGTTCCAGCCGGTCAAAATCGCCGCCAACCCCGACGGCTCCACGTTCATTGATTTCGGGCGGGCCGCTTTCGCCGCGCTGAATCTGACCCTGACGTGGCAGCCGCGCGATCCCGCCCTCAGCCATGGCACCATCAATATTGACGTGGGTGAGAAGAACCGGGGCAACGCGGTGGATCAAAAACCCGGGGGCGGAATCATCCACGCCCGGTTTCAACTGGCGCTCCAGCCCGGCAAACACACCTACCCGGTCCCGATTCCCCGATTCGTGCCACACTATCCTGAGAGCCAGGCCCTGCCGCGTCAATTGCGCGAAGTGATTCCTTTCCGCTATTGCCAGATCTGGCCGGGAACCGAAAGCGTCACGGTGGCAGACGCGCAGCAACTTCGGTTGAACATTGACTTCGATGACCAGGCCTCGTCGTTTGTCTCCTCCAGCGAGGCGCTGAACCAAGTCTATAACCTCTGCAAATATTCGATCAAAGTGAACACTTTCAATGGTGATTATGCCGGCAGCGAACGGGAGCGGATGCTCTATGAGGCGGATACTTATATCGAGCAGATCAGCCACTATGCGATTGACCGTGAATACGCGATTGCCCGCTACAGTTCCGCCAACATGATGTATCACGCCACCTGGCCCACGGAATGGATCCCGCATTCCGTTTTCATGGCCTATGCGGATTATCGCTACACCGGAAATGCCAAATTCATTTCCAAATACTACGACCAGTTGAAACCCAAAACCTTGCTGGCCCTGGCGGGAGACGACGGCCTGATCAGCAGCCGGACCGGCTTGCAAACACCGGGATTTTTGAAAGCCATCCATTACCCGCATGGGCAGCTTCGGGACATCGTGGATTGGCCGACGGGGGAAACTGACGGCTTTGTCTTCACCAACGTCAACGCAGTCGTCAACGCTTTCCACTACCGGTCGCTGGTGCTGATGCAAGCGATTGCCACCGCTCTCGCCAAGCCGGACGACACCGCCTTTTACCGCGAGCACGCCGAACGGGTCAAAGCGGCCTTCAATGAGAAGTTCTATGACTCGCTGCGGGGGATTTATGTTGATGGCATCGGAACCCGCCATGCCTCGATCCACGCCAATCTCTTCGCGCTGGCCTTTGGCCTCGTGCCGTCTGACCATCGCGCGACGGTGGTGGATTTTATCAAATCCCGGGGCATGGCGTGCAGCGTCTATCCCACCATCTATCTCCTTGAGGCGCTTTACGACGCGGGGGAAGACCGCTACGCCCTCGACTTGATGACCGCCGGCACCGACCGGAGCTGGCTCAACATGATCCGGGCAGGTTCCACCGTCACCACCGAAGCGTGGGACGTAAAATACAAGAACAATGAAGGGTGGACCCACGCCTGGAGCACCGCGCCGGTCCAAATCATCCCGCGAAAGCTCATGGGCATCGAACCGTTGGAACCCGGCTTCGGCAAAGTTCTCATCCAACCCAGGCCGGGGAATCTGGCCAAGGCCAAGGTTCTCTACCCAACGATTCGGGGTCCGATTTCCGTTGAGTTCGACCGTGGAAGCAAGCTCGATTATTTCCAGTTAACTGTCTCGATTCCAGCCAACATGACAGCCGAAGTGGCGCTCCCCGGCGCGGGCAAATCCCCCGGGAATGTCACCTGTGATGGCCATCCTGTTCCGGCCCGTGTCGAAGGTGACTATGTCTTCATCAACTCAATTGGTTCAGGAAAGCATGTCCTTTCCAGATGAAAAGCAGATCTTTACCTGACAATGCTTTCTGAATCCTCAAGCCCAAGTGAAACCAACAAATATGAAGAATCACATCACCAGTCGTTTTCTGGCCATCTGTCTGCTGTCCGCCACCGCCACCGTCAGCGCGGCGGAGACAAACTTTTTTTCCATTGCTGACGGGCCATTCAAGCCGGATTGGAATTCGCTCACGAATTACCAGACGCCGGAATGGTTTCGCGACGCGAAATTCGGCATCTGGGCGCATTGGGGGGCGCAATGCCAGCCGGAGCATGGCGACTGGTATGCGCGCAACATGTATCTTCCCGGCAATGGGGTTTATGAATCGCACCTGCGGGAATACGGCCACCCTTCGACGAACGGCTTCAAAGACGTGATTCGCGTCTGGAAGGCGGAGCATTTCGATCCTGACAAACTGCTGAAGTTTTACAAGGCGAACGGCGCGAAATATTTCATGGCGCTGGCGGTGCATTGCGACAACTTCGACAACTGGAACTCCAAATATCAGCCGTGGAATTCGGTGAGCCTCGGCCCGCAAAAAGATCTGATTGGCGGCTGGGCCAAAGCCGCGCGGAGAAATGGTTTGCGCTTTGGCGTGAGCGTCCACAACGGCGGCTGGACCTGGCGTTGGTATGAGCCGTCGCAGGGCGCCGACACCAACGGGCCGCTGGCCGGCGTGCCTTACGATGGCAAATTAACAAAAGCCGACGGCAAAGGCCAGTGGTGGGACGGTCTGGATCCGCAACAACTCTATCGACAAAACCACGCGGTTGGCGCGAAGCCGGATCAGGCCTATTGCGAGAACTTCTATCAGCGCACCAAGCAACTTTGGGACGATTACCATCCGGACATGGTTTACTTCGACGAGATGATTGTGCCGATGCACTACATGAATGTTGATGCCGCCTACGGACTGAATCTCTACGCACATTTTTACAATTCGAGCATCCAGTGGCATGGCCGCAACGAGGCGGTTGTGACGGCGAAAATTCTGGAGCCAAAGCACCGCCGCGCCATCACCTATGACATCGAGCGCGGCAAGGCGGCGGGCATCTTGCCGCAGCCGTGGCAGACCGACACCTGCCTCGGCCAGTGGCACTACAATGCGGACGTTTTCAAGCGGCACCAGTATTTGCCGGCCGCCAGCGTCGTTCGGATGCTTGCCGACATTGTGAGCAAGAATGGAAATCTGATGTTGAGCGTGCCCCTCCAGCGCGACGGCCAGCCGGACAGCGATGAAATTGAAATTGTCAAAAACATAGGCGCGTGGCTGAAGGTGAATGGCGAGGCCATTTATGCGACACGCCCGTGGCAAATATACGGCGAAGGCCCGTCCACGGTTGCAGCCACCGAGAAAGGAGAGTTTGACGGTCAGAGCGCCGTGCAAAAAAAACCGTTCACACCGGAGGATATTCGTTTCACGCAGTCCAAGGACGGCAAAACACTTTATGCCATCGCGCTGGAAATTCCGAAAGACGGCAGGCTCGTGGTGAAATCGCTGGCCAGCGCGGCCGGCGAAGTTGAAAAGGTTTATTTGCTCGGCTCCGGCAAAGCGGATTGGCAACAAACTGGCGCGGGCCTGGTTGTGAATCTGCCACAAGAGCTGCCGTGCAAGGTTGCTTTGGCGTTGAAAATTGTGGGACGAAGTCTGCAGCCGCAGTTGAAATGAAATGTCTCCCGCCGCCAGATTTCTGAACGTCGTTGTGCGGCCGCTCACGGCTTGCCTCCTTGACTTGATGCACTCCATGGCAACGATCACCTACCCAGGTGGGTAGTATCATTCCAGATTCGACTGTGCTTAAATTGCGACCAGATTGAGCCAAATTTAAGCACGGCCTCCGTGCAATCAGCACCAATAGTTTCGTGACGGTTATGGGTTCCGTCACAACGACCGGATCATGGGTTCCGGTTTTGGGGTGGGTGGCGGCGCTTTTGGGTGAGCGTCGCCACCCGATCAAATATTATGACGCGATGCCAATTCACACGGTTTGCGACCTTTGCCGTTGGGCTGGTGCTGGCTGGCACATTCCGTCTTGCTTGCTTTGCCCAGGCGTCCGCCTTTCCCGGTGCGGTCGGGTTCGGCGCAGCGGCAACGGGTGGGCGCGGCGGGACAATTTATCACGTCCGCAACCTCTACGACTCCGGTCCCGGCTCGTTTCGCGACGCGGTCAGCCAGGACCACCGCATAGTGGTGTTTGATGTCGGCGGCTATGCGGCGCCAGCCGCTACGAACCGCACGGTCAATGCCGCTATCCAGGTTCACAGCAATATCACCATCGCCGGGCAGACCGCGCCGGGGGACGGTTTTGGCGTGATGGGACGGGAAGTCTCGTTTAGCATGGCGACCAACGTCGTATGCTGCTATGTGCGTTTCCGGCAGGGAATGTTGGACGGTCACCGCGCTGGCAACACGGTTGGAATGTACCACGCAAACACCATCATTCTCGATCATGTTTCCATTGCATTTGGCCAGTGGAATAACATTGACGCCGTGGGCGCGACGAATATTACCGTCCAGCACTGCCTGATTGCCGACCCCGTCGGCCAGCGGTTCAATGCCCATACCGAGGGCGGGCCGTTTTGTTGGTATCGCAACCTATGGGCGAACGCGCACAACCGTCAACCGATGGCGCGCGCCGACACGGTGTTGGTGAACAACCTTGTATATGACTATGAAGCCGCCTACACGACCACCACGCACGCGCCCTTTCACCACGACCTGGTGAATAATTATTTTGTCGCCGGCCCCGCAACTGGCCGGCCGTTGAATTGCTTTTTTCAGGTCAACACGGACCAGCTTTTTTACGTTGCCGGCAACCAACTTGATGACAACAAGGATGGGAAAGTGAACGGTTCGCCCGTGACTCCTGGCCAGCAGGCAACCTATTTGAAAACACCGTGGTTCGCGGTGACTACGAATCTGCCCACCCTCAGCGCGACGGCGGTTGTTCCATGTGTGCTGTCGGGTGTCGGCTGTTCCATTCACCGCGATGCGCTTGATTTGCGAACGATCCGCGAGGCGGCCTCGTTCGGCAAAGCCGGTTTCATCTGGACGAACCAATTGGAAAGCGGGTTGCCCAACTGCGGTTACGGAATTCTCAATGGCGGAACGCAACCGGCGGACTTTGATCAGGACGGGATGCCGGATTATTGGGAAGAAACACTGGGCTGGAATCCGGCCGTGGACGACCACAACACGGAACTGCCCAGTCACGATGGCTTTATCAGCGAACCAGTATTTTTCCCGCCGAAGACCCCGGCTGGCTACACGCGGTTGGACGAATATCTGTATTTTCTTGGAATTCCTCACGGTATCGTGACGAAAGACGTCGCGTTGCGCGTGGACTTGCGGAATTTTGTGGCAGGCTTTACGTCCGCCGAGACTTTCAACATAACCGACGTGCGTGGCGGCACGACCAGCCAGAGCGGCGACGGCGGCTGCCTCGTCACGTTTACGCCTACGTTGAATCATACTGGTCGTGCGAAATTCGATTTCACCGTTAGCGACCGTCAAGGCAGTGCCTGGAAACAAACCTGCGCCTTGCTCATCCGAAAAAACTGATTATGAAATGCATCTTGCCACCAATTTCAATAAGTTCCACACCTCGCATCAAGGTTGGCCTCCTAATGAGGATTGGGATGATATTCCTGTGGAGCAGCAGATTGCTTGCGCAAGAACAGACTATTTGGTTCCAACAACCAGCCCGCACCTGGAACGAAGCACTGCCGCTGGGAAACTCACGCCTGGGTGCCATGGTCAGCGGCGGTGCTGATCGGGAACTCATCCAACTGAATGCCGACACCTTTTGGGCTGGCGTACCCCATGATTACTCGTGTCCGGGCGCGGCCCAACAACTGCCGGAAATTCGGCGCCTTTTGTTTGCGGGCAAAGAAAACGATGCGGCCGCGTTAGCCGGTAAATATTTCATGGGCAATCCTCCCTTTCTGGCTGACTTCCAACCACTCGGCAACCTGCGCCTGAACTTCGATTTGCCCGACCAGGTGCAGGATTACCGCCGCGAGTTGGATTTGCGACGAGGCATGGCCACCGTCCATTTTCGCTCCGGCAGCCATACGGTTTTCACGCGCGAGTATTTTGTTTCCCATCCGGACAATGTGCTGGTGGTGCGGATGAGCGCCAGCGAGCCAGGCAAAATCAGTTTCACCGCCGGGTTGGACTCGATTTATCCCAACCAAATCCGCGCCGACAAATCGGGACGCCTGGTGCTGGAAGGACAATGGCACGAGGATGGCAAACGCAAGGACTGGATTGCCACCTGGTCTGAGCCGGGCATCCGCTATGCCTCTGCGCTGCAGATAAAGGCGGAGGATGGCGTGCTTGAATCGGGGACGAATACACTGCAGATTCAGGGAGCTGACTCGGCAACGCTTTACCTTGCCGCCGGCACCAGCTTCCGAAATTTTCACGACATCTCCGGCAATCCTGATTCCGAATGGCCGGGGCAATTGAAGCGGGCCGCGAAGATGAGCTACGAAAAAATTCGCGATCGTCATGTGAAGGATTTTCAAGGCATGATGGACCGAGTGGCTTTGGATCTTGGCGGCCTCGACGCCAATCACCAGCCTACGGATGAACGGCTGAAGGCCGTCAAAAACGGCGCTAATGATCCGGCGCTGGCGGCACTCTATTTCCAGTTCGGTCGTTACTTGCTGGTTTCTTCCAGCCGTCCAGGTTCGCAACCTGCCAACTTGCAGGGCATCTGGAACCGGGACAGCGCTCCGGCTTGGGGCAGTAAATACACTGTCAACATTAACCTGGAGATGAACTATTGGCCCGTTGAAGTCGCCAACCTCTCGGCATGTGGGATGCCGGTTTATGACATGATTGACGATCTTCGCATCAGTGGCGCCAAAGTCGCCAAGGATTACTACGATTGCCGCGGTTGGACGCTGCATCACAACACCGATCTCTGGCGCGGTGCCGCTCCGGTGGATGGCGTTTGGGGGGTGTGGCCGATGGGGGCCGCATGGGTGGTTCGGCAATCGTGGGAACATTATCTGTTTACGCAGGACAAACAGTTCCTGCGGGACCGTGCCTGGCCGCAAATGAGCGAGGCGGCGCGCTTCGTCTTGGATTTCCTGGTGGCGGCCCCACCCGGCAGTCCGGTGGCTGGCAAGCTCGTCACGGCTCCTTCGCAATCGCCGGAAAACAGTTTCATCAAGCCCGATGGCTCGCAGGCCAGGTTGACTTATGCCACGACCATGGACCTTATGATCGTGCGCGACCTGTTCCAGAATTGCCTCGCGGCTGCGGAGGTGCTGGGCGGCAAGAAGTTTGAACCAAAGTTCTGTCAGGAAGTCCGGCATGCGCTTGATCGCCTGGCGCCGTTGCAAATCAGTCCGAAGACTGGCCGCCTGCAAGAGTGGGTGGAGGACTACGCCGAAACTGAACCGGGGCACCGGCACATGTCTCATCTCTACGGCCTGCATCCGGCGAATGAAATCACGCCGCGCGGAACGCCGGAATTACTTGCCGCTGTCCGCAAGAGCCTTGATTTCCGGCTGGCCAACGGCGGCGGGGGCACCGGTTGGAGCCGCGCGTGGCTGGTCAATTTCTTCGCCCGGCTTCAGGATGGTGATCAGGCTGCGCAACACCTGCATCTATTGCTGGCAAATTCCACCCTCCCGAACCTGTTCGACAGTTGTCCGCCGTTCCAGATTGATGGCAATTTTGGCGGTTGCGCTGGGATTGCCGAGATGCTGTTACAGTCCCACGCCGGTGAAATCGAACTGCTGCCCGCCTTGCCGAAGTTGTGGCCTGCTGGCTCGGTAAAAGGCTTGCGCGCGCGCGGCGGATTCGAGGTGGATATGATTTGGAAGGATTCGCGATTGACGGAAGCCAGCATCCGTTCCCTGGCCGGCAACCGCTGTCAGGTGCGCTATGCTGGCCAGCAAATTGAATTTGCCACCCAGGCCAACAATGCCTACCGCCTCGACCCGAATCTGGTTCTACCGCCGGCATCGAAATGAATGCGATCCTTTGCAAACTGATGGTATGCCTGCTGGCCGTCATGCTGGCGGATGTGGCCGCGGTTCAAATCCAGGCGGTGCCGGTGGCCAACGATCTGGATTTCACCAAGCTGATTCCTCAGATCATCCCGCGCACGGCAATTTTTCACCAGCCCGGCTGGTGTCTGTGGGATCCCTGCATCGTGCGCGGCGACGAGGGAAGATTTAATCTATTCTACTCGCGGTGGCCGACGAGGCTCGGCTACGACGCCTGGTGTACCCACGCGGAAATCGCCTGGGCCACGGCGACAAACGCCGGCGGGCCTTACGAGTTTCAGGGCGTTGCACTGCCGTCGCGCGGTGGAAATTTCTGGGATGGACATTCGGTGTTCAATACCTGCAGCGTCCACCTCGGCGCGAAATTCTATCTTTACTACACCGGCAATCGAGGGACCACGAACTGGGCAGCTGACCGCGCCATTGCTCCGTCTTCGGAAGAGTGGTGGACGCATCGCAACCATCAGCGCATCGGCGTAGCCGTAGCCGATACTCCCGGCGGACCGTGGCAGCGGTTTGACCACCCGCTGCTTGACGTGGGGCAGGGCTTCGGTCAGACGATCATCAATGTGCCGAACCTGGTCGTCAAGCCGGACGGCGGCTTCCGGCTCTACTACAAAACGCTGGGCGAAGGTCCGGGGCGTTTTGGCAGCGGCGTGTTTCATTACGGCGCGGATGCCGAAAGCCCGCTCGGTCCGTTTGTGCGTTATCCCGAGCCGATGGTGAATAAAAACAAGCTGCTGCCCGAGGTCAAGCAGCCGTTCGTTTTCCACATTGACGATCACTTTGAATGGATTCAGGAGGGACGCTATTATGCCATCGCCAAGGACCACGATGCCCCGTTTCTGACCAAGTATGGGCGCAGTCTGCTGTTGTTTGAGTCGTCGGACGGCCGCGTTTGGCGGCCGGCCCAACACTCGCTGGTGAAGGATTTTTCCATCCGTTGGGATGACGGGACCAAGCAGTCCTTCAGCCGGTTGGAAATGCCCAAACTGTTGATCGAACATGGCTGGCCTAAAATTCTCTCGCTGGCGACGCTGCCGGAAGGCGCGAAAGAGTCGTTCCTGGTGCTCGTGCCGCTGCGTTCTGAAAGACAGTGATGAATGCCGCAATTTATTCCAAGGGCAAACAGTGAAAATGATTTTTTGCCAGGATAATGAGGGCCTACCCACGTGGGTAGTATGGATGGCGATTCGTCGGTGCTATCCTTGAATGTTGAGAGCCTGAAATACTGAATCCACTCACGGCAACGAAATGAATAGCCAATATGAAATTGGACTGCGGTTTCTGCTATCTGCTTCGGTCCGCCCGTTGCGAGCGAGTGAGTCTGGCGTCGGCCAAATTGCAACGCAATGCCAATTCAGCGGGTTTGCGAAATTTGCGGTCGGGCTGGTTTTGGCCGGCATATTCAGTATTTCCAGCTTTGCGCAAGTGTCCGCCTTTCCCGGCGCGGTGGGATTTGGCACGGCGGCGACGGGCGGACGCGGCGGGACAATTTATCACGTCCGCAATCTCTACGACTCCGGCCCCGGTTCGTTTCGCGACGCCGTCAGCCAGCCCAACCGCATCATCGTCTTTGATGTCGGCGGATTCACCACGTTGCCTTCCACGAATCGGACGGTCAACGCCCTGATTCAAGTTGCGAATAATATCACCATCGCCGGCCAGACTGCGCCAGGCGCTGGCTTTGGGGTGATCGCCCGGCAAACTTCGTTCAGCGGCGCAACAAATGTCATCTGCCGTTATCTCCGGTGCCGCCAGGGCATGCTAGACGGCAACAGCGCCGGCGATGGCGTGGGCATGTATCTGGGCAACACGATCATTCTCGACCATGTTTCCATCGGGCTGGGTCAGTGGGACAACATTGATGCCGTGGACGCGGTCAATATCACGTTCCAAAATTGCATCATCGCCGACCCGACCGGGCAGCAGTTCAACGCGCATGTGGAGGTCGGCCCGTTCTGCTGGTATCGTAATCTTTGGGTCAACGCGCACAACCGCCAGCCACTCGCGCGCTCGGACACAGTTTATGTGAACAATTATGTTTATGATTACGCCGCCGCGTACACGACCACGACGAGCGCAAACTACCATCACGACCTCATCAATAATTATTTCGTGACCGGCCCCTACACCAGCAATCCGAGCGACTGTTTTTTTCAGTGCAACACGAACCAACTTTGTTATGTTTCCGGCAATATGCTCGATTCGAGCCGGGACGGAATATTGGACGGCAGCCCGGTGACGCCGGGCAGCAGTGTGACGTATTTGAGTTCGCCATGGTTTTCGGTCACGACCAACCTGCCCACGGTAAGCGCGGCGGCGACCGTTGCTTATGTACTATCCAGCGCCGGATGTTCGTTGCAGCGCGACTCATTTGACTTGTTGACGCTGGCCGATTGCTTTTCTCTGGGTACGCAGGGACATTCCTGGACGAACGAAATGCAGAGTGGTCTAACCAATTGGGGTTATGGCGCAATCGGCGGCGGCTTGCCGCCGGTGGACAGTGATCAGGATGGGATGCCGGATTATTGGGAACAGGCCAACGGCCTGAATCCAAATAATCCGAACGACGCCAATACCGTCGGCAGCTCAGGTTACACCCACCTCGAGGAGTACCTGAATTGGCTCGCCGGGCTGCACGCGGTCGTGCCGCGCTGGACGACCACGACCAATTCCGTGAACGTGGATTTGTGGCCGCTAACCGTCGGCTTCACGAACCTGAGTCCAACCTACGCTGTTTCCAAACCCACGAACGGTGTGGTGAGCCTGCTGCCGGACGGCCATACCGCGAGTTTTGCGCCGGGTTCAAATTATCTGGGCCTGGCGGGCTTCAATTTCACTGTTACCTCCAGTAATGGCATCGCCATGACCAACGCTGTGAATGTTCTGGTGACGCAGGCGTCCGTGCCGATGAACCTCCTCTGGATCGGCGACGGCGTTTCCAATCACTGGGACAACTCGGTCACGACCAACTGGTTCAATGGCAATCGTCCAGCCACTTTCGCTCCAGGCAACGGTGTGA
>Ga0316226_1004155_pt1 | contig 11723 bp, 10 predicted proteins | sample TBH18017metaG_FD_206009 | JGI IMG/M metagenome (GOLD analysis project Ga0316226, IMG submission 206009) | Freshwater microbial communities from Trout Bog Lake, Wisconsin, USA - TBH18017 | ecosystem: Environmental > Aquatic > Freshwater > Lake > Hypolimnion/Profundal zone | place: USA: Wisconsin... | reverse complement strand
ACCTGAATCCGTGAGGAATCTGTAAAATTGAATATTTAACATTGTACTATTTCAGTGTTTAGTGGATGATTATCCTTGAGCTCAACCTCCTATGAGCGATGAGGTTGAGATGACGGCAAAAGGCGGGATTCTGATTCGTGGAGCCCAGAGCTTGGCCCTCACGGGCGTGGGCGGAATCACCTTGGTGGGCAACGCGATCTGGCGTTTCACGGACTTCCGGGCGTCCTTCACCCAGGCCTACCTCAAGGGGACCGGCGGGATCCCATGGGGTGACGTCCTGATTCCCTACGTCGCCTCGCTCTGCACGGGGAAGAGCGACTACGAAGCCCTGCGCCCCTGGCAAGGGGAGTCCTGGGTGGCCAAGGCCCTGCGGGTCGATCGAGTGGGCTCCCCGGAAACGGTCCGCCAGCATCTGGACAACTTGGCTGACGGCCACCTGAAAGAGGCGCTCGCCCTTGTTGGCCAGGCGAATCTGGATCTTCTTCGGCGCTCCAATGCTCCCATCACACCCTGCAAGACCGGGCATGTCTGCCTGGATGTAGACACGACGCCGCAGGACAACGGGAAGACGAAGAAGGAGGGCGTGACCCGCACCTACATGCCGGACGTATTCGGCTTCGCGCCGATCTTCGCCTGTGCCGGCGAGGAGGGTTGGTGCATCAATGACGAGTTCCGGATTGGCAAACAGCATGGACAGAAGGGCGCCCCGGCCTTCCTCAAAGAGTCCATCCAGCGCCTTCGGGACCTTGGTGTGGCAAGCATTCTGGCCCGCCTGGACTCGGCCTTCGATGCCGCCGAGAACTTCCTTCTTTTCCGGGAGGAGGGGGTGGACTTCCTCGTCAAGGGCAATCCCAGCCACATGCGCTGGCCCAAATGGCAGGAGGAGGCTGAGGCGCTGCCCAAGAATGCCTGGAAGTCGGTGGGGAGGAACCTCAGGGTGGCCTACCTCAGTCGCGAGGAGACGCGGGAGTTCGACGACAAGCTAATCTCCGTACGTCGCGTCCTCAAGGTCACCAAAAAGCTCGCCTGGACTCTGAAGGATGTGCCGCGGGGCCACAGGCTGCTGATCAAACGCTACATGGTCTACGAGTCCGAAAGCTGGGTTACCAGCCTGGCCTTGTCCGGAGATTCCACCCGCGAACTATATTGCCAGCACGCCACGGCAGAACAGTACCACAGCGAGTTCAAGAGCGAACTTGACCTGGAACGCATGCCGAGTGGCAACTTCAAGACCAACGCGCTGATTCTCCGCCTGGGCACCTTCGCCTACAACGTCCTCCGTCTGCTGGGGATCCTGGGCAAGGACGTCATGGCCTACCGCCATCCTGCCAAGCGCAGACGGATGCGGACGATTATCCAGGAAATGATCATGGTCCCCGCCCGGGTCCTCACGGGCTCCGGCCAACTCAAGTTGGACATCGGCAGCGACCTGCCTGGTCGTAGCGCTTTCCTTGCGCTCCATAAGTCCCTGGCGGCGTCTCTGGACGAATGACCCACCCTGGGTAGGCTCGGAAAACAGCTCAGTTGGACCAAAGGCCAGCCGTAGGTGTCGGCCGGAAGGCCCCGGCAAGGCCGGGGGCGACCACCAGGACCCGCCCTGGGAGGGTTCGAGAAGGGAAATTGCCCTCGGAACGATCCTGGAGGGTGGGTACCCGGGCAAAACTGTCCCGGCCGGCCCGGTTTCTAAAAAACCTCACGGATCCAGGGTTCTGGTTCAGCCTCTCCCAGTTCCCCTTCAGCGGGACCTGGTCGCGCTTGAAGGCCATGCCCCTGGGCGCGAAGGTGGCCAGCTCCGTGCAGCCGATGCGGTAATAGGCGATCCGGGTGCGGTGGGCGCCCTTGGACTTGAACGGGAACAGCCAGTGCACCCGGTCGCCGGGGCCGTTGGGCGTGATGCCGGTCAGGTCGGCGGCCATCTGCGCCACCCCGTGGGCGCCCACCACCCAAACCTGGCTCCAGCCGGGCCGGGTATAGGCCAGCTGTTCGGTGCCGTTGCCCAGGAAATCGCCCACCACCGCCAGCAGGTCGTTGTCCACCTCCAGATCACGGGTGTCCGCGGGGATCAGCTCGGACTTGGCGCTGTCCTGGCCCTTTTCGCACAGGCCGGCGACGAACCCCTGGAAGGGCTTGGCCACCCGGCCGCCGTTGCTCAGCACCTTCCAGCCGCCCCAGTCCTTGCGGGCATAGACGAGGTCGGACAGGCCGCTGCCGGTGAGGTCCACCGCCGCCACCAGGGTGGAGCCGTCATCGGCGATGTCCTCGCCCAGGGACTTCGGCACCACGGGCTGGGCGCCCGGGGCGGCGGAGAAGACCTGGAAGAGGAACTGTTCGCCGGTGCGCACATCGCGGATCCTGAAGCCGTTCTTGTCGGCCAGGGATTCCAGTTTCTGCACGGGCGGCAGGGGCAGGTCCTTGGGGTCCTTCTCGCTCCGCTTGAACAGGCCGGAGTGGCAGGCGTGCAGGAACGGGTCCGCTGCGAAGGAACTGGTGGCGAGCCCGGCGCCAAGGAGAAGGCGGAGGCCCATGTTTCGATAGTTCATAAGAACTCCCATTGAGCGTGAAGGGTGGAAAGGACGGCGCGCCACCTACCCAGTGCAAGCCCGATGTTGGAAGTTCCAAATAATGTGTTAGTAAATTCAAGAACCTGAAGGGTCCTGGTCCGCCGCGAGGAAGGCCTTGGCCCCCTTCATTTCCGCCGCCGGGCCCTGGGCCGGCCGCCAGCGTCCGGCCTTGCCCCGGGAGCGCCACTGCCGGTCCAGTTCCAGCGCCTCGGGGTTGCGCGGCGCCAGGGCGAGCACTTCGTCCAGGTCGGCCCGGGCCGGGAGCGGCCGGCCCTGGCCCCGGCGCAGCAGGGCCCGTTTCATGAATCCCCAGGGGTTGCCGGGCTCCTCCAGGATCACCTCGGTGTATTCCGCCTCGGCCTCCACGAACCGGCCGGCCTCTTCCGCGGCCTCCCCGCACAGCAGGTTGGTGACCGCGCAGAAGCCCAGCCAGGCTTTCTGCTCCTGGAACTCGGCCGGGGAATAGACGGCCCGGGGGCGGGTCTGGGCGCTGACCTCGGCCAGGTAGCGCAGCGCCCGTTCCGTGTGGCCGTCCACCCGCGCGAAGATCTCCGCGTCCCCGCTGCCGCGGAAGAAATCCCGGCTGATCCGGCCCTCGGCGCGGTACTGGTCGTACATCCGGGTGCCCGGGTACAGGGCCAGCGGCGAGATCTGCACATCGTGGGGCCGGGTGAGCCGGATCAGGCTGGCGGTGGTCTCCACGTCCTCCCACAGTTCGCCAGGAATGCCGGTGATCAGGTAGATGCCCAGGTTCATGCCGACTTTGCGCACCAGGGACAGGGCCCGGTGCGCGTGCTTCATGCTGGTGCCCTTGTCCAGGAGCAGCAGCACCCGCTCGCTGCCGTGCTCCACCCCGAACTGCATGAACTCGCACCCGGCGCGCTTCATCGCCACCAGCCGCTCCTCGTCGACCAGGTTGACCCGGCTCTGGCAGTTCCAGAGCGGATGCAGTCCGGACTGGCGGATCAGGTCCATGAGGGTGAGGATCCGGGTCCGGTTGGCGGTGAAGGTGTCGTCCCGGAAGCTGTAGTAGGTGAGCCCGAGCCGTTCCCGGAGCAGCACCAGCTCGCGCAGCACCGCGGCAGGGCTGCGGAAGCGCACGCTGCTGCCCCAGAATTCCGGCGTGTTGCAGAAGTTGCAGGTGGCCGGGCAGCCCCGGCTGGTGCTGAGGTAGGCGAGCTGCCCGGGATCGTCCAGGAAGTCCGCGGCGAAGTGCTCGACCGGCGCGCCCATGACATCCAGGTCCTCCATCGGGGCGCTGGTGGCGGTCTCGCCGTCGCGCAGGATCAGCCCGGGCGCGGAACGCCAGTCATCCCCGGCGTCCAGGCGCTCCAGGATCCCCAGCAGCGGCAGTTCGCCTTCACCCTTGACGATGGCGTCCAGGGCCGGGCAATCCTCGAACACTTCACCGGCCAGGTGCGTGGGGTGCGGCCCGCCGGTCAGCAGCAGGGCCCCGGGGCAGGCCTCCCGGGCCCACTGCAGCAGATCCGAGCTGCGCTTGCGGTTGAAGGTGAACATGGAGACGCCCAGCACCTGGGGGTTCTGTTCCCGCAGGTAGGCCAGGACCTCGCGCCGGCCCTTGCCGCTCAGGTTGGCCAGGCGGCAGGGAAAGCCCCGGGACGCGAGCATGGCCTGGAGGAAGCCGAGCCCGATCGGCAGGAAGGTCATCCATTCGTCGCCGAAGCCGCTCTTGGGGGCGCTATAGAGCAGGAGCGTGCTGGGGCGGGTCACGGCTTCCTCCGAGGAATGGACTTGTATCATGAACCGAACTCCATACGATTAGGGTATCGGAGATCCCGTGGCCCAAGCCCTCAAACGACCGGAGGCGATCCAGGACGTTCTGGCGCAAGCCTGTGCCCGGAATGAACTTGTCATCCTGGTGACCCCCTACCTGCGCTTCGAATCATTCTTCGTGGCCCTGGGAAAAGACGAGCTCCAGGTGGCCGCCACCATGAGCCGGGAGGACGCCTCCTTCGGCCTGCGCGCGGCCGAGCTGAAGCTGCGCTTCCCCATGGGGCTCGGCTTCATGGAGGCCCCGGTGAAGCTGCTCGGGCTGGGTCTTCATGAGGGACGGCGCACGCTGCGGCTCACCTTGCCCCGGCAGCTGCAGGAGAACGACGACCGGACCGAATACCGGGTCGACCGGGTGGGCCGGGTGACGGTCACCTACGGCACGCCCAGGGGCGAACTGCTGCAGGCCTCGCTGGTGGACCTCAACACCCGCGGCGCCCGCATCCACGCCCAGAAGGACCTGTCCGCCACCACCCTGCAGGTGGGCTCCGTGCTCATCCTCAGCATCCCCCTGGCCGAGGACCTGCAGATCGAAGCCCGGGGCGAGATCCGCCACATGGGGCCGCGCAGCATCGGCCTGCGCTTCGATCCGAAGCTGCCGGAGCCGGTGGCGACCCCGTTGTCCCGGTGGGTGTTCCAGCGCCGGGAGGAGGACCAGGAGCGTCTGGCCCTGCGCCGGGAGATCACCCTGCGCGGCGCGCGCCGGCCGGGCTCGGGCGAACCCTCGGGGATCATCTTCGTCAGCTCGGACGCCGAACTGGAGGAGACGCTCCGCGAGCTGCTCCAGCCGATCCAGCCGCTGGTGCGGATCTCGCCCTCGGCCCAGGCCCTGAAGGACGCCCTGGCCAACACGCCGCCCCTGGCCATCTTCCAGGTGAACGGCACCGGGCTGGACGAGCGGCGCCGGCTCAAGGCGCTGGTGGAGCTGGCCACCAGCCGGGTGCCGGTGCTGCTGCTGGGCACCCAGCTGGACGGCGCCGCCCTGTTCGAGCTGGCCGGCGACTGGAAGGCCGCCAGCGCCATGGTCTGGAACCCGGCCCGGGGCGTGTTCCTGCAGCGCCTGGCCCAGGGCATCATCCGCCGCCACAGCCCGGGCGGCGGCGATGGTCCCATGGCCCCGGCGGAAGGCTAGCAGTCTTGATAGAGGCATCCCGTCCGGACGCACCACGGTTGAATCGCGCATGGACTGCCATGAATGAGTTGAGGCCTTTGATTTGATGGATTGAGACATCACTTTGACGGGAACCGCCCCGGCGGCGTTCAGCTAACACCCAGGGAATGCAGTCTCCTTCCCTTCGGAATGGAAAATGCTGGGGTCCGCGACGCATGCCCTTGTCCGCCGGAGGCCGATCCCATATGTCCATATGTCGCTGTGCCCTGCTGTGCCTCGCCCTCGCCCCGGGCGGATCCGCCCCCGCCGCCCAACCGCACTGGACCAGCTACCAGGACTGCCTGCGGGAGATCCGGCTCCAGGGCCTGGCGCCGGCCGAATGGATCGGGCATTCCTGCGTGCTGACCTACCCGGCGCGCAAACCGGTCTACGACTCAGCCGGCCGCCCGGTGCTGGACGCCCTGGGCCGGCCGGCCACGACCCCGGTGACGCTGTCCGGACGGGTCTTCTTTCCGCCGGCCTGGCGGGTGGGCGAGGGCGCCCGGCTGCCCCTGGTGGTGTACTCCCACGCCACGGAACTGCGCAAGGACGCCGTGCCGTCGGCCTTCGGCGGCCAGGAATGGCCGTTGGCCGCCGCGGCGGCAGCCTGGTTCGGCTTCGCCGTGGCCATGCCGGACCTGCCCGGCGCCGGCGCCGACGCCGCGGCATTCCATCCCTATTGCCAGGCCCAGTCGCTCGCCTACGCCGTGGCCGACAGCATCCCCGCGATCCGCCTCCTGGCCGGCACCGACCCCTACCTGACCCGGCACGGCTACGGCTGGGACGGCCGGCTGTTCCTCATGGGTTATTCCGAAGGCGGCTACGCCACCCTGGCCGCGGTGCGCGAGCTGGAAGCCGGCGGCCAGGCCGGCTTCACCGGATCGGCCTGCATGGCCGGGCCCTTCGATCTGTCCGGCGCCATGCGGGCGACCTTCATCGACCCCATCACCCGCTACCCGAGGCCCTACTACCTGCCCTACTTCGTCCGGGGCTACCACGCGGTCTACGGGCCCCGGCTGGATCCCCTGGCGGCCTTCGCGCCGGTCCTGCTGGAGGCCGAGGCCGACGGCGACGTGCTCAGCTGGACCGACGGTGCCCAGGATGGGCTGGTGGTGGACCAGGAACTGGGCCGCCGCCTGGGCATGCCGCCGGACGCCGTCAACCTGCGCGCCATGTTCAATCCGCCCTGGCTGGCCGAGCAGCTGGACGACCCGGCCTACGCCGCCAGCCCGGTGCACGCGCTGCTGGCGGAAAACGATCTCTACAGCGGCTGGCGGCCCACCCGGCCGATCCTGTTCTGCCACAGCCCGGACGATGGGAACATCCCCTACGCCAACACCCTCACCACCATCGACGGCCTGGGGCGGGAGATCCGCGCGGCCGGCGGCGACCCGGCCGCGCTGTTGCTCCTGCTGCCCATCGGCCGCCCCGGCGACCACATCGCCCATGCCGCCGGAGCCCTCATCGCCATCCCGTCGGCCTTCGCCTGGTTCTATTTCGGCATGCCGGACCTGGGGGCCTTCGCGAAGCTGCGCTGGTAATAGACTGGAGGCATGCCCGAAGCCTCCTTCGACAGCCACTGCCACCTCCAGGATCCGCGCTTCGCCGGCCGGATTGCGGAAGTGCTGGCCCGGGCCCGGGCGGCCGGGGTGACCCACATGGTCTGCTGCGCCACCCGGGAAGCGGACTGGGACCGGGTCCTGGAGCTGGCCCGGGACCACGCCGGCGTCCTGCCCATGCTGGGCCTGCACCCGTGGTTCGTGGCGGAGGCGGCGCCGGGCTGGCCCGGGCGGCTGCGCACCCTGGCCCAGGCGCCCCGGATCGGCATCGGCGAATGCGGGCTGGATTTCTCCCCGGGCCGGCCCGGCCGCGCCGGGCAGGAAGCGGCCTTCGAAGCCCAGGTCCGCCTGGCCATCGACCTGGACCGGCCGCTGTCGATCCACTGCGTGCGCGCCTGGGGGCGGCTGCTCGACCTGCTGCGCCGCACCGGAATCCCCGCCGCCGGCGCCGCGCTGCATGCCTTCTCCGGCTCCGCCGAGGTGGCGGCCGAGTTGCAGGCCCTGGGCCTGTACCTGTCCTGCCCGGGCGCGAAGCCCCCGGCGGCGCTGCCCACGCGCCTGCTGTACGAAACCGACGCGCCCGGGCGCGGGGACCGCGAACCGGCCCAAGTGGCCCAGTGCGCCGGGCCCGAGGCCGCCCAGGTCCAGGACAACGCCCTGCGGCTGTTCCGGAGCCTGCTGTGAGGTGGTACGCGCGCACCGAACAGCTGCTGGGCGCCGAGCGGCTGGGCCGGCTCAGCGCGGCCCGGGTGGCCGTGTTCGGGCTGGGCGGAGTCGGCTCCTTCGCGGTGGAGGCCCTGGCCCGGGCCGGCGTGGGCGACCTGCGCCTGGTGGACTACGACTGCACCAATCCCACCAACATCAACCGCCAGCTGTTCGCCCTGCATTCCACCCTGGGCCAGCCCAAGGTGGCGCTGGCCGCGGCCCGGGTGCTGGACATCAACCCGGCCTGCCGGGTGGAGCCCCGGCAGGTCTTCATCAACGAGGACACCCTGGGCGGCCTGCTGGATCCGGAGCTGGACCTGGTGGTGGACGCCATCGACTCCCTGCATTCCAAGGTGCTGCTGCTGGAAGCCTGCGTGCGCCTGGGCCTGCCGGTGGTCTCCAGCATGGGCGCCGGCGGGCGGCTGGACGGAGCCCAGGTGACCTGCGGCGAGCTGGACGAGACCCGGATCTGCCCCCTGGCCCGGGTGCTGCGCCAGCGGCTGCACCGGCGCGGCATCCGCACCGGCATCCGCTGCGTCTATTCGCTGGAACCGGCGCGCAACACCCTGCCCCACGACCCCGCCGACGCCGGCGAGCACCACGGCGCCGGCCGGCCGCGCACGCCGATCGGCACCATCTCCTACCTGCCCGCGCTGTTCGGCCTGCGGATCGCCCAGGAGGCGCTGGAACTGCTTACTGGAACAGCCGGTGCGGCAGGCTCTCCACCCGCGCCGCCGGGGACACCAGGATGTAGTTGAGCTTGCGCTGCAGTTCGCGGATGGTGTTGGCGCCGGCGTAGGTCAGGCCCGAGCGCAGGCCGCCGACGATGTCGGCGATGATCTCGTCCTCGTCCTCCCGGTACGGCACCGAGGTGGCCACCCCTTCGGCGGTCTTCCAGCCGGTGAGCCCGCCCAGGTGCTCCTCGGCGGCCTCCTTGCTGGCCATGCCCCGGTAGACCTTGTGGGTGGGCTCGCCCTGTTCGTTGCGCACCGGATCGCCGGGGGTGGGCCGGGTGCCGGCGAGCATGCCGCCCACCATGACGAAGTCCGCGCCGAAGGCCAGCGCCTTGACGATGTCCCCGGCGTAGCGGATGCCGCCGTCGGCCACGATGGAGCGGTCGGCCCGGGCGCATTCCTGGATGGCGGTGAGCTGCGGCACCCCGAACCCGGTCTTGATCCGGGTGGTGCAGACGCTGCCCGGACCGATGCCCACCTTGACGATGTCGGCCCTGACCGAAGCCAGGTAGTCGGCGCCCGCGTAAGTGGCCACATTACCCGCCATGATGCATTCGTTGGGCAGCATCTGGCGCATGCGCTTGATCATCTTGCCGACATACTTGGCGTGGCCATGGGCCACGTCCACGCAGAAGTACTGGGCCCCGGCGCCCTTCAGCGCCTCCACCCGCTCCATCTCCTTCTCCGAGGTGCCCACCGAGACGAAGGCCGGCCCGTGGCAGCGCTGGAACATCGCCACGTTCTCCTCGATGGAGCAGAACCGGTGCAGGATGCCGATGCCGCCCTTGGCGGCGATGAAATCGGCCATCCCGTCCTCGGTGATGGTGTCCATATTGGCGGTCATCACCGGCAGTTCCAGGGTCAGCTTGCCGGTCTTGTCGGTCATGCCGATATCGACGATGCGCCTGGATTCATGATGGTTGTACGCCGGGACCAGCAGGACGTCGTCGAAGGTGATTGCGGTTTCGGGCATTGCGGAGCCTTTCTGGACAAGGTATCAGTCTACATCCGCCGGGCCTTTCGGGGGCGGGGATGACCGGAAAGGCTCCAGAATCAGACCGCTAGGGTTTCTTGAACTGCCGGTCGTAGGCTTCCTGGGCGAACTTGCTGGGCGGCACGTTGAACCGGCGCTTGAAGGCGCGGGTGAACGCCGAGGCGTCGTAGAAGCCGAGGGATTCGGCCACGTCCAGCGGCCGCTCGCCGTCGCTCAGCAACTGCACCGCGCGCTGCAGGCGGCGCTCGATCAGGTACTGGTGCGGGGTGGTGCTGGTGGCCTCCCGGAACAGCCGGATGAAGTGGTCCGGGGTGCAGCGGGCCAGCTTGGCCATTTCCGGTACGCTGTTGGGCGAGCCGAGGTGGGCTTCCATGTGGTCCAGCACCACCTGCAGGGTGCTGCGGCTCAGGCGGTAGGGGAACCGGGCCCGGTCCTCCTTCTCGCACAGCCGGGTGAGCTCGGCGCCCAGCAGGATCAGGAACAGCTCCCGGGTCATGAGCTGCAGGCCGTCGGGGTTGGCGATCTCCTGGGTGAAGATGCCGAACAGCTGTTTCAGGCTCTGGCTGCGCAGCACCGCGTAGCTGGCTTCCTGCCACTTGCGGGGCGGGTGCTGCAGCACCGAGACCAGGGGCTCGGGGAACGGGCCGTCCATCTGCAGCGCGGTGAAGCCGAACGGCGTGTCGGGATGATGCCGCTTGAACGTATGGCCGAAGCCGGGCATCAACAGGGCCAGGCTGCCGCGGGGGACGACGCCCTCCTCGATGTCCTCGCCGGTGCAGATCCGTATCGGGCTGCCTGGCAGCAACAGCGTCCACGATTCGTTGGACGGCATCGCCTTCGCCGGCACCGGATCGCGTTTGCAGATGACCAGCCGCAAAGGGCCGCTGGTGTAGGTTTGGACGTTCTTTGTGTCGGGACCGGTCATAGGTTTTTTCTTGGGGACAAATGACGGGTGGGTGGAGTTCTCGCTCCGAAAAGACGGCTTCGACCCAAAGGATCGATTCCTTACCAAGGATATTAGAGTATCAAACTTAAGAAAGCATACCCTCTATGTGCCCCTTCAACCACATTCAGTCGAATTCTTCCGGCACTTATTCGGTTCAGCGCGCCGCCACCGCCAGCCGGTACAACTCGCTGGCCGCCACGCCCAGGTGCCGGGCCAGCGGTTTCACCGCCTCGCGCAGGGTCATGCCGCCTTCCCGGGCCGCATCCAGGTAGCGCAGCGCCCAGTCGGGCAAAGCCTCGCCGTCGAAGGCCACCAGGGGATCCGTGACGGTGCGCTTGGCGTCGGCGCCGGCGATCACCAGCACCATCTCGCCCCGGTTCTCGGCGCCCAGGAGCCGGGCCACCTCGGCCGGATCGCCTCGGTACCAGGTCTCGTGCAGCTTGGTCAGCTCCCGGCCCAGGGCGATTTCCCGGTCCGGCAGCAGTTCGGCCATCTCCGACAGGGTCTCGTGGATCCGGTGCGGAGTCTCGAACACCACCACGGTCTCCTCCTGGGTGGCCAGCTTGCGCAGGAAGGTCTTGCGCGGCTCGCTGCGGGAAGGCAGGTAGCCCCAGAAGCTGAAGGCGTGGCTGGGCAGGCCGGAGGCCACCACCGCCAGGGTCACGGCCGAGGGCCCGGGCAGCACGGTCACCTTGACTCCCGCCTCCCGGGCCAGCCGGGCCAGCTCGAAGCCGGGATCGTTGATCCCCGGCAGGCCGGCGTCGGAACAGTAGGCCACCGTCCGGCCCGCCGCCAAGGCCTGGGCCACCCGCTCGGCGGCCTCCAGACTGGCGTGGTCGTCGAAGCGCTGGAGCGGCTTGTCGATGCCCAGGTGGGCCAGCAGCCCGCCGGTGCGCCGGGTGTCTTCGCAGGCCACCAGGTCGCAGTCCTCCAGGGCGGTCACCGCCCGGTGGGTCAGATCGCCCAGATTGCCCAGCGGGGTAGGCACCAGAATGAGATGTCCAGACAAGGTCGTCCTCCAGAGCGTACAGTCTACAAGGTAGCGCCAGCAGGAGAAGTTAATGCCCGGATCCGCCCCCCATCTCACGGCCGCCGATGGCGCCCGCCTGCTGCTGGCCAGCCAGGCCCTGCTGGGCCCGCCGCCGGCCGGCGGACTTTGCGGCCTGATCGAACACTTGGGCTATGTCCAGCTGGATTCCATCAACATGGTGGAACGGGCGCACCACCTCATCCTGGGCAGCCGGAGCGCGGACTACGACCCGTCCCGGTTCGAAGCGCTGCTG
>Ga0316226_1004153_pt1 | contig 11727 bp, 8 predicted proteins | sample TBH18017metaG_FD_206009 | JGI IMG/M metagenome (GOLD analysis project Ga0316226, IMG submission 206009) | Freshwater microbial communities from Trout Bog Lake, Wisconsin, USA - TBH18017 | ecosystem: Environmental > Aquatic > Freshwater > Lake > Hypolimnion/Profundal zone | place: USA: Wisconsin... | reverse complement strand
CGGGAATGTCTTTGCCAAAATCTATGGAACCTTTGGGCAGGTCGAGCTTGTTCAAATACGTGATGCGCCGGACATAGCCGTCGGCCTGAGTCACATCGAACAGGTGAATGCCCGGGCTTCGCAGGAGGTTTCGCATGACATCTCCGGAGGCGGAATCGCCCGACAGGAAAATGGCATCCACGGCGCCTTCGCCAAGGGCCTTGGCGGCGGCGGCGGCGTCCAAGTCCGCGAATGTCGCCGAGGCGTTGTTGGAAATGCCGTTCAATTGCAGGATGGCCAGGGCCAGCGACCGGTCGCCGCTGCCCGGCGGACCGATGACCAGACGTTTGCCCTTGAGTTGCGAGAGCAGTTGGAGGGGAGCCGCGCCGCGATAAAAGATCATCATGGGCTGGTAGCCGAGGCTGCCGAGGGAGACGATCTGATTGGAATCGGCGTTGGTGACGCCCCCCTGGACGAATCCTATGTCAACCCCGCCGGCGTGATTTTGCAGGCGCTGGAGGTTTTCCTCCGAGCCGTGGGATTGAAGGATTTTCAAGGTCACGCCTTTTTGTTTCAAGATGGCCTGGTATTGGAGAGCGATCTTGTCAAAGCCACTGCCCGGCGGTCCGCTCGTGATGGTGATGACATGGGGCGGCGCGGAATGGATGAACCAGAAAACGGCCGCCACCACCACCAGTCCGGCCAACAGACTCGCCAGCAATGACAACCCGGGGCTTAGTCCGAAGGTTTCCATGCAGAAGGTCTGAATCCGGCTCAAGGCATTTTTTCGATTATCCATCATAAAATCCAGTTTTCTAACGGGGTTTGTTGTCACGTCTTGAAATATTTTTCCATGCGGCACTGGAAACCTCCCATGTCAACCTTTTGCTGAAACTGCAATTTGAGCGACGGATGCGGCGTTTCCGCCGACAATGGATTGACGAGCACCAGTCTTCCGCCGGGTTTCAGCATTTTGGCGGCGACGCTGAAAAGGTCCCCGATCAACTGCCGAAGATTGGCAACCGGCACGCGCATGCCCATGGGAGGATTGGTGATGATCAAGGTGACCGTTCCAGCCGCCAGACTTTTGCCGGAGGCGAAGTCCCGAAAGTCGCCGCAAACAAACTTAGCCGGAACGGACTCCACCTTTGCGGCCGCGAAATTGTCTTGAGCAATGGCGACGGCCTCCTGGCTGTGATCCGTCCCGTACAGGCATCGCACGCCGCCCAGCAAGGCGCTTTCAACCAATTCCAGGCCGGAACCGCAAAAGGGGTCCCAAACAATCTCATTCCCGATCCTCCCGGCCAGCCGGGCCAGACACGCGGCCAAATGCGGATGGGACGCCGCCGGAACATCCTTCCGCCGGTAGGAAAAACGCGGGTCCGGCGTCAGGTTCGGGCGCAATTCCACCAGGCGGCCCCGGCCGTCCGGATAAATATCCATGGTCCAGGTCACCTTCCGACCGTCATTAAGAATTTCCGGGCAACGGGCGTAAACGCGTCCGGCCAGGCGGCTGACGGCGGCCCTCTGGTGGCCCCTGGAGACAAAGTTCAGGCGGTAGCGAAGGGACCCCAGGGTGAAAGCCTGCAACAACCGCCGCGACAACGGCGAGGTCATCACCGACGCCAAAGCCTCGGTGGACTCTGCCTCGCCGGCGTCCCCGGCATGGCCCAAAACAAAACCAACCGTCCCAAAACATCGCATGGCGTAAATATCGGCCAGGGAAAACGGCGCCAGCGGGATCATGGCAACCCTGCCGTCACGGACCTCCGCGAGGCGGAATTTTCCATGGTTCCCTTGGGATTGGCCCACCTCGTCGCTGACGATTCGCTCCAAGCCGTTGCGCCCGCGCAAATGGATTCGCAACTCCTGGAAATCGGCAAGCACGCCGTCCATGCGAATCGAGCTTGGACATTCCTGACGGGCGACGCGGGCCTTGACTTTTTGCTCGGCGTCGCCAAGGGAACCGTGTTCCAGGGCGGCCGCGCCGCCGATCTTCCCCAGGGTTCGGACCAGGAATTTTTTTTCGCGCTCCTCCGGCGTTTTTTGCAACGCGGAAAGGAGTTTCCCCTCTTCCTTCGCGCCCGCGCCGATCTTGGGCATCGCGGTCATGGCGTAGCGGCGGACCTTTTCGCAGGGGTCCTGCAACAAGGCGAGAAGCCATTCCCGCGCCTTTTCAAGGTCTTCCGCCGGTCCCGACTCCGCGAAAACAACGCCCACCGCGCGGATGACCGCCACCGTTTTTTCCCGTTCCTCTGGAGACGCCGCGTTGAAGCGCGCCACCTCCCGGGTCCAAAGTTGCCGCCACGGCAGGCGGCGCAACTCTTGATAAAGCCTTTTGGCGGTGTTTCTCTCTTCAATCTTCATCAAGCGCCAGTTTATGCCGTCCGAATCCAAAAACCGAGCATCGAATAAAAATTGCGAAGATGGTGGGCCCGGCCGGATTTGAACCAGCGACCAAGCGATTATGAGTCGCCTGCTCTAACCCCTGAGCTACGGGCCCAAGTATTTGAAAATTAACAATTTACGACTTTGGTGAAACTTCGATGTTGACAATCTGATACTGCCATGTGATACTGTTGAAATGAAAATGAATTCCGACTCGTCACAATGGGCAAATAGCCCGGTTGCCAATCTTGTTCGTTACGTTCCATCGGGCATTTATTTTGCGCGGGCGCGAGTGGGCGGCAAGCTTATTCGGCGGTCACTCAAGACGGATGTTCTCAGCGTCGCCCAGCTTCGGCTGTCTGATTTGCTCAAGGCTGAACGGCAGGGCGTCGAGTCCCGCGCATCGGTCTCCAAAGGAAAAATGACCTTTGGGGATGCCTTGGCAATTTATGCCAGCCGGCTGGAAGCGAAAGTCGAATTGAAGCCGAGCGCGAAACTCTACCGCCAAAAGACCATCGAGGCGTTGGTCAAGTCCTGGCCGGGCTTGCGCGAAATGGACGTGCGCAAAATTTCGGAGCGCGAATGTTTGAATTGGGCGGCGCGATTCGGCGCGAAATACTCCCCCTCGGTTTACAACAACACGGTTGGCACGTTGCGCCACATACTGGACGTGTCCATCGCTGAAGGCGCGCGTTACGGGAACCCGGCCACCATCATCAAAAAAGCGAAAATTCATCAGAAGGCTTTGACGCTGCCGGAACATGAGCAATTTCTAGGGTTGGTCGAGGCGATTGAGCACGGCGGGGCTTGGTGCAGTCACGATTGCGCTGATTTGGTTCGGTTTCTCGCCTTCGGCGGATTCCGCAAAGGCGAAGCAGAGACAATAACCTGGGCTGACTGCGATTTGGAAAAAGGGGAAATAGTCGTTCGCGGCGATCCGGAAACTGGCACGAAAAATTGGTCCATTCGGCGGGTGCCGATGATTCCTGACATGCGGGAGCTTTTGGAGCGGTTACGGATGGAGCGCCCGGACGAACCTCCACAAAGCCCGGTTATGCGTGTTCAAGAGTGCCAGGGCGCGATCAATTCAGCCTGCAAGAAATTGGGAATTGCCCGGTTCACGCATCACGACCTGCGCCACTTGTTCGCAACGCGGTGCATCGAATCCGGGGTGGATATTCCAACCGTGAGCCGTTGGCTTGGGCACAAGGATGGCGGCGCACTGGCGATGAAAGTTTACGGGCACCTCCGCGACCAGCATTCGGTGAGCATGGCGCAAAAAGTCACTTTTGCGACTGTGGCAAATGGCGAGATAATCCCATTGCATGGAAAGGTGGTTTCAATTGGAAGCTGAAAGTTTTGATCTCGAAAAGCATCGGGCTGAATGGCTGGAGCGTCTTGCGAACGAAGCGATTAAAACAGATGAGTTGTGGCCCCTGAAATTTTTGCCTGAGGGTGACTACCCAAAGTGGGTAGAACGCGTAGAATACGAACTTGGGCAAGTGATGTTACCGGTTGCTAAAGTCAAGGAAGGGGTTGAACACACCCCCAGGCAATTGGGTGCGCTTCTTGGGCACGAATGCGCGTATGCCGTGTTCCTGGTAGAATTGTTAAATGATCAAGCGACGACCGCACAAGCCAAGGAAACGGCTACGGCGAATGATAAAGAAAAAAGTGAAACGACGATGGCCGCGAATGATTCTTTTGGGAAATGGTATTCGGCTTTACGGAGATTGGCGAAACGTGCGCTGTGTTCAAGCGTGGACCAAATATACGAGGACATGAGCGATTTTCTGTTGGCGTACTCAAACGCCTTTGCCCGTAAACCCAAGACGCTCAAAGCTGGCAGCATTGGAAGCACCAACTTTGAAATTTATATTTACCTGATTAGGTTTTGGCGAAACATTGAGCAATTAAAGTCCGTTTTTGATTTGCATCAATTGCTTCGGAAAGTTCTGGGAGAGCATCGAACGGGCAATTTGAAACGGGTGGAGAAGATTTGTCAGCGCATAGGCTTGCATTTCCGCAAACCAGGTCGTCCTCCAAATCCAAAATAATTCAGACACCTGCAAGGTTGCCCTGTCGGTATTTATGCTTGTTGTAGCCGCGCAAGTGTTTGACCATTTGGCCGGCAAGGTCATAGAGCAAATCGGCGTGATGGTCGTAGGAGATGTCGTCGAAGTCAATCAAAGCCCGGACGAGGTAGTCTTCAATCCGTAATTCTGTCTGGCCGCCGCCGGCCGCCACCAGGGTTTCCTGTTGGTGGTCCCGGAGATACTGGATCAGAATATCGCGTTCAACCGGCTGATAATGGATGGAACTGGCATCGAGGGTGAAGGGGTTGTAGCCGCTTGTCACCTCCCCTTTTGGCACGACAAGGATTCGCGGAATATCAATTGTCTGCTGCACGAACAGTCGCGTAGTACCGTTAACCACGGTGGCGACATTGACGGCCTCCGTCACGCCGGCCAATTCCGTCTGCACCGGCGCCAGGGCCTGGGTGACCTTTGAGACAATCTCCTTTTGGACTTCCTCCCGGAGAAGCATGGCGGAAGTTGGCAACTGTTCATAGCGAGTAAGAACGTCATAAGTCGCCTTGGCCACTTTTTGCTCGGCCTCGGTGTCAAAAAGGGGTTTGGCCGCCGGCGCGCCGGACTGGGCGATGGTCGCGGAACTTGATTCCACCGGGCTGCCGCCAAGCCGCCCAAGGATGTTTGCCTGGGAAACAACCGTGGCGAGCTTCTGATGCTGGCCGGGCGGTTCAAGGATGAGTTTTTCCAGTCGAATGGAGGAATCGGGCTTGTTGGCCTCGTCAATGATTTCCTGGAACCTGTCGTGGGCAACAATGCTCAGACGATCCACGGCGCTGACGCCTGTGCGCTTGCCATAGGGCAGACGCAAACCGCGCCCAATGGATTGTTCGATCAAGGTGCGGGCATTAGCAGCGCGGAGCGGAACGATGGTGTAGAGGTTCGTCACGTCCCAGCCTTCCTTGAGCATATTGACGTGGATGACGATTTCGGTCGGTTCCTCGGTGTGCTCCACCTTGAGCAACCGCTCGATCATTTCTTCCTCCTCCGCGCCGGTTTTGCTTGAATCCACCTGGATGACCTTGTCCTTGTAGCGTCCCTCGAAAAAGCCGTCGGATTGAATGAGTTTCAGAAGTTCCGCCGCATGGGTGATGTCGCGGGCGATGACGAGGACGAACGGCTTGACAATCCTCTGACCGGTCTCCCGCGCGTAGATTTCAAGCTGCACTTTGACGTCTTCGTGCAACCGGATGCCGTCCTCCAGCTTGATTTTCTCGATCTCGGCGGCGGAAAATTGGTTCGGATCAAAGTTCTTTTGCGTGGCCACCGCCGGTTCCTTGACAAAACCGTCCTGCATAGCCCTGGCCAGCGGGTAATCGTAAATGACATTCTTGAAGGGGACGGGAGCACGCTGTCCTTCAGTAAAAGGCGTGGCGGTCAGTTCCAATCCCATGACCGGCTTGAGTTCGTTAATCGCCCGGATGCCCGCGCTGGCGCGGTAGCGGTGGGACTCATCCATCATGAGGATCAGATCGGGCAGGCCAGCCAGGTATTCAAAGTAGCTCTCGCCGATGTATTCGGACAGCCGCTTGATTCGCGGGGGCTTCCCTCCCCTCACCTCCGTATTGATCTTGGAAATATTAAAAATGTTCACCTTACAGCGCAACGTCAGGTCGAACAGCGTGCCGGCCTTCGCCTTGTAGTTGTCGCCGGTGATGATTTCAGGCGGGTCGCTCGCAAATTCCGCGATGCCCTGAAACACGTATTTTGGCGTGTTCGGCGTGAAGTCGGTGATGAGTTTGTTGTAAATCGTCAGGTTGGGGGCCATGACGAAGAAATTATTAATACCGTGCGCCAGATGGAGATAGCTGATAAATGCGCCCATGAGCCGCGTTTTGCCGACGCCGGTTGCCAGGGCGAAACAAAGCGACGGAAATTCGCGTTCAAAATCCGTCACGGTTGGGTATTCGCTGCGGATGATGTCCAGCGCGGCGGCAACCTCGGCGTCCTTGCGCGGCGGCACAATCTCCGTGACCCGTTCAAGGATTTCGAGCGACTGACGTTGCGGTGGGCGCAAGCTCAGTCGGGCGGCGATGGCGTTGACGTGGCGGATCATTTCTCCTCCCTTCCTTTGAGGTATCGAACCATCGCCTCATCAAAGTCCGAGATGTAGTCGGCGTCCTGTTTGACACGGTATTTCTCGAATTCCGCATGGGCCTTGGCAACGGCCATTTCATGGGAAATCTTGCCGGCGTGCCGAAGCACTTGTTGTTCGTTGAAGTTCAAGAACCGCTCCACCTGTCGTATCCAGTCGTTCATCGTCATGACTTGATGGTTCAAGGCGCGCAATCCCACGGCGATTACGGCGTCCAGGTTGTAGAATTGGGTCGAGTACGCTTTGCCGTCGGCGGCAGTTGTTTCCAAAATGGAAACAGCTGAGTTTTCCACGAGCTCGCCGGATTTAAAGATGTTTTTCAGGTGTTTGGACACGGCGGGCGTGTTGACCCCGAAAAGCTCGGCCATTGTCCGCTGGGTGAGCCAGAAATTGTCCTTGGCAAAGAGCACGTTGACAGTGACCTTACCATCGGCCGCGTGGTAAAGAACGATCTGCGACTGGCCTGATTTTGTTTCTGCTTTCTTCCTGGGCATGGGTGGTTATGTTTCAAAAAGCTGTTGTTGGCCGGGCTTGGGCGGGGCCTTGGGCAGGTTCTCCACTTTGAGGCTGTAATCATCGTGGCCCCATTCGCAACGGGACAAAACAGCCTTTGGAATCTTTTTCACCGTCAGGTTGGGGTAGCCCTCCTTCCGGCCCCGGAACGCGGAGCAGACTACTAACAGCGTTCGATCCGACCCCACCCCGTCGCTCAATTGTTGCAGTTGCTCGTGGCTGAATGTCTGCGTGGTGATGTAGATGAAATCGCGCTCCGTGGAGCGGCCCTGCTGCCAATAAACCATGTCACTAGGCGCGTAGTTGAAGCCCTCCAGCTTGCAAACCGCCTCGGCGAGCATAGGCGCGTTGTATTCTTTGTTGATGACGTAATTTCCCCACTTGTCCTTTTCGAGGAGGGATGACGCAAGCCGGTAGTGCCGGAACCCGCCGCCGCCCTTCCAGCCGACTGCCTCAGTGATGCCGCCGGCGTCCGCGCCGTCAATCACCTTTTTGAGTCGGGGAATAATGTGCGTGTGGCAATGCTCGCCCAACTCCACCATGATCCAACGCAGACCCATTTTTTGCGCCACCGCGCCGGTTGTCCCGGAGCCACTGAACGAGTCGAGCACCCAATCTCCGGGTTCTGTTGAAAGCTGAAACATGCGCTGAAGCAATCGCTCCGGTTTTGGTGTAGAAAACAATTCCTTCACGTCTGGCAGCAATGATGAATTCTCGGCTTTTGCTTCTTGATTGTGACCAACTTCGTCGGAAAGCCAAAGCGTCGTAGGAACAACGCCTTCTTGGTTGTCCTTCAGATAGCGCTTTAAGCGTGGCTGATTTCGCCCGTCGCTGCCCCACCAGATTAGTTTTTCGGACTCAAATTTCTTGATCGTTTCGATGGAATAAGCCCATGCGCGACCTTTGGGTGGCAGTATTTCGTCGCCATGCGGGCTAATAATCGGAAAGAGCCCAGACGACTTTCCTGTAGCAGCGTACTGCTTCCCGCGTTGTCCAGATGTAAGGCTGACATGAAGGGGACTGGATGACCAAGCGCCACGCGGATCTTTATCGGGGTTTGAATAATCGGACGCGTTACGGTCGCTTCTTGGTACGCGACCCATTTTGAACTGAGAAACATCTTTCGCGTAGCAAAGCAGCATATCGGTTGCTGAGGAAAATAGGACAGCGTTGTTGTGGACGCTTGTCGTTTTTTGCCACGTCACAGTGCCGACAAAGTTAACCCGACCAAATATCTCATCGAGTAGGACTTTCAAATAGTGTCCTTCTGAATCGTCAATCGTAATCCAGATTGACCCGTCCGGGCGAAGCAAATGACGCAACAACTCAAGCCTGTCTCGCACCAAAGAAAGCCAAAGCGAATGTTCAACGCCATCATCATAATGAGTGAACGCGCTGCCCGTGTTGTAAGGCGGGTCAATGAAGATGCACTTTATTCTGCCAGCGAACTCCTGTTCAAGCGCTTTGAGGGCGAGCAAATTGTCGCCGAAGATAAGCCGGTTATCGAACAGGTCATTGTCCGTGACGCGGTGCTTGGCGTGATACGACTTCTCCGGGTCTTCGAGCAAGATGCGCGGCTCCAGCTTGGGCCGGTTTTCCTTCCCGATCCAGATGAGCTCAAGTTTTTGTCTTTTGGTCATGGTCATTTAACCGCATGGAGCGCAACGAGGTTTCATCGGAAGACTTGCTTGCCTTCACAAAGATTGATGAGTTCGGCCAGGGCCAGCACCTGTGGGCGGCGCCCGGCCCCCTCGCGGACGGTGTGGAGGACGCGATGTTCCTTCAATTTGCCGAGAAGGTTGGCGATCATGGGCGGGCTGGGCATTTGCGGCAGTTTGTTGGGATCGCTACCGCGAAAAATGGGGCGTTCAAACATGAAGTCGAGGAGGGGCACGGCAAATTGCGAACGCGTGAGGTCGAGAGTCTGCTTTTTGAGGCGTTCGTAGAGGTCCTGGATGGCGCGGGCTTTTCTGGTGTTGGCCTCGGCCTGCACGGCGACGCCTTCGATAAAAAAGGCGGCCCAGCGGGTCCAACTGCCCGGCTGGCCCAGATCGCGCAACCGGAGGACGTAATCATCGCGCCGGGCCTCGAAAAACGCGGATAGGTAGAAACAGGGGCGGCTCAATATTTTTTTTTCGTAGAGAAAAAGCGGAATGACCATCCGGCCGATTCGGCCGTTGCCGTCAATGAATGGATGGAGGATTTCAAATTGGGCGTGGATGAGGGCGAGTTGGACCAGGGTGTCCGGCGCGTCGGAGTGCCAGTAGGCTTCCCAGCGGTTCAGGTGGTCCTGCAAATACAGCGGCGAGGGCGGGACAAATACGGCCTGCTCAATGGGCGTGCCCTCCGTGCCAATCCAGTTTTGGATGGTGCGGAAACGCCCACGCCCCTTGTTGTGGCCGCGCACGCTGTCCATCAGCACTTCGTGGAGCTTGAGAAGCGAGTTCAGGCAGAACGGACGGTCTTGGAGGAGTTTTTTGGAGAGACGCAACGCTTTGCGATAATTCATTATTTCGTGGATGTCTTCGCGGCGAGACGGCTCAACCGGTATTTCACCGGCTTCAAATCTCAGAACCTCCTCGAAGTCGGCCTGCGTGCCTTCAATTTTCGATGAGAGGACGGCTTCCTGGGTAGTAATGGGGGAAAGGAGGACGTTTGGGTTGGGGATGCCGTAAAAAAGCCCTTCCAGCGTGGCGATGGCGCGATTGGCCTTGCCGACAAGCGGCATGAGCGCCAGTAAGTCGAGGTCTTTTGGCGGAAGTTGTTCCGGTTCAAAGGGCTTCATGGCGATTTTTTGTGTTAATTCCACTTGCAATAAACATGATTTGTATAAAGTAAAACGACCTTTAATTAAAACAAATTTATTTATATCTGCTGTGGTTAAAACAACCGGGTGCCGGGGTGGGCTGGGAATTGGGCGGATTTTCGGACGACCTTTTCATCAGCGTTCGGGGCGTTCAGGTTCGTTCTGGTCGTTGTAGATCGAGTCGTCCGCCTCGTGTTCGAAAGCCTCCGGCGCGGTTGCTTCGGCAATGTGCGCGATGTGTTCCACGGCGTCTTCGGCTTCGTCGGAGAAGTCGGCAATTCTCTCGGCAAGTTCTTCGATGAATTCGTCAAGGGAATCGTATTTGATGAATTGACGGCTCTCCAACAGCCAATCGAGCCATTCCCATGTCCTGGGAACGGCTTCAAACGCAACATCCTTGCCGGCCCGGAATTCGCATTGGACGGCCATACGCCGAGGGAGCGTGTCTTCCGTGGAGTAAACCTTTAGGGCGTAATACTGGCTGGGCCTTGCTCCTTCCCTCCTGTCCGCCAATGTCAAACGCTCCCAAAACCTGGCAAAGACAAGTCGGACATCGTTGCCGTTGGCCAGTTGGAACTCGAAGGGGTCGAATCCGGCGGTTTCCAAGGGGAAGTCTTCCCTGGGGCCGGTTGCTTCGGCTTCTGTTTCGTCAGTGTCCGGCGTCGTGTCGCGCAGCCACTTGATCAAATCCGCCAAGACCTCTGCTGGCCGAGCCTCGTCGGCCCGGCTGTTGAGTCTGGATGGCGCGTTGGGGGTCATCGTTTCGAGTTTAGGCCAGTTGCCAGCGGATTGTGAAGAGTTGTTTTAGCTCTGATTTTTGGGGCAGTTTTCCTTCAATGTTGGCAATTAGCTCCTCGCGCCGCTTGTCAACCTGGTCCTGCGCTTCAAAAAGGGAGCGCCTGCGCTGGCTACGCTGCGATTCCAGAGCCTTGATCTCCTTCTGGCGGGCCAGTTTTTCCTCCAGCGTCGGCGCGAGCGTGGCGGCCCGGCGCGCTTCTTTGATCTGGCGGTCCAGTTCCTTGATCTCCCGTTCAAGGGTGAGTTTCAAATCATCCGCCCAGCCTTCAAGTTTGTCCGCCTGCGCTTCAAAGAATCGCGCGTTGCGTTCGGATATGTTGCGTTGAATGGCTCCCTGGCGCTTGCGGGCGAGGTCACCAAGATTGTCGGGCGGAACATTGAGAACGGGCGACTCGACACGGCCCGAAAGGGTAAGCAGGCGTTGCGCGGCTTCCTCGTCGAGGATGTGGCCGTTATCGGTGCATCCGGCAAAAATCAAATAGTCTTCGGCCTGATCCAGCGATTCAACCGTGAACAGCATGAGGGTCAGCCAACCCGATTGGGCAACAAGCGGCTTGAGAAGGCTGACCTTTCCCTCATGGGCAGCGTAGTCAAGCCGGAGTTCCGCCGGGGTCAAATCGCGGTTTTTGGCCTGCGCGATGATCGCCTCGGCCAGCGGATGGGCCAGGCGGTAAAGATGGGCTTCGCCGGAGCGGCGGGGAAGTTCGTAAAGGCCAAGTTTGATCTCGCCGTTTGAGTTTGGAAACGGACAGGCATTCAGGCGGAACGAGGAATCGTCAACGAAATCCGCGTGGCCGCCCAATTCGTGCCGGGTAAGCTGCATCAAGAGGCGTTCGTAGCGATTCAGGAACGCTTTGGAGGTTTCATCGCTCACCTTGAGTTTTTCCCGGACTTCGTCGTCGAAGTTTTCCAGCAACTTGCGGCGGGTCTGCGTCATCGCTTCATTGATTTCAAAACTCAATTCCATTTGAAGCTGGTCGAAGGCGGTTTTGATTTCGTCGGGTTTGCGGCAGCGTTGATAGATGTCGTTGATGCGTTTCTCGAAATCCACGCCGCTT
>Ga0316226_1004152_pt1 | contig 11731 bp, 11 predicted proteins | sample TBH18017metaG_FD_206009 | JGI IMG/M metagenome (GOLD analysis project Ga0316226, IMG submission 206009) | Freshwater microbial communities from Trout Bog Lake, Wisconsin, USA - TBH18017 | ecosystem: Environmental > Aquatic > Freshwater > Lake > Hypolimnion/Profundal zone | place: USA: Wisconsin... | reverse complement strand
CTACGCTCGCCTTCGCTCCGCCTCACCCCGGAGGGGTGGAGGCGGAGGAAAGAAAGACAATTTACAGAAAGAGTTTTACACCCCCTTGCCGGCTGCGTCGCGCTTGGCTGTGGATTGCGTCTGTTCCGGCAGCAGTGATGGTTCTTGTGGTTGCTGCCACGGCGGTGGCCTTTTTTCAACAGAGTCCTCAGTGGCCTTTGCTATTGTTGTTTCTTAGTCCAGCGGCACTGCTTTTCCTGATTGTCCTTTTGGTGGTCCACACTATCGTTCATTCAAAGGATGAGACACATGTGGTCTAACAAATCCCCGCAGGCAACAGCCGCTGTCCCTCCCAATTGATATTGATTTATGAAATTGGTTTGTCATTATTGCATTCGGAGCTTGGCCGTGGCTTAGCTTTGGATTGTTCGCTAAAAAAATGAAAATCAGCGGGATCCGAATAGCAACACCGTTTGCGACATTGATCGTCTCAATCCTTGGCGGTGGCGTGCTGGGTGCCGTGACCAACTTCATTAACGGAAGGGTTTCTCCATTGTATTTCCAAAACATCCTGCGTTGGAACGACATTTCCGACATTCCCAGAGCCGCAATAGCACAGGGTGTTTTTGAGGGGCTGATTTGCGGTTTGATTTTCGGCACCGTTTTTGTCCTCGCTGTTTCGATCATTTCGAAGCTTCGTTTGGGGATTGCCCACTCTCTCTCCTACCTTGGTTTTTTATTCGGGTCTGCCTTTTTGGCGTGGTGCCTCGGTGGGCTTCTCGCCATGCTCCTGGCATGGATAAGTCCTGATTTTTACAAGCAGGCCTTCATCGGTGTTCCGAAGGACTTTTCCAGCATGTTAGGATATGCATGGGTTGGCGGTAGCATTTGGGGAGTCCAGTTTGGGGGCTTCGCGCTTTTGATCATCTGGATTGCAGTTTTCGGGTTGAAGTGGAGAGCGAACAAATCGGTGCAGGCAACGGCGACGAGCACCGTGCCTAACCTCTCACGTTAGACCGCAAAACCGTGGTGTCATCGGAAACGGGTCAGTCACGCGTAATCGCATATTGTCGTTTCCTTCCCGCATCGCGTGGATGGCTCGCCCAGGAACCAGCGCACTCAAGTTTAATCACACTTGGCCGAGGCCGAGGCAACGGGCTTCCTCCTGCCGCAGCCAGCGACGCCGGACGGGGCCTTTCCATCCCTTGCGAAATCGCTGCCCGATGGGTCAAAACGTTGACTGGCTCTCTTTTGTCGTGTATTTTTCCAATATGAACGCCAGCCATGATCGTCCTTTTGGACACGGTTTATGAGCATCTATGCGACACTTTGGAGGTTGAAGTTTCCCAAAGACGGAGACGATTTCATGGGGTGCGATTGGATCAAAGTGACTGCCCAAGGCGTTCCCCCGCATATCGGATCGCCAAGCCCAGGCGCTGGATACGAGAGCGGCGATCCGTATGGCGTGTTTCTGCCGCCGCCCTTGGGGGTTGATTCGGATGGCGACGCGCCACACATGCGAGCGGTCGTTTTCATAACCGAGTTTGCCCAAAAAGGGACCAAACGCAGTCACCAGGAATATCAATCCCCATTGCTTGTTTTGACCGGCGAAGAGTATGACAGAATCACGTTTGCAGACTTGTACGAACGCATTTGCTCTGTTTTGCGAGGCAACCGGGCACCGGTAGTCGCTCAGGTCATTCATCCAGATGGCTCAACTGAAATAATTCGCCATCGGCCAAAAAACGCTGACTGAACTCGGCGCCTTTTCAATTTGTTTTTGAACCGGGCGGGGTTATCCTTCCATGTCATGAGTGTTTTGGAATTAAATGATGAGCAGGTGATTTCCATTGTGCGCCAGTTGCCGGCCGCCCGCAAGCGCGCAGCCCTGCTTGCTCTCGCGCAGGACGCGCAGGCCCGCCGTGAAGAACGGATGCGGTTTGGCGAGGCGCAATTGCGCCGCGTATGCGCCAAGCGCGGGTTGGATTGGGATCGCATGTCGGAAGATGAGCGCGAAGCGTTCGTGGATAACTTGTTGCGCGAGAAATAACTTCCCTTTTTTGCCTTTGCTTCAACCTTCAGCCTTCAGCCTTCAGCCTTTGTACAAACACCCCGCTTGACAGGTTGGCGTTCCGGGCGGATTTTGGCCTGATGGATCCGGATAAACTCACGATCAAAGCCCAGGAAGCCCTCAAGGGCGCGCAGGAAGTCGCGCGGCGCCATTCCAACCAGGAAGTCGGCCCCGAACATCTGCTCGCCGCCCTGCTCGAACAAACCGACAGCCTTATCCCCCCGCTTTTGCAAAAGCTGGGCGTGCCCCCCGCCGCGCTGGCCGGCGCCGTCCAGGAGGAAATCGAGCGCAAGGTCAAGGTGCGCGGCGAGGCTTCGTCCGACTTGTTTTCCAGCGGGACGCTCAAAAAAACCCTCGACGCCGCCCAGGCCCAGGCAGGCAAGCTGCGCGACGAATACGTCGGCGCCGAGCATCTTTTCCTGGGGCTTCTGGACCAGGGCGGCCCGGCGCTGAAAAAGATTTTCCAGGCCCAGGGCATCAAACACGATGCCGTGTTGAAGAGCCTGGCCGAGTTGCGCGGCAACCAGCGCGTGACCGATCCGAATCCCGAAGACAAGTTTCAAGCCCTGGAAAAATACGGCCGCGACCTCACGGCTCTGGCGCGCGCCGGGAAAATTGATCCCGTCATCGGGCGCAACGAGGAAATCCGGCGCGTGATGCAGGTGCTGACCCGCCGCACCAAAAACAACCCCGTCCTGATCGGCGAGCCGGGCACCGGCAAGACCGCCATTGTCGAGGGCCTCGCGCGGCGGATTGTCAGCGGGGACGTGCCGGAATCGCTCAAGAACAAACGTCTGGTGGCGCTGGACCTCGGCGCGATGATTGCCGGGGCCAAGTATCGCGGCGAATTTGAGGAGCGCCTCAAGGCCTTTCTCAAGGAAATCACCGCCAGCCAGGGGCGCGTGCTCCTGTTCATAGACGAATTGCACACCATTGTCGGCGCCGGAGCGGCGGAAGGGGCGAACGACGCCTCCAACATGCTCAAACCGCCCCTGGCCCGCGGCGAACTCCGTTGCATCGGCGCCACCACGCTGGACGAGTACCGCAAGCACATCGAAAAAGACCCCGCCCTGGAGCGCCGTTTCCAGCCGGTGTTTATCTCCGAACCGAGCGTCGAGGAGACCATCGCCATCTTGCGCGGCCTCAAGGAACGCTACGAAGTCCATCACGGCATCCGCATTCAGGATGCCGCGCTGGTTGCCGCCGCCACCCTCTCCCATCGCTACATCGCCGACCGTTTCCTCCCGGACAAGGCCGTGGATTTGATGGACGAAGCCGCCTCGCGGCTGCGCATGGAATTGGACTCCATGCCGGTGGAGATTGACCAACTGGAGCGGCAAATCATGCAGTTGGACATCGAGCAAACGGCCTTGCGCAAAGAGAAGGACGAGGCTTCGCGCCAACGCCTCAAAAACATTGAGCGCCAACTGGCCGGTCTGCGCGAACAGGCCGTCGAGATCAAAGCCCGCTGGCAGAATGAAAAAGCCGCCATCAACGCCATTTCCATCCTCAACAGCCAGCTTGAAGAGGCCCGGAGCCGGCAGGAGGCCGCCCAGCGTTCCGGGGACCTCAGCATGGCCGCGCAAATCCAGTACGGCACCATTCCGGAATTGCAGAAGAAGCTGGCCGGCATGCAAAAGCAGTTCGGCCAGCGGCAGGGCAAGCGGCTGCTCAACGAGGAAGTCACCGAGGAAGACATCGCCCGCGTCGTCGCCGCCTGGACCGGCATCCCCGTCAACCGCATGTTGGAAGGCGAGCGGGAAAAACTGGTCAAAATGGAGGAGCGCCTCAAAAAACGCGTCGTGGGCCAGGACCAGGCCGTCGCCGCCGTGTCCAACGCCGTCCGCCGCGCCCGCAGCGGTTTGCAGGAACCCAACCGCCCCGCCGGCTCGTTCATTTTCCTTGGCCCCACGGGCGTGGGCAAAACGGAACTGGCGCGCGCGCTGGCTGAATTTCTGTTTGACGACGAAAACGCCATGGTCCGCATTGACATGAGCGAATACATGGAACGCCACGCCGTCGCCCGGCTCATCGGCGCGCCCCCGGGGTATGTCGGCTACGAAGAGGGCGGCCAGTTGAGCGAAGCCGTCCGCCGCCGCCCTTACTGCGTCATTCTCTTTGACGAAATCGAAAAGGCGCATCACGACGTGTTCAATGTCCTGCTGCAAGTGCTGGATGACGGACGGCTGACCGACGGCCAGGGGCGGACGGTGGATTTCCGCAACACGCTCATCATCATGACCAGCAACATCGGCTCGCCCATCATCCAGGAGTTTTTCACCGCCCGCAAAGGCGGGGACTCCGCCGCCGCCGACCACGCGAGGATGGAGGAACTCGTGCGCGACGAGTTGAAAAAGCATTTCCGGCCCGAATTTCTCAACCGGGTTGATGACATCATCATCTTCCACAGCCTGGACGAGAAGGAATTGGGAGCCGTCGTGGAAATCCAATTGCAGCGTTTGCGCGACCGGCTGGCGCGGCAGCAACTGGCTCTGGACCTTGACGGAGCGGCCACGCGCCATCTCGCCAGGGAAGGCTATGATCCGCAATTCGGGGCGCGCCCCCTCAAGCGTGCCATCCAGCAGCTCCTGCTCGACCCGCTGGCGATGAAATTGCTGGAGGGGGAAATCAAACCCGGCGACCGGGTCAAAGTCACGGTCGAGAACGGCCAGTTGAAATTTCACCGGCAAAAACAGGCATGACAGGCTTGAATTTCCGCCGCCGCCGCGCAAGGCTGGCGCGGTGAACGCCATGAATGACGCGCCTTTGCCGCCTTTGCGGGCCGGGACCCTTTACCTGGTCGCCACGCCCATTGGCAATCTGGAGGACATCACCCTGCGCGCCCTGCGCGTGCTCCGGGAGTGCGACGTGGTGGCGGCGGAGGACACGCGCCATTCGGGACGGCTTTTGCAACATTTCGGCATCTCCAAGCCGATGCTGAGTTATTTCCAGTTCAACGAAGCCAGGCGCAGCGAGGAGATTCTGGAACGGCTCAAACGCGGGGAAAAAGTGGCGCTGGTCACGGACGCCGGAAGCCCCGGCATCAGCGATCCCGGCACAAGGGTGGTCGCGGCCGCCCTGGCGGCGGGGTTGCGGGTCGAATCGGTGCCGGGGCCGTGCGCGCTGGTCGCGGCTTTGACAGCCAGCGGATTGCCAACGGATGAGTTCCATTTTGTGGGGTTTTTGCCGCATAAAAGCGGGCAGCGCCGCCGGCAATTGGAAGCCCTCCGAACGGTCCCAGGAACGTTGATTTTATACGAATCACCCCACCGGATAGCCAGGCTGCTGGAGGAATTGGCGGCATTGTATCCCTTGCGCAAACTGGTCATGGCCAGGGAGTTGACCAAGAAATTCGAGCAGTTTCGCGGCGGCCTGCCGGGGCCGTTGCTGGAGGAAATCCGCGCCAGGCCGCCCAGGGGCGAATGCGTGGTTTTATTGGAGCCGGAACCGCGCCCGTGATTCTGTCATTTTTTTGTTGATTCGCTCCGGGCTTTTCTGTAAAGTCGCCCCATTCAGCTTAGTCCCAAAGCCGGACGTTCGGTCATCATGCCCGCGATGGGGGGGACCGTTCAAGATAAATGGGTCAACTGTAAAGTTATATGTCAGCAAAACTATTCGTCGGTAATCTTACCTTCACCGCCACGGAAAACGACTTGCAGGATCACTTCGCCCAGGCGGGCGTCGTGGTTTCTGTCAACATTATGCAGGATCGCATGACAGGCCGGTCGAGAGGCTTCGCCTTCATCGAAATGGCTTCCAAGGAGGACGCGGACAAGGCCATTGCCATGTTCCATTCCAAGGACTTCCAAGGCCGTCCTCTCACCGTGAATGAAGCTCGTCCCCGCGAAGAGCGTCCGCCCGGCGGCGGCGGTAATCGGGGTGGCGGCGGTGGCGGTGGCGGCGGCGGTTACCACCAATAAACGGTTTTTGGATCGTTGTCGAATGGGGCCGGCCGCGTTTCGGCGTGGCCGGGGGGGTGTTGGCTCAGACAAACTTTCCCGGATTCAAAATCCCTTTTGGGTCCAGGGCGTGTTTGATTTTCCCGTGCATCGTTCGCACGGCGGGCGAAACCGCCAGCGGCCACCATGGTTTCTTCGCCAGCCCTATCCCGTGTTCGCCCGTGATCACCCCGTCCCAAGCCAGAACCTGCCGGAACAACTGGTCCAGCGCAGCCCTTGAGCGCGCTTGGACCTCCGGCCAGGCCGGGTCATACATGATGTTGACGTGGATGTTGCCGTCCCCGGCGTGCCCGAAACAGGCCACCGGCAGGCCGGATGTTTTCCCCAGGCGGGCCGTGAAGGCGAAAAGATCCTCCAGCCGTCCGCGCGGCACCGCGATGTCCTCGTTTAATTTGACAAGCCCGGTGTCCCGCAAGGCGTATGAAAACTCCCGCCGCAAGCCCCACAATTTCTCGCACGCTTCCCGCCCGTTGGCGCGCTGAACAAAGACCGGGCGTTGCAGGCGGAGCAGCCGCTCCAGGGCCTGCGCGTCGCTCCGCCCCGATTTTTCCCGGCCATCCAACTCCGCCATCACCAACGCGCGGGAACCGGCCAGCAGCCGGCTGCCCGTGCGGCGCGCCGCCGCCTCCAGCGTGAAGGCGTCAGCCACCTCCAGCGCGCTGGGCAGAAAGCCGTCCGCGAATATGGCCGACATGGCCCGCGCCGCCGCTTTCATCGAATCAAATCCCGCCGCCAGCAAGGCCCGGAAGGGCGGCAGCGGAATGAGCTTTAAGGTGGCTTCCGTCACCACCCCCAGCAACCCCTCGGAACCCGCCATCAACCGTGTCAAGTCGAATCCAGTCTTGTTCTTGTGCGTCCGCCCGCCCAGCGCCACCGCCGTCCCGTCCGCCAGCGCGACCCGCAGGCCCAATACGTAATCCCGCGTCACTCCATATTTCAGGCAGCGCGGGCCGCCGGCGTTCGTCGCCACCGTGCCGCCGACGCTGCAATCGGCGCTGCTGGCCGGATCGGGCGGATAATACAGACCCCGCCGCTCCACCGCCTTCTGGAGCGTTTGCAATACCACTCCCGCCTCCGCCACGGCCACGAAATCTCCGGCATGGATTTCCTTGATGCGGTTCATCCGTTCGAGCGAAAGAACAATCCCGCCCCGCGCCGGCACGCAGCCCCCGACATAGCCGAACCCGGCGCCGCGGGCGGTCACCGGGATGCGATGGGCCGAGGCAAAGGCCAGCAGCTTCGAAACCGAGGCGGCGGACCGGGGCAAGACCACCGCTTCGGGAAGATGGCGGGCGGACCATTTGTCCCCGGCGTATTTTTCCAGCGCCGCGGGTTCCAGGAGGCATTCGCCGACTGGAAGAAGTTTCTTAAGCTGCCCGGACAAGAGAGTCGGCTTCACGCTTCGGGAGGGTCTTTGGATTCCAGCAAGGCGCGGGCGTTTTCCGCCTCGGCTTCGGGAACCTGGATCATCACGCCACCGATGTCATAACCGGTGCCGAAACAAAATGCGGCATTTTCACTCTTGATGTTGACCAGAAAGCCGTTTGCCTCAAGACGGGACCGGACCAGTTCCGCTTCAGACGGATTCAAGGCCCTGGCAACAGTGACAAAATCCATGCCGTAACATCGCGCCATTCCGGGCGAAACTCAAGTTTTGGTTGGCGGTTTCGGTTTCCGAAACTAATGTTCATTCCATGGCAGTCCATATTGCGCGAAAAAAATCATCCGGCCATGATCCTGTCTTGGCGGCGGCGGACACCATCGCCGCGATTGCCACACCCTTGGGCCAGGGTGGGATCGCCATGATCCGGCTTTCCGGGCCGCAATCCCTGGCCGTGGCCGACGCCTGTTTCCGTCCCTCCGGCTCATCTTCCAAACCATCCGCCGCGCCCACGCACACCATCCATTTTGGCCGGATCGTCCGCGCGGGCCGCGTGGTGGACGAGGCGCTGTTGAGCGTGATGCGCGCGCCACGCACCTTCACGCGCGAAGACGTGGTGGAGATCACCTGTCACGGCGGCCTCGTCCCGGCCAAGCTGGTGCTGGACACGGTTCTGGAACAGGGCGCGCGGCTGGCTGGGCCGGGAGAATTCACCCGGCGGGCTTTCCTCAACGGCCGCATGGACCTGGCGCAGGCGGAGGCCGTCGCCGATTTGATCCACGCCCGCACCGAGCTTGCGGCGGCGGCGGCGCAGGAGCAACTGGCCGGCAGCCTTTCCAAGCGCATCAACCTGCTGCGCGACGATCTGATGAAGATTCTCGCCCATGTCGAGGCGCACCTTGATTTTCCCGATGAGGACATCGCGCCGGACACGCGGGGGGAATTGATGGAACGGTTGCAGGCGGCGAAGCGTTTCATGGATGAACTGCTGCGCACCGCCAGCGAAGGGCGGCTGTTGCGGCGCGGGATACGGGCCGCGATCATCGGCCGGCCCAATGTCGGCAAATCCAGCCTGCTCAATCAACTTCTGGGCCAGGAGCGCGCCATCGTCTCGCCCATTCCCGGCACCACCCGCGACACCATCGAGGAAACCGCCAACATTCGCGGAGTGCCCGTGGTTTTCATTGACACCGCCGGCTTGCGCGACGCGGCGGATGAAATCGAGGCCCAGGGCGTCCACCGCAGCCGCGAAGCCCTGGCGTCCGCGGAGTTGATCCTGCACGTCCTCGACGCCTCGGAACCGGCTGGCGAATGGGACAAAAAATTATGGACGGAGCATGACGGCCGGAAACGCCTCCTTGTTTGCAACAAATCCGATCTGCCCCGCCGCCTCCATCTGCCCGATGGTTTGGAGACCGTGGACATAAGCTGCCTGACCGGGGCCGGCATCGAGAAATTAAAAGACACGATCCAGGGGATGGTCTGGGCAGGCGGGATTCAGGCCGAGATGCTGCAAGTGATGATCAACTCCCGGCACGAGGACGCCTTGCGTCGCGGGCGCGAGGCCGCGGAACGGGCCGTGGCGGCCTTGCGCGCCGACTTGGGCTTGGAACTGGCCGCATTGGACCTGCGTCAGGCCGTCCAGTCCGTCGGCGAAATCGTCGGCAAAACCGCCACCGAAGACCTGCTGGACTCGATTTTCAGCCAATTCTGCATCGGCAAGTAGGTCAAACGTTGTCTTTCTTCGCGCTTTGCGCGTCTCCCCGTGAGACTGTCCCTGTTTTTTTCCGCCAAAATCAGGCCCGAAAAGCCTTGCCGCGAAGAAAACGGATGCTTCATTATCCGTCCATGCCTGCGAGCGTTGCGCAAGTTGAGAGGGTGGAAGAAGCCGCGGAATCCCTGCAAAACGGCGATGCTTCCTCGTGCGGGCGGATCACTCCGCCGCCAATCACCCGTCTGGCGGAGAAAAAGAAACTCATCCCATTCGGCTGGTACGGCGGAAAATTCTCGCATCTCGACTGGCTGCTGCCGCTGCTGCCCCATTGTCATCATTACTGCGAACCGTTTGCCGGTTCCGGCGCCGTGCTGCTCAATCGCGACCCGTCCCCGGTGGAAACATACAACGATCTCGATGGCGAGGTGGTGAATTTTTTTCGTGTTCTCCGGGAAGAAAAGGAACGGCTCATTGAGGCCATCGGATTGACTCCATTCGCGCGCGAGGAATTTGCCCTGGCATGTGAAATCAGTCCCGATTTGTCGGCGCTGGAGCGCGCCCGGCGTTTTTACGTCCGCGCCCGGCAGGTGCGCACCGGCCTGGCGCAGACAGCCACCCTTGGGCGCTGGGCGAACTGCAAAAACACCAGCCGCGCCGGCATGAGCGGTGTCATCAGCCGCTGGCTGGGCGCGGTGGAGGATTTGCCGGCGGTGGCGGAGCGGCTGCTTCGCGTGCAAATCGAAAATCGCCCGGCCGTCAACGTCATCCGCCTCTACGATTCGCCATCCACCCTTTTTTACTGCGATCCGCCTTATGTCCACTCGACGCGCGGCGACTCGAAAGCCTACGGATATGAAATGACGGACGCGCAGCATCGCGAACTCGCGGACGTTTTGAATGCCGTTCAAGGCATGGTGGCTTTTTCAAATTACCAGGCGAAGATTGTGGACGGGCTTTATCCCGAACCGAAGTGGCGCAAGACCATTTCGCTTGCGCGCACCAACCATTCCACGAAAGACAAGCGGGTTGAGGTGCTCTGGACAAATTACGATCCGCAGAAAATCAAACGCAACGGCACCCACGCACATGGAGAACTGTTCGCCACTGCTTGAGTCTTCCCTGACTCTGGCCGAAAATAATCCCGGCCATTCCTTTATTCACGATGAGAAGATTGCCGCGCGCGTTGTTGCGGTCGTGAATTGTCCCGGCAATCGCGCCGGCGCGCGGCTGCTCATGGCATGCATGCTGGCGAAGCTGCATCGCCCGGAAACGGATCCTCGCAAGCCCTATACGAAGATTGGCGGCAAGGATTGTTTCTCCGGTCGCAGTTACGATGAACAATTCATCGGCGGCTTTATTACGAAGCACAACCTGCCCTGCAATTCGACGACGGCCTTTCTCACGCCGACGCTGCGGAACATGGATCAAACGCTGACGACCAAGGTTGTTTTGGTCGGGCGTCCGATGGCGATGTATCGGAGCGCGCTGCAACTTCTGGACGACGTTCGCGCCGGACGGGTGTCCGCGCGGGACGTTTTGAACGAGTGCATTCGGTTGTTGTTGCTCGACCGTGACGCCCGCAAGGCGCGTCTCAAGACGCTTCTGTCCGGCGTTGACCGCGCGGCGGATGCCCTGCCGCTATCCTCCGAGGACACGGTGAATTTGATCGGGCAACATCTGCGCATCAAAGGTTCGAGCCGTTTGCTGGTATTGATTGTTGCCGCCGCCTACGAAGCCGCGAAAGCGCGGCTCGGCGAGCGCGTGCTCCATCTCACCGCGCACAATGCCGCCGACGAACAGACCGGCGCGGTCGGGGACGTTCAAATTACGATCCTCGGCGAAGACAAGGTGGTGACGAGTTATGAGATGAAAAACAAGGCCGTGCAGCGCGGCGACATTGACCGCGCGCTCCAGAAAATCGCCGCGCAGGGGCGGCACGTTCAAAACTACATCTTCATTACGAGCGAGCCTGTGGCGGACGACATTCGGGAATACGCCCGCTCCAAGTATGACGAAACGGGCGGGGTCGAAATCGCCATTCTCGATTGCATCGGATTCCTGCGGCATTTCCTGCATCTGTTTCACCGGCTGCGGAAGGATTTTCTCGACCAATACCAAACCCTCGTTCTTCGCGAGCCGGACAGCGCGGTCAGCCAGGGCTTGAAAGAGGCATTCCTCGCCTTGCGCCAAGCGGCTGAAAGCGCGGATTAAGATCGCTGCAAAGCGCGAGGTTCTGCCATGAAATCAAAACAACAAACAAACGGACCAAATTCCGTGTCCGTTTTTTCGTGGCAAGCCCAACTTCGAAACCTTAAACAATTAACTAAATGACTCGTTTTTACTGTCCGTTTTTTCGAAGCAAGCCCAGGTAACAAGTTGCGCTTTTTTTTGAAAATGTAAGGTGAATGGACGGAAAAGGCATCGAATCAGCCTCAATTTTTTGAGGCCGACTTTTTCATAATAAAACGCAAAGCGTGTTTTAGCGTGTTTAACCGTGTTTTAGCGTGTTTAACCGTGTTTAACCTACATTCCGCATTCCGTTGACGCAAGTTTCCATTGCGTAAGTGACTTGAGGACAACGATTAAGGATCAACAGCTCATTTATTCCTTTCGTTCCACGGGGCTTC
>Ga0316226_1004149_pt1 | contig 11732 bp, 7 predicted proteins | sample TBH18017metaG_FD_206009 | JGI IMG/M metagenome (GOLD analysis project Ga0316226, IMG submission 206009) | Freshwater microbial communities from Trout Bog Lake, Wisconsin, USA - TBH18017 | ecosystem: Environmental > Aquatic > Freshwater > Lake > Hypolimnion/Profundal zone | place: USA: Wisconsin... | reverse complement strand
GACGCGGTGGTGCGGCTGGGGTTGTCGCCGGGGTCTCCGGTGTTGGCGTTGATCAAGTCCACGTCGATCGAAGTGCTGTAGCATCTGGACCGTCCGCCGGGTGCTCGCTATATCCACAGCCACATAGCAATCGAGGAAGTGCGTCCATGTCGATCAGCGAACAAACCCGTCCCGCCGTCACCAGCAAGCCGCGGCATGTGCGCATGCTGATCGACGGCAATTGGGTGGACAGTGCCTCCGGCGAGGTCCTGTCGGTGGAGAACCCCGGGCGGCGGACGCCCATCGCCACGGTTCCGCGCGGCGCCAGGGCGGATGTCGATCGCGCGGTGCAGGCCGCCCATACAGCCTTCCCGGCCTGGAGCAAGATCGCCCCGCGTCAGCGCGGCCGCATGCTGCTGCAGATCGCCGAAGCGATGGAAGCCCGCATCGAGGAAATGGCCCGCATCATTGCCGAGGAAACCGGCAACGCGCTGCGCACCCAGGCGCGCGGCGAAGCCACGCTGACCGCCGATATTTTTCGTTATTTCGGCGGCCTGGCAGGTGAGCTTAAGGGCGAAACGATACCATTGGGCGAGAACGTCCTCAGCTACACCCGGCGCGAGCCGCTCGGTGTCGTCGGCGCGATCATTCCCTGGAACGCGCCCGTTCTGCTGGGTGCGTTGAAGATCGCCCCGGCCTTGTGCGCCGGCAACACGATGGTGCTGAAAACGGCCGAGGATGCGCCGCTGGGCGTGCTGCGGATGGCCGAAATCTGCCAGGAATTCCTGCCGCCCGGCGTGCTGAACGTGCTGACCGGCACCGGCGAGGAATGCGGCGGGCCGCTGGCGGAAAATCCGTTGGTCCAGAAGCTGTCGTTTACCGGATCGACCAATGTCGGCAAAATCATCATGCGGGCGGCGGCCGAACGGATCGTTCCGGTGTCGCTGGAACTCGGCGGCAAAAGCCCGTCGATCGTGTATCCCGACGCCGATGAGGATTGGGTGGTGGACGGCGTTATCTCCGGCATGCGCTTCACCCGGCAAAGCCAGTCCTGCACGGCGGGGTCGCGATTGTTTCTGCACCAGGACATTTTCGACAGTTTCCTGGAGAAACTGACGGCGAAGACGCAAACGTTGAAACTGGGCGATCCGTTGGACGAGGCGACCGACATCGGCAGCATCATCAACGAGAAGCAATTCCGCAAAGTCTGCGGCTATGTGGATGAGGGTTTGCAGCGCAAGGACGCTCGGCTTGTGTTCGGCGGCCTGCCGCCGAAGGATGGGCCGCTCAGCCAGGGGTATTATGCCATTCCGACGGTATTCGCCGACACGTCGAACGATTGGCGGCTGGCGCGCGAGGAGATTTTCGGACCAGTGCTGGTGGCGATCCCCTGGAAGGACGAGGCGGACGCGATCCGGATGGCGAACGATAGTCATTACGGGCTGGCCGCGTATGTGTGGACGCACGAGATCGGCAGCGCGCTGCGGACGGCGCACGCGATCGAGTCAGGCTGGGTGCAGGTCAACCAGGGTCTGGGTCAGCAGCCCGGGCATTCGTATGGCGGGTTCAAGCAAAGCGGCATCGGGCGGGAGTTCTCGCTGGAGGGGATGCTGGATAGCTTCACCCAGCGGAAGAACGTGACGGTGAATATGAACGTGCCGCGGCGTTAGGCCGCGGGTTCGGACCCGGGTTAGCGGGCGGCAGCAGGTTGTTTGATTGTAACGAGGCCAAGACCGGCGCCGGAGCCTCGCGTTAACCCATTCGCTTGCGGTTTGTGCCTGGAGTGGCGCTTTACGAACTGGACGACGTCATGGCCGCTTCTTCCCCGTGCGGCAAGCTTTGTACTGGAACTGGAGGCGCAGTGCCGGGCGGTGGCGGCGGCACCATCGATTTACCCGGCTCGGTTCGATCTGGCATCAGGGCTGCGGATGGCGGCGTATGGTCGATATCTGGTGTTCTTCCGTGAACTACCCGAGGACCATAAGCTACGGGTGGAGCGTGTCCGGCACAGTGCTCGGGACGTGCCGGCGTTGTTTCGGTGATGGCTTGACGGCTGGGTATTCCCAATCCTTTATTCCTGGTTCGTGCGACCAGAACGAACCAAGCTTCTTACTAGCTCTTTAAATTTACCAACTTCGTATAGATTTTCTTCGGACACGATCAGCTCATAGTGACAGTTCTTGGAGACGATCGCCTCGGCGACGAGTACATCTTGTTTATCAGTGAACCGCTGCCTCGTATCTATAATGTCAAACCCAATGTCATTTCCGAGGCGGGTATTCCATACCCGTTTGGCATTTCCGAGTAGGTGAAATTCGTAGGCTAAGGCATCAGATGTGTTATCGAAAACGGTGAATGCTCCGACTTTCTGTTGCCGAATTCTTTCATCGATTCCACGATAGGCGGTCTCGCTACTCGTTCGGATTTCCTCCTCGAAGGATGCAAATCGCTCATACATGATAAAGATAGCGCTGATGAACGCTGCTGTGAGGCTAACGAATAATGAGAAAAATGGTATGTTCTGTTCTTTAATGAGATTCGTAAGATTGGCCATCGCTAAGAAGGTGGTTGTGAAGGTTATTATAGAACCGATTGCAGCAAACCGAAGTGTGAGAAGGTCACGCACGCGCATATTTTCCTCCACATAACGACATTTTTGCAAAGATTGATTTTGATCCCGATATCAGTACGATGTCAAGCCAAATTGGACAACCACCATTTTCTGGCTGCTACTTGCCGGCTAACGGGTTAACCGTGGTGGATCAAACTTCACGCGCCGGGATTATAGATGCGACCGCCTCGACCTCTGGCACCAGAGGTGGTCCCGGAAATTCGGACGGTAGGTTAAGCTAAAGCCCGACCGTATGGAGGACGGGGTTATGGGTAAGGTGACACGCAAGCGGCAGACCGCGCGTGGCCTCGCCCAAGGTCCATATCGGCTTTCGGCTATCCCAGGATGTCGTCGACGGTATCCGCGCCTCCGGGGAAGGCTACAACGCTCGGGTCGAAGCCGTTTTGCGCGATGCGCTGCGGCGTGGCCGCCTCAGCCGCAAAGCCGGGTGATGCCGCGAGGGCTGTCGGACCCTGACGCCTCACGCGGGGGCAATACGCCCATCGCCGCCGTGGGAGGAAGTCACTTACACTTCGGCCTCATCACGCTCGACCCGCCGCTCGGTGGAGGCGGCAAGTCGCACCGGCCTTCGCTGCTATCGACAAGCGGTTTGGGACCAGAGCCGATCGGCCGTAGCCCACCACCGGGCTGATACCCCTGGAGAATCGGTTTAATGGGCGCCCGGGCGGGTTTGCGTTTCCAGCCGAACATGGAGGTACCTCTGGAATTCACTATACACTATCCGCGCCCCGGCGGGGGCGATGCGCCCGTCGCCGCGGTAGCAGGTCCTCACTGACCCGGCGGCTTCCTTACACTCGACCAACCGCTCGGCGGAGGGGGCAAGTCGTTTGGGCCTCCGCTGCCGTCACAATGCGGCTTGGGTCCAGAGCCGATCGGCCGCAGCCGGCCCGGCTGATAGACTTGGGGAATCGGCTTCACAGGCTCCCGCGCGGGCTTACGTTTCCAGCCGAACATGGGTGTCACCTTCTGAATTCAATATAGGCTATCTTAGCCGCATCTATGTAGATACCCAAGGATTTCTCGACCCGCTGCCACGGGCCGCCGTCATCGGGAATCCGATAAACCTGTTCGATCTACAGGTCCCGCCGCTCCGGGTCTGAGGATGCTGCGGACTCCTCTCCGAAAAATCCCGCGATCACGGCGCCATCATTCAGGGTGATCAGCACGAAACATGGATCGATTCGGGTGAAGATCCACTCCCCATCCGGTGGGAACCGGGCCGATCGGTCGAAGCTCGATAAGGCGGTAAAACCACTCCAGGCTGTCGTTCTGGATCATCCAGGCACGCTCCATCGCGAGGACGACCGGGACGACAAACAGGATCGCGAACCAGGCGAACGCCTGTGCGACCGGGCGGTTGGTGAAGATCACTCCGTACCCGAGGCGATAGATCAACGGCGAGCATATCGCGTCGTTGAACGCCGTGGCCGTCAGGTAACGCAGGAAAAGGACGTCTTTTTCCTTGGCAATTCTGGGGGGGGATGAAATTGGCGACCACGCCGGCGTAGATAAATCCCGGCACGAAGACGGCGGCGACGAAATACAGGTCGGAAAAGGTCTCCAGCTTCATGCGTGACGCGACCTTCCGAGCCTGTCGGCCGTCGGCGTCCGAGCCGCGGCGCGTGATGATCGGACTTTATCGCATGAAGTGGAGACTACAACCTTTAATTGTTATTTCTCGTTATGGTTGTTATTCGGGGGCGCGCGAGGCTCGCCTGCCCAGGCTGGGCCTTGACATATTTCCTATATGGGCGCACAATTCAAGGAATGGAAGCCTTCCTGGCGGCGGCTTGTGTGGACCAGAGGATTGAGGGAATCGTCTCACAATATGGGACAAATTCTCAAGGTGTGGCTTTTGAGACGTGGTTGAGCGGGCCTTCCTGGAACCGGGGGGCGAGAACGGGTCCGCGCGCGATTGTGGATCGATCTGGTCCGGGTGCCGGTTGCAACGCGGTTGGGGGGCTTGCGCCGGGGGCCTCGCCTGGTTCGGGTTGCCGGGGCGATTGCTGGATCACGTGCGGGGGACGGCAATGGCGAGTGCTGGAGGGCACTTTCCCCGCGGCTGGGATCAGGGGCGGTGCGCGGTGGATTTGCGGACCAGGGGATGCAGGGGGGCGTCTCATAATGTGCGACTCATTCTCATCGTGTGGGTTTTGAGGCGTCGGTGAGCGGGCAACTCGTGCCTCTGCGGTGCCGCGACAGGTGGCCCGGACAAGCCGGGCCATGACGCAGGGGGAAAGCCGGGCCATGACGCAGGGGGAAAGCCGGAGCGAGACGATGGGGGTAAGCCGGGTCATGACGGCGGGGGGAAGCCGCGGCGAGACGATGGGATAAGCCGGAGCGACCTACTCTGCCCCCCGTGACGGCGCCCGCTTTACCCCGCCAGCATCGCCTGGGCGCAGGCATCCAGGATCGCGTCGGTATCCAGACCGTACTCGCGATACAGATCGACAATATCGCCGCTCTGGCCGAACCGGTCCGGACCCAGCGGCACCACGCGCTGTCCACGCACCGAACCCAGCCAGGCATGCGTCGCCGGATGCCCATCCAGCACCGTCACCAGCGCCGCGCCGCGGTCCAGCGGCGCCAGCAGCGTCTCCACCCACGACACCGCGCCTCGGTCGACGGTGCGCCGAGCGCGCTGGGCGGCCAGCCAGCCGGCGTGCAGCCGGTCGGGGGAGGTGATCGCCAACAGGCCGGCGCCCGGTTCCTCGGTGATCAATTCGGCGAACGCGGCCTCGGCTTCCGGCGCCACCGGGCCTTGGTAGGCCAGCGCGATACGGGCGCCGGGTGCGGGGGGGACGACCCAATGGCCGCCGGCGATCACCGCCGCCGGGTCCAGCTCACGCGGGTGCTGATCCAGCGTGCGTGTGGACAGCCGCAGCCATACAGACGAGCCATCCGGGCGCTGCATGAAATCGAACGCGTGGCGCATCAGGATGCCTAATTCATCGACATGCGTCGGCTCAAACGACGCCAGCCGGTCGGCCGCCATGCCGATCAGCGGGGTGTTGACCGACTGATGCTGGCCGCCCTCAGGCGCCAGGGTGATGCCGGACGGGGTGGAGATCAGCAGGAACCGCGCATCCTGGTAACAGGCGTAAATCAGCGCATCCAGGCCGCGATTGACGAACGGATCGTACACGGTGCCGATCGGCAGCACCCGCGCGCCGGACATGCCGGTGGTCAGTCCGGCGGCACCCAGCAGCAGGAACAGGTTCTGTTCGGCGATGCCAAGCTCGATATGCTGGCCCTTGGGCGACATGCCCCAGCGTTGGGCGCTCGCCAGCTTGGAGTCCCGGAAGACGTCGTTGCGGGTGTGGCGGTCGAAGATGCCGCGCCGGTTCACCCAGGGGCCGAGATTGGTGGACACCGTCACGTCGGGCGAGGTCGTCATGATATGCGCGGCGAGGTCTTTCAGCTCGCCATTGCCGCGGCCGATTTCCGCCAGGATATCGCCGAAGCCGCCCTGGGTGGACATCTTGCGGCCGGCGGTTTTTGGCATCGGCAACGCGGCCGGGACACGCACCATGGGGGCGGTCAGCAGGCGGCCCTCCGGCGTCAACGGCGTGCCGAACGGGCAATCGGCGAGGAAGGCGCGCAGTTCGGCTTCCGGGATGTCCAGGCCTTCGAACGGGTCCCATTCGTGGCCGGGGCGGATGTTCATGTCGTGGCGGAACTGCTCCATCTGTTCCCTGGTCATCAGGCCGGCATGGTTGTCCTTGTGGCCGGCGAACGGCAGGCCCATGCCCTTGATGGTGTAGGCGATGAAGCAGGTGGGCTGGTCGCCCTCAGCGTCGGCGGTGCGGAACGCCTCGATGACGGTTTCAATGTCGTGGCCGCCCAGATTGGTCATCAGGGCGCCGAGTTCCGCATCGGTCAGTTCGTCGATGATCGCTCGGGCCTTGGAACGGCCGAGGTCGGACAGCAGGGTTTGGCGCCACGCGGCTCCCCCCTGGAACGTCAGGGCGGCGTACAGGCTGTTGGGGCAGTCGTCGATCCAGTCGCGCAGGTCGGTGCCGCCCTCGCGGGTGAAGGCGGCTTCCAGTTTGCGGCCGTATTTGATGGTGACGCAGTTCCAGCCCATGTCGCGGAACAGGCCCTCGATGCGGCCGAACAGGCGGTCGGGGACGACGGAGTCCAGCGATTGGCGGTTGTAGTCCACCACCCACCAGACGTTGCGAACGTCGTGTTTCCAGCCTTCGAGCAGGGCTTCGTAGATGTTGCCCTCGTCCAGTTCCGCGTCACCGCAGATGGCGATGTGGCGGCCTTGCGGCAGGTCGGTGCGGCCGAGGCCATGCAGGCGGGTGTAGTCGGCCATCAACGCCGAGAAACTGGTCATCGCCACGCCGAGGCCGACGGAGCCGGTGGAGAAATCGACTTCGCCGCCGTCTTTGACTCGCGAGGGGTAGGGCTGGATGCCGCCGAACTGGCGCAGGCCTTCCATTTTGTCTTTAGTTTGGCGGCCGAACAGGTAGTTCATGGCGTGGAAGACAGGGCCGGCGTGGGGTTTCACCGCAATCCGGTCCTGCGGGCGGGCCGTTTCCAGATACAGGGCGGCCATGATGGAGATGCAGGAGGCGCACGAGGCCTGGTGCCCGCCGACCTTCAGCCCGTCCCGGTTGGGGCGGATGTGGTTGGCGTTATGGATCATCCACGCCGACAACCACAGCAGTTTACGCTCCAACTGCTTCAGGATCTGCATGTGCCGCGAGGCTGGCGGAGCCAACGGCGTGATTGCAGTGATTGGCGCGTTCATATAGTCCTCCCGGCGAGTATCTGCCCAAGCGGTATCTGGCATTGTTCGCGACGGGAGTCACCACTCGGGTGACGATCCCGAGGTTTCTCCCGCGGCTGCATCATGTCCTCGGCCGGACGTTTTGACCGGCCGATCCGATCTTAAGGCAGGCCATCGTTTGCCATAAGAATTTTCACATCCCCGGACGCCATAATGAGAACCGCCGCACCGCCGAACGCCCCAAGGGCATCCCCAACACGCCCCAGATCATGCTGAAACCGTCATTATTGGCTGGGTATCAAGGCGAGCGCGGGCGCGTCCTCACCGGCATCGGATTGATGTGCCTCGCCGGCATCATGTTCCCGTTCATGAATGCGTTCGCCAAAATCCTTGGTCACACCTACTCGACACTGGAAGTATCCTGGGCGCGGTTTGCCGGCCACGTTGTCTTCACCGCGATAATCTTCCTGCCGAGCCGCGGCGTCAGCATGTTCATCACGCGTCAGCCAAAAATCCAGTTGGCACGGTCGGTGATCCAATGCCTGTCGAACTGCCTGTTCGTCGCGGCGATCGTGTACCAACCGCTCGCCAATGCGTCCGCCATCGGCATGATGGGGCCGTTGATGGTGGTCCTGATGGCGTGGCCGATGCTGGGAGAACGCGCATCGCTGTCGCACGTCATGACCATCCTCGTTGGTTTCGTCGGTGTGCTGATCATCATTCGGCCGGGCAGTTCAGTATTCCATCCCTCGGCGCTGCTGCTGATCGGCAGCTCGATTTGCTTTGCGCTGTATCAGATCCTGACGCGGATGGGGGCGAACGTCGATTCAACCGCCGCGACCACGTTCTACAGCTCCGTCTTCGGGGCGATCGCGATGCTGGCCGTGCTGCCGTTTGTCGGCAAACTTCCGGTTAATTTCGCCGATTTTGCGATGTTTTGCGCGCTGGGCATCATCGGCGGGTTGGGTCATTACTGTGTGTTGCTGGCACTGGCCCGGGCGCCGGCGAACATCATTGCGCCGTTCGCCTATTTCCAGCTTCTGGGATCGACCGTCGTTGGCTACTACATGTTCGACCAATTGCCCGATGCGCCGACCTTCGCCGGCGCCGCCATTGTTGTCGCGGCGGGTATCGCACTCGGCTGGTCCCACACCCGGCGGCGGTGAAACGCCGGATCACGACGCGACCTATGGGAGAATGTGGCGGGCGTAATCAGCGCCCGGGTCGTCTGCGCCTGGTGGAACGTGTCGTTCCCGCTCGCCACGCAGAGGCCAATCCCCCGATCGGCCTCTGCGCCGGCGTCTCACCCCGCCGACGACAGCACCGCGTTCAGCGTCGCGCTCGGGCGCATCACCGCCGTCATCTTGGCGGGGTCCGGCTGGTAGTAGCCGCCGATGTCCACATGCTTGCCCTGCACCGCGGCGAGTTCGGCGAGGATCTTCTCCTCGTTGTCCGCCAGCATCTTCGCCAGTGGCGCGAAATGCTCCGCCAGCGCGGCGTCCTCGGTCTGCGCCGTCAGTTCCTGCGCCCAATACATGGCGAGGTAGAACTGGCTGCCACGGTTATCCAACTGGCCGGTTTTCGGCGACGGCCCCTTGCGGTTGTCGAGCAGCTTGCCGGTCGCGGCATCCAGCGTTTTGGCCAGGATTTTGGCCCGTTCGTTGCCGGTCTTGATGCCCAAATCCTCCAGGCTCGCCGCCAGCGCCAGGAATTCGCCCAGCGAATCCCAGCGCAGATGGTCTTCCTCGACCAACTGCTGCACGTGCTTGGGCGCCGAACCGCCGGCACCTGTCTCATACATGCCGCCGCCGGCCATCAGGGGCACGATCGATAGCATCTTCGCGCTGGTGCCCAGTTCCATGATCGGGAACAGATCGGTCAGGTAGTCGCGCAGGATGTTGCCGGTGACCGAGATCGTGTCCTGGCCGCGGATCACCCGTTCCAGCGTGTGACGCATCGCCATCACCTGCGGCATGATCTTGATGTCCAGGCCGGTGGTGTCGTGGTCTTGCAGGTAACGCACCACCTTCTTGGCCACTTCCGCCTCGTGCGGGCGTTCGGAATCCAGCCAGAACACCGCCGGCGTGCCGGAGTTGCGGCAGCGCGTGACCGCCAACTTCACCCAGTCGCGGATCGGCGCGTCCTTGACCTGGCACATGCGCCAGATGTCACCTTCCTCGACGTTTTCCGATAGCAGCACTTCGCCGGTCGCCAGGTCGGTGAAGTTGGCGACGCCGTCCTCGGGGATTTCAAAGGTCTTGTCGTGGCTGCCGTATTCCTCGGCCTGCTGCGCCATCAGGCCGACATTGGGCACCGAACCCATGGTGCGCGGGTCGAAGGCGCCATGCGTCTTACAGAAGTTGATCACCTCCTGGTAGATGCGGGCGAAGGTGCTCTCCGGCATCACCGCCTTGACTTCCTTCAGCCGCCCGTCGGCGCCGTACATCTTGCCACCCAACCGGATCATCGCCGGCATCGAGGCATCGACGATCACGTCGCTGGGCGAGTGGAAGTTGGTGATGCCCTTGGCCGAATCGACCATTGCGATTTCCGGCCGGTGCTCCTGGCAGGCGTGGATGTCACGCATGATCTGTTCGCGCTGCGAATCCGGCAGCTTCTGGATCTTCGTGTACAGATCGACCATGCCGTTGTTCACGTTCACGCCCAGGCTTTCCAACTCGGCCGCGTGCTTTTCGAACGCTTCCTTGTAGAAAATCTTTACGCAGTGGCCGAACACGATGGGGTGCGACACCTTCATCATCGTCGCCTTGACGTGCAGCGAGAACATCACGCCGGTCTTGTGGGCATCCTCGATCTCGCGCTCATAGAACGCGCACAGCGCCTTCTTGCTCATGAACATGGAGTCGATGATTTCGCCTTCCAGCAGCGAGACTTTCGGCTTCAGGACGATGGTTTTGCCGCTTTTGGTGATCAGCTCCATCTTCACGTCGCGGGCGCGGTCCAGCGTCAGCGACTTTTCGCCGTGGTAGAAGTCGCCTTCATGCATGAACGACGCATGGGTGCGCGACGCCGGCGACCATGCGGACATCGAATGCGGGTTCTTGCGGGCGTATTCCTTCACCGCGCGCGGGGCGCGGCGGTCGGAGTTGCCTTCGCGCAGCACCGGGTTCACGGCGGACCCGAGGCACTTGCCGTAGCGGACGACGATGGCCTTTTCCTCGTCGGTCTTCGGGTCGCCGGGGTAATCGGGCAGCGCGTAGCCCTTGGCCTGCAATTCCTTGATCGCCGCGAGAAGCTGCGGCACGGATGCGCTGATGTTCGGCAGCTTGATGATGTTGGTGTCGGGCAGCAAGGTCTTGGCGCCCAGTTCGGCCAGCGTGTCAGGCACGCGCTGTTCCGGCGTCAGGTAGTCCGGGAAATTGCCCAGGATGCGCGCCGCAACCGAGATATCGGCTTCCTCGATACGCAACCCGGCCGGCGTGGTGAAGGTGCGAATGATCGGCAGAAACGCGTAGGTCGCGAGTAGCGGCGCCTCGTCGGTCAGCGTATAGATGATGGTCGGATCTGTGCTCATGGTGGGTCTCCTGTTTGTCCGCTAAGGGCCATGCCGTTCTGGTTGAGTCAACTTTTGTTTACGCGCCTGACAGCGGCGGCGGTCAAGGCACCGAGGCGCCCTTGGGCGGCCTTAAACCGGTTGATTTTTTGTGAGGATTGGTTGCTGAGCGGTAACGCGTCATGCTGGACGCCGCAAGTGTTGCCCGATCAAAGACGGTCAACAACAGCCGGTATGCGCAAGCGGTATCTCGCATTGTTCAGCACCGAAGTCACCAGATGGGCGGTGACCTTTACGGGGCTAGCGAGCGTAAATGGCGGCCAGCGGGATCGTTACATCGATTTCCGGGAGCGGGAGGTCCGCGTCCAGGCCCGCGATGGTTTCCGCCTCCCATCCGGTGGAGCGGCGACGCACAGTCATCTCCGGCCGGTCGGTTTCCAGTATCACGTAAACCAGGATGTTCGGGACCCCGGCATACTCGACCGGCTTGACCCGCCGATCGGTCAGGACGGTGGAGGGGGAGCTGACTTCGAACACAACGATGGGCGACACGAGGTCGCTTTCATCGTCCGAATCGGCGCATGCCACCGTTGCATCCGGATACCGGACCCGCCCGGGCGTCAGTACCTTCAAATCCGGGCCAAATGGCTCACATGGCGGCTTCACCCGTTGCACAAGCGCGAACGTCAGGCGCGTTGTAACGCGGTTATGGGCCAGGCTTCCGCCGGTCATGGCGACCGGCTGGATGCCATCGAATTCATACCGGAGTTCCTGCGTCCGTTCCCAGGCCAGGAATTCATCAGCCGTCAGAGGCTTCAGGGATGCGCTCATGCTGTCATCGTCCAATGTGGCGAGGAAACTACGAGCGA
>Ga0316226_1004144_pt1 | contig 11736 bp, 9 predicted proteins | sample TBH18017metaG_FD_206009 | JGI IMG/M metagenome (GOLD analysis project Ga0316226, IMG submission 206009) | Freshwater microbial communities from Trout Bog Lake, Wisconsin, USA - TBH18017 | ecosystem: Environmental > Aquatic > Freshwater > Lake > Hypolimnion/Profundal zone | place: USA: Wisconsin... | reverse complement strand
AACAGATCAACTCATCCCCTTGAAAATGACTTCTATGACGGTTTTCTGTATCTGCGTCACATCTCAAAATGAACCATCGAAAAGCTCCCTGACTTCAACGATAAAGACGCTTTTTATAACCATGAAATGGTGGCCTTGCCCTGAGGGTGGCATCGTTTTGCTCCGTTGACTGGTAGCAGTTTAGATCAGGACCAAAAACAATTACTCATCACCATGTTTAAAATCCTGGAAAGCCTCATCCGGTGGATCGTGGAACTCATCAAACTTGCCATTACCGGAATACCCGAGGGGAAGGAGGGTTATAATGCCAGCTTTACCTGGCCAGGAACCCTCCTATCCTCTCGAAACCGGGGGTTCTGTCTTTCGGGAAAGCGAAATCTTTCGGTAAAAAATTCATTTCAAAACGCCCTCGTTGTCGGAGGGACCGGTAGTGGAAAATCAAGTGTCGTTCTGATTCCTTCGCTCTATTCCATGCAGGGGAGTTTTGTGATCCATGACCCCTCGGGAGAACTGTATGACAAAAGCGCCGGATATCTTCGTCAAAAGGGATATGAGATCAAGGTGCTCAACTTTACCTCCGCCGAGCATTCTTCAAATTATAATCCGCTGGTTCGTGCCCAAAGTTCTTCAGATATCCAGAAGGTATCATCCCTGCTGGTTGAGAATGTCCTTGGCAGTAAGGCCAAAGATCCTTTCTGGAACATCCAGGCCATATCGCTTTTGGCTATGATCATCACCATTCTGAAAAAGCAAGACTTGGAGGTTCAAAATCTATACAATGTCCGCTATCTGCTTAACCTTCTTGGAAGCAACCCCCAGTCGGTAGATTCCTTGTTTAGTCAATGGGCCGATGATGTGCTGTTTGCCGAGTACAAATCCTTCATTGCCTATGATGATAAGGTCGTCAGTGGAGTCATTGCCACCTGCAAAGCAGCCCTTCATCTCATTGGTGATGATGCAGTCGCCAGGATCACCTCGAATGATGATCTGGATTTTGAGCAGTTCAGAGCCACTCCTACAGCACTATATATTCGTAACTCGGTCGCCGATCAAAAATACTATAGTGTTCTAACCTCAATCTTTTTTGAGCAGTTCTTCGCCTATGTCCTTTCCCGATTCCCGAAAGAAAACGAACAGAATATCTTTCTACTCATCGATGAAGCCTCTTCGCTTAATCTTCCTACTCTTTCGCTGGCGGTAGCTAATGTTCGAAAACATCGCGGTGGGATCATGCTGCTGGTTCAAGACTTTAACCAACTCCTTCATCACTACGGAAAATACGATAGCGAGGGGATTAAATCCAACTGCTTTGCCAAACTATACTTTACCGGTTCTTCCTTAGAAACCTCCAAAGAACTGGAGCAGACCCTGGGGCAATTCCAGTATGAAGACAAAAAGAACCGCACCGTGGTTCGCCCGCTGATGACCAACGATGAAATCCGGACCATGAAAGCCAATCGGGCCATACTGATCTGCGGGCATTACCGGCCAATCATCGTTCGTCTCAAACCGTATTTTAAACGGTCCTTGTATCGAAAGTTAAGTCAGATCACCCCACCTGAGATTACTTCTGAAAGTCCACTACAGCCGATTCCATTATTAGCCGTAAATTCCGTATTATCCAATGAGTAGAAGGTCTGAGAGCGGACTTTGGTCCTATCTTGAGTCTCTCGGTGTTCTGGAGAGAGGAACCGATGAGGAGATCCAGGCAGCTAAACTAGCCTATCGCAAACAGTATTACCTGCATTATAAACGTTCACAGAGAGTCCGAAAACCTGAATTCACAGTCAACTTTTCAAGTGAAAACGGAGAGTTTCAGCGAGTAGCCCATGAGGCCCGACGGCACCAGATGAGCCTCTCGGGATTTATTCACCAGGCCGTTCTCTCTTATATAAGTCAGCGATTCATCGTTCCCAATGCCCATCAGGTCTCGGCACTGGAGCAATTACTTGCTGACTGCCTGAATGAGGTTCAAAAGATAGTTTCTTCCCGTGGGAAATTCTACTGGCAGACAGATCAGAAGCTTCAGGCGATCGAAAACCGAATCGAGCGTCTTGAAGCAGAAATAGACCGAGTGCTCAGAAATCCACCCCTTGACGCCTATGATCATCAAATTAAAATCCTTTAAACGACCCCGCTATCGAACGCTTCTTGAGTATATCTTAGGAGATGAACACCAATTGTCTGACTCCACGGGGAAAACATTTCTTGTCAAGCATAACCTTAAAGGCCGATCTATTGATGCATGGGAGAAGCAATTTACCATCAATGAGAAGTTTCGCCAGCGCAGACGAAAAGACAGCGTACTACTAACCCATGAGATCATTTCCTTTCACCGTGAGGATTCCCAGCATCTTTCACTAGAAGCGTTGGAAGACATGGCCAGAGTCTATATCCGACTTCGAAATCCCAAAGGGATGTACCTCGCTGTCCCTCATTTTGACAAAGCGCATGTTCACCTTCATCTCTGTGTCTCCGGCGTGGAATATCGCTCAGGCAAATCTCTTCGTATATCCAAGGACGGATTTGCAAAGCTCAAGAAAGACATCCAGGCATATCAGATCGAGAAGTTTCCGCTTCTTTTAAAATCCACTCCTACGCATGGTCAAAAAGCGAATCGTGTCCGATCCAATCAGGAATACCAAGTCAAGTTAAGGACCGCAAGAGCTTCCAAGTTAGATCTACTAATCGAACAACTGGAGTCCTGCTATCGCGATTCTTCTTCCCTCCAGGACTTTTATCATCGCATTGAGCAGTCGGGAATGAAAACCTATGAGCGGAGTGGAAAACTAACCGGGGTCATTGTGGAAAACCTTAAGTTTCGCTTTAATCGATTAGGGTTTACCCCTGATCGATTGCAGGAGTTAGAAAGAACGCGTGCAAGGGAACATGAAATGGGTGAGGTAAGAGGCAAAGCGAGAAAAACTATTATTCGTCATCGATAACCATTAATAAAACATTGAAAACCAATAAATCACCATCATTAAGCGATGTGTACACAATCATTACCAATCGCATTATCGAGCACCTAGAAAAAGGTGTTGTTCCATGGCGCCAGCCCTGGACCGACGCAGGTCTTCCTAAAAATCTGATTACCGGAAAACCCTACCGGGGTATTAACGTTTGGCTTTTAGCATCTCTGAACTATTCTCAAAACTACTTTCTTTCTTTTAAACAAGTCCAGGATATAGGAGCAACGGTTAAAAAAGGGGAGAAATCTCAGGAAGTTGTTTTTTGGAAGTGGATTGAAAAAGAAACTTCAGACATGGTAGTTGAGGAAGAAAAGCAAAAAAAAATTCCAATGCTCCGATATTACCGGGTATTTAACATCGCCCAATGTGAAGGAATTCCAAAAGAGAAAATCCCAGTTGTTGTGGAAAGAAAAAATAACCCTATTGAACGTTGCGAAAAGATTCTGGAGGAAATGCCTCTACGACCAAAAATCCAGCATCTGGAACAAAAAGCTTATTATCGGAAAAGTGATGATGTTATTAATATGCCCAGAATGGAAACCTTTGACAGCATTGAAAATTATTATGGCACGCTCTTTCATGAGGTGCTTCACAGTACTGGACATGCCCAGAGGTTAAACCGTCGGGAACTTATCCGGGGCTTCAGATTTGCAAGCGAGGATTACGCGATCGAGGAACTAACCGCTGAGATGGGAGCCTCGTACCTGAAATCATATTCCGGGATCCCAATTGAGAAACTTGAAAACAATGCGGCGTATATTCAAAGCTGGCTCGAAAGGCTCAAAAAGGACAAGAAATGTATTGTTTATGCCAGTTCTCAGGCACAGAAAGCGACGGACTATATCCTCAACGTTCGCATTGAAGAAAAAGAAGTGGAGTTAGCTGATCAAACCCTGGAAGAGGGAAAACCCTCTGATAGACGAGCGAAACTTCAAGCAACAAGGGAGGGGAAGCAAGACAAATCGATTGAGGAAGAAAGATCAAATGCGATCTTACCTTAGAAGTTTTATAAGGAAAGATTCTTATGAATTGAATCTTCTCAAATTAGCCATTATTATTGGGTTTCTCTATGTTTTACTTTACAAAAGAGAAATCTTCCATGGATTGTGAATTTTCTGATAATCCGAATTGATCCTTCCGTTTTTCGGATTTAAATTTCTGATAATTGTACTTGATTCATTACATTCGATTAAAAGATAGGTTGTATTTTCGGTTGTTCTAAAAATGACCCTTGGTTGGGTTGTTTAATTGAGGATTACCATTATCATTTTATCCAACATTGAACAACTATGGTTAATTCAATTTACTTTTTATGATACATCTATATATTATTGATGATCATTACCTTATTATTGAAGGTTTGTATTCATCGTTTGATCTTCAGTCAGGTGACTTTAAAGTTGTTGGAGGCAGCCTTAATATTCCTGATGCCCTTAAAAAAATATCCCCAAAGAAGGTAGACATCATCCTCCTAGATTTATTCATCCACCAAGCGGACCCAATTGTAAATATTAAACTTATCCGTAAAACCTTCCCCAGCATCCCTGTTGTTATTTTATCGCAGGAAAGCTCTCTGTTGTACCAGGTCGAAATGTTTCGACATGGAGCGAAAGCATACCTAAACAAATTGGAAGATAAAGCCGAAATGCGGCAGAAGCTTCTTAATGTTTCCAAGGGTGAAACAATGATGCCAAACGAAGTGGTCGAGATCATCATGAAAGGAGATCAAAAAGGGTCGATTATATTTTCACCCGAAAATAAGGGAATTCTATCGTTATTATTACAAGGTTTAACCGCGAAAGAGATTGCTAAAAAAATGAGTCAATCCGAATCTTCCATTGAAAAAAAATTGAAAAGAAACCGGGAAGTTTACCAAGTAAGAAACAATTACGAATTGATTATTAAACTCTTACATCATCAAACCTCTCCATTATTTCTTTAGTCATTCCGAAAAGTATACTTTTCCTTTCCGATTATCGGAATTAATACTTGCCTTTTTCTTCCGATTTTCGGAAGCAAAATTTCTGAAAATAGTACTTGTTTTTTGATAATCATATAAAAAATAAGAATTATTTTTGGTTATATTGAATTCCTCTCTATGTAAAAGGATTTTTTCTATTGACTTAGAGCCTAAATAAACCGAATTGAATTTTTCATGATAAAACAAACCTGTATGAAAATATTGCAAAAAAAATTAATCGTTCTTTTATGTCTCTTTTCATTTGAAGGATTGAATGCTCAACCTGGAAAAGTTGATGGATCAATTATTCCTTCCCAGTTTGTTAAATCCGTTCTGTTTGGCTATGATATTTTTATCAAGGATCAACCACAGCAAAACCAGCGAGAAATCGCGATTTGCTCAGCCTTCAATGGCTGGTTGTATGCCTTATATCCCTATTTTGACAGCAATGCTAATCAGGATGCATTTACTTTTCTTCGATCTAAAGATAATGGAGCCAGTTGGTCTATACTAAATAATGGGCCATCAGGTATATTTCATACGGGAATTGTAAAACTGGAAATACTGGCTTGTGGACATGATACGACAAATCTTAAAGTATTTGCAGGCTTTAACATTTATGATACTGCCACTATGGAACGCGGTCTTCTTGTTATTCGGTATGATAAAAACTGTGTCATGGAGGGAACTGATTTTCTTCATGAACAATCTGTTCAAATCAGGGATTTTGAGATGGCAAGTGATGATCTTTATCCTGCAAGCAATTCAAATTCTTTTTCCCTTTCAGTAGTCTATTCCAAAGGAACCTTGTATAAAGATTCAATTGTATTTTGTTCCTCAAGCAACGGTGGAATTTCATTTGACACAAAATATAAAATTGCATCATCACCCAATTATTTTAACAAAGTCGCACTTGCTTATGGTCATAGTGCTACCTGCAATACTGGAAGGTATTTTGCCGCATGGGAAGAAAAGGCAAACCAAATTTCCGTTTCAGGTCATATTTATACAGCCCATTCAGAACCGAATTTTAATAGCCCGTTTACGTCTCCATTTCTTGTTGACAATCTTGATACTTCAATTACAAACAGGGCAAGTACCCCGAAGATCGCTTGCCAGAATAATGCAGCAGACAATGATAGCTCAAACCTCACTGAAGTGGTTCTATTTGAAAAATACTTACCCACAACATATAATTTTAATTTAGCAGGATTTTACAATAAAAAAGCAACGGCTTCTAATTATTTCCAAAAATTTACTATTGATGCTTCAGCCAATAACAAACTTCAACCAGATATCTGTTTCAATGCCTTTGATTCCACGTTCATTGTCACCTATTTTGATTCAACCACTCTAAAGCTACCCTACTACACTCATGATTTTAATATGGTTAATCCTGATACCTGGTTTGAACTTTCGGCAGGTTACAATGATAATAACAACCTTGTGGCCCCTAACCCTCAGGTAGTAATGAATTTCGGAGAACAGACCGGAATGAATGCCTGGGTTGGGATACGGGGAACAGGGAAAGGTGCCGCCATGTTCGATGCACCGTATATTTATTATACAGGCATCACGGAAAATAATCCGGATAAAAACAAATTGATTGTAAATATCTTCCCGAACCCTGCTTCTGAATTTTCAATCATTGAATTCGACTTACCACGAACTGAAAATGTTGAAATTGATCTTCTGAACCCTATGGGGCAATCACTCGTAAATATGACTTATCCAACTTGTTCATCAGGGAAACACCAGGTTAAGATTGACCTTACAAGGTATCCAGCAGATATGTATATCATAACTATTCATGCAGGAGATTCCTATTCTTCCGGGAAAATATCGGTAATCAGATAACTTAGAATTTAATCGGTCAAATGATACGCGGTTAATCAGATAAAAAATTAACATCAAATAAAATTATAACCCATGAAAACATTACATTGTTACGCCGTTAACATGTTTATTCTTTTAATAATCAGCTTATTATTAACTGCTCAAAGTATAAAGGCCCAGAATCTTCTTAGATATCCTAATACCCAAACGAGTTATTGGGATAATAATGGGAATTTAGGAATTGGAACAGCAACCGCTTCTGCACGATTACATTTATATTCCGGTAATGGATTCCCAGCTTCACCTCTTCTTAAAACAGAAGTTATTTTTGGACTAGGATGGGCATCAATTCAACATTGTATTTCAATTGGAACCACTAACTATGGGATTTATCAAACAAGTAGTAACAGTTCAGGCGTAAAGAATTACTTTCAGGATCCGGTGAAAACAGGTTATATTCAGTTAATGAAAGGAAATAATAATAATGCTGTAATTGGCATTCAACCAGGTGTAAACCAACTCGATTTTAAAATGGATTGTGAACAATCCTGTGATGGATTTACTCCATTAACAATGACTTCTGCAGGAGTACGAATACAGCCAAAACTTACAACAGATTATTTTCAACTTTCAACGAATCCCGGGGCTGATAAAATCCTTGTTTCTGATGCCGATGGAAATGGTTCTTGGACAGATCCAACAACGCTCAGAAGTAATTTTTGGTTGCCATCATCACCTGGCCTTGGTACTCAAAATATGTATTCAAACACTCTTTATCAAAATGTAGGAATAGGAACTCAAACTCCTATAGATAAACTGCAGATTAATGATGGTGCTTATAAGATATCATTGGGAGCTATCCCTGAACCATCAATGCTATGGGGATCAGGTTACCTGGGATTCAATGCCGCACATAATAGTTCATCATGGATTTTTTCTCCAGATGGTGAATGGGGGAACAATGGGGGCGGTATTATTTTCACAAATATGGCTGGATCTATGTATTTTTCAACAATTGGAAGTACAGGTGGTGAACCGAATGTTCTTCGTGATGATGTTATTGTTAGGAATATAAAATTATCAATTTCACCATTTGGCAATATAGGAGTTGGCGTTCAAAACGCTTCTGAAATTTTAGATATAAATCGTAGCGAAGGTCGTACTGTTATCAATTTAATAACCAACAGTGAGGATTTTTCTTTTCTTAAGACAGGAAACTCATTAAATGCCTTCTCCTTTGGAACAGATAGTCATGGACTCGGTCATATTTGGGAAGGATCGAATGCAACATCTGTTATAACGTTTCATCAAGGGAGGGTTGGAATTGGGAATACGGATGATTTAAATAGTTATTCAGGTGATCATAAATTATTTGTTGAAAAAGGTATTACGACGGAAGAAGTCACTGTAAAACTGCAAAGGGATTGGGCAGATTTCATTTTCAATGACAACCATAAAATCAAATCAATCTCGGAGGTTGAACAATATATTAAAACAAACAAACATTTGCCAGATATTCCTTCAGCTCAAGAAGTTGAGAAGAATGGGATAGAACTTGGTAAAATGAATTCATTGCTTCTGCAAAAGGTTGAAGAATTGACATTATACATCATAGAACAACAGAAACAAATTGACGAGCTAATTAAATTACAGAAGAAATAACGGAAAGAAAATCGAGTTTGCACTGAATAGTTGATTTTACCTAAAATTTTCAGATGTAAATTTATATGTTATTGAAAAAATAATATTAGAGATCATATATTATTGGACCGCAAAATATAATTTAGAATTTCAAGAATGAAATCAGTTTTTTAAGATTCTTTAAAATTCTATATAATCAATAAAATAGATTTTAAAATTCGGTTTTATGAGAAAAATATGTATTAATTTTTCGACTGTATTCTTTTTATTGTTGTTTAGCCCAGATGTATATAATCAGATCCCTTTCCCTGACTTAGTAGTAGAAAACCTAAATCTAAATTCTGGCAATTATACTTTTACTAACCCGCTAACAGGTATAATCTCACCGAATGCAGCTTCTAATCCAGTAATCTTAAAAGGTTCTTCTGTCGTTAATTATTTTGGTGGAACATCTATAAGTTTGAACCCAGGATTTAATGCAGGGGCATATTCTACTGGTGGTATCTTCTTTGCTCAAATAAGGCCACCAGATTTCGAAGTTGTTTTATTTGAACCTACAAGTCCAGATGCAGTACCGGAATTTGAAAAATTAGAGTTGGGTATTAAAATTCCTAAAAATATACAAGAACAGATTGATAATTTTTTTAAACCCCCAGCATTTTCTTCGGGTATTAACCCATATAACCCTGCCGATATTGATGTTTATGGAGTTTTAACATCTCCAACAAATAGAACGATTAGGTGGAACTGTTTTTATTATCGAGAGTATGTCAACAACCATGATGACAACCCACACGATTTTACATGGTTAGAAATTCCTACAGATTATCCTTGGCGGATGCGATTTGCCCCGGATGAAATTGGACAATGGTCATTATCTTTAACCATTAAAGTTTCTTCGTCTTTAGAATACCACGTAAATAATATTATTTTTAATTGTACACAAAATCCAAATAATCAAGGCTATATAGTAACTGGAATTCATAAAAGAAATTTAAAATTTTCTAAAACAAATAACTCTTTTTTTATCATTGGGGAGAATTTACAATGGAGTGACAAAGATCATTATCCTAACGGTACATATATTGGAGATGTAATGGCACAAGATTATGACACTTACAATGATTGGACAGATGAGATACATGAAAATGGTGGAAATTTCATTGCAATTGGTTTATATCCTTGGTGTTATGGTCTTGAGTGGGAGCATGCTGGTATATTCGATCTACATGATCTTAGAGATCAAGGGAATCCAAAAAATACTAATCGACAAATAAATGCTTGGGAATTAGACAGACTTTTCAATATGGCCAGAACAAAGAGGCTTTACATCAAACTCCCATTGTTAATCCACGATGAGTTTCAGCATGCATATATACCTAATAATTGGGCTAATTGGGAACATAATCCTTATCATTTGGAGTACCCGTGGTTACAGTCACCCATTGATTTTTTTACAAACACCACTGCCATTGAGCTTTTTACCACAAGATATTTAAGATATGTTATGGCTCGATGGGGGTATTCGACTAATTTAGCATGGTACGATCTTTGCGCTGAAGTTGATAATTTTGATGAATATAGTCTTGGTATCGTTAATGCATGGGTTGATCAAGTGGCACATTATATAAGTTCGGTTGACAATAATCATATAGTCGGTGTTGGATATTCAACAACAAATACCACCAATAATTCTTCTTACAATCATGGCTTTGGTAGTGCATACATTGGTTTTTCAAATGCACATGATTACAGTGATTATAAATATGTGAATATTGCAATAAGATATGATATTGCAAAAAAATACCGTAACATTTGGGATGATAAGCCATTCATTTTTGATGAAATAGGTCCAAGTTTAACATATGACTGTGCAGATGTAGATTTATTTAATATTCACAATGCGCTTTGGTCCTCATCTTTTATGGGTGGTATGGGTTGCGGTTTAGTATTTTCATGGCAAAGATATATGCATTCAAATGATAAACGTGTTAAAAATTTCAAAGCTTTAAGCCAATTTATGGCCGATGCAGATTTTGAAACATACAATTTCGCGCCCCACAGATATAGTGATTATTTTCCTTACCCTTTCCCTCCTTACAATGGAATAGAATATAGAATTGAGAATTTTTGGTTGATAAATCATAGCAGTAATTTTGGGAGAGGATGGGTTCACAATGCAGTTGCATATTGGGCGAACTTCCCGGGTCAACAATGTGGGAGAGCTAATGAAGATATTTATACTTATCCATATTCAAATCATAATGATCATTGGATAATGGATAATTTAAATATTGGGCAAATGTATGAAGCCCATTTATATAATATAGAATGGAATGACGGTTGTTATTATGAATTCACTCAACGCAAGAGATGTAATATTGCGGGAATAGTAGCATATCCTGTTGGCGATATGTTTGAAAGACATGATGATTATGCCTATAAACTTGATCATGGGAAAATAGGTTGTTCCACTGATTCACTTGAACCTGAAATTTTGCCCTGTCCATTTGATACTATTTATACTACTGGCATTTATGCAAACGATACCTCTGAAACTTTACATTATTATTGGGATTTTGGTAATGGGAGCGAATCAACACTTGTTCATCCAAAAATTTATTACAATCAACCAGGCATTTATCCTATTACACTTTTTGTGACTGATTCTGTTTCTCTTTACGATACGGTTCGACAAACTTTTATTGTTCCGGACTCATGTTTCGATTCAATTCAAACTAAGCCCATTGGTCAAATAGGATTAGAAAATCTTGGCAGCTTAAACCCCAATATAATTATATATCCTAACCCCTCCAAGGGATTATCAACTCTTCTTATGGATAAAGAAACTGCCGAGATATCAACTGAGGTGAAAATTTATTCAATGATGGGGACACTATTAAAAAAAATAAAACTAAATAATTTCTTATGTCAATATATTGATATAAGAAATTTAAGTTCAGGTATGTATATTATTAAAATCGAGACCAAGGATAGTAAAAATTTACAATTTAGAATAATAAAAAATTAAGTCTGACTTAAGATAAATCTATTAAAATCCTAGTAGGATAAGAAGTGTTACTTATCTTTCCTCTATAAATCCCCCAACCAAGCCAGCTAATTGGCAGCAGCCAAAAACACTGGCCATTTGGACCAAGCCGTAATCAAAACCTCCTGCCAGCACACAAAAGCATCTTGGTGAATAATTTCCTCTGCGAGTTCAGGACTCAGGTGAGTGTGCTTAACAAAAAGAATTAGCCAGTTTGTAAACGGGGTCTAACCACCACAAAGATACCCGGCCTTGTTATGATTGAAGTTCAAGGATCT
>Ga0316226_1004139_pt1 | contig 11745 bp, 7 predicted proteins | sample TBH18017metaG_FD_206009 | JGI IMG/M metagenome (GOLD analysis project Ga0316226, IMG submission 206009) | Freshwater microbial communities from Trout Bog Lake, Wisconsin, USA - TBH18017 | ecosystem: Environmental > Aquatic > Freshwater > Lake > Hypolimnion/Profundal zone | place: USA: Wisconsin... | reverse complement strand
CCGCCGCTCCTACCGGAGTTGTTGCCGGTCTGCACATTGGGACAATGGGGCAAACGAGCCGGAGCGCCGATGCTCGAAACTGGATGGCAATCGCGCCGCATTTGCATTTTGAAGTTCGGGATGGTGCCGGCAACGCCTACGACCCGGTCGAATTTCTGAAACGATTTCTTCCGGCTCGTTAGCTTTTCGTTTCCGGCCAGAGGTAAATCCAGTAATGCTCATCATCGCGGATTCCTCCTTGAAACTGGTGCAACAGCGTGGCTTTCCCATTTTTGAATTCATGATCGAGAATCAGAATGGCATCCTGACCGGTTTTCTTCACGAGCTCATCGACTTGCTGATCGAGCCGGCGGCCGGTGTTGCGCAGCCGTTGCTGATCCCAAATGCAGTACGACCCAAACTCGGCACGGTCCGGATAATAGATGCGCGGTAATTCCAGATAGCCGACAACCGAGATGGCCGTGCCGGAATTGTCGCCGACCACGACAAACCGCGCCAGGTCGGGATACTCTGACCGGAGCCACTGGGCTGCCGCCTTGGCCTGTGAGAATGGCTCCACCCAGTCCACGGTGATCGCAATGACGGCGCCCCAGACATGCAGCGCCAGCAGTGGCAGCAACACCTTCATGCGGTGGCGGTCCCAGAACGCCGGCAACCTGTCGGCCCACCGGAGCGGGATTGTCCATGGACGATAATCAAAAGACATCCACAGCAGGGCGACAAACCACAGGAAAAGAAACCCGACATGCCGGATCCCGGCTTGGTATTTAACGTGATAGAAGGTGAGCAGCGTCAGGTTGCCCAGCCAGTATGGGACCAGCAGCCATGGTCGTTTCAGGAACAACAAGCTCCCCAGTGCCAGCAGGACCAGCCCACAGGCGAACCGGTTGGTTCGCGGGATCAGCGGCGCGTCGGTTCCGTCGGCCGGCTTGTCGAGAAACCGGTTGGTATTCCAGAAAGTCAATTGATTCACCGGAACCGGCAGATAAGCTCTGGTCACAAACTCACCCACACGGTCCGCGGCACCGTCCCGCCACTGCCAGCGCCAGCCGCTTGCGAAACCCGAATCGGGCGGGGGCGTGATCTGTTTGATGCCCGTGTAAAGGCCGCCCAAAATGAGCACCATTCCCACCAGAAATCGGCCGAGGCAGTGCTCCGCCTGCCGGTAGTGGCCGGCATAGGCCACGGCGAACTCAATCGGCAAGGTCACGGCCAGCACGCCCACGAGCAGCAGCGCAAAGATGTTCGTATGGCACAGCAGCAAGAGTGCCGTGGCGATTGCGGGAAACCGGCGCCAGCGCTGTTTGAACAGGGCGCAGACTGTCAAGAGCAGGGTGACGCTGATGGCGTAGTTGCGGGCGATGACCGCATACTCGTAGGCGAAGAAGTAGCCCAGCACGAGCAGGATCTTGACGCCCCATGAGAATGGCGACCAGCGAAACACGAGCAACGCCGACAGGCCGGCCAAGGCCACGTGCAACCCCTGCATCAGGACCGGATTGGGTGACAGATGCGCCAGCGGCCAGAGCAACAAATGCCACAGCCCGGGATGCCCCTCGTAGCGCATGTTGTGCAGCAATTGCACCGGTGTCGCCGAGTCGCGCGCCAGCAACCAGGCCTGCAATTCGTCGCGCCACATCTCGTGCCGCCGGGTCACACACGCCACCAAAGCGGTGACGGCCAAGGCGAGCGCATAGGGCAGGGCCGCGTTGACACGGCGCCAGAAGATCATCCACTGCATGCCACAGAGTAATAGAGGCAGCGGCCCGCTCCGGCAACCGCTTTTTAATCGGCGGAGTCTTTGTCGGAGCGGCATCCCACGCCATTTCCGTGTCCCGGTTACGGCCGGGACCCAAATGCAATTTTAACGAACCGACTCCAAGTGGTGGTAGGCGGCGTGGGTTGTCAGCCGGGGGTCCTCCTGCGGGCCACCGACGGTGAAATGGTACAGGCTTTGAAACGTGTCCTCCGCGAGTCCCAGCACTGCATGCACGGGATCGTCGAAGAAACAGCCGATGCCGGTTCCGCGGACGCCCTGGGCTTCAGCTTCCAAGTAAAGGATCTGCCCGAGCATGCCGGTTTCCCAAAAGAGCTGGCGATAACGCTGGGGACCCGCGGCCAGTTCAGCCCGAAACCGGGCGATCATGCCCACCGAGAAAGCGCTATCACCCGCGATGGACTGCTGGCAGCTGACTGTTGTTGCGATGTTCTGAAAATCTCCCGCTTCGAGTAAATACAGTGGCAACGTACCCGTCACTGGCTGCCAGAGGAAATGGTTCTGGCACTGTTGCCGCAAGGCCGGCAAGTCCCGTTCCGTCCGCAATAAAAAATAGAGGCCCGGCGCCAATCCCGTCACGCGGTGGACGAACAAGAGCAGGTGCACGCACGGGGCGGTCAGCCCGAGATCAAACGGCGCCGACGCGGCCCGGACCAGCGTTTTGTCCAGCATGGTGCAAAACTGTTCATGGGTGAGACTGGTCACCCCATCGAAGGCCTGGGCACTGCGGCGTTGACGAATGAGTTGCGCGGCCGGGATTCCCGATTGTTCTGCCAGCCCGTAAAACGGTCGGGGTGTGTCGGTCCGGTCAGACTGGTCGGCACCGGCAACCGTCCCGGCCCGGGCCGGCGGTTGCATCGTCGCCTCCGCCACCCGCGCAATGATCTCCCAATCCACATGCGCCGCGCTCAATTGGTTGGGCGTGCCCTGAAACTCCAACCGTGAAAATTCCGCGGCAACCGCAGCCGGTAAATCGCGCGGAATCCGCTGCGCCCCGCTGCGGTGGACGAAACACAACAGCTCGGGATGCTCCGCCTCAAATTCCGGCCACTGGATTTTGCCAAAGCCCAACAGCCGCGCGATCTCCGCAGTCGGCACCGCAATCAACCAGGTGACCTGCCAGCCCAGCAGATTGGCTGAGAAACTCAGGGCCGCGAGGGCGTGGCCAATGTCGTGTTGGCAGTACCGAAAAGCCCGTTCACCATATTTCCAGGATTCGCGCCAGAAGATGCTGGTCAAGGCGATGAGGAACCCCTCCGCGTGCAGGTGCGTTTTGATCGGCTGCCAGAGCGGGCCGGGCACCGCGGCGCGCTGCTCCAGCATGTGGCGGTAGGCGTTGTAATGAAAGATACCTGCCGTGATTCCGGGCAGGCCCGGTAGGATCAGGTGGGCTTCGGTTGGATGGAGATTGCCACTGGAAGGGTTCATCCGCAACGCCCACCGGTTCCCAGGAACGGATTTCCACGCCGAGAGCCCGAGCGCTAGTTCCAAAAAAGCTCCGAGGGTGGCGGCGTTAAAATCCTGAAATGTGTTACAGCTCCGGTCGTACAATGCCAGATGGGGACTCGCCGGGTCGTGGTGCAACAACGGCAGGCTGACTGTTGGCGCGTCGGCATAGAAGCGGAATGGATTGGGCTGATTGGCCCAGTCCAGGGAACCGGCGGACCGCGCATAGCGCTGAAATTGATGCTTGGTCTGCTCGTGATACAACAACGTTTCGGTTATTTGAGAATTGCTCACATTATTCATTCATCGGCCGGCAATGGTGCCGGACGATAGCCTGTATTCAGTCGTTCGCCAAATCGTCCGCCCCAACCACCACCAACTGGTCAGCGTGCCAGTGATTACATCCCAGAAATAATTCAGCGCCGGGTGGAACTTCTACGTGTCCGCTGACAAGTGCCGCGCAACAAGAAAGCAGCCCAGTGCAATCAGCACCGTGATCGTAACGATGAGGATTGCCTGTGCTTCGGGGCGGCACACCCAAGCCTGCCATTGCACCATCAAGACTTCGAGCTTTCCGCCATAAAGTTCGATGTTCCGTGTCGCGATTTTGGAATCGGCCATGGACAGGCTGCTGTCCTGCCAGTCGCCGGCCGTGGTGGAAGCCGGCGCAGATTTCTGACCGAGCCGGTAAACCAGTGCCGCGCTTCCAATCCCAACCAGTAGTACAATCACGCCAATCGTGGTGAGCGTCGCTGCGTGCCGGCCGGCACTCATGTGGCCGAACTCGCCAGTTGCGCCGTTCGCTGCTGGCGCCGGAGTTTGAAATGTTGGCGCAGGTGCTCAAAGGCGAGATAGACCACTGGCGTGGTGTAGAGCGTAAGGACTTGGGAAAAAAACAGGCCGCCGACCACAGCGATGCCCAGCGGGCGGCGCAACTCGGCCCCGGCGCCGAGGGCGAGCGCCAACGGGACGGCGCCGAGCAATGCGGCCATGGTCGTCATCATGATCGGGCGAAACCGGATGACGCAGGCTTTGTAGATCGCGTCTTCAGGCGAAAGCCCGTCTTCGCGTTCGGCCGCCAGCGCGAAGTCGATCATCATGATCGCATTCTTCTTCACGATGCCAAACACCATGAGTGCGATCAGCGCGCCGACCCCGGCCGACGGCAGCGTTGACAGAATCGTGAGCGGATGAATCAAACTCTCGTAGAGCATGCCGAGCACGATGTAGACCGTGATCAAGGCGGCCACCAACAGCAACGGCAGCGTGGCCAACGACGCTTGAAACACTTGGGCCGTGCCCTGAAAACTGCCGTGGATGGAGGCCGGCAGCCGCAATTCCTGCGCGGCGGCCTCAATGATTTCGGTGGCCTGGCCGAGCGAGACGCCCACCGGCAGGTTGAAGGAAATTGTGACACAGGGAAACTGGCTTTGGTGGTTGATCGACAACGCCGTGTTGCTCGTCTGAAACTTGGCGACACTGGCCAGCGGGACTTGCTGGCCGGTGGTGGACTTGACATAAATTTTATTCAACGACGCCGGGTCCAACTGGTACTGCGGATCGACCTCGAGGACGATGTGGTGCTGGTTGTAACGTTCGTACAACGTCGCGACCTGGCGCTGGCCAAACGCATCGTACAACGTGTTGTCAATCACCTGTGGCTGAACACCGAGCCGGGCCGCCGCATCGCGATCAATGACAACGTCAGCCTGCAGACCGCGCATTTGCAAGTCGCTGCTGACATCCGCCAATTTGGTACTCTTGCGGAGTTGGTTCACAAACCGGGGTGTCCAGTAATTGAGCGCGTCCAGATCCGTTGCTTGCAAGGCATACTGGTATTGCGCCTTCGTGATCCGTCCACCGGCGCGGATGTCCTGAACCGCTTGCAGGTACAACGTGATGCCCGGCACCGCTGCCAGCTTGCCCCGCAACCGGGCAATGACTGCATCGGCGCGCACCTTCCGCACATTGAGAGGTTTGAGCGTGATAAACAGCCGCCCATTATTAACGGTCGACGCCCCCCCGCCGCCGCCAACGAACGAGCCAATCGTATCCACAGCCGGATCGGCCAGAACAATTCGCGCCACCTGATCCTGCATTTTCGCCATCGTGGCGAACGACACGTCTTGCGCCGCGTCGGTGTTGCCGAAGATGACGCCGGTATCCTGCTGCGGAAAGAATCCTTTGGGCACAGCCACATACAAGGCGATGGTGCCAATGAACGTCCCGAGCGCAACCAAGAGCATGAACCCTTGATGACGCAGCACCCATTTCAAGCCGTGCTCATAGCCGGTGAGCCCCCAGTTGAACACGCGTTCGCAGCTGCGGTTGAACGGGCCGGGCGGCCCGTAATCCGCTTCCGGCTTCAGAAACCGGGAACACATCATTGGTGTCAAGGTCAACGAGATGGCGCCGGACACCAGGATCGCGAGGCTTAGGGTCACGGCAAATTCGTGGAGCAACCGGCCGATCAGACCGCCCATGAACAACAAGGGAATGAACACCGCCACCAGTGAGATGCTGATCGAGATGACCGTGAACCCGATCTGCTTCGCGCCTTTCAACGCCGCCGGCAAGGCGTGTTCGCCCTGTTCGATATACCGGTACACATTCTCGATGACGACAATCGCATCGTCGACGACGAACCCGACGGAAATCGTGATGGCCATCAGCGAGAGATTATCGATGCTGTACCCGAGCAGGTACATGAACCCACACGTCCCGGCCAGCGCCAGCGGGACGGTCACGCTGGCAATGAAGGTTGGCCAGAACCGCCGTAGGAACAGGAAGATCACCATGACCACCAGCGCGACGCTCACCCCCAGCGACAGCTCCACATCGTTCACCGACGCCCGGATGGTCGTCGTGCGGTCGCTCAGCACCAGCAGTTTGACCGCGGGCGGCACCCAGCGGGCCAATTGCGGCAACTGCGCCTTGATCCGGTCCACCGTCTCGATCACGTTGGCCCCAGCTTGTTTGAAGACAATCAACAACACCGCCCGCCGCATCGGCACGGTCTGGGTCCCCGCCCAGCCCGCCAACTGCGTGTTTTCGATGCCCTGCACGACCTGCCCCATCGCGCTGAGCTTGATCGGGATGTTGTTGGTGTTCGCCAACACCAACGGCCGAAAGTCGCGGGCGTCGGTGATCTGGTCGTTACTGGTCAACGTGTAGAAGACCTTCTCGCCGTCGAGGCTGCCCTTCGGCTGATCCACCGCCACCTGGCCGAGAAACTGGCGCACCTCTTCGAGGCTCAGCCCGGTCGACGCCAATGCCGCCGGATTGATCTGTACGCGCACCGCCGATTTTTCCGCGCTCGGAATAAACACCTGGCTGACCCCTTCGACCTGGCTGAGTTTTTGCGCGATGATGGAGTCCGCGTATTCGAAAACCTTCGCCGCCGGCTCCGTGTCCGAAGTCATCGCCATAATCATGATCGGCGCATCCGCCGGGTTCACTTTCCGGTACGTTGGCGGCCCCGGGAGATTGACCGGCAGCTCACTTGCCGCCGCATTAATCGCCGCCTGCACATCCCGCGCGGCGCCGTCCACATTGCGGTCGAGATCAAATTGGATTGTGATGCTGGTGCCACCGAGCGTGCTGACGGAGGTGATTTCCGACACGCCGGAAATCTGCGCGATCCGCTTTTCCAAGGGCGCGGCCAGCGACGACGCGACCGTCGCCGGGTCTGCGCCCGGCAGCGCGGCCGACACCGACACCATTGGAAAATCGACGCGGGGAATCGCCGCGACGGGTAGAAACCGGTACGCCACCACCCCGAGCAGAAATAATCCCACCGCCAGCAACGATGTGCCCGCCGGGCGCCGAATGAACGGTTCGGAAACGTTCATGGCCGGGCGGGTTTTGTTGCGGCTTCCGCCACCAAGCCGGCCGCGGTGCGGCGGTGCCGGATCCATTTACCGAGCCGGTCCATGTAGAGGTAGATCACCGGCGTCGTATACAACGTGAGGGTCTGCGACAAGATCAGGCCACCGACAATCGCGATGCCCATCGGCCGGCGCAATTCCGAGCCGGTCCCTTGTTCCAGTGCCAGCGGCAACGCCCCGAGCAACGCCGCAAACGTCGTCATCATGATCGGCCGGAACCGCAGCAAACAGGCTTTGTAAATGGATTGTTCCGGCGGCAACCCTTCCTCGCGTTCGGCATCCAGTGCAAAGTCGATCATCATGATGGCGTTTTTCTTGACGATGCCAATCAGCAGGATGACGCCAATCAGCGCGATCATTGAGAAATCAGTATGGCAAATCAACAGCGCCACCAAGGCCCCAACACCAGCCGACGGCAGCGTGGAGAGAATCGTGATCGGGTGAATATAACTTTCATAGAGCACGCCCAGCACGATGTAGATCACGATCACCGCCGCGAGAATCAGGAACGGTTCGCTCTTCAATGATGACCGGAACTCTGCCGCGCTGCCGGAGAATGTTGTCAGCACCGTCTCCGGCAAACCGATGTCCTTTTGGGCGCGCTGGATGGCGTCCACGGCTTCGCCGAGCGATTTGCCGGGTTCAAGGTTGAACGACAACGTGACCGCCGGGAACTGGCCTTCATGAACAATTGACAGCGGCATGGTCACTGTCCGCAATTTGGCAAAGGTTGTCAGCGGGACCATTGGGCCGGCCGTGGATTTGACGTAAATCTTGTCCAGTGATTCCGGCGTGAGCTGGAACCGAGGTTCGGCTTCGAGGATGACGCGATATTGATTGAGCTGCGTGAACATGATCGTCACCTGACGCTGCCCAAACGCATCGTACAACGTATCGTCGATGGCCTGCGGCAACACATTCAGGCGGGCCGCCGTGTTGCGGTCCACGTCCACCTGCAATTGCAAGCCGTTCGCCTGCTGGTCGGTTGCCACGTCCGTCAATTCGGGCAAGGTGCGCAGCTTGGCCAGGAGTTGCGCCGACCACTGGGCGAGTTCCGTCTCGTCCGCATCCTCCAACGTGTACTGGTACTGCGTGCGGCTGACGCGACTGTCGATCTGCACGTCCTGCACCGCCTGCATGAGCAACGAAATCCCCGGCACATCTTTGGTCGCCGCGCGCAACCGCCCAATGATTTCGCTGACCGTGGCCTGGCGCTGGTCGCGCGGTTTTAGGTTGAGATACAGGCGGCCGGTGTTGACCGTGGGGTTGACCGTGCCGGCCCCCACGAACGACGCGACGCTGACCACATCCGGATCTTTCTGCACGATCTCGGCGACAACGCGCTGGCGTTCGACCATCGCCTTGAACGAGATCGCCTGCGGCGCGTCCGTCACACCAACAATCAAGCCGGTATCCTGCAACGGCAACAGCCCTTTCGGAATGTAAATGTAAAGTCCGATCGTCACCACCAACGTCACGATGGCGACCACCAGCGTTGCGAATTGCCGCTGTAACACCCATTGCAATGTGCGGTCGTAGAAATCGAGCATCGCTTTGAACATCCGCTCCGTCGCGGTGTAGAACCGGCCATGCGGCTCGTCCGTTTCCGCTTTCAACAACCGGCTGCACATCATCGGTGTCAGCGTGAGCGACACAATCGCCGACCACACCACTGCCACGCTCATCGTGATGGCGAACTCGCGGAACAACCGGCCCACGATGCCGGTCATAAACAGCAATGGAATGAACACCGCGATCAGCGATACGCTCAGCGAAATGACCGTGAACCCGATCTGCTTCGCGCCCTTGAGCGCCGCTTCCAGCGGCGGATCACCCAGTTCAATGAAGCGGACGATGTTCTCGATCATCACAATCGCATCGTCCACGACGAACCCGGTCGAGATCGTCAGCGCCATCAGCGATAGGTTGTCGAGCGTGAACCCGACGAGCTTCATCACACCAAACGTCCCAATGATCGCCAGCGGCAATGCCACGCTCGGAATCACCGTTGCCCAGAATTTGCGCAGGAAAATGAAAATCACGAGCACCACCAGCCCGATCGTGAGCATCATTGTGAACTGCACGTCGTGCACCGACGCCCGGATCGTTTGCGTCCGGTCCGTCAGCACGTTGACCTGGACCGACGGCGGAATTGACGCCCGCAAGCGCGGCAGCAATGCCTTCACCCGGTCGGCGGTTTCAATAATGTTCGCGCCCGGCTGGCGTTGGATGTCGAGAATGACCGATGGCTTGTCGCCGACCCAACCGGCCAGCCGCACGTTCTCAACATTGTCGATCACGGTCCCGATGTCGCCGAGCCGGACGGGGGAGCCGTGCCGGTACGCCACCACGATCGGCTTGTATTCCTCCGCCGACAAAATCTGGTCGTTCGCGCCGATGGCATACGACTGGCGCGGACCATCGAAGCTGCCCTTGGGGGCGTTGATGTTGTTTTGCATCAGCGCCGTGCGGACATCTTCGAGACCAAGCCCGAGTGATGCAATGGCGGCCGGGTTGATCCGGACCCGGACCGCCGGTTTTTGATTACCTTCGATGGTGACGAGGCCGACCCCGGTGACCTGACTCAGCTTCTGCGCCAAGACCGTGTCCGCCATGTCGTTGACTTTTTCCAGTGGCAACGTGTCGGAGGTGATCTGCAACGTGAGAATTGGCGTGTCGGCCGGATTGACTTTGTTGTACGTCGGCGGATTCGGCATGTTCTGCGGCAACACGCCACCCGCGGCATTAATCGCCGCCTGCACGTCCTGCGCCGCGGCGTCAATGTCGCGGTCGAGGATGAATTGCAAGATGATCGTCGTGTTGCCGAACGAACTCTGCGAGGTCATCTGCGCCAGCCCGCTGATCTGGCCAAACTGCCGTTCCAGTGGCGTCGTCACCGATGACGCCATCACATCCGGACTGGCGCCCGGATATTGCGCCGTGACTTGAATCGTCGGAAAATCGACCGGCGGCAGCGCCGAGATCGGCAACAGCAAATAACCCAACAACCCCATCAGCACGATGCCGGCCATCAAGAGCGATGTGGCAACCGGCCGGTGGATGAATGGCTCGGAAATGTTCACAGCCAAGGATCCTGACTATTTCGCCGCGCCCGGCTTGCCGGCCTGCGCCGTCTTTACTTTCGAGCCGGGTTGGAGCCGGTATTGACCGTCCACAACAACCTCGTCGTCGGCGTGCAAGCCCTCGTCAATCAATGCCTCACCGTTTTCAATCTGCGCCACCTTGACCGGCTGAATGGCGACAACCTTGTCATCCTTGTCGGCCTTGATCACGAACGCATACGGACCATCCGGCCCGCGTTGCACCACCGCCGCCGGCACGACGAGGCCACCCTTGCGCGTTGTCAGCAACAGGCGCGCATTCACAAACTGCCCGGGCCAGAGCCGCAAATCCTCGTTCGGAAACGTCGCCTTCAACCGGATCGTCCCCGTCGTGACATCAATCTGGTTGTCGATCACCGCAAGTTGGCCGGTGCCGAGGATGGTCCGGTTGTCGCGGTCCACCGCCAACACGGCAATGTCGCCCGCGGCGCGTGCTTTCTGAATTGACGGCAGCGACTGCTCCGGCAACGTGAACACCACGGAGATCGGCTTCAATTGCGTCACCACCACCAAACCATTTGCGTCGGTGGCGTGCACAATGTTGCCCTGATCCACGAGCCGCACGCCGAGCCGGCCATCAAGCGGTGAAACGACTGTCGTGTAATTGAGTTGCACCTTGGCGCTGTCAATCGCCGCTTGGTCGGCTTTGACCTGCGCGGCCAATTGATCGACCAACGCCTTTTGCGTGTCATACACCTGCTGGGAGACGATCTTCGCCGCGATCTGTTCGGCATCGCGCTGCAAATCCAGCCGGGCGTTGGCCAGTTGGGCTTCGTCTTGGGCTTTCTTCGCTTCGGCCTGTTCGAGTTGGGCACGGAACGGATCGGGATCGATCTGCGCCAGCACATCCCCGGCCTTCACATCCTGGCCTTCGGTGAACGCGACCTTCTTTAATTCGCCGTCCACGCGAACGTGCACCGTGACCGCATTGAATGCCTGGACCGTGCCCAGCCCGTCGAGATAAATCGGCACGTCCTTTTGCGCCACGTGGCCCGCGACCACCGGCACCGGCGGCAACGCGGTCTTGCCGGCCAGCGCTGCCTTCGTGGCGGCGCCGGCGTGCTGCCGCCAGCCCCACACTCCGCCACCAACAAGCACCAGGCACGTCAGCCAAAGGCCCCACCGCGTTTTTTTCGGTTGTATGTTCGCCATGCTCAGAACTCCTTAATTCAATTAATTATGATCCTCTCGCCACACCACTTGAAATTTACCGCACCACCGCGGCCCGCGTCCCTTGCTTCGCCAACGCCTGAATTGCCGCCAGCGAAAACCGGGTGACGTGGGCCGCGAGCCGCTCCACATCGGCCGGTGCAAATGTCTCGCCCGGATCCAACCGGGCGATGACCTGCCCCGCGTGCCGGTAATACAGACACTGCCCCAGGATGCTGCGCGCGCACAACCGCACCGCAGTCTGGTTGAGCCGGCCGCCACCGAGTTCCTGGATGATTTGCCGGAGCCGTTCATTCAGCGGCCGGTACGCGGACTCCACCAACTCATCCAGCGCCCCCGTCGG
>Ga0316226_1004135_pt1 | contig 11754 bp, 6 predicted proteins | sample TBH18017metaG_FD_206009 | JGI IMG/M metagenome (GOLD analysis project Ga0316226, IMG submission 206009) | Freshwater microbial communities from Trout Bog Lake, Wisconsin, USA - TBH18017 | ecosystem: Environmental > Aquatic > Freshwater > Lake > Hypolimnion/Profundal zone | place: USA: Wisconsin... | reverse complement strand
TGTCAATGCTGACCAGGATCTGGTTGACGTTGTCGAAGGGATTTCGCTGAAGCACGCGCCGGCAGGCGTTCAGCGGCATGAGGATGGTGTCGTCCTGGTCCTGCCCCCAAGCCGTGGTGCCTTTCTTGGCGAGCACACCCAGCACGCGGAAGGGGATGTTGCGGACGCGAATAAATGTGTTGGGGGGCAATTCCTCGCCTTCCGCAACCAGATTCTGGACGACCGTGGCGCCGAGGACGCAGACATGCGCCCCGCTGCGCTGGTCGGCTTCGGTGAAAAAGGTGCCATCGGATACCGGCCAGCGGCGCATTTCCTGAAAACTGGGCGTGACCCCCTGGACAGTCGTGCGCCAGTTATTGGGCCCGTAGATGATTTGGGTATACCAGGCCATGACCGTGGGGCATACGCTTTGCACATGCGGGCATTCGCGGGCGAGGGCCACGGCATCGCTGTCCATCAGGTTTTGCTGTGTGCCGAGACCGCCGCGGACGCCGCTGGTGTTCTGGCTGCCGGAAAACAGCATGACCAGATTGTTGCCCAGGCTGCTCATCTGGTCTTGGATCATGACGGTCGCGCCATCGCCGATGGCCTTCATGGCAATGACCGCCGCGATGCCCACGATGATGCCCAGCGAAGTGAGCAGGGAGCGCACCTTGGCGCGCCAGAGGGCGCGCAGCGCCATACGCAACAGGAGCAAGGGGTTCATGCGACCACCCTTCCGTCGCGCATGTGGATGGTGCGCTTGGCCTGCCGGGCAATGTCATCGGAATGGGTGACCATGATCAGCGTGATGCCTTCCGCGCTGAGTTCATGGAACAGGGCCATGATTTCCGCGCCGGAGCGGCTGTCGAGGTTGCCCGTGGGCTCATCCGCCAGCAGGATGGAGGGTTGATTGACCAGCGCGCGCGCAATGGCCACGCGTTGCATCTGTCCGCCGGAGAGCTGTCCGGGCGTGTGATGCAGGCGTTCGCCGAGTCCGACGCGTTGCAGGAGCTTTCTAGCTTTCTGATGGCGTTCGGCGGCCTGCAGGTGGGCTCCATAATACAGCGGCATTTCGACGTTCTCCAGCGCGCTGGTGCGCGCCAGCAGACTGAAATTCTGGAAGACAAAACCGATGCGGCGGTTGCGCACGCGCGCGAGGCAGTCCTTGTCGAATCGGGCGACATCCTCGCCTTCGATTCCGTAGGAACCGCTGGTGGGCTGGTCGAGGCACCCGAGGATGTTCAGCAGCGTGCTTTTGCCGGAACCAGAGGCGCCCATGATGGCCACAAAGTCGCCGCCGGCAATGTCAAGGGACACCCCATCCACGGCGGCGATATCCTCGCCGCCGAGGTGGTAGATCTTGCGGATCTCGCGAAGCGACACAACGCTGTTGGTCTTGGACATGGCTTGGTTCCCGGACTACTTGCTGCGAGCCGGGCTCTTCGTCTGTTGGTTGGCCGGGGTGGGCATGAAGGGATTCACGACGGCGGCCTTGGAGCCGGTTTCCAGCACGCCGGTGATGACGTCCATCCCCGCGGTCAGGCCATCGCCGGAAATTTCCGTGTAGGTGCCGTCGCTGATGCCGATCGCGGCACGCATGGGTTGCAGGCTGCCGTCCGAATTCTGGACATAGAGCTTTTGTTTTTTGTCGACGATGCGACCACTCGCGGGGGCCGCGTCGGCCTTGTCGGTTTTTACGGAATTGTCTGTTTTGTCCTTCTTTTCCGGGCGGAAACGGAGTGCAGTATTGGCCACACGCAGGATGTTCGTATGTTCGGCAATGATGCAGGAAATGTTGGCGGTCATGCCCGGGAAGAGTTTCTCGTCCGGGTTGTTGGCGCGCACCATGACCGGATAGGTGACGACGTTCTGGACGCTGCTGGCGGCGATGCGGACCTGGTCCACGGCGCCGGTAAACGCGGTAGGATAGGCATCCACGTTGAACGTCACCTTCTGGCCCACAGTGACCGGCCCGATATCGGCTTCCGGCACGCTGGCATTGATCAGAATGGTGTGCAGGTCAGTGGCAATGGTGAAGAGGGTCTGCGCGCTCATGCTGGCCACGACGGTCTGACCTTCGTCGAAATTGCGCGAAACCACGGTGCCGTTTACGGGGGTGTAGATGGTGGTGTAGCCGAGATTGGCCCTGGCCAATTGCAGCGCAGCTGCATTCATTTGCACCTGCGCCAGCGCCACTTTCAACTCGGCATCGGCGGCGGCGGCGGTGGCAATGGCGGAGTCGAGATCGGAAGGCGCCAACAGGTCGTTCCTGGCCAGCGCGTTGGCGCGTGTGAGATCGTTACTGGCCTTCAGCAAATTGGCGCGTGCTTCGTCCACGGATGCCTGGCTGTGCGTGAGATTGGCCTCGGCCTGCGATAGATTGGCCTGGTAGACCGCCGGGTCGATCTGCGCCACCACGTCGCCGGCTTTGACCCGGGTGTTGAAATCGACATACAGTTTCTGCACGATGCCGTTGACCTGCGTTCCGACCTGGACGAGCTTGATCGGTTGCACGGTGCCGGTGGCGCGGACGATTTGAATCACGTCGCCGCGTTCGATTTTCACGGTGCGGTAGCTGTCCGGCTTTTCATGGCGACCCCATTTGCGCCATGACAACCAGGCGCCCGATCCGGCGATTGCTATGAGAACAAAAATGATAATCCAACGTTTCACTGAATTTCCTTGTTTGAGCCGGATTTAGAATGCCTTTGCGTATTATCACTCACCGATATTGAGCAGAATCAGCGCCTTTGCGGCCAGTTCGTCGTGCTGCGCCTGAACCTGCTGTGCGCGCGCCTGCGCCACAGCCACTTCAGCATCGGTCCGTTCCACGGACGTGGCCAGTCCGACGCGGTAGCGGGCGTTGACCAGATCGAGGCTTTCGCGAGCAGAGCAAACGACGATCTCGGCCACCTCGCTCTGGGTGCGCGCGGTTTGGACCTGCGTCAGGGCGGTGATCAAATCCTGGAAGAGTTGCTGTTCACGGTCGGCAATCTGGGCGCGGTTGATCTGCAGTTCCGCCGCGGCGACGTCCACGGCGCTGGTTTTGCGCCAGCCGTTGAACAGGCTCCAGTCAAGGGATGGGCCGAACGACCAGTTGCGTCCGAGCGGGAAGGGAGCGCCGCCCGTTCCGCTCCAGTTGACGCCGGCATTGAACGATAAGTCGGGGTATAGATCGGCAATGGCAAAATCCACGCCGGCCGAGGCGGCATCCGCCAGGCACTGCAGGGCGGTAAGGTCGGGGTTGCTCCGGCGGCCGCGGAGATACAGCGTTTCGCGGTCTTCCGGTATGGGCGGCAATGCCGCCACGGGTGTGGCAAGCTGGCAGGGGAGCTCCTCGGTCAGGCCCAGCGTGCGTCCCAGTGTGGCGCGCGCCGTGAGCAGGGTGTTGCTGGCGGTCAGTGCGGCGAGGCGGGCATTGCCGAGGTCAACCTCGGCCTTGGTGATATCGTAGCGAATGCGTGTGCCCAGATTCGCCATGACGCGGACTTGCGCCAGGTGAACGTCGAATTCATGGACGTTTTCAATGGCGATTTCGAGCAGGTCCTGGGCGCGCAGGAGATCGAAAAATGCAATACGCGCACTGTAGGTGGCGGTGTTGATGGCGGATTGCAACTGCGCTTCGGCGGCCTCGCGCAAAGCTTTGGCCTGACGCAGTGCGGCGTCTTTGCGGCCAAACGACAAAAGATCCTGGCTGAGCGAGACCCCGGTGCTGTAGATGTTCACCGCTTTTTTGGAGGGGATGTAATTCTTGGTGCGGTCATACCCGGCGGATCCGGTCACCTGTGGCAGATAATTGGCGCGGGTTTCCTGCAATTGGCTTTCGGCCACGAGGAGGTTGGCGCGGGCCTGGAACACGATTGGGCTGTTGGTGATGGCCAGGCGGACCGCATCGCCGACGGTCAGCAGTGCATTGGTGTCGTGTTGCAGTTCTGCGACACGTACCGTGCGTTCGCCCGGCTGCATGCCGGCTGGATTCTGCACATCACGTGCCCGCTGCACTGTGTGACATCCGGCGGAAAGGAGCAGTGCCATCGCGGGCAGGAGCCGCCGGCCAGCAGCCAAGAAGCCGCAAAACAGGCTGTTCGATGGTCGATTGCGTTGAGCGAATTGCCAGGCGCGGGTGGTCAGCTGCTGCATTCCGTTGATTCCCAAGAACATGTTTTTAAATTATGAAGGAATCAGGTCAGTGTGTCAACGATAGCGACCATTCCCTGACGCGGGTTGCATTGCAACGGCGCTGCAAACGAAAGCATGCCCTGTATTTTCCGGAACAAAAAAGAATTAGCGAGGCCACCGGGAGACGACGATGACGGCGCACAGAATGCCGACCAGCATGCCGACAAACACTTCCAGACGGGTATGCCCGAGAAGTTCCTTGAGCCGGAGCTCGGAAATGCGTCGCTTGGCAAACATTTCATCCAGCATCTTGTTGAGAATCTTGGCCTGATGACCGGCAGCGCGCCGGACCACTGCGGCGTCGAACATGGTGATGGATGCAAAGGCGGCGGCCAGCATGGTCACCGCATGATCGAACCCTTCGGTGAGACCGATCGACGTCGCCAGGGCGCAGACCAGGGCGGAGTGCGCGCTGGGCATGCCACCGGTGCTGACAAAATAATGAAAATCCAGCTTGCGCGTGCGCACGAAGGCGTTGAACATTTTGACGACCTGCGCCAGCATCCAAGCACCGAAAGCCGACCAGAACCACGGTGTTGTGAAGAGATGAAACGGATTGTTTTGCATGAGCGATCCACGTGGCACGGCCATTGCGTTTCACGGAAGCGAATCAATGGGCGACCGGGAGCAGTATGGCATGTTGTGAGGCGTCGGACAATCGCAGAAGCGCATATCGCGAGTGCCAGATTTGGCCACGGCGGTCACCGCGCAACATGCGACACAGCGGCAGTTGCGCGTCTCATGCCACGGCGCGTGCAATGGCGGTTTCGACAATCGTGCGTGCTTCGGCCAGGGGCGCCAGCAGGTCGCCTTCCGCAATACTTTCAAAGGCGATGGCGCCATCGTAGCGGGCGGCGCGGTAGCTGCGGAGGATGCGATCCAGGTCGGCGCCGAATCCGTCGAGCTGATGGTCGGGGGTGATGCCCTTGATCTTGAGATGCGATTGCGTGGCTTTCGGCGCCAGTGCGGCGGTGCTGTGAAACACGTTTTCACGCACGGCGGCGGGTGGGTTCGCGTCCCAGAATTCCTTGCCGCCCCAGTTGGTCGGGTCGGGGCAGGTGGTCAGCCGGGGCGAATCGAATTCGCGGATCAGTGCCAGGATTTCAGCAGCTTCGATAAAGACGGAACTGTGGTTTTCGATGGCCATGTTCACGCCGCAGGCTTCGGCCACGGGAAGGCATTCGGTAATGCCGGCGCGCACGAGGTTTTCGATGTGTCGCCGATCCTGGCCCTGGGAAAAATATCCGGTCAACATGCGGATGTTCGGCACGCCCAGGTCGCCGGCGAGCTTCAACCAGCGCTTGACGTAGGCGATATTGGCCAGCCGCCATTCTTCGTTTGTCGTGTGGGCAAAATCGTTGTAGGTGGAAAGACAGTCGATCCGAATGCCGAGCGACTCCGCATACGTGCAGACGGAGTTCAGAAACGCCGGGTCGTCACTGCCAAAATCCCCGCCGGCCGGACTGGCGCCGGCCGCGCCGGACATGATTTCGATTCCGGTGAAACCCCATGCTGCGGTCAGGTCCAAGGCCTTGAATATCGTGAATTGCCTGTCTGTCTTGAAGCAGTTGCGGAAGGAATACGAATGCATGGCTGCGCGCATGGTGAACTCCTGTGCAATAAACGAGTTTCACTATGGCGCAACATCCGCGGCCTGACAAACGCGGATTCACTGGACACGTCCACGCTCAGGCAATTGTGCTTATTTATAGGATTTCGGGTCAATGCCGAGGTGGCGAATGCGGTAGTTCATGATGCGCGCGGTAGTTTGAAGGAAGCGCGCCGCACCCGCGGCATTGCCGCGATGTTTCTTGAGCGCATCCACAATGATCTCGCGTTCGTACGTTTCCACCAGCATTTCCAGGCTGGCGCCATTTTCCGGCAGAATGGCCGTATGCGTGGCTTCGCTGGTTTGCAGGGTGGGGGGGAGCAAATAACCGTGGATTACGTCGTCGGCGGACGTCAACACGGCGCGTTCCATGCAGTTCTCAAGTTCCCGCACATTTCCGGGCCAGTGATACGACATCATCATGTTAATGGCCGTGGTCGAGATGCGGCGGATGTTCTTGCCGTAGACATCGGAATATTTACGCAGAAAGTGCTCGGCCAGCAGCAGGATGTCCGATTTGCGTTCGCGCAGCGGCGGCAGGTAGATCGGGAAGACGTTCAGCCGGTAGTAGAGATCTTCGCGGAATTTTCCATCCCTCATGCCTTCCTCGAGGTTGCGGTTGGTGGCCGTGACGACGCGCACATTGACGGTGATCGACATGTCGCCGCCCACGCGTTCGAAGGTGCGCTCCTGCAACACGCGCAGCAGGCGGATCTGCACAGCGGGCGAGATGTCGCCGATTTCATCGAGAAACAGCGTGCCGCCATTGGCCAGTTCAAAACGCCCTTTGCGCTGCTGCTGGGCGCCCGTGAAGGCGCCTTTTTCATGGCCAAAGAGTTCGCTCTCGATCAGATTTTCCGGCAGCGCGGCGCAATTGACGCTGATGAACGGACCATTGCGGCGGGCGCTGCCGAAATGGAGCGCGCGCGCGACGAGTTCCTTGCCGGTGCCGGATTCGCCGCGGATCAGCACTGTGGCATTGCTGTCCGCAACCTGGGCGATCTGGTCGTACACCTGGCGCATGGCGCGGGCGTTGCCCACGAGGTTGCTGGGTTGATAGCGATCGCCCAACTGGCGGCGCAGACGCTCGTTCTCCGCCACCAGGCCCTCGCGCTCCGTGAGCATCTCGCGCATCGAAGCCACGGCCTCGGCCAGCAATCCCGCCAGCAGCATCATAAAATCGCGATCCGCATTCAAGGCAGTCTCGTCACAGGGCGGACGATCAATGCTCATGGTGCCAATGACCTGAGCATGATGAATAATTGGCACACAGATGAAGGCGTTGTTCTGTCCGGTGCGCGCACGCGTGCGATTGAGAAACCGCGGATCCTTGCTGATGTCGGCGACGACTTCCGGTTTGGCTGTTTCCGCTACCGTTCCAGTGATGCCTTCGCCCAACCGGTATTGCCCGCGCTGAAACTCCTCGTTCGTCAGCCCCCGCGATGCTTCGATGATAAACACATCGCTGTCAGGCTGGCGCAGCGTCAGTGAACCGCGTGAAAGCCCCATCTCGGTTTCCAGAATGTCGAGCACGTCCTGCAACAAGCCGGAAACAGCCTGCCGGTGAACAAGCGCTTTGGATACCTTGTATAGAACCGATAATTCGCGCTGCGCGCGAGTGATTGCTTCCATGGCTTAGTTCTCCCTGCTTTCCGTACATCAGTTTGATTTGTATCGTAATCCTCCTTTGCGGTCAAACAAAAGTGTTTCAAAACAACTTTTGCATACAAAGAAGGGTTTTTATTGTCTGATTATGTTCAAGGATGGCTTGGTATGGCGTGCGAAATAATCTCAATATAACAACAAAAATGTAGTTGCGCTTGCGGGTAAAACCTACGATAGTGTCGCTAAATTGGTTTGTGAATTTTTTTACTTCTGCGAGTTAATTGTTATGCATAAAAATCAAGACTGCAACAATTTGGTAACAAATGGATTACACGCTAGGTAACGACTTTGATACAATGAAGTTACGTTTGTAGAAAAAATGGCACATGAGGTGCTCATGACGGAGAAGCAAAGTAATCTCAGAACTGAAGCGGGACCAACGCATAGGTAAAAACGCGATATGCAATCAAGCAACAGGCATTTTCAGCAACGTCCGGCAGCGCAGGGTCTTTACGATCCCAACTTTGAACATGATGCATGCGGTGTTGGTTTTCTGGTAAATATTGACGGCAAGCCCACGCATGAATTGGTGGCACGCGGGGTGGAAGTGTTGCGCAACCTGCTCCACCGGGGCGCGGTTGGCGGCGACCAGATCACCGGCGATGGCGCCGGATTGCTAATTCAAATACCGGATGAATTTTTTCGCGCGGAGATGAAAGCACACGGCATCACGCTGTCCAAGCCTGGTCATTATGGTGTGGGCATGCTCTTCATGCCGCGCGATGCCGCCTGCCGCGCCACCTGCATGTCCGCCGTGGTGGCGGTCATGAAGGAGGAGGGCTTTAATTTCCTGGGCTGGCGCGATGTGCCCACGGATGAGAAGGTTCTCGGCAAGCAGGCGTTTGAGGCGCGCCCGGTGGTGATGCAAGCCTTTGTCGATGGCGGCCCCCGCTCCGGCGAGGAGTTGGAGCGTCGTCTCTATCTCGTGCGCAAGCAGGTGCAGCAACGTGTGAAGCCGCTGTTGCCGCCGACCGACGGGTTTTATTTTGCCAGCCTTTCCGGGCGTACCATCATCTATAAAGGCATGTTGATGGGCGGACAGGTCTCGGGCTTTTATCGCGATCTCGATCAACCCACCCTGGCCAGCGCCGTGGCCGTGGTGCACCAGCGCTATAGCACCAATACCTTTCCATCCTGGGATCTTGCACAGCCATTCCGTTTTCTGGCCCACAACGGCGAAATCAACACCCTGCGCGGCAATCTCAACCAGATGCAGGCGCGCGAGCAATCGCTTGCGTGCAACGCCTTTGGCGTGGATATCAAGCGGATCTTTCCGGTGATCGAACCGGGCGGCAGCGATTCGGCCTCGCTGGACAATGCCGTGGAACTGCTGGCCAACACCGGTCGCACCCTGCCGCATGCCATGATGATGTTGATCCCCGAAGCCTGGGGCGTGAAATATCCGGCCGGACCCGATCAGAAGGGTTTCTTCGAGTATCATGCCGGTTTGATGGAGCCGTGGGACGGCCCCGCCACCGTGGCCTTTACCGACGGCAATGTGGTGGGCGCGATTCTCGATCGCAATGGCCTGCGTCCGGCCCGTTACACTATCACCAAGTCCGGCTTCATGGTACTGGCCTCGGAAACCGGCGTGCTCGACATTCCTGCGGACGATGTGGCGGAAAAGGGCGCGCTCCGCCCGGGACAGATGATCGTGGTGGATCTGGCGCAACACCGCGTCATGAAGAACGCGGAGGTCAAGAGTCACCTCGCGCGTAGTCAACCCTACCGCCGCTGGGTGGAGGAAAACCGCATCACCATCCAGGGGCTCTTCGGCGCCATTGCGCCCGTGGCGCTGCCGGACGAGAACACGCTGCTGCAGCGACAGAAACTTTTTGGCTACACGCGCGAGGATGTGGGGCTGCTGCTCGAACCCATGGCATCGAAAGGACACGAGGCGGTCGGTTCCATGGGACATGATGTGCCGCTGGCCGTGCTCTCGGAAAAACCGCAATTGCTCTATCATTATTTCAAGCAACTCTTCGCCCAGGTCACCAACCCGCCGATCGATCCGATCCGCGAAGAACTGGTCATGTCGCTCATGACCTTCATTGGCAATCCGGCGAACATCCTGACTGAATTGCCTTCCCACGCCCGCCTGATCAAGTTGCGGCATCCGGTGCTGGCGGATGAGGACCTGGCGCGCATGCGCAGTCTGAACATCCCCGGTTTCCGCGCCAAGACGCTCACCACCGGATTCCCCGCGCAGGGCGACGACGATGCGCTGGAATCGGCTCTGCGTCAATTGTCCGCCCGCGCCGAAGCCGCGATCGGCAACGGCGAAACGCTGCTGATCCTGAGCGACAAGAATCTGCCTGCCGACGAAACGCCCATTCCGGCCTTGCTGGCCGTCTCCGCCGTCAATCGGCACCTGATCGCCAAAGGCATCCGCACCAGCGTTGGTTTGCTTGTGGAATCCGGCGAGCCGCGCGAGGTGATGCATCTGGCGCTGCTGCTGGGATATGGCGCGACCGCGGTAAATCCCTATCTGGCGTTTGAGACCGTGACCGCCATGGCGCAACGCGGCGATTTGTCTGTGGAGCTGACGCCCGCCAAGGCGATTGAAAACTATATCGCGGCCTTGTGCGAAGGCTTGCGCAAGATCATGTCCAAGATGGGCATCGCGACCCTGCGCGGTTATCGCGGCGCGCAGGTCTTCGAGGCCGTGGGCCTTCACCGGCGTCTGACGGATGAATATTTCACCGGTACATCCTCGCGTGTGGAGGGCATCGGACTGGCGGAGATGGCCGTCGAGGCCAACGCGCGCTGGAGCGCGGCCATGGCGCACACCGACAATGCGCCCGTGCTTCCCTCGGGTGGTCAGTACCGCTGGCGTCAGGATGGCGAGCGCCACCTGTGGACCACCGAGTCCATCAGCAAGCTGCAACAGGCCACGCGCGCCAACAACTATGCGCGTTACAAGGAATATGCCGCGCTGATCAACGATCAAACCCTGCGCCAATTCACGTTGCGCGGCCTGTTCCGCTTCAAGCCCTGCGATCCGGTGGCCATCGAGGAAGTGGAACCGGCGGAAAAGATCATGCAGCGGTTTGTCACTGGCGCCATGTCCTTCGGTTCCATCAGCCGCGAGACGCACGAGAGCATCGCCATTGCCATGAATCGCATGGGCGCGCGAAGCAACAGCGGCGAGGGCGGCGAAGATCCTGCTCGTTACAAGCTCGATGCCGACGGCAGCAATCGGTGCAGCGCCATCAAGCAGATTGCCAGCGGCCGGTTTGGCGTGACCGCCGAATTCTGCGTCAACGCCCGCGAACTGCAGATCAAGATTGCGCAGGGCGCCAAGCCCGGCGAAGGCGGGCAACTCCCCGGGCACAAGGTCAACGAGGAGATCGCGCGCGTGCGCCACTCTACGCCGGGTGTGACCCTGATCTCGCCGCCGCCGCACCACGACATCTATTCGATTGAGGACATCAAGCAGCTCATCTACGACCTGCGCAATGTCAATCCCGCCGCCGAGGTTTCCGTGAAGCTGGTCTCGGAACTGGGCGTGGGCACCATCGCAGCGGGCGTGGCCAAGGCCGAGGCCGACCGCGTGCTGATCAGCGGTTATGACGGCGGCACCGGCGCTTCGCCGCTCTCGTCCATCAAGCATGCCGGCGCACCCTGGGAACTCGGCCTGGCCGAGACGCAGCAGACGCTCCTGCTCAACGATCTGCGCGACAAGATCAAGGTGCAGGTGGACGGTCAGATCAAGACCGGACGCGATGTGATCATCGGCGCGCTGCTCGGCGCCGAGGAATTCGGTTTTGCCACGGCCGCGCTGGTCTGCATGGGCTGCGTGATGATGCGCAAATGCCATCAGAACACCTGTCCCGTGGGCGTGGCCACGCAGGACCCTCGCCTGCGCAAGTGTTTTCAGGGCAGCCCGGATTACCTGGTGAACTTCGCCCGCTTCCTGGCGGAAGAAGTGCGCGAATACCTGGCACAGCTCGGTTTCCGCACGCTTGACGAGGCCATTGGCCGCGTGGACCTGCTGGAAATGAACGACGCCATTCATTTTTGGAAGGCGAAAGGACTCGATTTCAGCCGCATCTTCTACCGGCCGAACACGGCGACTTCGCCGCGCTGCACCAACCCGCGCCAGTATGACCTTTCGCAGACGCTCGACGCGCAGTTGCTGGCGCGTGTGGCCCCGGCCATTGACAGCGGCAAGAAGGTCGAGCTGCAAAGCGCGATCCGCAACGTGCATCGCGCCGTCGGCGCCACCATCTCCGGCAAGATCGCCAAGCTTCATGGCCATGCCGGTCTTCCGGAAGACACCATCACGTTGAAGTTCAACGGCACTGCCGGTCAGAGCT
>Ga0316226_1004132_pt1 | contig 11756 bp, 10 predicted proteins | sample TBH18017metaG_FD_206009 | JGI IMG/M metagenome (GOLD analysis project Ga0316226, IMG submission 206009) | Freshwater microbial communities from Trout Bog Lake, Wisconsin, USA - TBH18017 | ecosystem: Environmental > Aquatic > Freshwater > Lake > Hypolimnion/Profundal zone | place: USA: Wisconsin... | reverse complement strand
GCGCTCCCCCCTGACTCTCATCCTCCTGGACATGCGTCGTACCCTCTGATTCCGGGGGCGCATTCGCGTGCTGATCGACCAACCCGGGCATCATCGGGGCTGGACACTGCCAGCAAAGTCCCGGGCTGCCTGGCCACGCCCCATAGGCATCAGGATAAGCCGTCAAGTGGCGAGGATTTGCCCATTCGTCATGATTGGCCTCGGCGCGGCCATGACTGAGAAAATACGGCCCCGATCGCCGTTCTGGCCGATCGCCGCTCTGGCCGATCACCGCGCCGAACAGGCGGCTGGCGACGAGCCCTTGGCCAAATACGTTCACGGCCAGGTGTGTCGTGCCCCGGGATCCCATGATCGCCTCGGGCATTCATTGCGGCCAGCCTTCCGCCGCGCCACTATCCGTTCACGGAAGTAATCCGAACGCCTCGCTGTGCATCACATTCGCCCGGCCGGGATTTCCACCTGCAACCCACAGGGCAATCATACGGAATGCACGCATCATTTCGTGGCGGCGGGGCGGGCGCGCGGGTATTTGCTACATTCCCCCCAATAAGGACGATTGACGTGGGCATGATATCCGGCTTACACTGCGCCCCCTGGATGGCGGGCATAGCTCAGTTGGTAGAGCGCCAGGTTGTGGTCTTGGATGTCACGGGTTCGAGTCCCGTTGCTCGCCCCATTCCCCTCTCATGATAGACGATCGCATCGCCGGCCTGGTTCTGGCCGGCGGACACGCGCGGCGTATGGCCACCGGGGCACCGGTCACAACCCGTCACGGCGAACCGCCGCCTTTTCGGCCGGGTGACGATAAACCCCTGCTGACGGTGGGCGGACGAACGCTGCTGGAAGCGGTCATCACCGCCCTGGACCTGCCGCACATCGCCATCAGCGCCAACGGCGATCCCGCGCGATTCGCGTCGTTCGGGCTGCCCGTGCTTCCAGACGGCGCGTTTTTCGATCAGGGACCATTGGCCGGCCTGCTCGCCGGGCTGGAATGGGCGGCCTCGTTGGGCATGAGCGCGCTGCTGACCTCCCCCGGTGATATGCCGTTCCTGCCGAAAGGGTTGGCCCACAGCCTCGCCCCCGCACCGGCCAGCGTTTCCAGCCACGGGCGGCGGCACCACCTGGTTGCATTGTGGCCGGTTGCTTGCTCAAAAGAGTTGCGTCGGCTGTTGTCGACACCGGGACGGCGGCAGGTTGGTTATTTCGCGGACAGCATTGGTATGAGGTATGTTGAATTTGCCGTGCGAGCCGGCGATCCGTTCGCTAATGTGAACACGCAAGACGACCTGCTACGGGCGCGCAGCAGCGCTGACGAAGACCAGGGCCGACGCTCGGATAATGCTTAACCGGCGAACACGGCTGAACGAAACAGTTGGCGCAAAGAGGACTGGAAACATGGACAAGACCGTCGCGATCGCGGGTCTGGGTGCGATAGGATTGCCGCTGGCCCGCGCCCTGGACGCCGGGGTTCCGGGCTTGCGCCTGATCTCTGTCTCGTGCCGCGACCAGGTGAAAGCCCGAGCGAATTTGGTTGGGTTCAGGTCGGCGCCGAGACTTGTGGACATCCCCGAACTCGCCGAAGCCGACATCGTGGTGGAAGCCGCGCCGTCGGCGATCTTCGAACGAATCGCGGTGCCCGTGCTAGAGGCCGGACGGATCTTCATACCGGCCTCGGCCGGAGCATTGCTGCCACGCATGCATCTGGCCAAGCTGGCCCGCACCACCGGCGCACGGATCATCGTGCCCACCGGCGCGCTGCTGGGTCTGGACGCCGTGCGCGCCGCGGCCGAAGGGCCGATCGACAGCATCAGCATCGAAACCCGCAAGCCACCGATGGCGCTGATCGGGGCGCCCTATCTGGAGCGCAACGGTATCGATGTGATGGACCTGACCCAACCGCTGCTGGTGTTCGACGGCAACGCCCTGGACGCCGCCGCCGGCTTCCCGGCGAACGTCAATGTCGCCGCGGCGCTGGCTCTGGCGGGCATCGGACCGATCCGGACGCAGGTGCGTATCTGGGCCGATCCCGCCGTGTCCCGCAACATCCACACGATCCGTGTCGAGTCCGATGCCGCCCGTTTCACCATGACGATCGAGAACGTGCCCAGCATCGACAACCCGAAAACCGGACGTCTGACGGCGCTGTCGTTACTGGCGTGCCTGCGCGGACTGGTCTCGACATTGCGGGTTGGTAGTTAGTCCCGGGTGACCGAGGCTTTCGATTACCTGGCGACACTGACGCTGTTCAGCTTCGTCGTCGTCGGCAGCGCCCGGATGCGCCACGACATGCTGTTACTGGCCTGTATCCCGCCGGTGTTCGTGGCCATGGTGATGGGATTTACCATGGCGCTGTACGCGGGTGACGCGTTCGGCATCGCACCCACTTGTATCGCCCTCGCGTGCGGGGTTCCGCCGGCATGGTGGCTCAGCAAGCGGCTGACGAACCGGGATCTGCTGATCGCGATCTATCTGACATGGGCCGTCGCGTTGGTGTTGGCACTCATGGCTTTGTCGTTTCCTGACCGGGTGTGACCGTTTTTGGCGGAACGTCCGATTCCTCCCTCTGGCGGTTCGCCCGCAGGGCGTGCGATGGTGTGGTAACACCAACGGGCGCTCGCTTTGATCGTTTTCCCCGTCATGGGCCCGGCTTGTCCGGGCCACCTGTGCCCTGACGGTGCCGCGATAGGTGGCCCGGACAAGCCGGGCCATGACGATGGGCAAAGTGTCGTGCGACTGTCGGCTGGCATAACACAAAGAGTCTGGCGGGGGTTACAATGCAAACGGTTCGGGTATTCGGGATTGCCGGCGCGCTGGCCGGGTTGCTGACGACAGCGGCCTCGGCGCAAATCAAGATTGGTGCGATCATCTCGATCACCGGCCCGACCGCCGCGCTGGGTGTGGGATATAAGAGCGCCTTCGCGACGTTCCCGGCGGAGATCGACGGTAAGACCGTAGAGTACATCATCCGCGACGATGCCGCCGATGCCAGTCAGTCGGTGTCAATTGCCCAACGCATGATCGAGGAAGATCACGTCGATGCGCTGATCGGGCCGACTTTAACGTCCTCGGCCAACGCGGTGCAGCCGATCGCCAATGCCGCCAAGGTGCCGATGATCTCGACCGCGCCACTGGACTACGATCCGGTGAAATACCCGTTCACATTCTCCGCCGTGCAGCCGGTCAGCCTGATGGTGAACGCCGTCGTCGCCGACATGGTCAAGCGCGGCGTGAAGTCCGTCGCCTATATCGGTTTCGCCGACGGCTTTGGCGATCAGGTCTTCGAGGCGACCAAGTCCGCCGCCGAAAAATCCGGCATCGAGCTGGTGGGCAACGAGCGTTACGCCCGCACCGACACCTCCACTGAATCGCAGGTGTTGAAGGTGATGACCAGGAAACCGGACGCCGTGATGATTGGCGGCTCGGGCACACCCGGCACGCTGCCAGACGTCGCGCTGCACCGGCGCGGGTATAAGGGCCTGATCTACGGCAACCACGGCATGGTCAGCCCGGCCTTCCTGCGCGTCGGCGGCGCTGCGGTGGAGGGCACCATCGCGGTCACCGGACCGGTCGTGGTGTACGACCAACTGCCGGACAGCGTGCCGTCTCGCGGGCCGGCTAGGATTTTCATGAAGGCGCTGATCGAGAAAATCGGCCCCGATGCGGTCAGTCCGTTCGCCGGTTACAGCGAGGACGCCTTTCTGCTGATCCAGGGCGCGGTGCCGGCCGCGTCGAAAGCCGGCGCGCCCGGCACCGAGGCGTTCCGTATCGCCCTGCGCGACTCGTTGGAAAAGACACATGATCTCGTGGGCACCCATGGCGTCTATTCGATGACCCCGACCAATCATAACGGCATGGACGATCGCGCCCGCGTGTTGGTGCAGGCGGTGGATGGACAGTGGAAGCTGTTGCGGTAGGCGTCCGGGGAGAACAATGCCTCCCCTCATCGTAATGGCCCGGCTTGTCCGGGCCACCTATGCCAAGACAGTGCCGCCACAGGTGGCCCGGACAAGCCGGGCCATGACGAAAGTCGGAATCGTCCTGACGATGCCTGTGGGATCAGCCCCGGCAGGGATCACGAAGGCCGCGCGCCCCATCGCCTCCGACGTACGCCGCTAGACTCGCCCCGGCATGGACGAAACCATCTTTCTCGCGCTGTTGCAGGACGGACTGACGACCGGGGCGATTTATGTCCTGCTCGCGGTGGGGCTGCTGATCGCGTTTTCCGTCACACGGGTGATCTTTATCCCGCAGGGTGACCTGGTATCGTTCGCGGCGCTGACCCTGGCCAGTATCATCTCGCACCGCGTTCCCGGCACATTGTGGTTGCTCGATGGGCTATGCGCCGCCGCTCTGGTCCTGTCGTTGATACGCGGGCGCTTTCGCGCGCTGCTGCCCTATGGCGTCGCACCCGCCGCCCTGACTCTGGCCTGCTGGGCCGCCGCCCGCTATGGCGTGCCGACCCCGGTCTCGATGCTGCTATCGCTGACCATCGTCACCGCGCTCGGCCCGCTGCTGTATCGCTTCGCCTACGAACCGCTGGGCGAGGCCGCCATGCTACCACTGCTGATCGTCTCCATGGCGCTGCATTTCGTGCTGATCGGCATCGCGCTTTACTGCTTCGGTGCCGAGGGCGTGTCCACCCCCGCCCTGACTGAGGCCAGCTTCGACACCGGCCCCATCGAGGTCTCCGGCCAGTCACTGTGTGTGGGCCTGGTGTGCATGGTCATGGTCGGCGCGTTGCGCTGGTTCTTCGTACGCACGCTCTACGGCAAGGCCCTGCGCGCCGCCGCCTCCGACCGGCTCGGTGCCCGGTTGATCGGCGTGGATCATGCCCTGAGCGGACGCGCCGCCTTCGCTTTGGCCAGCTTCGCGGCGGCGGTCAGCGGCCTGCTGATCGCGCCGATCACACCGCTGTCCTACGACACCGGCTTCGAGATCGGCCTGAAAGGCTTCGTCGCCGCCGTGATCGGAGGTCTGGCGTCATATCCGTTAGCGGCGGCCGGCGCGTTGGTCGTCGGGTTGCTGGAGTCGTTCTCCGGCTTCTGGGCCAGCGAATACCGCAATATCATCGTGTTTTCTTTGCTGATCCCGGTACTGATCTGGCTGTCACTGTCGCGCGGCAATACCGAGGATCGGGCGTGAAGGGCGCACGCGCCGTGGTCGCGTTGTTGGCGTGTGCCGCGCTGCCGTTCGTGCTGACGGAATACCAGGCCACGCTCGCCGGTTTCGTAGGGATCGCGGCCATCGCCGCGCTCGGGCTTGTGCTGCTGACCGGTGTCAGCGGCCAGACGTCGTTTGGCCACGCCACGTTCCTCGGACTTGCCGCCTACACTACGGCATGGATGAGCCGGTATGGCGGCTGGCCGCCGCTGGCCGGCTTGCCCGTCGGGCTCGCCATCACCGGGGGCACCGCGTTTCTGCTGGGGCTGATAACGTCACGGATCTCGGGGCATTATCTGCCGGTCGCGACCATCGCCTGGTGCGCCAGTTTCTTCTATCTTTTCGGCGTCCTGCCCGGTCTTGGCGGCTTCAACGGTTTTGGCGAAATACCGCCGCTGTTCCCCGGCATCACCCGCGGCACCGCCGCCGCGCTGATCGGCGTGGTGCTGATCGCGGCCTTCCTGTTGTGCGCCAACCTGCTGACCAGCCGGACAGGCCGAGCGATGAGGGCTTTGGCGCAGAGCCGGATCATGGCGGAGAGTTTGGGCATCGATACGGCGCGGCTGGCCCGCTCCACATTCGTGTTGGCCGCCCTGTTGGCCGGGGTCGCCGGCTGGCTGTTCGCCCACGTTCAGCGTTACGTCAGCCCCGCCCCGTTCGGGCTGAGCGCCAGCATCGAATACGTGTTCATGGTCGTGATCGGCGGGGCGTCTCAGCTTGCCGGCGCGGTGATCGGCGCCGCCATCGTCGTGCTGTTGCGGGATCAACTGACCGAGTTGCTGCCGCGCCTACTGGGTTCGTCGGGGAACTTCGAGACCGTGGCGTTCAGCATCGCGGTCATCCTGTTGCTGCACTATGCGCCGCGCGGCATTGCTCCAACGCTGTTCCGGGGGCGAGGCCGGGCGGTGCCGGATCGCCGCGCGTGGGCCTTATCGACCCGGACAATGCCCGTTGAGGGTGCGCTGGTGCTGGAAACCGTCGGGTTGGAGAAGCGTTTCGGCGGGCTGGTCGCCGCCGGCGGAATCGGACTGTCGGTGCATGCGGGAGAGATCGTCGCGCTGATCGGCCCCAACGGCGCCGGCAAGAGCACGACGTTCAACCTGATCAGCGGGGCGCTCTCCCCGAATGCCGGGTCGATCCGGTTGCTGGGGAATGCGGTGGAAGGTCGCGGTGCCCGGTTCATTGCCCGTCAAGGCCTCGCGCGCACTTTCCAGCACGTCAAACTGCTGCCGGAATCGAGCGTCCTCGACAACATCGCGCTCGGTGCCCATGTGCGTGGCCGCGCCGGCATGGTTCGGTCGATGCTGCGGCTGGACCGGAGCGAAGAAGCCGCGCTGCTGCACACCGCTTGCATCCATGCCGACCGAGTTGGCCTGACTGACGTGCTGTCCGATCCGGCCGGTAGTCTGCCGCTCGGGCGCCAGCGGCTGGTGGAAATCGCGCGCGGGTTGTGCCTCGATCCGTGTGTGTTTCTGCTGGACGAACCGGCCGCCGGCTTGCGGTTGCAGGAGAAACAAGCGCTCGCCGATCTGCTGCGCGCGTTGCGCGACGAGGGCATGGCGATCCTGCTGGTCGAGCATGACATGGACTTCGTCATGGGCCTGGCCGATCGGGTGGCGGTGATGGATTTCGGCCAGATGATCGCCGAGGGACGGCCGGAGCAGGTGCAAGACGACCCGGTCGTACAGGAAGCCTATCTGGGCGGCGTCGCATGACGTTGCTTGATGTGCGTGACCTGTCCGCCGGTTATGGCAAGGCCGAAGTGCTGCACGGCGTGTCCCTGTCCATCGCGGAAAAACAGATCGTCGCCATCGTCGGCCCGAATGGCGCCGGCAAGAGCACGCTGATGCAAGCTGTGATGGGGCTTTTGCCGCGCCGGGGAACGGTGTCGTTTAAGGGTGAGGACGCCGGCGACGCAGGCTGGATGGTCGAGCGCGGCGTCGTTTTGGTGCCGGAAACGCGGGCTTTGTTCACGGATATGAGCGTCGAGGATAATTTGGAGCTGGGAGGCTTCTCGCGGTGGAGGCAAGGCGCGCGCGATCTGCGGCCGGTGATGGATGAGATTTTCGGAATATTTCCTCGGCTGGCGGAACGGCGGCGGCAGCTGGCCGGCACGCTGTCCGGCGGCGAACGGCAGATGCTGGCGCTCGGGCGGGCGCTGATGGGGCGGCCCGCGTTGCTGTTGCTGGACGAACCGAGCCTGGGGCTGGCGCCGAAAATTGTGGCGGATATCTTTCGGGTGATCGGCGCGATGCGTGATCGCGGCATCGCCATCCTGTTGGTCGAGCAAAACGCCCGCGCGGCGTTGCAAATCGCCGATTATGGGTATGTGCTGGAGATGGGCCGCGTCGCCCTGCACGGGACCTGCGAATCGTTAGCTGAGGATGCACGGGTGATTGAGACGTATTTGGGTCGGAAACGGAGTGTCTGATGGCTGAACGTTCGTTTGCCCGAGAAGTCGAACTGCTCCGCCTCGGCGCCGGCGCGGAATTCCGTGGCGAGGGCATCCTGGCGATCACCAAGGCGCTGCTGGAGAACGGCGTCGGCTATGTCGCCGGCTACCAGGGCGCGCCGATCTCTCATTTGATGGACGTGCTGGCCGACGCCGCCGACATCTTGTCCGAACTCGGTGTCCATTTCGAAAACAGTGCGAACGAAGCAGCGGCGGCGGCGACGTTGGCCACGTCCATGATGTATCCGATCCGTGGCGCGGTGACGTTCAAGAGCACCGCCGGGACCAATGTCGCCGCCGATGCATTGTCCAACCTGGCCTCCAGCGGCGTCGTCGGGGGCGCGCTGATTATTTTGGGGGAGGATTACGGCGAAGGCTCCTCCATCATGCAGGAACGCAGCCACGCCTTCGCAATGAAATCACAGATTTGGCTGCTGGATCCTCGGCCGAACCTGCCTTCGATCGTTCGGATGGTGGAGCATGGTTTCGCCCTGTCCGAAGCGTCGAGCACGCCGGTGATGTTGGAGGTGCGTATTCGCGCCTGCCATGTGCATGGCAGTTTCATTGCCAAGGACAACCTGCCGTCGCCGTTCTCGCTGACCCGGGCCCGCAATGCGCCGGTGCGGGATACCGGGCGGATCGTTCTGCCGCCGGCCAGTTACGCCCAGGAACGGGACAAGATCGCGCGTCGCTGGCCCGCCGCTGTGGAGTATATCCAGGCACACGGACTGAACGAATTCTTCGATGGCGAGCTATCCGACGTTGGAATCATCCTGCAAGGCGGGATGTATAACAGCGTCATGCGCGCGTTGATGCGGATGGGATTAGCGGATATTTGGGGCGCGTCGCGCGTGCCGCTTTATGTGCTGAACGTGACGTATCCGATGGTGGACCCGGAGGTCATTCGTTTCTGCACCGGCAAGCGCGCGGTGATGGTGGTCGAGGAAGGTCAGCCCGACTTTATCGAACAGGCATTGTCCCGGATTTTACGCGAAGCCGATGTGCCCGCGCGGTTGTTCGGCAAGCGCGTGTTGCCGATGGCGGGGGAATACACGGTCGCGGTGCTGGAAGACGGCGTGCGTGGCTTCTTTACCGCCGCGGGGTTGGCGGAGGAACTGACTCCACCGGCCAATGCCGCCGCCATGCTGGATGAGCCGGACGTGCGGGCGTTGGCCTCGGTTGTGCCGGCACGGCCGCCCGGCTTTTGCATCGGCTGTCCGGAACGCCCGATTTTCTCGGCAACGAAACTGGTTGAGAAGGAGCTTGGGCAGTTTCATATCGCCGCGGATATCGGCTGCCATCTGTTTTCCATCCTGCCGCCGTTCAATGTCGGGGCGACGACGATGGGGTTCGGGTTGGGACCGGCCTCGGCCTCGGCATTGAATGGGGGCGAGGGTAAGCGGGTGCTGTCATTCCTCGGCGACGGCGGATTCTGGCATAACGGGCTGAGTTCCAGCATCGCCAATGCGGTGTATAATAAGAGTGATAACGTCACGATTATCGTGGACAATCATTACGCCGCCGCGACCGGTGGACAGAACGTGCCGTCGTCGCGGGCGTTGGTTGGGCGGCGCTCCACCGGGCACACGATTGCCAAGGCAATACGGGGTGTCGGCGCGCGCTGGGTGCGGCAGATCGACCGGACCTACGACGTGGCCCGCATGCGCGACACGTTGCGGGAGGCGCTGACGACGGCGACGCGCGGTCCGAAGATTATCGTTGCGTCGTCCGAGTGCATGTTGAACCGCCAGCGCCGCGAGAAACCGCTGATGGCGGCGGCGGTCAAAGCCGGCAAGCGTGTGGTGCGGCCCAGGTTCGGCATCGATCAGGACGTCTGCACCGGCGATCATGCCTGCATGCGGTTATCCGGTTGTCCGTCTTTGTCACTGAAGCACACAGGGGAAAAGTTGCGGGATGACCCCGTCGCGGTGGTGGACAATTCCTGTGTCGGCTGCGGACATTGCGGTGAGGTTTCACATGCCGCCGTGTTGTGCCCATCGTTCTACCGAGCCGACATTGTCGAAAACCCTGGCTGGTCCGATCGCGTTCTGGCGCGTGTCCGCGGTGCGGTGATCGGCTTCTTGCAGCGCCGGCGCGCTGCTCGTCATTGGATGCCGGCGTAGATGGCCCGCCCAATCACCATCGCGGTGCTGGCCATCGGCGGCCAGGGCGGCGGCGTCCTGGTGGACTGGATCGTCGCACTGGCGGAGCGCGAAGGCTGGCACGCTCAATCGACCAGCGTGCCCGGCGTGGCGCAGCGCACCGGCGCCACGATCTATTATGTCGAAACGATTGCGCCCGAACCAGGACGCACACCGGTGTTTTCCCCGATGGCCGCACCGGGGGACGTCGATATCGTTATTGCCGCAGAATGGATGGAGGCCGGACGCGCGATTCAGCGCGGGCTGGTGACGCCGGATCGGACGACGCTGATCGCATCCACCCACCGCACCTTCGCGGTGTCGGAGAAGGAAATTCCCGGCGACGGCATGGCGGATTCCGGCGCGGTCACGTCGGCCGCACGCGTAGCATCGAAACGGTTTGTCGCCTTTGATATGGCGGCGATGGCGGATCGGGCGGGCAGCGTGGCCTCATCGGTGTTGTTCGGGGCGCTATGCGGAACCGGGGCGTTGCCGTTTCCCCGCGCCGCGTTCGAGGCGACGATTGCGGACGCCGGCATTGGCGTCGCAGGCAGCCTGCGCGGCTTCGCGCTTGGTTTTGACGGTGTCGCCACGCCGTCGGTTGTTGTTACGGAACGATCTGCGCCGCGCATGCTGGCAGCGACTGGTTATGCGCCCTACGACGCTTTGCTGTCCCGTGCGGCCTTGTTGCCGTCTGACGCGCACGACATGCTGGCGGAAGGATTGCGCCATGTCGTTTCGTATCAGGACGTCGCCTATGGTGGTGTGTATCTGGACCTTGTCGAATCGGTCGCCGAACATGCGGGGCTGGTCGAAACCGCCGCGAAATACATCGCGCGTGCCATGGCCTATGATGATGTGATTCGGGTTGCCGCGCTGAAAACGCAGCCATCCCGCGCGGGACGCATTGGGCGGGAGATGGGCGGTCAGGTGGTCGCGGTGACCGAATTCATGCACCCTCGGATGGAGGAGATTCTGGGCATGCTGCCGCCGGGTTTGGGTGAGGCGCTGGAACGCCGGCCTGGTGTCGTTGCGGCATTGAGTCGCGTGTTGTGCGGACCCCGGCGCCTGCGCACCGACACGATCGGCGGGTTCCTGATGCTGTATATCGTCGCTGGCCTGCGCGGTTGGCGACGGCGAACGTTACGGTATGCTCGGGAATGGGTTCGAATCGATTCCTGGCTTGACACGGTTCGCGCCGTCGCGGTGGAGGACCCTGCCCTGGCCGCTGAACTGTTGGCGAACCAGCGGCTGATCAAAGGCTATAGCGAAACCCATAGCCGGGGCCTGGATAAATTCACCCGCGTCATGGTCGCCGCCGAACGCCTGCGCGGACGCCCCGACGCCGCCGCCTGGGTGCGACGCCTGCGAGAGGCCGCATTGAAAGACGAACAGGGTTACGCGCTGGATGAAGCGCTGCGAACCGTCGAATCTTTTGTCCGCGAAAGGATCCCCGCATGAACTACCGCGACGATCCCGCCGCGCTGGGTGCCTTGGTCCGTGACGCCGAAGTGCATCGCGATGTCTATACCGACCCGGACGTCTTCACGCTGGAGATGGAACGACTCTTCGCGCATACCTGGATTTATGTCGGGCATGATTCGCAGGTGCCGAAAGTCGGCGATTATTTTGGTACCACGATCGGCGCCCAACCCGTTCTGATGGTGCGCCACGATGACGCAACGGTCCACGTCCTGTATAATCGATGCCCGCACAAAGGCACCCGCATCACGACAGAGACCTGCGGCAACACCGGTCGTTTTTTCCGCTGCCCATATCACGCCTGGAGTTTCCGAACCGACGGCAGTCCGGCCGCATTGCCGCTGCCATCGGGCTATCAAAACGAAGCCTTCGCGACCAGCCAAGCCGCGCAGGGTCTGACACTGGTTCGCCATGTCCACAACTACCGGGGCTTCGTCTTCGCCAAAATGTCCGATGCCGGACCTGGTTTCGCTGATTATTTTGGTGATTCGCTGTCCAGCATTGACAATATGGTCGATCGT
>Ga0316226_1004129_pt1 | contig 11761 bp, 7 predicted proteins | sample TBH18017metaG_FD_206009 | JGI IMG/M metagenome (GOLD analysis project Ga0316226, IMG submission 206009) | Freshwater microbial communities from Trout Bog Lake, Wisconsin, USA - TBH18017 | ecosystem: Environmental > Aquatic > Freshwater > Lake > Hypolimnion/Profundal zone | place: USA: Wisconsin... | reverse complement strand
TGACCTCACACCGCATTTCAAGGATGTGAACAGAACCTTCAAAGCGGTAGGACTATAAGAGTCATTCGTCACTGGTCATTGGTCATTTGTCACACAGAATTCTGATGAGCCTAAGTTTTGAAAAACTGGACGTATATCAGCTGGCAGAAAAGCTGTCGGACGAAATCTGGGACATCGTCCTGAAGTGGGACCACTTTGCCAGGGAAACAGTGGGCAAACAAATCACCACGGCGGCGGACAGCGTCGGCGCCAACATCGCCGAAGGCTCCGGGCGGGGCAGCTATCAGGATAACCGCCGCTTCGTGCGTATCGCGCGCGGCTCGTTTTATGAAACGCGCCACTGGCTGCGGCGTGCCTTCCACCGAAAATTGCTGACAGAAAAACAGGTTGAACAACTTCAGCCTTTGATTGCCGAACTTGGCCCGCGACTGAACGCCTACCTGCGTTCCATCGGGCCGATAGGGGTTCGTGACGACCAGCCACGTACAAAGGACTAGTGACAAATGACAAATGACAAAAAGAGCGCTTATTCAAAATCGGGTGTCGATATTGATGCCAAAATGGAATTATTGCGCAAGGCCAAGAAAAAGATCGCCGGCACCCGCACGGCCGGTTCGGCCGGCGAATGGGGCCTGTTCGGCGGGCTGTTCCAGTCGCCGGGCAAGGATCACCTGCTGGTCAGCAGCACCGATGGCGTCGGCACCAAGCTCAAGGTCGCGCAGCTGGTCGGCCGCCACGACACGGTGGGCCAGGACATCGTCAACCACTGCGTCAACGACATCCTCGCGCAGGGCGCCGAGCCGCTGTTCTTCCTCGACTACATCGGCGCGCAGAAGCTCGACCCGGGCATCTTCGCCGAGGTGATCGAGGGGCTGTGCAAGGCGTGCCGCGAGAACCAGTGCGCGCTCGTCGGCGGCGAAACCGCCGAGATGCCGGGCCTCTATCCGGCGGGCGAATACGACCTTGTCGGCACGATCGTCGGCGCGGTGCCGAAGAAGCGGCTGATCACCGGCACGGGCGTGAAGGCCGGCGACGTCCTCATCGGCCTGCCCTCCTCCGGCCTGCACACCAACGGCTATTCGCTCGCCCGCCGCGCGATCTTCGAGACCGCCGGCAAGCAGGTCGGCGACCTGCTGCCCGGCACCCGGCAGACCTTCGGCGACGCGCTGCTCGCGGTGCACCGCAGCTACCTCAAGCCCGTCCGCAAGCTGCTGGACGCGGTCAAGCTGCACGCCATCGCGCACATCACCGGCGGCGGCTTCATCGACAACATTGACCGCTTCCTGCCCAAGGGCCTCTGCGCCGTCGTGGACCGCTCCGCGTGGACGCCGCTGCCGATCTTCCAGTTCATCCAGCAGGCCGGCCAGGTGGAGCGCGACGAGATGTACAAGGTCTTCAACATGGGCATCGGCATGGTGCTCTTCGTCAGCCGCGCCGATGCGGAGAAGACCGTGAAGGTCCTGCGCGCTGCCGGCGAGAAGCCCGTCGCGGTCGGCTTCGTCGAAAAAGGCGCTGAGCCCGTGCGGATGATCGGCTGAAAGTCCACGCGCTGAGGGTCAGGCCGAACTTTTTTTGGGCTGACTTTCCGGTGGGCGGGAGCTCCTGCTTCCGCGCCACACAACACTGCGACACGCTCGATCACGGGAGCTGGAACTCCCGCCCACATGAAGAAAGAGACAGCATGTCGTTAAGCGAAAAGATTCGGAACCAGGCGCTGGCGCTGGGTTTTGATCTCGTCGGCCTGGCGCCGGCGCGGCGCGCCGAGCACGCGGACGCCCTGTTCCAATGGCTGCAGAACGGGCGCCAAGCCGGCATGGGCTGGATGGCGCGCGACCCGGAGACCCGCGCCGACCCCGCCCGCCTGCTCGCCGGCGCCAAGTCGGTGGTCTGCGTCGCGCTCGCGTGCCGCGCCGAAACGCCGCCCGCGGCCTGCTGGGACGATCCGCTCCGGGGCCGCGTGGCCCGTTTTGCGTGGGGGCCGGACTATCACGACCTGCTCATCCCGCGGCTGGAGGAACTCGCGCATTTTCTGGAGCGCGAGCTCGGCCGGCCGCTCGCCTGGAAGGCCGCCGTGGACTCCGCGCCGCTCCTCGAACGCGACCACGCCGCGCGCGCCGGGCTCGGCTTCATCGGCAAGAGCAACATGCTGGTTTCGCCCCGCTTCGGGCCCCTGCTGCTGCTCGGCGAACTGCTGCTCGATGTCGAGCTGGACCACTATGACATGCCCCTGCCGCAGTCGTGCTGCAGGGAAAGCTGCTGTACCGCCGCGTGCCCCACCGGCGCACTCCGGGAGCCCTACCAGCTCGACGCCCGCCGCTGCATCTCGTGGCTGACCATCGAGAACAAAGGTGCCATCCCGGAAGAGCTGCGACCCAACCTGGGGCGCTGGATCTTTGGCTGTGACGAATGCCAGACGAGTTGCCAGTGGCCGGTGGTCAGCGGCCCCTTGCCGGAGCAGCGGCTGTTCCGGTTCCAGCCGGAGCTGGCCACGCCGCGCCTCGACGAGCTGCTGGCGCTCGACGAACCCGCCTTTCGCGCACGCTTTGCCGGCACGCCGCTGCTGCGCGCCAAGCGCCGCGGGCTGCTGCGCAATGCGGCGGTGGCGCTCGGCAACAGCGGCGTGGCCGCCGCCCGCCCCGCGCTCGAACGCGCCGCGGCCGACCCCGAAGAGCTCGTCCGCACCCACGCCGCCTGGGCCCTGCAGCGCCTCGAAATTTCAGCCACGGATGAACACGGATGAAACACAGATTCAGAAGCAGAGGGGACCTAAAGCTCTCTTTGATCCGTGAAAATCTGTGTTAATCCGTGGCTAAAAAGCTTCCTCTGCGTCTTTGCGACGAAATATTTTCAAAGGTTGAGGGCAAGTTGGGGGTTGTTTTTACCGGGGCTGGAAAATATGCTCCGCGCGGCTTTCAACATGAGGAATGGCACATGAAAATTCAGCGGGCATTGATCAGCGTTTCGGACAAGGCGGGCGTGGTGGATTTCGCGAAGGCGCTGTCCGGCCGCGGCGTGGAGCTGCTTTCGACCGGCGGCACGGCGAAGGCCCTGCGCGCGGCGGGCGTGACGGTCAAGGACGTGTCGGACTTCACCGGTTTCCCGGAGATGCTCGACGGCCGCGTGAAGACGCTGCATCCGCGCGTCCACGCGGGCCTGCTGCACGTCCGTGACAATCCCGCGCATCTCGCGACGATGCAGGAGCACCAGCTCGACCCGATCGATCTCGTCTGCGTCAACCTCTACCCGTTCGAGGCGACCGTCGCGAAGCCGACCGTCAGCTTCGAGGAAGCGATCGAGAACATCGACATCGGCGGGCCCTCGATGCTGCGCAGCGCGGCCAAGAACCACCGCTCGGTCACGGTCGTCACCGACCCGGCCGATTACGCGCGGGTCCTGGCGGAGATGGATGCGCACGGCGGCGACACGACCGAAGGCCTGCGCCGCGAGCTGGCGCAGAAGACCTACGCGCGCACGGCGCAATACGACGCGGCGATCGCCAACTATCTCGCGGGCCAGCTGCCCAACCTGGACGCCAGCCGTCCGCTCGTCCTCGCCTATGCCGGTGGGCAGAAACTCCGCTACGGCGAGAACCCGCACCAGAGCGCGCTGTTCTACAAGGACGCGGTCGCCACCGAGGCTTGCATCGCGCACACCACGGTGTTGCACGGCAAGGAGATGAGCTACAACAACTACGTCGATGGCGACGCCGCGCTCGAGGCCGTCCGCGAGCTGTCCGGCGTGCCGGGCGCCGCGATCATCAAGCACATGAACCCCTGCGGCTACGCCACGGGTGCGACGCTGGCTGAGGCCATCGAGGCCGCGTGGGCCGGCGACACCGTCTCCGCTTTCGGCAGCGTCATCGCCGTCACCGTGCCGGTGGACCTGGCGGCGGCGCAGGCGCTCAAGGGCCGGTTTGTCGAGGCGCTGATCGCGCCGGACTTCGCGCCGGACGCGCTGGAATTCCTCAAGAGCAAGAGCAAGGACATCCGGCTGCTCGAGCTGGACCGCCCGCTGACGCCGCCCACGCCGGGCCGCACGCTGCGGCAGGTCAACGGCGGCCTGCTGGTGCAGGAGCGCGACGCGGCGCTGATCGCCAAGTGGGAAGTGCCCACCAAGCTGCCGTTCGCCGACAACAAGCGCGCGCTGGCGGAGTTCGGCGTCCGCGTCTGCAAGCACGTCAAGTCCAACGCCATCGTGCTCGTCCGCGAATACGCGCCAGGCCGGTTCGCGCAGCTCGGCATGGGCGCGGGCCAGCCGAACCGCATCGATTCCACGCGCAAGCTCGCGCTGGCCAAGGCGCGCGAGAACATCGCCGCGCTGCACACCGCCACCGGCGAGCAGCGCCCGCTGGCGGAGTTCGAGAAGGCGATCCTCGGCGAGTGCGTGCTGGTGTCCGACGCCTTCTTCCCGTTCCCCGACAACGTCGAGGTCGCGGCCGAGGCCGGCATCAAGTACATCGTCCAGCCCAGCGGCTCGAAGAAGGACGCCGAGAGCGTCGCGGTCTGCGACCGGCTCGGCGTGGCGATGGCCTTCACCCACATGCGCCATTTCCGGCACTAAAGCCGGGTGCGTATGTATGGTTCCAAAGATGACGACAGGCCTCGCGCGTCAGCGAAGCCACGCGTGTTGCTGGTCGCCGACGCGCACCTGAACCTCGTCTGGTCGCTCCCCCGCCTGCTGCACCGGGCCGGCGCCCATGTGGTGCTGATGGCGCCGGAGCAGCAGTGTTTCCGGCATTCCCGGTTCGTGGATGAATGGCTGGACTCGCCGTTGGCCAGCGCCGCCACAGTCGCGGCGCGGGTGACGGAGCACTTGGCGCATCACCCGTACGCCCTGGTGGTGCATGCCAGCCCCAACGTGGTCGAAGCGCTCTTCTGCGGCTCGCAGCTGCCGGCCGGCATGGAGTGGCTGCAGCCGGAGGTCGCCCGGGCCCTGGCCACCAAGACGGATTTCCAACCCTGGGCGCTCGCCCATCAGGTGCCAGTGCCGCCCGGTCTGGTCTGCACCACGCAGGACGAGGCCAGCGCCTGGGTCGCGGAGCACGGACGGTCGGTCATCAAGTGCGACGCCCTGCATGGCGGGCTGGGTGTGTGGCAGGTAGCCACCCCGGCGGAGGTCCGGTCCGTGTGGCCGGCGCTGGGCAACCCCGCCGCTGTCGTGGTGCAGCAATTCATTCCCGGCCCGGTGGGCTGCACCGAGCTGATCTTGCAGCACGGCCAGGTGGCGGGCTGGTTCGCCTCATTCAAGGAGCGGTCGGTCACGCCGTTTGGCGCTTCGATCATGCGCCGGCTGGTGAACCCGGAGGGTATGGCGGATATCGTGGCCACCTTGGCGGCCGCCACCGGTTTTCATGGGCTGTGCGGTTTCGACTGGATCCAGGATGAGACCAGTGGACGGGTGGTCGTGCTGGAGTTTCACCCCCGCGCAACCTCCGGCTACTGCTGGGGCCGTTACGCCGGCGTGGATGTGGCGGCCGCCTTGCGCGATCTCCTCGACGACCGCCCGGCTGCACAGCGCGCGCCACCAACCGCGGCGCAACTGGCCCGTGCGCCGCTCTGCTGCTATTTCCCCGCGCACCTCTGGTGGGCGCTGACCGAGCACCGCAGCGATTTGAAGTATTGGCTGCCGGGCGCCCATGCGGTGTCCTGGCGCAATGTACCGGTGGATGATCCCCGGCTGCTCGGCGGTGTCCTGGCCTTTGCCCTGCGACAACTGTGCCGGCGCCATCTGCCCAAATTCCGGGTGTGATGATCAAGGTGTGCGGCGCTCAAATGTGTGGCCTTGGCTTGCGTCAGCGAAGCGTTCCCTTTCATCCCTGCCGGCCGGCGGCCGAGGTTTACCGCTGTGAACTGCGGCGCGGGCTGTGGTAAACATCTCCCATGGTTGAGCCCGAAATCCTATTGCTGCCGCCGCCGCGTCGGCTGGAGCGCCGGGCCGGCGCGTTCGCTCTCGCGCCGGCGGGTTTGATCGCCACCACGGGCGAGCCGGATGTGCTCGAACCGGTGGCCATCCGCCTGCACGACGAGCTGGCGCGCGCCGGTCACCACGGGTGGAGTCTGGTGAATGATGGTAGGGCGACGCCTCCGGCGGAGCCGCAACCAGAGTCGCCCGGCGCAAGGACGCGCCCGATCCTGCAACTCATCCTGGAGCAGCACTGCGGCCTGCCGCCGCAAGGTTATCGCTTGGAAGTCGCGACGGACGGCCTGCGGCTGACCGCGCCGGATCGCGCCGGGCTGGGACATGCGCTGATGACCCTGCGCCAGCTGCTGCGCCAATGCCCCGCGGCCCTGCCGGCGTGTGTCATCACCGATTGGCCGGACTACGCCGTGCGCGGCGTGCTGCTGGACGTCAGCCGCGACAAGGTGCCAACGCTTGCGACACTCTGCGCCCTTGTGGACCGGCTGGCCGAATGGAAGTTCAACCAGGTCCAGCTTTACACCGAGCACACCTTCGCCTACCGCCACCATCGCGACGTCTGGGCGCATGCCGACCCGCTGACGGCGGAGGACGTGCGGAGCCTGGACCTCTTCTGCCGCGAGCGCGGGGTGGAACTCGTGCCGAACCAGAACTCGTTCGGCCACCTGGCGCGCTGGCTCAAACTGCCCCGCTACAGCGCGCTCGCCGAGTGCCCCGACGGCTACGTGACGCCTTGGGGCGAGCGGCGCGCCGAGCCGTTGAGCTTGGATCCGACCAATCCCGCCGGCCTCGCTCTGTTGCGCGAGCTGTTCGACGAGCTGCTGCCGAATTTTTCCAGCCGCTTCTTCAATGTCGGTTGTGACGAAACCTGGGACCTCGGCCAGGGCCGCAGCGCCGCCGCCTGTGCTGCGCGCGGCAAGGGGCGGGTCTATCTCGAATTCCTGCTGAAGATCCGCGAGGAAGTGCTCCGCCGCGGGCACACGATGCAGTTCTGGGGCGACATCATCCTCCAGCATCCCGAACTCGTCGGTGAGTTGCCGCGCGACCTGATCGCGCTGGATTGGGGCTACGAAGCCGCGCATCCGTTCGAGCGCGAGGCCGCGACGTTCGCCGCCGCGGGCCTGCCGTTCTGGGTCTGCCCCGGCACCTCGTCGTGGAACAGCCTCGCGGGCCGCACGACGAACATGCTGGGCAACATCCGCGCGGCCGCGGAAGCCGGCCTGCAGCACGGCGCGGAAGGCCTGCTCGTCACCGACTGGGGCGATAACGGCCACTGGCAGCCGCTGCCGGTCAGTTACGCCGGCTTCGCGACGGCGGCCGCTTTCGGATGGAACGCGACGGCGGCGGCGGAGCTGCCGCTCGCCGCGCTGCTCAACCGGCATGCGTTCGAGGATGCCGCCGGCGTGATAGGCCGGTTGGCGCTCGACCTCGGCGACCTCCATCGCGCAACCGGCGTCGAGCCGGCGAATGCCAGCGTGCTGTTCCACCTGCTGCACAAACGGGACCTCTCGCTGTGGCTCGCCAAGCTGCCGCCGGGCGCGCTGGAGAAAACGGCGCAGCGGCTGGACGAGATCGTCGCACCGCTGGCGCGTGCGCAGTTGCGCTGTGCCGACGCCGCGCTGGTCCGCGACGAGTTTGCGTTGGTCGCGCGGATGATCCGCCACGGTCTCCGGCGCGCTGCCACCGGACAGGAAGCGTTCGACGAATTGCGGGCCATCCTGGAAGAACACCGCAACGTCTGGCTCGCGCGCAACCGGCCCGGCGGCCTCGATGACAGCCAGCGCGCGCTGCGTGATCGTATGCCGTAACCGAGGACACCCATGAATCCGGCTTACGTTCACGGCTATGACACGCGGGAAAGCATCCGTCTGCAAGACCAGGCTGCGACGCTGGTCGAGCTGCTCCACTCCGACACCGCCTATCCCGCCGGCAGCTGCGTTTTGGAAGCCGGCTGCGGCGTCGGCGCGCAGACGGTCACGCTCGCCCGGAACAGCCCGCAGGCGCTGATCACCTCGGTTGACATCTCGGCCGTATCCGTTGCCGAGGCGCGGCGCACTGTCGCGGCGGCGGGTTTCACGAACGTGCAGTTTCAGCAGGCGGATATCTTCGCATTACCCTTCGCCCCGGCCTCGTTCGACCACCTCTTTGTCTGCTTCGTCCTGGAGCATCTGGCCCGGCCTGTCGCCGCCTTGCAGGTGCTGAAAGGATTCCTGAAACCGGGTGGCACCATCACGGTCATCGAGGGCGATCACGGCTCGGCCTGTTTTCATCCCGACAGCGCGGCGGCGCGGACGGCCATCCAGTGTCAGGTTGAATTGCAACGGCGCGCCGGTGGCAATGCGATGATTGGCCGGGAACTTTATCCTCTGCTGCAGCAGGCCGGTTTCAACCCGGTGCACGTTTCGCCGCGGCTGGTCTATGCCGATTCCAGCCGGCCGGCCCTGGTGGATGGCTTCACCAGGAAAACGTTCACGGCGATGATCGCAGGCGTGCGCGACGCTGCCCTCCAGGCCGGGCTCATGGAGTCACAGGCCTTCGAGCAAGGCATCCGGGATCTCCACCGCACGGCAGAACCCGACGGCGTCTTCTGTTACACGTTTTTCAAAGCCGTCGGGACCAAAGCCCGATAGCGCCGTTGCCGCTCATCGCGGCGGGCCACGTCCTTCAGCCCTCCCGGAGAAGGTGCTCCGACTGCGCATGACAGGCTGCTTCCTTCGCCGCTCGATTTCGGGAAGTGCCCCGGCGCTGGTAATCTGGCCCAAATGAACCCGTCCCGAGTAGCCGTTCCGGCCCTTCCCCTTTTGTTGTTTTTAATCTCACACTTGCGCAAGTGTGAGATTGAAGCGGAAGGGAGGCCGCCGCTACAGCAGATGACACATTTATCGCGGCGCGGCGAGCACGGCTTCCGGCGTGGTGCGGGCCTTCCCGTCTGTATCGATGATGTCGGCGCGGAAGCGGAAGTCCTGCTTGGCGTCCGGCACGGGCACGGACAGCTCGAACGGATATTCGGCATCCTCGACCTGTTGCCAGGCTCCAGCGAGTTGGTAGTGGAAGACCACCTTCTTGACGCGGTCGGGCTTGGCGGTGCACCAGACATAGGCGTCCCACGGGCCCGGGCGCACCTGCAAAGCGGCGGCGCGGACTTCGACATCCTTCAGCGGCGTCGGCACGACGACCAGCGCGGGCTGCGCGGCGTGCGCCAACGGCGGCACGGTGGCGTGTGCGGCGATGTTCACCTGCACTCCGGACAGCGTCAGCACGACCAGGCCGTGCGCAGGCACTTCGAGCGCGGCGTGCAGGTCCGCGAAGCGCACCGGCACGCTCGCGCCCGTCGCCGTGACCGCGGAAAGTTTCGGCGCGGCGCCGGCGGCGAGGCCGAGCTTGGCCGGCAGGAAGTCGACACCGACTTTTTCTGCGGACGCGTTCTCGTTCATCAGCACAACGCATAGCCGGTCGGCGGTGTGCGCGAGCAGGTAATTGATCGCCGGGTTGTCGAGCTTGGCGACGCCGCGGTCGAACCAGAGCCACGCGTCTTTCACATCGAGTACCTTGCCGGGCGCCGCGCCATATTCGCGGCTGTCAAACCAGACGTAGCCGTGCTGCCGCTGGCCGGGGAAGGCGATCTGGCCGCCGGAGCGCAGCGCGGCCTCGGCGACGAGATAGTCGATGGTCCAGGCGAGGTGCGGCAGGATGTGGTGATAGTAGATGCACGAGACATCCGGCCCCTGGTAGGGATAGCGCGGGTTGAGCGGGAGATCGGTCAGGCCGACAACGTAGTAGCCGGGATAGTTGGCCCAGCGGCCGAGCGTGGCGTTGCGCGCGTAGGTCTCGAACTGCGCGTCGCCGGTGGCGGCGGCGAGCCGCAGGAAATTCGGCGCCCAGGCGGACTGGTAGATCATCGCGCCGCCGCTATCGAGCCGGCTGTAGGTCACCGGCTGTTCGAAGCCCAGGCCGACATTCGAGGGGATCCACGCCGGCGTGCGATGTTCGGGGGCGTCGCCGGCCTTGCGCGGGAAGCCGAGGCGGAACTGCTCCGGGCCTTTCCACCAGAGGGTTTTCGGCGAGCTCGCGGTGTAAACGCCGCTGGGATGTACGGTCATTTCGCCTGCGGGCACCACAGGCTGTGTCCAGACGCTGGTCATCAGCTGGCGCGCGCCCCGCGCGGCGCCGTCGAGGTACTGCTTGTCGCCGGTCACCTCCCACATCCGCAGCAGGCCCTCCCAGTCCGGCACGAACGAGACGTTGAAGAACGGCTCCGGCGAGAGCTCGGCCGCAGGCGGGGTGAGCACGTTCTTTTGCAGGTAGACGTCGGCGAGCTGCCGCGCCTTGTCGAGCGCGCCCGGTTCGCCGGTCAGCAGATGGCGCGCGAGCCAGTCTTCGAACTCCTGCGGATGGCCATAGCCGGCGGAAATTTTGACGCCGTTGGCCGGCAGCGCGATCTCGCCGAACGCCGCGGTCCGGCGCTGCGCGAGTTCCCAGAACCCGCCGTAGGTCGTCGTGCCATAGATGCTGATCGGCCCGCTCAGGCTGCCGGCGGGATACATGGGGCCGGTGTGCGCCGGCTCCGGCGAGAAGTGCGGGTTGCTCCGCGAGAGCGCGTACTCCATCGTCGGCAGCGCGCGGCGGCGGTAGAGCTCCTCGTTGCCGGTCAGACGGTAAAGCTCCAGCGCGGTCAGCGGCGAGGAATGGGTCACGCCGTTGAGCGTCTCGATCTGGTACGGCCCCTTCGCGCGCTCCCACCAGCCGCCGAAGTTGTCGTCCATCACCAGGTCGATCATGTTCAGCGCCGCGTCGGTCAACGACGTGCCGACGTTCGTGCGGTAGTCGCGCCAGCCGAAGACCTCGTCCGCGGCGGTGCGATAGCCCGCGTACCAGTCGCCGCTCTGCGCGAGCACGCGGAAGGCGAAGCGCAGCGGCGCGCCGGCGGCGCAGCGCGCGCGCTCCGTGCCGGGCACCGGGCCGTAGATCGCCGGCTGCGCCGCGCCCGTCACGCTGCGCAGCAGCAGGCCGAACAGCGGCTGGCGGCGGTCGGGCCAGGCGAAGGGGATCTCCTCCGCGGCGCCGCAGACGCCGAGGACGCGCGCGCCCGGCAGTTGCAGCAGCGCGACCGGCGTCGGCGTGTGCGTCTGCATCAGCGTCACCGGCTGCGCGGGGAACCGCTTGCCGTGCCACATCATCGGCAGCAGCAGCTCCTCGACCTCCGTCAGCGGCGGACTGCAGAACAGGTGATAGCCCAGCGCGAAGGCGCCGGCCTGTGCCGGGACGAATTCCAGCGCCACGCGTGCGGTGTGCTCGCCCGGCCGCAGCTCCCACGTCGCGGAAAACTTTCCGGCCGCCTGCGGATAAAAATCCAGCCGGACCACGGCGCCGTCGCGCCGCGCCGACTGCGGCACGAAGCGCAGGGCCTCGCCCGCGTCCCAGATCGCCATGCCGCTCCCGGAGCGCGTCGTCAGTTCGGCGCCGCCGGCCCGGACGGTGAACGGGCGCACCGCGCCGCCGTGCCACGACGGATAGAAGCCGCTGAACTTCAGCTCGGCGTTGCCGGTCGACACGACCGCGTAGGTTTCCGCGTTGGCGTCGGCGCCGGCATCCACCCACGCGCCGCCGCGCTGGAAGGCGACGCGCGGCGCGACGGTGGGCTGACCGTCGCGGGTGGCGGGCAGAAATTCGATCCGCAGATTTTCATTTTCCAGAGCGGCAAGGCTGGCGCCATGGCCGGCCACCACCGGCGCGGCGTGGAACGGATCGGCCGCCGCCGGCACCGGCAACACGAGCGGCTTGATGCGCGTGTGCTTGGCCGCGCCGAGCACGGCGCTGGGCGTGAAGTCGAGGTCGGTCGTCAACA